>Ga0115555_1000534_pt1 | contig 25960 bp, 15 predicted proteins | sample COGITO_mtgs_1104_2_FD_87285 | JGI IMG/M metagenome (GOLD analysis project Ga0115555, IMG submission 87285) | Pelagic marine microbial communities from North Sea - COGITO_mtgs_110407 | ecosystem: Environmental > Aquatic > Marine > Epipelagic | place: Germany:Helgoland, sampling site Kabeltonne... | reverse complement strand
TGTTACGCTCGTCGTCGTCGTCGTCGTCTTCATCGCGTTACTACTCTCTCGATTGTAGTAATGCATGAGTGTGTCGAGCAGGCCGCGGTTTTTCCAAAAGAGGAAGAAGGCCAGAGCGCCATTCTGTTTAGGGTTTGTACAAAACCCTAAATATAATTTAACAAAGGAGAGCCACGAAAAGAGAAAAAGTGTCTCTCTTTCGGAATAAAACGACCACAAAAGAATACGCTTTATTATTATAAGCGCGACGTTTATCATCATCATCATCAAAAGAAGAAGAGAAGAGCAGTATTCGATACGCTTTCACGACGACGACGATGGTGGCGTTTTCTTTGCGAGTACAACCTTCGTCGTCGTCGTCTCTTTTTTCTTCGCAAAATTCGTCGGTGAGAAGACAAAGAAGGAAGATGAGATTAGATAATGTCGTCGGCATCAGAAGCAGAAATCGGGCGAGAAAAGTCATGTCATCAGCAAAAGAAGAAGAAGACAAAGAAGAAGATGAACAAACTTTTATAGCGAAAACAGAACTGAATTTGGGACGGTCCGCCATGCTCGGTTTCGCCGCGACGACATATTTGGACGTTTCCACGAACGGGTTAGGTCCAATAGAGCAACTCATCGGAGAGGAGAAGAGTTTAGTCACCCACGTGGTCAACCCTTTGAACTTGGCGCGAGACGTGTTAGAGGTGACGGGGTTGTACGTGGAGAGCATTATATTGGTGTGGGTGTTTTTGAGCGGGGTTTTTTTACTCGCCGTCACGAGCGGGTTGAGGAAACCGTCGACGTCGACGATGAGCGGAATGTCGCGTCCGAACGGCGAGAACAGAGTAGACGCGATGGCCGGTATCGTGAAGTCCGCCTGGAGAGAACAAGTGAGAGAGAATAAAAAGTATGAAATTTTTAACGGGCGTTTGGCTATGCTTGGCATCACGGCGTCGTTTATCGGGGATTATTTCCTCGCGGAAGGGCCCATGGAGCAAGTGGCGCAAGAGTTGGGAGTGCCCGTCATCGACCAAGAGATTTTCGCGTTGGTGTTTCTCTCCGCGGCGAGCTTTTTGTTGGTCTCGACGTTGGTGAGAGTCGGGAGAAGAGCGCTGACGGAGAGCAACTGATTCCCTCGAGGAGACGATATTACTTACTTTTGCGCTGTATATTATACATGATTAAACTACTACCTACAAGGTACCTACAAGGTACGCGTGCTAATCGTCGCTATCGCTAACAATCAATTCGCCTCGGAATCGATTTGGATTGTTTTCACCGTCGTCGATATCCGAATCGTCGTCCGAGGAAGAAGATTCAATCATTAAATCGGGGTCGTCTTTTATTGCTAGAAGTGTCGTCGTGTTCTTTTCCTTTTCGATTTGAAAACTTTCATCCTCTAAGTTCTCTTTTTTCGAAGCGTTTAGCTGCTTTAATCTCTCCTCTTTCGCGTCTCGAAACCAATCTTCAATTTCCATCCCGGCGTCGAAGAAATCCGTCGGGTACCGAACGTTCGCGTTGAACATCTTTTCACCTTTGTGTTTGTGCGAAAAGTACGATTCGCACGCCGACTTATAATCGCCTCTGGAAACTTTCATCTCAATCTCTTGGTTCGCGTCTATGGAAATCTCTCGCTTCCATCGATGGTCGTTCGCGTTTAACGCTCGATACTGGTTCAAAGGCATCGCGAATGGACATTTCGCCGCGTGCGGTTCCATTTGAGACGTTTTAATCAACTTTTCGCAATCGTGTTCGAACTTTTCTTTCATTTGGCCTTCTAAACCAAAAACGTGTCTCAGTTGATACGTGTGTTCGTTTTGGTAGTTGCCCATGGCGCCGTGAGGGAACACCGCGGAGCGCCAGACTTTGAATATTTCTTCCAGAGGTAAACCGATACCTTTTAAAAACAAGTTCAGCTCGTACCGTTTGAAATGTCGAAGATGTTTTTTCACGTGCAACTCGTCCATGACGTCTCTCATGCACGGCGGAAACACTTTCGCGTGCGCTCCAGTGGCGCCTTCTTTGATAACTTTCAACGAACGTTTCAACTCTTTCGATGGTTTTCTCGAGTGGTACGTTTTCATTTTCCCGTTTTCGTCTTCGTATTCTAACATTATCCCACCGCCGCCACCTAATCTTTGCTTCTTTCTTCTCGAGTCTCTTCGGACGACTCCCCAGTTCTCGGTGCCACCGTATTTCAAATTCTTCTTATTCCCAGCGGTCGCATTCTTCATTAAAATTTTGTTCCTTTCCAGTAAATGTTTCGTCGCGAGCGCCATCAACGGGTGAACCTCGCCCCCGTCCTCCTCGTCCACGTCCGGTCTCCACACTTTCAACCGGTCGCAAACGTCTTTTAAACCCACATCGAAGGCGTTATTTGCCAACGCGAACCGCTTCTCTCGAAACGCGCGTTCTAAATCTTCCTCTAAATAGTCCTCGTACGCCGCGAACCAAACGTACGGCACCAGTCTCTCTCGAACCAAACACTGACCTCTCTTCATAATCGTTACTTTCCGCGCGCGTATCAGTCGTCGACACTTTTCGAACGGAAACCAATAACATCTTTCCTTCTCTTCTTCTTCGTGTTCTTTGAATTCTTTTTCTTCGTCGAAAAGAACGCCGTCTTCAAAGTCAACTTCCTCGGGCAATCCTCGAACCGCGTTTAATCTCACCCGTTCTTCGAACAAATCCACCTCCCTCGCTTTCAACCACTCTCGCATCATTCTCGACGAATCGCACAGGGCGATTTTCAAAGTCTTCCTCGACAGGGCATCTTTTCTCTTAAACGCTTCGTCGTTTTCGCGAGCATTCTTTCCATCGACATCATCATTTTCACCACCATTAAAAGAAGAAGAAGACAACAACAACGACGACGAAGACTTTGAACGATGCAACGAAAGCACGATTTCATTTCGAACATCCTCCGACGCGAGCGAAAATCTGGCCGTTTCTAACGCGTGATGCGTCGCCAGTCGCTCTCGAGCGAGCGCGTCCAGCTCTTCCACCGTTATGAACATCGCGTGTGTGTTTTCTTCATCATCATCGCATCCTCCTCAAAGGTTTCTTCTTCGTACTCATCTTAAAGAGGAGCGTGGTAAAAGTCTCTCTTCATTTTTCTTCTTCTTCGCGTCTTCTTTCTGTGTCGTTTTTGTGTGAAAGCGAGGAAATTTGAACGCATCGAGGGGGTGCTCAAATTTGCTCTAATTTAGGGTTTCATAGTCGATCTCAATTCTTTCTTTCTCTCATGTGTTTTGGATAATCTTCTCTATCGTGTGTCCTCATATATAGTACTCCTTTTCTTGTCACATCAAACGACGGGCTTTTTGGGTGCTTAATAAATTAGTTTATAATAGGTATAAAATGGCGTCTTTATTCTCTGTGTGCACCACGACTGCTGCTGCGATGAACGCGGTGGTGATGAACGCTTCGCGACGAAGTTCGTCTTTGTTTTCATCATCATCATCATCATCATCATCATCATCGATGAGATCTTCTTCTTTCCCTGGAACGAGTTTGAAGACGAGTTTTAAGTCGCCATCAAAGTCTATAAAAATGGAGCAAAAGAGAAGAAGAAGAGATGACTCAGGACTCATCGTCACGAACATGGCGGCGGGGGATAAAGTGGACGATTTGAACATCAAAGCGTCCGAAACGAACGTCTCGGAGACGAAATTAGGAGGCGACGTGAGACAAATATTGGGCTTTAAAGGCGCGAGTACCGAGGACGTGCCGGTTTGGAAAATTCACATTCAGTTGACGAAACCAGGGACGTGGGTACCTTTAATTTGGGGAGTCATGTGCGGTGCCGCCGCGAGCGGGCATTACGAGTGGAATTTAGACAACATCGGGAAGGCGTTGTTGTGCATGACCATGTCCGGGCCGTTTTTAACCGGGTACACGCAAACCATCAACGATTGGTACGACCGAGAAATCGACGCGATTAACGAACCGTACAGGCCGATTCCGAGTGGTGCGATCAGTGAAACCGCCGTGAAAGCACAAATTGCGGTTTTATTGCTCGGTGGTTTGGCGTGCGGGTGGCAGCTGGATCAGTGGTGCGAACACGATTTCCCGGTGATTTTCTTGTTGACAGTGTTTGGGAGTTGGGTGTCGTATATTTATTCCGCGCCGCCGTTGAAGCTGAAAGCAGAAGGTTGGAAAGGATGCTACGCGCTCGGAAGTTCGTACATCGCGTTGCCGTGGTGGGCCGGTATGGCTACGTTTGGTCAGTTGACGCCAGACGTGATGGTGTTGACGGTGTTGTATTCCATCGCCGGTTTGGGCATCGCCATCGTGAACGATTTCAAATCCATCGAAGGCGATCGAGCGTTAGGTTTGCAAAGTTTACCCGTCGCATTTGGGGTTGAAAAAGCGAAGTGGATTACGGTTGGAACCATCGACGCGACGCAATTGTTCGTCGCTTTTTATTTGAGAGGCATTGGCGAAGATTTTTATTCCAACGTTTTGTTTTGCTTGATCGCGCCGCAAATCTTCGCGCAGTTCAAGTTCTTCTTGCCGGATCCGATTAAAAACGACGTGAAGTACCAAGCCGCGGCGCAACCGTTTTTGGTGTTTGGTCTTTTAGCGACGGGTTTGGCGTGGGGGCACCACGTGAACATGCTCGCCGCGTAAATCATCAACAAAACGATGGATTCAAAATATGAAATAAACGAAACGCGTGAAAGACATTCATAAAATACACACTTCATATACACACAAGACGACACCTTTTGGATCCTCTCTTTTTTTACAACTAGTACGATAATAAATATGGCACGTAAATAAGCACGCCCACGATGTGACCACCATCGCTTCTTAATCATCTCTTCTTCCACCCACTCGTTTGAGGAGTAGTGAGAACAGGTTTCTCTTTTTTCTTTGAAGAAGCGAACGAGGAAGAAAAGCCGCCCAGCGCGAACGCGACGACCAATCGCCCGAGCGTCGGCAACAACTTGGCGCCATACTCGGTCCCTAAAATCGTCTCCACCATCCCTCTCTTCAGAACTTTCGGCGTTTTATACCCCGGATCTTTCGACAGTCTCAAATATTTCTTCCCACTCGGTACTTTCACGACTGAAAAGTCCCCTAAAACTACCTGCGCGACCTCGTCCGGCGTGGACGGCGTCACGCACACTTTCTCGCCTCTCTCCCAATTCGCCGGCGTCGCCACGGGATACTCGTCCGTCAACTGTAACGAGTCCACCACTCGTAAAATCTCGTAAAAGTTTCTCCCCGTCGTCGCCGGGTATAAAATCGTCGCGCGTAACTTCTTATGATCGTCCACGATAAACACCGCGCGACACGTCAACGGTTGCCCTTTCTCGTCTTTTTCCTCCGGGTCCAACATGCCAAATTTCACCGCCAACGCTCTCTCTTCATCCGCTAAGATTGGGTACGAAACAGTGGACGTGGTTTTCCCGCAATACCCGCTCGCGTCGATATCTTTGATCCATTTGCGGTGCGACTCCGCGTTGTCGCAAGATAACGCTAAAACTTTGCAGTTTCTTCGTTCGAATTGCGGTAAAAGTTTCGCCAACGTCCCGAGTTCCGTGGAACACACCGGGGTGAAATCACTCGGGTGCGAACATAAGATGGACCAATGTTCGTCGCCGACGTGATCGTAATAGTGGATTTGACCGACGGAGGAGTCGCAGGAGAAGTCTGGGACAGTATCGCCAAGGTTTAACGGCATTTTCTTTTCGATGTGTAATACGTTTAATACGAATTTGTGGAGAAAGAGTTTACGTTTGTTTGTTCTGAACGATCCCCTTTTGTGTATTTATACGCGTAGAAGAAATATTCCTCTCAGATGGTGGTTCTTTAGTATTAGATATTCGTTTATTCTCAAGAAGAGAGAAAGGACTACGATGCGTTGCTATTATTAAGAGACGACTACATTTTACTGGTAGATTTCACCATCGAGTCTTCCCCCCCTCCTCCGCCGTCTTCTCCCATTTCTTCTTCTTCGGCGGCTTCCGCTCTCAACATCTCCAAGGAGAGGCGTTTCAAATCTTCCACGCGAACGAATCCTTCCTCGTCGGATAAGTCTTTTAAGAGCTCTCTCAGTTCACTCTCCGCGTCTTCGCCGACTTCGGTGGTTTTGCACACGTTGGTGACGTTTAGGAGTTCTTCGAGACTTATGATGCCGTCGTTGTCGGCGTCGAGGAGTTTGAATTTTTCGCCGATGGCGGTTTCCGCCGCGGAGAGTTCGCTTTCGACTTTTCGGAGCATTTCGTCGACGCGGGCGGAGACGTCGTCGGCGATTTTATCCGTCAAGGAAGCTTCCTCTTTGGAGTGGAGACTCGCATCTTGCTCTTCCTCTCGCATCTTTTTCAACTCTATCGGCGATGGCGCGAACGGATCTTCGTCGTAAAACGGATCGGCACTTCCACCGTCACCCGCGCGCATCGCTCGCAACTCCACCAGCTCGTCCTTTCGTTCGGTGTAAGCGTCTAACTTTTGCTCGACTAATTCCGTGAGCATGCGTCTTTCGTCGCTCACGCCGGAAGTATCTAAAACCATAGCCAACAACCGAGAGAGTTGCGCGCGACGTCTGGACTTTCGAGTTTGCATTTCAAAGTCTGTTTCTTCGTCTGTACAAGAATCCACCTCGGAGCGTTTGGTCTTCTGCATCGCGTCCGCGACTTGTTTATCCTGTTCTTCGAGTTCAGCGGAGGAGAGCGAGGTTCGCGAAACGACTCTCTGAGCGTCCGGCGCGCCGGAGACGAGCATTTTCTCCATCTTTGCTGTCGTAGATATCGCATCTTCTTCTGCACTTTTTATGGCGTCTAAGCCTTCATCAACGACACGCTTGGGCGATAACGACTCCGAAGGTTTCGTCGCGTCTTCTGACACCATTTCCATCTTGGCGACGTCCGCCGAAGAAGCTTCTTTCGTCGCGATGACTTCCTTTTCTCTTTGCTGCTGTTGCTGTTGCTGCTGCATGAGAAGCTGCTGTTGAAGCAAGTGCGAAGTCGTTGATTTTCTCGCATTCACCCAGAACCTTTCGGAATATTGCATGCCTTGTAAATATTTGTCCATCGCCGCTTTTGCCTCTCTCTTCGCCTCTTCCGCTTCCCACTCGAGCAACGCATCTCGACCTCTCACGTTAGCCCAAAACCGTTCCGAAAACTGCGGTCCAGACAAGTACAAGCGCATCTTCTCCTTCATGTACGCTTCCGCTTTCAATCGTTTTTCTCTCGCTTCCGTATCTTTGGCTTCTTGTTTGATCGTCTCTTCTTCTCGCATCAAATACTCCAACTTTTTCTTGTACTCCTCGCTGCTGGACTCGTGCGCCATCGCCGTCTCGACGGAGACCTGCGTGACCACTTCTTCCGGTAAACTCGCCAAAGTATCCGTGATATCCTTCAACGTCGCCGTTTGTGTGTCCTCTTCCTTTGCGTGCGTGATTAAAAACGCACGACTTAGAATCAACAGAGAACTCGGCAAATTATTTTGCAACGATAACTCCAGCCAGTCCTTCAGTTGCCTTTCCAACTCTTTTCTATCTTCCTCCCATCGCATCCCTCGAGTTCTCGCGGCTGATTTCAACTCCTCGTCCGATAAACCTTCAACGCCTTCTAATTGAATCAGTCTATCGTCTTGTTTAATCTCTCTCAACTTATTTCGTAACTGAAACCGTAAAAACGTATCCGTCCCATACGGCGATATGCCGACAAATTTACACATGTTCACCAATTGCGTCCGGTTGATGTTATCCAAGGTAAAATCGTCGTTAAACAACTTGGCAAACCGCACGATCTGCTCATTCGTCACCGCTTTACCGCTTCTCACGGCGTTCATAAACTCGTACAGCGCGTCCGCTTTCTCTCGTTTCACCCCCGAACTGCTATGTTTCAACCCTTTCGCCATGACTTTCACCGTATCCTGTAAGAATTTCGCCACCTCAATTTTCGCTTTCAGTTTCCGCTTCAGCTCCTCCTCGTGTTTTAACTCGTCCCTAAACGTACTCGGTAGCATGTTTGGAAATAGCTTCAGCGCGACGGGTAAAAATATTTCCATAAACGGCACCAACACGAACACCGCGAACGGCACCAACCGAAACACGTCCGCGGTCGTCCTCGTTAACTGTCTTCGCTCGCGTCTCGTTAACGTCTGCCCACCCATGAGTTTAAAACCGAGCCTACTGGCAATTTTCACTTCCACCCACAACAGTTTCGCGCCGGACCAATAGTGCGCGAATTCGTGCTTCGCGTGCTTCCACCCGGAACTCAAAGTCACCTTCCACTCGCTCGGCGACTGCCTCAGCAACTGCACCGAATACGGCCCCCAACTGATCACATATTTCGTCACGTTCGCGACCGCTTGGTACGTTCTCTTTGCGAAATGTATGTGTTGTTCCCGTCGCATCATCTCGATTTCAAATCTCGCGCGTTTGAGCGCGTTGACGTCGACTTTCGGTTTCGCCTCCTCCGCTATCGTTGTCGAAGAAGAAGAAGAAGAGGAAGGATTTTTTTGTTGTCCAGAAGCTGAGGCAGCCAACGTCGATTCGTTCCTACTCGTCGTCGTTTGTTTCCCATCGACCGTTGATGATGCCTCCGCGGAAGATGAAGACGCTCCTCCGGCGGCTGCAAATCCACGGTTGTGTTGTTGATGATGTTGAAAATCTTCGTTCATAAATCTATTCTCCCGTCCGCCTCCAAATCGCCGTCGTCGTCGCGACAACGATGATACCGACGACGAGGACGTATCTCTCGGATGAATCAAAACGGTGCAATAATTAACATCAATGCCATCATCTTTTGTTGTTCCGGAAGAAAAGCAGCGTTGATGATTTTCTCCTCCAGAAAGACAGCGCGGAAGAACAAAAGATGACGACGACGAGCTCCTTCCTCCTCCTTCTCTTCTGAGAGCATCGAAGACGTAACACGCGACGACGGAGAACGACGTTTCCTCTCTCTTGCCGCCGCCGGTGAAGGCGACAAGGAGAGGAGTTCTTCGGCGCATGGAGTGAAGTACTGTGTGCGGGAAAGCGTGTTTTTGTGTGGAGTGACAAAGCGTTGTTTCTCTCTAAAATACTCAATGGTATATAGTAGTAATATGTAGGTTATCGCGACGACGACGAAAAGACTTTGGTTAAAGTCACTCTCTGGCTTTCGGTCAGATCGTTCGCGACGGCATCGAGAAGTCCACCGGTGGTACTTTGTAACCTTTTAAATCCTTCCTCTAAGAAAGGGACGAGTTCGATGTCGTCGATCGGGTCGTCTTTGTCGTCGGCTTCTTCGTCGTCGAAAAAGTCGCCGTCGAGCAAACCTTTGAGCATGATTTTTTCAAAGATGTCGCCGGACCAGCCGGTGGGCTCGTCGTCGTCGTCTTCGTCGTCGTTTTCGTCGTCGTCGTCGAATTCTTCGCCGTTTAAGCCACCACCGCCGTCGTCTTCTTCCCACTCATCCGCTTCCAACTCTTTCGCTTCGGCCAAGGAATCCGCGAGGAGACTGATGATTTTCGAAGGCGCGGAGACTTGCGTGAACTGTTCGGGACCGGTTTGCTTCGCTCGAGATCGCGTTCGGATTGTTCCCGGGGGTAACTCAACTTCTATCGGTCTACCCTTGAGAACGATGGAGCCGTCGATTAACGTCGGATGTTGCGTGGCTAAGATGAGCCCGAGCGCGGTCGAAGTCAGTTTCACGTCGAATCGACCGTGGACGTCCGGTTGGCCTTCGCACCATTTTTTAAGGACAAACTCAAGTTGCGTTTTGCTGTTTTCGTTTTCCGGAGACGGTTGAATTTCGCGCGAGGCGAGTAAAGTAACCAACGCGTTCGCGTCCACATGCGCTAAGCGAGCGAAAATACACAATAACGAAGCAATCAACATTGGACGAGTGGCGGTCTGTAATCGAGCGCACACCGCGTCGCACATTTCTGGAATCATCGGACCAATGATGGACGGTAATCGGCGAATCATTTGACCTAAAAGAGGCGCGACAAACAAAGCCGCGCCTTCTTCGCAGTGCGGCTGTAACGAAGTCGCGCACGCGTCTAAATAAGCTCGAGAAACTGACGAGGGATCTGACCCACCCCACGATAAAATCGCTTCGCCTTTCGCCGCTCTCAGAAAGGCTTTCATCGCGTCTAAAGCGTTTTGGACGATGCCGACGTCGTCCGATGTTTTCGCGAGCGTCGCAACGTTTTCAAAAGTGGCCACAAACGCACCCCTGGCGACGTTTTCGTCCACGCACGCTTTCAACAAACACGCCAAAATGTCCAACGACGCTTCGACCAACATTTCCGGTTGTTCCTCCGGCGTTCGAAACACTCTCGCCAACTCGGGAACGAGTAACTGCGTCAATTCCGCGTTACATTTCGGTTGATTCGCCAAAGCTTGTATGACATCTCTCGCGGTTGCACCTAAAAACGGGTCCCGAACGTTCTCTGCCCAAATTCTCATGATAGCTGGCGCTAACAGCGAAAGCCATTGCAACGCCGCGTCGCCGTCGCAGTTGACGACAATCAATAAAGCTTCCAGAATGAGCACTAACGCTTCCTCGGTCGCGTCAGTTAAGAGGTGGCCGAGACCTTGGTACACATCACCTAATCGCGAGAGTAGTTTTTGGACTTTAACTTGATCCTCCGCGCTAATTTGATGTTGTTCTCCTACTTCTTTTTCATCCTTCTTGCTCTTTTGCGTGGATTTGATCGCCATCGGTACGAAAGCGATGAGTGAGCGACATGCCCCTATTTTTACCGGAAACTGCGCGCTTTGATCGTTCAGAGCGTTCACGCTCGCGTCTAAAATCGCATTCGCACCTTCCGCCGACGCCGCGGCGGCTAAACGACTGGCTGTCCACAACGCGCGCCCTTTCAAAAACGGATTGGAGGACGTAGGGGTTGCCGTGAATTCGCTCCGGATAATCTCATTCAAAAAAGCGTTACAATCGAACGCGGGACTCATATTTTTTCCTCTGGCCTCTTTATCTTGCTCTACTAATTCATCCGAGACGCTTCCAACGGCTAACAAAGCCGCCTCTCTGCGTCGCCACCAGTTTTCGTCGTTGTTATTTTGCTCCTCAAAGGACTGCGAGAAAAGTTCGGCGACGACTTCCGCAAAAACGACGTAAAAGATTTTCGAGAACTTGGCACACGCAGTAGCTAAAAATATCCCACTCGTCGCTCTCACGGATTGGTAATCGTCCTCTTCGTCCGCGACGAATTGGTTCACGTCGTCTTCCCACGTCTCTAACTGGTCGTCCGTGGTTAACGATGTCGCCACCGCGATAGATACCAAACTCTTCAGTCTCGGTTGAATACAACTCTTCGCAATCTTCGTGCTTTCGATCATCGTCATCGCGAGTTCCATGCACTGAGTCACGACAGCGGCGTTGGAAACTTTATCCCCCATATCATCCTCGCAATCGTCCAACGCGTCCACCTCCACGCCTCTGCATTGCACGTACCTATTCGCGGCTTTTTCAAAGACGTGGAAAAATCGCTCCACGCACCCTCCGAACGTTTGCTCGGAAACCACTTGCCCACCAGTAATCTCCTTCCCGAAATACTGAACCGTCGCTTGCATCGCTTTCAACGCGGACAGTGTCAACGTGCACCCACCCGCGGTCTCAAACACGTCCGAGCGAAACTCAAAAATGTTCCCGTAGGCGACAAAATTGCTCTCCAGAAACGGCTTCGCCGCCTCTTTGATCTGAAACCGAATTTGATCGTCCCCAATCATCCCAAGATTCGAATAACATCCCCTCGTTACGTCTAACGCTCGACACTTCACCATGGTCATCTGATCCTTGTCGATTCCGTTTAAACCATCGTCCGAGGCTTGTAACAACCCGAACAAATCCGGAAACAACTCCGGGACCAGTTTCGGTAACTGCCGTTCCTCTAAATCCCCGCAAAGCATCGACATGCACCTCAAAGCGCCGTTTACGTGGTCCACGTCTCTCTTCTCTCGTATGGGAACTAATAATTCCCCAAGCAAACCTTCCCACTCTTCCGGCCAATCGTGCGTGGCAATCTGCGCGATGACCAGCGCGCACGCAGTTCTCATTTTTGAATCTTTCATTCGTAAACCCGCGCATATCTTCCCACGAATTGCCATCTTTTCTTCCACCGAAGTCATCGGCTCGCCTTCGATAAAAAAATGTTCCCCGACTTGCCATCGTTCTCTGACGTATTTCTTTAATAAAAGCGCCGCGAGTTGTCGAATATCCATTGGAATGTTGAGATGATGATGTCCATCAACAACATCATCCAATCCAAACGCCGTTCGGCAGAGTAAATCCCCGAACCCAAAAACCGCCCCGGAGGATTGCACCATCCTTTCCGCATCTTTTCTCGTGCGTTCGTCCGGAGACACGCACGCGGTCAGGAGTTGGATTAATTGTTGCTGTTGCTGTTGCTGTTGTTGTTGAGCGAGAGCATCGCCACCACCATCCGACATGATGATGAGCGCTCTGATTTGTTCCCCAAAAGAGTGATGTGTTTTGTTAAAAATTTGAAAAATTCACCTAAAAAATTGGTTTAGGGTTTTCACATTTTTTTTTCTCCTTTAGGGGAAATGTTGTTCAACGCTGCAAAACGAACACCATCCATATACGATGGAGGAGAAGGCGCGACGAGAGAAAGAAGAAATTCGCCTGGCGTTGGCGAAAGCGTACTTCGAGTCTAAGATTGAAAACACCGACGACTTTTTTGCATCTCTTCTTCTTTCCTCTTCTTCTTCTTCTTCTTCGGATTCTTCTTCTTTGTTGAAGAGCAACAAGAATGAGATTCTCAAATTGTGGAGAAGTGCACTTCAAGAAGAGCACGAGGGCGGCGGGAAAGAGAAGGTCGACGACGACGCGATGATACGAACGGCTCTGAAAGAAGTGTTTGAGGCGAAGTTTACTAATAAAAACGAAGATGCCCCGGGGAAAAAGAGACAGAAGAAGATTTTTGATGATGGCGAGCAAAAACAGCGAGAGGAACAAAAACAACGGTTTTGCTTCCTGGAGCAGTTTGTGCGAGAACGCGAAGAAAACGTGCAAAAGTTAAAGCGAGACGTGTTAGAAGAAGAAATGTCGCTGTTGAAATGGCGAGAACAGCGTGTGCGAGAGAAGAAGAAACACGCGGAAAAACGTCGAAGAGTGGAGGAGAGTTCGGGGTTACCGTACGTGCCGGAGCTGACGAAGCCGACGAAGGCGGAGTGCGAGAGGTTCGTGCGAGAAGTCGAGGAAGGGTTGGAGAAGAAAGAATACGCGCCGCAGTTTCGGGAGGTTTTAGAGCGGGTGAGAAAAACGATGGAAACGAAGAATGGTGGGAGTGCGATGGTCGAGACGGCGGCGGCGGAGTACGCGATGTTACATTTAGGCGGGGCGAAATATCGCGCGAAGAAGTTCGCGTTACCCAGGGCGGAAGAAGAGGAAGAGGAAAAGACAGGGGAAGAAGAAGAAGAAGAAGAAGAAGAAGAAGAAGAAGAAGCAAAAAGAAGAGCACTGCAGTGCGAACGAGAGTTCCAGTTAGAGCTCGAAAAATCGAGAAGGGTGAACGGTACTGGTGAAAAGAAAGTCGGCGCCAACGCCAACGTGGTTACGCATGAGCGGTGGGAAGGTCGCATGAATTCAACAAGCAAGTCCGATGCGTTAAATCACGGAAGTGATGTAGAATATTTAACGTATAGAGATGTCATTCCGAACATGAACAAGGTCGATGGCGTCGACTGGGAAAAGTGTGGGCGACTCGGCGAACGCGTCGTCTTCAACGTTTTGATTCAGAAATATCGAGGCACGAACGTATCCGTGAAATGGATGAACGAGATAGAGGAATCCAACTCGTTTTATGATATAATGCTGACCGATGGCGATTCACACGCGAAAACGTTCATTGAAGTCAAAGCGACTCGATTTCGAGATAAAAACGCGTTTGAGATTTCACCGTGGGAATGGGATTTCGCGGTGAAACCAGAAGTTGCAGATAGGTATCAAATTTGGCGAGTGTTCGGTATAGGAGATGGTGGAGACGTGAGCATTGTCGTGATACACAATCCCGCGCGATTAGTGCGCGAGAAGAAGATCGGGCAAGCGTTGATCATTTAAAGTTGTAAATTATTAACTACTGGTAGCTATTTTTTTGATTTTGGTGTTCCGAAACTGTGATTGATATCTCATCGAGCAAGGCGGGAAGTTCGAACGCATCCTTCACGTCAAAATCGCCTATTTTCTCTCTGCGCAGTTTAACTAAATGACCAACGGTACCCATTTTTTCGCAAAAGTCTTCCGCTAACGTTCGAACGTACGTGCCTTTTGAACACGTGACTTCGAAATCGATCAAATGCGTTTCGTTTTCAGTCTCTCGTCTTTTTATAGAAAACGCTCCCACGTGAACCGGTCGCGGTTTCCTTTCCACCGTTTTGCCTTCTCTCGCGGATTCGTAGAGTCGTTTACCATCAACGTGCACGGCAGAGAACATCGGTGGAATCTGCTCGATGTCGCCGATCAAACTCGCCCTTGCAGCCTCCATCGACGCCTCGTTCACAATGTCCTCGCCAAACGGTTTCGTTTCTATGACTTCGTTATCCGCATCACCCGATGCCGTCTTCTCGCCTAACTTAATCGTCCCAGTATACGTCTTCACCTTCGCTTGGTACTCATCCGCCAACTTTGTTGCTCTACCGATGACAACAATCAACAACCCAGTCGCCATCGGATCCAATGTACCGCAGTGTCCAATCTTCTTCACCCCCATTTTCTTACTCATAGATTTGATTTTCGCGCACACGTCGAACGAAGTCCACTCTTGCGGTTTATCCACCAAGAAAACTAATCCATCGCTTTGATCTTGCGGAAAATTCGGCCCTCGCCATTCGAGAACCGTCGGCCTTCGGTTGAGCGTTTTCGATACCTCCAAAGGAGGTCCCCATACTTTCTTTGGCGTGTACGCTCTGTCCCCGCCGTTCGCGCTTGGCGCTTCTTCCGAGGAGGAAGAAGACTCATTTGAGCTGCTCGAAGACGCGCATACAAATCTCTTTCGCGGCATCGCGCCGTCATCGCATTTCCTGCGATAAAAGATAACCGACGATGATGTCGCGTAACAACTCGTCGTCGCTCGTCTCAGCGCCAAGAGCTTCGTCGCCGTCATCTTCAAATCCTAATCACCTAAACCAAGGGAAGTTGTGATGCCTTTCACAGAATAGACACTTTGTTCCTCTTCCTTTCCTTGACGATTTCCTCTTGCTCTTTCTTTCTGCACTCTTTATACGTCTCGTAGAGTTCTTTGCAGACGATGCGTTCGTTCGGGTATTTCGTTGAACCTGTTGTTTGTTGTTCAGAATGAGTTAGTTAAACGGTTTCCAATTTTGGTAGAAGTGACTGCCCGCTAAACAATACTACTACTCGCGATACAGAGAAAGAGGGAGAGAGAGAGAGAAAAAAGAGCAAAGGAACTTCAACAGAAAACGCACAACGCAAAGCGGCTACTCTGGCGTCTTCGCACGACGACTCCGACGGTTTGGAAGTTATTCCCTGGGTTTGTTTCCCCATTCAATTTTGAGAAAGTGCTATGGAAACTTTATGAGGATTTTGCAAAACGCGCGAGGAATCGGCACACCTCAGTCTCTGTCTTCAGTCTCTGTCTTCTCCCCAATACAACCACCCGAGCAACATCCAAAAGAGACAGAAGAAGGCGAAGGATAGAAGTATGAACCACCATCCGCGGAGCCATCCGTTGGACGTTTCGATCCACGTCGGATAGTTATCACGAACGAACACGTACCTGTACACGCGTTGACTCAACGGTATCGCTCGTCCGTCATCTTCTGTCGTTTGCGTCGCTTCGTCCCGTTCCATTTTTCTTCTTTTTCTCCTTCTTCTTCTCTTTCCGAAGAAACTTATAACAACCTCGTTTATTTCGTATCTCTCGCTCTATATCTCACGCACCGGTGTAAGCGACAATGATCCAAGAAATAAGAGCGATAAAGATCAAAGTCGCGGTAAAACACAGCAAAAACGCCCAAAACAAGTGCCAACGTCGTCTTTCGAGCACTCCTTGTCTTAACAATCGCGTGTTTTCTCGAAAGCGCTCCGCGCTGCCCCGAAGTCTTGCACTTTTTCTTTCTATTCTTTCCAATCGATCAGTCCGTCTCGCCGCGTCGATCACCGCTCGGTGAATTGAATTCTCAGCTTCGCGCAACTCCCTATGCGTCGCGTTGAGTTGGTTCTCCTCGTCGTCTTCGTCTTCTTGGATTTCTGTCGTCTTAGCTGTTGTTTTCTCTCGTTCTTCGCTTTTAAGCATTTTTTTGTGCGTATTTTTTCTTTCCTTTTCTAATACTGTATGTTTTTTACATCGGGGCTATCGCGCTAGTTTACTATATTTACATCATTTCATTCGGCGGCAAGTTTTGCGTCCTTTTCGCGCTCTTTGTCCTTTTCGTCGATATCTGTTTTGATGAGATGAGAGAAAGATGGTGAGATGTTTTGAAAATCTTCGATTCGCAAAATAAATTTTGCGCAGCGCACGCGCAATGGCATCGGTGTGAGCACTAATGTCTCCATTAGAAGCTTCCAGATGGTTTCCACAGTTTAAATTCGGATGTCCCTATCTGATTTGATCGTCACGCGCCATTTTTGATGGTGGGAGAAAAAATAAAGACTACTCTAAACACGTACCTTTTAACATCTTCTCCTCTTCTTCTTGCGCGGCGATAGCCTCTGCGATTTCGCGCTTCTTTTGCCTATCGACTTGCTTTTGACTCATCTTACGTATAGGGTAATTTCGACCTTCCTTCTCACGTATTTCTTTCGCGCGTGCTCGTAATCTTTCTACCCACTCGGCTAACGCGTCTAAGTCGGCGTACTTGCGTCTGTTTTCGTTCAAGTCGTCGCGTAAATCGTGAAACTCGTGCATCCAGTGACCGACGATTCCGTGTAAGTGACCAAAAACAATCTTTGGCGCGGTTGGATGCTTACGACAAATGTCTATGTATTCTAAAAATACTTGAAAAGAATGGTCGTTTTCGAGCGGGTAGGGCGGTTGGCCCTCGGACGGATTCGGAGCGAACGGTGGGTTGGAAAATAACGTCGGATTGCCGAGAAGCGGCTCCGCGGAGAGGTATCCGTCCACGCCCGTGTACTCGAGACACTCTTGCAACTCTTGGTAGTTTCGAACGCCGCCGTTGGCTAATACCGGAACTGATACTGCCTCTTTAATAGCTTTGATGAAGTCCCTGTTTGAGCGCGAGCGAGGTGATGGTCAGCATTTTTGAAGGTAGGAGTTGAGTAAAAAAATAATACACATACGCATGTTCTTCAGATAGTGGTGCATGTAGTTGTGTCTATCACTGGACTTCAGAACAGATCTTGGTATTGGGATATTATCATCACCAGAACATATGGTAGTCGTATATTGCGAGTCGATGCAAACATAATAAAATCAACGCTTACGAGCGCGAAAGAAAAAAACCCGAGAAAAACGACAACTCACCAATTACACTTATACTCCGCCAACCTCTTCTGCTCTCTCGTTCTGCCGTGCACGGCAATAATCTGCGCTCCAGCCTTTTCAACCATTTTCGCGTACTCTACGCTCTTCTCTAAATCATCGTACACCCGTATCTTTGCCGTCACCGGCACGTCTAAATTTTCGTCCAACTCTTTAATCAACTTCTCCACCAGCGGCCAATCGTCCATTAAAAACGCGCCGTAATTTCCTCTCTTTGCAATTCTCTGCGGACACCCAAAGTTAATATCCACGCCGTCGCAGAATGGTTGTATAACTCTCGCGGCTTTTAACAAGGTGGTTGGATCGTTCGCGCAAAACTGCGCCAACAAAGGTCTGCACTCCTCCGTCGCGTGCGTGCTGAAATATTCTTTCCGAAACGTCGCCGACTCCATGAATATCTTCGAGTGAATCATCGGCGTGTAGCTACCATCAGCGCCGTATCGCTTGCAAAGAATTCGAAACGCGTGATCGGACGCGTCCACCATCGGTGCTACCCAAAAACTTCGTTTCACTTTCTCCTCCCTCACGCCTTCGCCTCTGTCCTCGAATAACTGTTTCAAGTACTCGAAACCTTTCGGTTTCGTCTCTTTCGTCCATCGAGGTTTATGTTCCGAGGAAGGAACGTTCGATTCAATTCGAATGTCCGAATACGGGGTAATATCTACGTGACTAAACTTTGACGGTTGTTTACCGTTCGGGTTTCGGATTTCCACGCACGCGGCGTAGATATCCGCCGTCGTCGGTTTTCCATTTTCATCTGGCGGCGCTTTTCTTCGCTTCTTGTGCGCCATCTTCGATTCTTCTCCTCCTCCTCTCGTCCTCGTCGTATTTGTCGAGAGGAAGAACGCGGAGGACGACGAAAAGATTTTGTTCTCTTTTCGTTGATGCGATGATGAAAGAATGCTACCAGTGCTCGTCGAAGAAAGGTATCGAGCGAGTCGGGAGCGCATGCATCGATATAAAGGGAAATATTTTGTGTTGAATTCACTCTTTAAAAACCGATTCTTACTACACAGAGAGTGTTGTTTTACGGAGGAGTTCGTTTCATGAGTATTAGTAGTATTTATTATTAAATAGTGTGTATGAGTTGATGTTTAAAAGCGAGACTTTGGACGTTTCTTTCTTTCTCTCTTTTTACGGCGGGCGATGACGTTATGTGTTGAAGATGCTTTCTTCTTCGTATTCTCTGCGCTGCTACTTCTACGGTTCGATGGCGCAAAGCAAATCGCCGGCGGTGCACGAATCGCCTTTTCCAACCGCGATGTGCTTCAACTTCCCATTGCACGGCGCAGAGACGGTCGTTTCCATCTTCATCGCAGAAATGACGACTAAAGCTTCTCCGGCTTTGATTTCGGCGCCGTCTTTGACCAAAATGTCGACGACTTCGCCCGCCATCGGGGCGCCGACGGAGCCTAAATCCATCGGGTCGGCGCGTTCGCGCACGGCAGACATGCCGCCTTTTTTGTTTTCATTCTCTAAGACTTTCAAGTCAAGGATGTCTACTACGCGCGGGATACCGTTGACTTCGAAGAAGACTTCGCGTTTGCCGTTCGGGAGGAGTTCGCCGACGGCTTTGAGCTTGATGGACGCCGAGGAACCGCGGCGAGCTTTGACTTCAATCTCTTCGTCAATTTCCAAACCTTTTAAGAAGGCTTTAGTTGGAAGCAAGGAAACCGGACCCATGATGTCGCGAGAGATGACGTATTCGTCGAAGACTTTCGGGTACATTGCGGAAGATAAGGCGTCTTTGTGGGAGACGTCGCGTCGGCCGCGGTGCTTTTCTTGCAACTCGGCGCGTAATTGTTTGAAATCAACCGGCGGTAACGTGCATCCGGGACGACCTTCGATGATACCCTTGCCTCTCAAGACTTTTGCGCGCAACGGTTCGGGGAAACCACCAACCGGTTGGCCCAAGTAGCCTTGGAAGTACTCGACGACGGAGGTTGGAAAAGACAACGACTCGGCTTGTTCGAGCAAGGTTTTCTCGTCCGGGATTTTGTTCGCGACGAGAAACTGTGCCATGTCGCCGACGACTTTCGAGGACGGCGTCACTTTGACGATGTCGCCTAAACATTGGTTCGCAGTCGCGTAGGATTCCTTGATATTGTCCCACTCTTCGCCTAAACCATTCGCAAACGCTTGGAATTTCAAGTTGGTGTATTGCCCGCCGGGCATTTCGTGAATGTACACGTCCGCCGACCCTGCTTTGATGCCAGATTCGTACGGGGAATACAACGCTCTCGCTTGTTCCCAGTACGTGTTGAGTTTCAAGATTTCTTTCAAGTTCATTGGATTATCTAAAGTTTCCGAGCCTTTAATGGAGTTCAAAACGGCGCCGATGGCCGGCTGCGAAGTTAAGCCAGCCATGGCGTCCGTGCACACGTCGACGACGTCTGCTCCAGCCTCTGCCGCGGCAAGCATGGACGCGACGCCAGTGGATGCGGTATCGTGCGTGTGAACATGAATCGGTAAGGCTGGGAACTTTGCTCTCAAGGCGGAGACCAACATGGTCGCCGCGCGTGGCTTTAACAAACCCGCCATGTCTTTAATTGCCAAAATGTCAATCCCGTGATTGACGAGTTGTTCGGTCAAATCGACGTAATAATCCAACGTGTACTTCTTTTTCGACGGATCAGAAACATCACCAGAGTAGCAAATGGTACCTTCGACGACCCCATCGGCGTTTCGCACGCAATCGATGCCGAATTTCAAGTTATCCACGTAGTTCAACGAATCAAACACGCGAAAGATATCGATACCGGATTTTCTAGCCTCGGTGGTAAATTCCTGGACGACGTTGTCAGCGTAGGAGGTATAACCGACCGCATTCGCACCTCTCAATAACATTTGGAACGGAATGTTTGGTACCTTTTCTCTTAAAAGCTCCAATCGTCTCCACGGGCAGTCGCGCAAAAAGCGAAGCGATACGTCAAATGTAGCGCCACCCCACATTTCTAAAGAGTACGCACCATCCAACGCTGACGCCGTGGCGTCCGCGCATTGGTACAAATCTCTTGTTCTGACTCTCGTAGCGAGCAAACTTTGGTGCGCATCTCTCCAAGTCGTGTCCATGATGAGCAACCCTTTGTGATCGCGAACCGCTTTCGCAAACGCCGCCGGTCCTTGTTCGTCGATAATTTTCTTGAACGATTGTTGACTGGCGAGTTCGGCTGTTTTCTTCGACGGCTTTGGCGGGCTCGGTTCGGCACCAATCGGCGGCGGACCAACTGCGCCGGGGTGTTTTGCCCCGTTGACCGCGATTTCTCCTAAATACGAGAGCAACTTTTGCGTATCGTCCACGTTGGAAATCATATCGAACAATTCAGGCGTCTCGTCGATAAAGTTCGTGGTGACCTTCCCGCTCAAAAAAGCTTTCGATTGGAACACGTTTTGTAAGAAGGGCACGTTCGTTTTCACGCCACGAATGCGAAATTCAGCCAAGGACCTGTACATTTTTTGCACAGCGCCTTCGAAAGATTGCGACGTGCACGTCAACTTCACGAGCAACGAATCGTAAAACGGAGAAATTCTCGAGCCTACGACAACTTCGCCGTCGATGCGGACACCTAAGCCACCAGGTGGACGATACACTTCGATTCTACCGAAATCAGGAGAGAATCCCATCGCCGGATCTTCCGTGGTGATTCTGCACTGCATGGCGAACCCGCGAATTTGTACGTCGTCTTGCGACTTGAACCCGAGTTCAGGTAAGGTTTTTCCACCCGCGATTAAGATTTGTGTTTGGACAATATCCACTCCGGTGACTTCCTCAGTCACCGTGTGTTCGACTTGGACTCTTGGGTTCACTTCCAAAAAGTAATGTCTATTTTGGTTGTCCACCATGAACTCGACCGTCCCAGCGTTGCGATAGTTGACGTGTTTCGCCAATTTCACCGCATCGTCGTGTAATCGCTTTCGTAATTCCTCGTCCAAGCACGGTGCCGGTGCCATTTCAACGACTTTTTGGTGTCTTCTTTGGACGGAGCAATCGCGTTCGCCCAAGTGAATGACGTTCCCGACGCCGTCAGCCATAATTTGAACTTCGATGTGTCTCGGCGCCTCGACGTACCTTTCGATGAACATGCGTCCATCGCCAAACGCGGTTTTCGCTTCCGATGACGCTCTCGCGAACGCTTGCGCCACCTCCGATTGCTGTTTCACGACTCGCATACCGCGACCACCGCCTCCCATGGCAGCTTTCAGCATCAAAGGCATTCCAAACTCTTTCGCGAATTCAACCGCGGTTTCCACGTCGTCCGTGGCGTACTCAGTACCTGGAACCAACGGTAACCCGCACGCTTTCGCTTGCGCTTTGCACACGACTTTATCACCCATTTGTCCTAGCGTTTCCGCTCTCGGACCGACAAAAGCGATCCCTTCCTCCTCGCAACGTCTCGCAAAATTTTCGTTTTCACTCAACAACCCGTAGCCCGGGTGAATAGCGTCTACGCCGTTCTCCTTCGCGACGTCAATGATTGACTCGTAATCTAAGTAGGCCGCGACTGGTTCCTTCCCTTCACCAACCAAATACGACTCGTCCGCTTTATATCGATGCGCAGCTAACCTGTCGGCTTCGCTAAAAATCGCCGTCGTTCGCATCCCGAGCTCCGTCCCCGCTCGAAAGACTCTCACCGCAATCTCCCCTCTATTCGCCGCCATCACTTTCTTCAACGTCGAGCTTTTCCTCAAAATCTCCCCGAGCGCGTCCGAATTTTCTCGCTTCATCGTCTCGTGCGACTCCACCTCGGATCTCACCACCAATCGACGACCTTTGCTCCTGTTTTTCGCCATCACATTCCTCCCCACGACGCCACCATCACGAAGCTGTTTCGCGTTTTGAGCGCCTCTCGCGAACGAAGATCGGCTCGAAAGCGAGGGTTTTAAAGAAGACACCGAAGGCGTTGTTGTTGTCATCGTTCCACGCATCATCTCTGCTCCTAAACTTTATATAATACGAGTAAAACTTGCGCGAATTGTGTTAAATTTGGGCTTTCCAATTCCGATGATTCCCCGTGTGCAATCCAATCCTAAAACCCGAGACGACGAACGAAAGAGAAAGAAGAGCTTCTTTCACTCTCTTATTACGACGCTCCCTTCCGTGCAAACGAGCGCGACTCTGTCTCTCTCTGTGTATAAATATATATCTTCCTAAGAGAAGAAGAGATTGGTATTAGTACAGACGTGTGTTTATCGATTGATTTTTCTTTGACGGCGCTTACCCTTTTCTTGTGGGGCTGCTGTTTTGATAAATTTTTTCTCGAAGGACGATTTTGGGCAAAGTAGTGCATAAAATATCAAGAGGTGGATGAAGCGCTTTGATCATCTCTGCGTAATAAATGCGTTTTATCTTCTGTGCAATGCAGTGTTTTTTATTAAGCGTTAAATAATAAGCGATTCTTTTTCGAGCGTACTTTATTCTCTCTCACGGAACGCTGTTGTTTGTTGTTGTTCACGAGATGCTTCTCACGGCGCCGATTTTCTTGAAGCGCATAATCGCTCGAGCGCAGACGGTTTTTTTGGAAGTGTAGTTACTCCTGCTCTTGTTACCGCTAGTACTGTTACTCTCCTCGTCGTCTTTTTCGTGACCACCAATGGTCATTTCCATCTTCACCGTCGCGAAATTCGGCTCGTCTAAACTGACGATTTCCGAGTGCACCGAACACTTTTCGTTCGGCGCCAACACGTCGGTGGCGGTAAAATCGATAATTTTTTCCAGCATCATCAAAGGCGGCCTCGCTAACACCGCTTTATCCATCAACGCGATGGACCCGTGCCAACTTCCACTGCACGCCATCACCGACGTGATCATCCCGGGCGCGATGATCCCCGGTAACTCCTCGTACGTTTCCGGCAATCCTCTCGCCAACTCGCTCCGTAAAATCTTCCTATCGCTCGTGCGTCTCGTTTCCAACTTCAATTGTCCATTTTTCGAGCAGACGAAACAAGACGCGAATGGGTCGTACGCTTCTTGCAACGACCTTTTCGGTTTCGTCTCGTCGACTTTCGCCGCGCCGACCACCACCGCCGGGTGTAATTCCGAGTTGCACGGATTCAAAGCAACGCTTGGGTGTTGGTTCATCAGCTCTTCCCATTTCTCCTGGAATTTTACCACGTGATTTTGTTCTTTCTCTTCTTCTTGTTGTTGTTTCTCTTTCGTTGGTAGGTTGTTTGAATATTCTCTTCTTCGACTACTACTAAAACGACTGCTAAAACTTCTCCCGCGCCGTTTCGAACAACAAACGGATGCTTTCGTCGATGATGTTGATGCTAATGATGATGAAGAAGAAGAAGAAGTGAACTCCTTCGCCGCGAATAAAACTCTCCCAAAATGAGAAGAAGAAGAAGAAAAAGAACACGACGAAGACTCGAACGCGCCGCTTCCGAGAACTCGTCTCGCCGCTTCTTTAGCAGCCCGTTGTTGTCGAAGCATATTCGTTTAAAAAATGTATCTAATTTTGTGACCTCTTTATATGCCTTTTTTGGGAGATCAAAGCGCTTTTTCAGGGAGATATTTTTTTGACCAAATCACATAAAAAAAAAGCACCTCGTTTGTCTTGCAAATGAATCGAGAAGCCTAGTATTTATCGGTTTTTCGATCGGGCTGTAATTTCGTCCGCGACCAGAAATTGTCTTTTTTAAACTCCGAGCGAAGTTTAATCAGCGCGATTGATGCGCGATAAAGGCCACAAGTATTCGGCGCGTTTCAAACACAGAGTTGAAAGTAAAAATAGGAATATTTTTTGACTTTCCTCCCTCAAAATTTTATGCGTCTTTTTTCTTTGAATAACGCGCATCATCATCATCATCGTTCGGCCATCATTGCTCGAGAAGAAGAAGAAGGAATTTTACGGTCGTCGAGAAGAAGACGAACGACGACGTCCGCTGCTTCTTTTTCCTTTTTGCCGAGGTCCTCGATATCGAAGAGGAAGTCTTTATCTTTAAGGAGATTTGATGAGGATGATGATGATGATTTCGAGGAGCAAAGGAAAACGAAAACAGTTACCACCCGAGCAGCGAGTTTGAATGATTCTGTCGATGACGATGCTCTTTTGATGAAAAACGAGAAGAAGAGAGAAGACGGAGAAAAGGAGGAGGAAAAGAAGACGACGACGTTTGTGACGCCGCAGCGAGTGGAGAGTTGGACGGAACGGAAATCGAGATTCGAAAAGTATACACATCAGTTGGGGGAAGAAAAGAAGGAGAGAAAGAAGAAAAAAATGTGCGAAGTGTGCGAGGGAGAAGCGAAAGTCGCGTGCACGCAATGCTTTGGGTTCGGGTGGGTAAACGAAAACGAGCGATTAGAAATGAGCGAACAGGAGGATTTGAAATCGTGGTTTCCGAGTTGGTGCGGACACTGCAGAGGGAGCGGCGTTATGTGGTGCGCGAGATGTTTCGGGAGCGGCGAGTTTAGACACCCGATTGGATTTCGATTGTTCGGGAAGGAGGAGGAGGAGGAGGAGGAGGAGGAAGAGGAGGAATAGAAACGTAGTTCGTAGCCTTTATTCAATTAGTAATAATAATACAGCGATAAAAAAGCGCGCGCGCGCTTGCTTTTAAGTTTTCCGACGATGCCGGCGGACGCGCTCGCCCAAAGGAACGCGTAAAAAGAATACCGTCACCTCCCGCCCTCCGCGTCTTTCAAAACCTCCAAAATGGTATCCACCACCGCCAGCCTTTCTCGCGCTCTCACCTTCTTCTCGTTTTCCATGCACACGCGTTTGGCAATCTCCTCCATCATCGCCATCCTCTTTCGCCGCTCGTCGTCGTCGTCTTCGTTGGGGGCGTCGTTTTCCTCTACATTTTTAGTCTCTTCTTCTTTTTGTGATGGTGCTGCGTTCACTGCTCTGTCCTCCTGACTTAACATCTCCGCCGCGCTCTGAAACGCTCTCGCGGATATCCCCAACCCTCTCGCCATCTCTTTCCTCGCGTTCATGAACGCATTATTCGTTTTTTCGTCATCTTTAAAGTCATCATCATCATCATCATCATCTGCATTTTTTCTCAAACTCTTCCAATCGTCGTCCTCCTTTCCTTCCTTCTTCGTCTTCTTCTTCTCCACCTTCGTTTTTTCCAATAAAAGAGATTCCATCGCGATCGCTCGTATCCTTCTCGAGAAGTTCTCTCGCGCCAGTTGCTCGATCTCTTCCTCGTTCATATTAAGCGCAGCATATCCATGTACATCGACTGATGATGATGATGATTTGTGTGCGTCTATCTGCAACGGTTGTTGGTTGTTTGATGTTTTTTTTTGAAGTTTTCGTTAGAATTAACTTTTTTCTTGAAGGGTCGACCCACTTTTTGGATAACACTTTGTCGTAAAAAAAACAACACATCTCATCCACACACATTTTTTGCAATCGCACATTTAAGCGCGGGCAAAGTAATAAAAACAACACGCACACGCATCAACATGGTGAGGAGGGTCTTTTATCGTCTCTCTTTCGTTTTTTCGCAAATTCTTTTTCCCTCTTTCTTTTTCTTTTTCTTCTTCTTCGGGAGAAGAGATACGATTGGATCGATTGATTTTTGTTTTCCG
>Ga0115555_1000523_pt1 | contig 26074 bp, 17 predicted proteins | sample COGITO_mtgs_1104_2_FD_87285 | JGI IMG/M metagenome (GOLD analysis project Ga0115555, IMG submission 87285) | Pelagic marine microbial communities from North Sea - COGITO_mtgs_110407 | ecosystem: Environmental > Aquatic > Marine > Epipelagic | place: Germany:Helgoland, sampling site Kabeltonne... | reverse complement strand
GTAATCTGGAAATGGTAAAGTATTGCGTTGCAAATGAGTGTCCTATCGATGAGTATGCGTGTGCATACGCTGCCGAAAACGGTCATCTCGAGTGCCTCAAATACTTACGCGAAGAAGGCAAAGCGCCTTGGGGTTCGAGTACTGCCTCATGGGCGGCTGGAAAGGGTCAACTCCACATACTCGAATATCTTGTTGAGCGTAAGTATGATAAATATCACGAAACTGCGTGTTGGTATGCAGCCGAGAAAGGCCACTTGGGCTGTTTGAAGTACTTGCACGAAACCGCCAAAGCGCCTTGGGACGGTGCGTCTGTATACTACGCGAACGAGAACAACCACCCCGAGTGTTTACAATACCTCCTCGACAACGACTGTCCTCTCCCAACCGGTTGGTCTCACGAAGGAGGAACTTTACACACCTCATAAACACACACACACACAAAGAGAGAGAAGGAAAGAAAGAAAGAAAGAAAGAGAAACACAAAACCAAGCTTATAAAAAAGAAACACGCAACAACGCGAGTATTTTTTCCTCTTCTATGTGGGTCCGATCTCACGCTCTTCGAGTCCAATTCCGATCAGAAATCTCCTCATATTTTTGTATTCCCCGACGCAAAACAAACGCTCACATCGATCACAGAAACACCAATCATGGCCTCCTCGCGAAGACTCTTAAAATCTATTTCCTCCTCCGCTCGCCTTTTCTCGAACCACCACACTCAAAATCAAACGAGAGGGTACAAAGTCGCCGTTTTAGGCGCCGCCGGCGGCATCGGCCAACCGTGCGGATTGCTCATGAAGATGAACCCGTTGGTGACGGAACTTCGCTTGTACGACATCGCCGGAACCCCCGGAGTCGCCGCGGACGTCTCGCACATCAACACCAAGGCGCAAGTGAAAGGGTACTCGCAAGCGGACGACGGCGAGGACGGGTTGAAGAACGCTTTGAAAGATTGCGATTTGGTCATCATTCCCGCCGGTGTGCCCAGGAAGCCAGGGATGACGCGAGACGATTTGTTCAAGATCAACGCGGGCATCGTGAAAGGTTTAGTGGAAGCGTGCGCGGAGAACTGCCCGAAAGCGATGTTGAACATCATTTCGAACCCGGTGAACTCGACGGTTCCGATCGCGGCGGAGACTTTGAAGCAGAAAGGGGTGTACGATAAGAAAAAATTGTTCGGCGTGACGACGCTGGACGTGGTGAGAGCGAAGACTTTTTACGCGGAAAAGAAAGGGTTGGAGACGGCGAAAGTGGACGTGCCGGTGATTGGCGGTCACGCTGGGGTGACTATTTTGCCGTTGTTTAGTCAAGCGACGCCGAAAGCGGCTTTGACGGACGACGAGATCGACGCGTTGACGAAGAGAACGCAAGACGGCGGGACCGAAGTCGTCGCCGCCAAGGCTGGTAAAGGTTCGGCGACGTTGAGTATGGCGTACGCCGGGGCGTTGTTTGGCGACGCGTGCTTGAGAGCGAAGAATGGCGAAGCCGGCGTCGTGGAATGCACGTACGTTGAGTCGGACGTCGTCCCAGGGGTTGAGTTTTTCGCCACCAAGGTGAGTTTGGGGAGAGAAGGCGTGGAGAAGATTCACGGAACGGGCGCGTTGACCGCGTACGAGCAAGCGGGCTTGGACGGTATGATGTCGGAGTTGAAGGACAGCATCCAAAAAGGTTTGGATTTCGCCAAAGGCGCGTAAATGTTTAAATTAATACTGATGAGAAAGAGAGAGAGAGAGAAAGAGAGAAGTAATGATGAGAGAGAACAAAATCTTCTTCGCGAATAAAATGGAGGAAAGACACTTTGATCTGTTGGAAGAAGATATTTTTACGAGTACACACACGTTCACCACTTCTCACTTCTCACTACCACTACTCTATATGCTCCTTTTTACTACCACAGTTTCAGTTTCCCGAACACTATTCCTACGACTACGGCGATGGCAACTCGGACTAGTCCCCTAATCTTCTCTCTTCTCTCCGTCTCTCTTTTACTTCCGTACACGTAGATTCTGTTATACCGACTCGAGTCCACGCCTTTCCGCTCTCGTTTCCGCGAGTCTTCAAACGCGACTTCTTTCATCAATCGTTTCTCCCAAAACTTGTCCTCGTTTTGATCATCTGGAAGCTTAAACATGTAACAAATAACTCTGCACCGATCGTTCATTCGTTCGCGTAACAGTTTCGCGACCTTTTCGTTCCCTCGCGGCAGCAGGTACAAAAACACGCAATCCGCTCGATGGACGTCCGTAACGGTCATGGCGTCTTGCGTTCGAATTTCCACTCGGTCTTCGAGATTCATTTTTTGAACGTTTATTCGAGCGTTTGAAGCCGCCACTGGGTCGATTTCAACGCCTACACCTCTCACGTTCGAGTTTTTTTGACACGCGGCGATTAAGACGCGCGCGTCGTTGCATCCCAGGTCGTAGACGAGGACTTGTTTTTTCTCATCTCCAACGCCGTCGCCGTTGAAGAGATTTGTTTTCGTTTTTGACGATTTAGATGATGAAGTGGAGGAAGAACAAGAGGGAAAAATGGCGTCGACGATGCGTTCGCACATCAACTGCGGCGTCGCCGAAACTGGGCCGAGGTAGTTTTCATGGGAGAAGGAAGATTCCGTTTTTAAGCGCGTTCGTGGTGGCATTTGGTTCAGTGATGAAAGTGAGGAAAAATGTTTCATTCTGAGGGACTTTATTAAAGTAGTTTGTCGCGTCGTCATCACTAACAACAACAGTAATAATTAGTACTCAAACCACAAGGTCCAAAACACGTCCTCGATGTCGCCTAAATCGACGAGAAGCATGCGCGTTTTCTCCTCGAATCGCCAACTGCTGACGTCGTGTTTCTTCCCGTTTGCCGCGCGACTCGTCGCGGAGATTTTCTTTGGTTTTTCGCTGCTGTAACACGCGATTTGGCCGCAGGATTTGGATAAAAGGACCGTCGCTCGGTAACTTTTGCCGCTGATTTTCTCGAGCTTGCAGTTTTGAACGACGGCGTTACCGTTCATCATCTTCGAGAGGCCGAAACAGGCGAAGCGGATGTTGGCGCGTTTGAGTTTTTTGATCAGTTGTTGGGTAGTTTTCTTCTCGGCGGTGTTGTTGTTGTTGAGCTTTACGCTTCCACTTTCGATGGGACTGTTCTCCGTGGAAGGTGGCTTCGCTTTGATCGGAGAAGCGATCTCCGGAGTGGCAGGTACGGACGTGTCCACGGAAGATAAGCCTTCCTCTTCGAAGGATTCGTCTGGTGCGGAGCGTCTGGCGCGGAAGGACTCAAACACGGGCGTGATGGTGAACACGTCCCAATCTTTGCGCGTCAACGCGACTTCGGTCTTTTCGTGAAGACGCAAGATGTCGACATCGCCAGTTCGGTGCGAACGCACGGCAAACATTTGGTCGCCTATGGCATTTGGTCCGTTGTTGCCATTCTGTCCAGATGACTCTTTCCTACTCGAGACTTCCTCGTCTTTTTCACTGGGACTATTATTATTACTACCACCGTATTGGGAACGAAAGCCTTCGATATCTCGCGGTCGCACGCACGCGGATACCGTTTGTCCGTCTTTACCGCCAAACGAAATGTATTGGTTCACTTCTCGGGACCAACACGCGCCTTGGACGTTGAATGTCCCGACAACACCACCGACGCTGTTTCTGTTCCATATTTTCAACGCCGTCTTCCCGTCTCTACACACGTCTTTGAACAAACAATCTCTCGTCGGGCGACCGGGAAATTTCCCGCGTAATATCGACCCAGACGGCATCACCAACTGGCCTAAAACGTTAAAGTCGTGTTTGTCTGGATGATCTGAGACGTATATTGGGCATCCTCCAACCGCTCTCGCGGCGGCGTGTAACCCTCCAGTACTCGAAGCCGATTGAAACATGTCCCAATCCGGAATGACAATCTCACCCATAAACATGGAGTTGTAGGACACGTTGACGATGTGAACCGTGTGCGAAGCCTCGTTGGTCGGATAGAAATCGTCCGACACTCTCGCTAAGTTTGACATTTTAAAGTTGTACAAGTTCTCCGTGGAATGGCACATGCAATTGATTAACCCGTTGGTCGGGAAAAATTTCATGACGGATTTCTCCAAAGCCTCGTGGGTGTTTCTCGCCAACGCCGGGCCTCCACCGTTCGGTCCGTTCCCGTAGCCTAACGCGCCAATGACAGCTTGCGCGTCTACTTTGACTCCATCTACACCAGCCGCGGCGAGGTATTCGTGCAACTCGTTATAAAAGTGTTGCATTTTCTCCGGCGCCGGGACTCCGACGCCGCACACGGTCAACGGATCCCACGCCTGCGAAGGCTCCACCGCTAACAACGACGGGTTGTGTCTCGGATACTTTAGTTTCGCGCCAAACTCTCTCACATTCTCTTCGTCTGGGTGCACGCCGCCCCAATACCCAAGCAACGCGTGCCAACAGTAGACGTAATCCACGTCGTACTTTTTCTTAATCGCTCGAACGACGTTGCCTAGCCCGTCGATTTCGCCTCGCAGTTTATTCTTTTCATGTCCAGCTAAATCCATCTGCTGGTCCGCAGACCGCAAAGAATCTAACGACGGTCTCGAATGCGAAAACTTTGGCGACCCTGGCGGGGACATTTTATCCAAAAACTCTAAACTACCCACCGTTTTTATCGCTTTTTGCATCTTTTTCCCGGCTTTGCCCGCCAACGACGCTAAACTCCCAAACGGCGAACGTTTCCCACTAAAGCTGCCTCTCCGGAACCCCGTAAACGTAGAAAACTTCTTATTCGCTCGAATAGACACGACTCTGTGATTGAAATACGACAACGACGCCGTTTTCATGGCCACAAACGCGTACAACACGTAATTGATCAAAATACGAAGGGTATGCCAAAACACGCCGTGCGCTCGCATGGCGTGTAACCTCCGCCAATAAAACGCGTAAAACCACGCTGCAATATACCCAGGCGGCGTAACCGTCGGAGTTGTCAACGGCGCTTGCGCTTCGTCGTCGTCTTCGTCGCCGTCGTCGAATTCGTCCTCTTCTCCTATTACTTGGTCTTCGTCGTTTTTGCTAGGTTCTCGGCTATTGTCTTTACTACTTCCCGTTGTCGACGTCCGACTGTTTCTATACTCCTTATCTGGCTCTACGTTCTGCCACCCGTCGTCGATAATCACAAACTTCGGGGGCGAATTCCCGTTTTGTAAACTCGTCAACCCTTTCCCGATTCGTTTCGGACTGACTTTCTCGTAAAAAGCATCCCACGTGCACCACCCGAACACGTCCGCCACCGGCGGCGTCACCTTCTCCTCTCTCGGTTTAAAGCTCTCTTTCAAAACTAAACTGGCCATTTTAATCGCTTTTTTCGACGCATCGTACGGGTTATTCGCCCACGATATGATCGCCACGTTATCGATCCCGTCCGCTTTCACTTCCTCGCACGCGCTCTCGACGACGAGAAAAGACCCTCGCCTTTCCCACATTGGATGAAACCCGGACAAAGTCGCTCTGAACTTATCTCCCGACAGCGGCAAAATGCACACGTATCCGCTCTTCCCGTCTTCCCCGAGCTCGAGCATCAAATACTGCGTCTCTGCGGGTAAGTCTTTCCCTAAATCTCTCCCCCACGCCGGGGACATCCACCACAGTTTACATCTCGCCGTGCACATGAATGAGCTCACCAATGGTTCTGTGTTCGTGCTAAACTGTAAAACGTGCCTGCTTTGCGCGTCGTTCGGTGAATTCGTGGCGACCTTTCGTAAAATCTGTACGGTCGGGTCGTTCGATATAAACGCGCTCTTCTTATTCGGAATCGTGGATAAGGCGAGCGAGCCGCCGGATAAGATCGCCGTGCGTGAATCCAATAACAGTTTCCCGTTCGAGAACTCGATTTTCTTTTCCCCGTCGGTCATCATCATCATCATCGGACAAAAAAAGATACCAACGTAATCACTCTTCTCTCGCTCTCTCTCTGTTCTTCTTCCTCCGTGCGGCGCTCCCTCGAAGAAAATATACTTCTCTCTCTGTATTTGCACTCTTCTTTCTCTTTCTCTCTCTCTCTCTCGCTCTGGAGAGACAACAACAACAGACAAGAATATCAAGAAAAGAATCGAGCGTTTTATTCTACTCGTGTACAGAGAGAAAACCTTCCCTTTCTTCTGTGGGCGGCTGCTCCGCCTTTTTTTGAGGCAAAAATGACTGGACAGCTTTTTTTTTTGCTTGACCTCTTAAAAAAAGAAAAACGTCTTTTCGATTCACCACATCTCTGACAGAAGGAGATTCAACACATTCAACGAAGAAAAGAACCTGACACAAAAAGTATACGATGTTCTCCTCGATGTTCTCCAACGCCACGAACAACTGCGAGTATTTGAACAAGAGAAAAGATGGAGATGAAAACGACCCGATGGAAACGATTTCTCGCGAGTTCGATCGCGAAGATATCGTGGCAAAGTTGAAGAGAGAATGCGAGGCGTTGGAAGACATGGAGAAGAAATATCAAGAAGAATTGAAAGAGAAAAAACACGAGGAAGAGGAGAAGAAAGCGACGTTGGAAAAGGAGACGAAGAAAGCGAGAGAACGAGAGGAAGAGCTGAGACATTTACAAGAAGAGATGAACCACCAGGAAGCAGAAATCTGTCGCTTGAGAGAAGAGTTGAAAAGAGAAACGTTCGAACACTTGAGAGAAAAAGAGGAGAAGAGGCGAAACAGGGTGAAGTTACTCGAGGAGTACCAAAAGCTGGCGAGTCAGATGGAGGAGATTAAGAAATATCCGGAAGAGATTAAGAAAGAAGAAGAGAAAATGAGACTGGTCGAGGCGAGGTTGAGGAAAATGTGCGAAGGGAAATTCGTCGACGTGAAGATTGAAACGTTCGAAGATTTCGGGAAGGAGATGAACGCGCACTTCGATCGCGTAATCGCGAAAGAGAAAGACTTGGAGCGGAGAACGGTGTTGGCGGCGAACGAGCTTTTGACGAAGAAAAGCGGCGCGTTTGCGCACGACGTGGACGATAGGAAGAGAAAAGAGCCAGAAGAAGAAGAAGAAGAAGAAGAAGAAGAAAAAGGGGAAGAAAAAGAAGAAATTGAACCAACCACGCCGCTTGACGACGCGAAGGATTGATGAGTGTTTTCGTAACGCGTTATGAACACCGGAGAGAAAAGAAGAAGAAAGGAGAGAGACACGCTTGAAACAAGAATACTGTTTTACTTATTCATGTTTAAAAAATACAATTACAAATACAATGTTATATCGATGAAATATACATCCATTCACAGCAACGGGAAGAAGGGATTGTTGATACTATGTACTCCCTATTCTTCTTGTTGATACACGTGAAACGAGGTGGTTTCGAAACCTTTCTGCGCGACGTCGTCAGAACCATCACTACCGCTCGAGCCTTGATTCTTATTGCCTCCGGGTTGGTTTTGGTTCCTACTACCGCTCCCACTTCCGCTCCCGCTACCTCCGTTGTTGTTTCGGCGCGTAGCTCTCCCACCGCTGACTTGCTTCGTGACCTTCTCCTCGGCGACAACCGCTGCCGCTCGTCGAGAGCGTCTTCCAGTCGTCGTCGTCGTCGTCGTCGTCGTGTTCGTGATGGTATCTTTGTTACCGTTGTCGGCGTTTTTATTTTCTTCTTCTTCCGTGGCCTTATCTGAGTCCGGACTTTTTTCCTTATTGGCGACGGCAAGTTCAATCTCTTTCGGGACTTGCGGAGCGTTCGGTTTTCGCGACGCTGCAATCATCTTCGCCGTTTTACCTGCATCAGTAGCCGCCGCTGGCGTTTGCGTCGCCGCTTGGGCCTTTCTAGCCGTCTTCACCTCACCAGCAGCGTTTTTCTCTTGCGTCGCCGTCGCGGCTTCCGACTTGACACCTGCGGGGTACGCGATGTTGTTTTGTTGTTGTCGTTGTTGTTGCGCCATCGCCATGTTACCCATTTGCTGGTGCTGGAGGAACTGTGCAAAGCTATTCGGATCTTGCATCGCCGCCAACGCCGCCATTTGCGCGTTCCAATACTGCATCTGTTGATGTTGTTGCACCGCAGCCATTACGGCGGAATCATTGTTGTTATTACTACTGTTATTGATATTATTCGCCGTCGTCGTCGTGGTTGCCGCGCTTCCGGTTTGACGATATTGATTACTATTCGTCGTCGTCGTTGTCGTCGTTGGTCTCACGTAACCAGAGAATGCAGACTGCGAATTCGGCTTGAGTGATGCTTTTGCGTCTTCGGAAACTTCAGAGTTCTTTGTTTTATCCGTCGTCGTAGTTGTTGTCGGTTTAGCTTCTTCGGTTCCACTTTTATTATTATTCGCGTCAGTCGTCGTCGTCGTCGTCAGCTTTGCGTTATTGTTGTTGTTGTTATTCATAGTCGCGAAGCTGGGAATGAACGAGCTGCCGTTGCTGTTTGCGGCAACAGCAGCCATATTCGGCATACCCGGAAGACCTCCGCCAAAGTTCATGGCGGTAAACATCGGATTCGCCGCCATGAGCGCATGCAGCTGCGACAACGGATTCGGAACTTCTTGTTGCATCGCGAGATGCGCGAGAAGCGGATTCGCCGTCGTATCGTTGTTATTCCCATTCTTATTATTTTGTCGTTGTTGCTGTTGTTGTTGCAATAAATGTTGCATCTGCATCTCTTGAATCATTCTGTTGCGAACCATTTCAGACGTGGCGTTCATGAGCGCCTGCGCCGCCGACGCGGACGCGTGCTGCTCAACGTTCGCCACGTCAATCAAAGAGTTGTTGATCGAATGCCCTTTCTTCTTCTTCTTCTTATTAACGTTCACGAAACCAACTGGTAAAATCTCTCGTACTTGTCTCTCGGTCAATGAACTTTGTTTTCTCGGGTACGGGTGCGACGGTTTCCGTTTCGGTCTCGCCGGCGGAATATCCGAAGCCGTCGTCTTCCCTCCCGTGGACACGCTCGACGTCCTCTTCACCGTCGCGGCCTTATCTCCACTCGCCGCCAAGTTACTCAACAACTCCGCCTCGTCTTCTTCCTTTGTATTTCCCGTCACTTCGCTCTTACTCTTCTTCCCCATCAACGCTTGAATCAACAACTTGGAATTATTATTCCCGCTAATCTTCTTCGCCGTATCGGCGTCTTTAATATTCTCCGTCGTCTGCGTCAAACCGCCTTCGCCACTCGTCTGCGTATCTCTCGTCGCCGTCGCTCCATCTTCCTCTTCCGTGGTCCCACCACCTCTCGTCACGTCCGATAATTGGTCCGCCTCTAAATTCTTCTGATGTTCCTTCTGTAATTTCGCGAAGAACTTCTGCGCGTGGCTTCGAATCTGCACCGCCGTCTTCGTCCCAATGTGCTCCTCGATTTTCCTCCACGCTCTCCCGTGTAACTTTAACGCCTCCACGAACCGGTCGTGCTCGCGTTCCGTCCACCGTTCGCGCTGTTTCGTGATCGTGTACGGTTTGCGTACTTTCACCGTTTGGCCGTTCACCGTGTGATGCGTTGGAATAGGTTGTTGTTGTCCGCCGAGAGTATATCCGCTCGCACTTGTATTTTGGGGCAAAAAATGCCCCTCCGCCGGTGCCATCGTGGCACCGACGAGGACGCTTTTTTGACCATTTGCCGTTGGTTTTCCGTTGTTCGCGTACTGTTGTTGTTGTTGTTGTTGTTGTTGTTGACTCATTTGGTTCACGACGACGGGTTGTCCGTGCAAATTATAATTCACGAACGGAAACTGCGGGTGAAAGGTGTTGGTATTGTTCGCGTTGTTGTTTTGAGTATTCGCGTTGTTTTCCATCATCCTTTGCGCGGAATTGTTGTTTTGTACGTTTTGGTTTTGGTGCTGGGCGGCGAGCATTTGCGCCACGAGCGCGTACTGCTGTTGTTGTTGACTCGAATCTCCCATAACAAAAAGATTCGAGTCCGATGGTATATAAATAACGTTTTGTTCTTCTTTCTTTCGCGATCGCGCGTTCGCAAGATGCTCGTCGTCTCTCGTTTGTCCGCTCGTCGTTTGCGCGCGAATTCTTTCTTAGGTTAAATGGGGCAAACGCGAGAGGCACTTTTTGAATCAAAAAATCCCGTCGAAAAATCTGAAACGACCGAAAAACCGCTTTTTTTTATCCACTTCTCTGCATGAAGAAAAAGAATAAAAAATATTCAGAGCAGCAGCGAAAGAACAGAGAGAGAGCACACACAAGTATGTTTCGCGAAACGAGAGACGAGGAGCGTTTTTGAAGAGATGCGCGCACCTCTCTCTCTCTCTCTCTCTCTCTCGGGGTGGTGGCACGCGACGACGACGACGACGACCGGAGAGAGGGAAAAAATCGAAAACTGTGTGCAATATATTTGTGCCTTTTCGCGCGCGCAAAAAAAATTTTTCCGAATCGTTTTTTTTTTCTTCCTCTTCTTCGCTTTCAAAACGCACCACGCGCGATGCGTTCGAACAAAAACAACAACGACACAAACAGAAGAGAGAAAGAGAGAGAGAGAGTGAGAGAGACCTCTTTTTCCCTTTCACGCGATCGTAAAAATGCGCTTTTAAGCGCGTTGTTGCGTGTTTGCGCCGGCGTGCGCAAAAAAACCATTTTAATTAACCTTATAATAAAACAAGAGCAAAAAACTTTTTATCTCTTTTGGATATTTGCTTCGTTGGATTTTTTGCGCTCGTCTTTTTGGACTGTTTTTTTAAAGGTCACGTCTCGCCCCCAGTTTTTTCCTTAAAAGTTATGAAGATATGAACACGGAGAGCAAGAACAACAGCAACAACGAGAACAAAAGCCCTACCGGAAGAAGAAGAATACAGATAGAGGACATCAGGTACGCGAGAAATAAGATTTTGAGTGGTTTTTGTGACGGTGGTGGTGTTGCGACTGCTTTTGGAGAGTCATCATCGTCATCACCATCCCCCGTGGTCGCGCGCGAGGAGGCGTCTCGACGCGCGATGGAAGGGTTGCTGCTGCTCGATGATGAAGACGATTCAGACGACGATTCAGACGACGACGACAAGGAGGGTTTACTGCTGGAGAAGGCGATTTCGACGAAACTGTTACCCAAGGAAACGAAAGCGGTCGTCGATATGATCAGGAGAGATGCATCAAACGCGTTGAAATTCGCACTGATGAGTTGTGGTTGTTCCAACAAGAATCCAACAGTCGCCGGCGAGGTGTTTGCGACGCGAGAGATTTTATTTCCGGGTCGAGGAGGAGTTTTAGGAGAAGGAAAAGAAGAACGAGACGATGATGAGAACGATTTTGACGATGATGATATCGCCGATATAAAAGATAAAATACTGTCGCGGAAAACGATGGAGTTTTGGGAAGCCGCGGTGAGCAGGATAGAGTTTGAATACGAGAGGAGGAAAGATAGCGCGAGAATCGAAGCCGCCGCGAAGCGGGTTCGCGCGCGGTACAACGAGTTTCTTTCCCAGTACGTCTACGCGTTAGACGCAAAGTACAGAGAGGATAAAGAAAACAGATCCGCGAACGAAGCGATGGATAATTTGAAGTTACGCGTGTCGTTGTTAAAAGACGCGGTGATGAAACGGAGAGAAGGCGACAAGGCGAGAATTTTTAGTAAAAAGTTTGCGTTGGAAGCGAAACATTTACTCGTGGAGTTGAAGATGCCTTCGCCGGAAGCGGTGGCGTTGTATCAGTTCGTCAGTTCGATAGATTTAGCAAACAACAAATAGAAAGAATAGTCGTTATAGTAGTTCTTCGATTAGTGTATTATATAGTGTACAAATGTATCATCTCTCTCTCGTTTTTCTTCTCTCGTTTTTCATTTCGACGGGGGTTTAGACGTTTCTCGATACTCGGACGATTCCAGCGTGACCGTGTTTGTTTTTCCGAAGATGACGACCTCGGCGCGAACCACGCCGTCTTCTAACCGTTCGACGACATTTCCGTGAAACCCTTTGAACGGCCCGTTAAATATTTCTAAATCGTACGTCTTTTTCTTCGCTTTCTTTTCTTCTTCTTCTTCTTCGGTTGGATTCTCCGCTCTCAACTCTGCGACCCGTTCCGTGCGTTTCTTCATCTTCACGCCATAAATGTTTGTCTCTTCTTCCTCTCTCTTGGACAAATCCATCTCGCTCATCAATTCTTTAATTTTCGCGTCGTATTCAACTCTGGACACAATCGTCGGCGCCGAAGCTCGGATTAAACTTTCAAACAACCCGGGGTCAATCGGCTCGGCGATTTCGCGTCGCGTCGCCTGTCGTTTCCCGAAACTCGTCGTCCCACCCGTCGCCAAACCTTGGACAAAGTACTCGCTCTCTAAACTTCGAATAGTGTCTTGAGACATGTTTGCAATTTTCGCGAGGATGAACCCAGCCTGTATCGGTTCGCCCTCAACAATCAATTGTCGAATTTCTAAATCCGTTCTCCCGTGCGTCTCTTCTTCGGCCAAAACAAACCCGGGGGGAGGTTTTCGCGGACACCACACGTCCACCACTCCAGAAACGTTCAAGCAATTTGCCATCGCCGCGTTTTCTCGCATTTCTGAGCATTCAATCGTGTACCACATCGCTTCATCACTGGAAGCCGAAGCGTCGCTCTCTCCTCCCGATGATGATCCTTTCGCCTTTTCGCTCGTCGACGCGTTTACGAACGAATTCAACAAATGATCTCTCGCGTACGACCGTTTTCGCTCCGTCATCTCCTCCCCTTGAAACGTCTCTTTCAGGACATTCTCCACGTTCGCCGAATTTGCCACGGTAAACTCCGCGTCTTCAATACCTGCATCGGTCGTCGCCGCCTCCGCCGCCGCCCTCCTCCTCGTCGTCGTCGTCGGCATCCTCCCGCTTCTCAATCTCCTCCTCTCCCGTCGATCGTTCAACTCTCGCGCTACGTTCTCTTTCGTCGACTCTTCTTCTTTCTTCCTCATTTTATACATCTTCAGTGGATCTTTCCCGTCTTGTTCGTCCACTTTGGCGTAGGCCAATCTCTCCGCCAGGTCGATTTTCTTCCCCGGCGATTGTGGCACTCGCAACTGTTTCAAACTTTCTTTCAATTCCGTCGCTTTCATCGCGGAGGAAATGGAGAGGAACTCCTCGAACGTCTTCTTTTTTTCCTCTGTCTCCTTTTCTTCTTCTTTTTCCTCCTCGTCGTTCGTTTCTTTCGTCGTCGCTTGAAGAACAAAAGAAGAAGAGAATCTCTTTTCGTCGTTGTTGACGGCGCTGCTCCTTTTCTTAATCATCGAAGCGCTCGTTCTTCTTCTTTTACTGAGAGTACTCAAACCGCATCCTGCGCCGAAAAAAATCCTCGTCTGAATCCTCGTCGTCGTCGTCATTCTCTTTTTAATAATACTAATTTGCCCCGAAAGGTTTGTTGTGTGGTCGCGTTTCAAAGCAGCGCAACAATAACGTGCGTGTAATGAATGAATGGTTCGTCTTGTGAAGAGTTGTTTTTGCCCTAAAAAATGTTTGGGGACAAACGCACTCCTAAACTCTAATACATGTACAGACCCTGAATCAAACACTGGTTAAAAAGGAACCTTGAGATATTAGAAATACTCGGTCATTTCATATTACATGGAATAAATACTACACGCGTACAAAATATATTATATGTACTACGTTTGCTTGTCTACGAGTCTTGGAAGGACAGTTGCGAATCGCTCGTATTGAAAAGCGCGGGCGTGCCAGACCGAGACGCGTCGTCTTCATCTCGGCCGTTTGCATTTTCCTCCCGCGCTTTTACAATTGAACTCGCCGTTTTCAATTCCTTAATGCTCTTCTCGCCTTCTGTTATCGTTCGTATCATCATCTCGCTTTCCATGAGCTTTTCTTTCAAACTCGCTCGATGCCCAATCGCCCTTCGTAGTTTCGCCAACGCGTGCGCCTGTACTTCTTGCGCGTGCGTAATCGTCGAGTACGTGCTCAACATCGCCGCGAAAGAACCGCAACCTAACAAAACCCAAAAATACCAGAACATGATATCGCTAAAACCTTCGGGATAGAAGTCCCCGAATCCGACCGTCGTCAACGTAATCACGGAAAAGTAAAACGAGTTCACGTCTGTCCAATCCGCGCTATAATAAATAAAGGCCATAAAGAACCAAATCCAGCACAACACACCCGCGCTATAAAAAGTCGTTTTCTCGTACGCGATGTTATGATTCGCTCGAATTAAACTCAATAACTCGATCAGCTCGCTCACTTGAATCTTCGTCGTCTTCGTGCATGCGTTCGAGTGCTCCAAGTGCCTCTCTAAATTTGACACCGCAACTTTTTCCCAACCGCCTCCTAAACACTTTAAAAACGGCTGCAACTCGTCGACGTGTATTTTGTAGTTCAAATCGATCGCCCCATACTCTCTGGTCGTTTGTGCGGCAAGCGCTTTTAACAGTTTTGACTGGTCGATGCTCAATCTCAAAGGCACTCTCAACCCGAAGCACCGAATAAAGACGTGTGTCAACACTCTCGCGATATCGAGCAGCATGTTCGCCAACGACCCGAGAAGCATACCGAACCTACCAATTAACGGCACGCTAAAAATTGCAATCAAAAGTTTCCCTCTGTAACTCACCGGACTCAGGTTCCCGTACCCGATGGTTGTCATCACCGTCGCGACGACGTAAAACGCATCCATCGTCGATAGCAACTTCACGCTCGAGACGTCCTCGCCACTCTCCAAAGCCTCCTTCTTTAAAAACTCATTCTCCACGTGCTTCAGAGCTAACGAAACGCTCGTGATCAACACTATGACCACAGTCTGCCGCCACAAAAACCTCAACGCTTGCCTCTGGCTCGGCAAACACTTGCTCAGTAACTCGCTCCACGAGTTCTGCGCATCGTTCGAGCATATCTTTTTCCGATGCAGCTTTGAAAAGCGAGAGAGCAATCTGGTCTCCAAAGATTCCCGGAGGACGAAGGACGGGGAGGAATATTCGTTGCGAAAGGATTGGGATTTTTTCAACGACGACGGTGGAGACTTTTGTTGGCCTCCTCCTCCTCCTCCTCCTCCCGAAGCGGAAGGCATCGGGGCGGTGCCTCTCTCCGCGTCGCCCTCGGTCATCTCAAAGTTTTGAAGAGGAGAGGTCTTTCTATTTTTAGAATGCGGAAGCCACCGAGACCCTAAATACATTTGAGGCGAATTTGTCTTTTGGAAGAAGCGTCACATTCAGCAGACGAAACCACGCGCGCGCGCACACTCGACGAGACAGAGAGTCAGAGAGAGAGAGTAATACTACTACTAATAATGGTTGACGATGATGACGACAAGTACAACAAAAAAAAAGCGCTTCCGGTTCCTAAATTTACGACGAGGCAAACGACGACATCATCCTTGACGCCGGATGGGAAAACGAGGAAAGAGCGATCGATGGGAGGAGGTTTAGGAGGACAGTCGTCAAAGTCCGCGCAGAATTCACCACAAAATCAATTCGATTCGAATCGCTTGGCGGCGAAATTGGATTTCTTATCCGCGAGAGTGAACTTTGACGGCGAAGAGGAGACGCAAACGAAAGTACACAACGCGTTGGACCGATTGTCGTTTGCAACGCAAGTGCACCACACGGCGGACGCGTTCGGGCAAGCGCTGACGGACGCGAAGGAAGAGGTTGGAGAGTACGCTTTGAAAGCGGCGGAGTCGGTGGCGAGGTTTCAAGCGACGCAATACGCGGCGAAATGGATGCCGTTGGAAACGAACGTGAACTTGAAGCCGACGTACGTGAAGGTACCGGTGAGTACGGTGGAACGGTTGAAATTTTACGAGGACGAGAACGTGCGGCAGATTGTCGCGCAACATTTAATCGAGAAGGAGACGATATTAGCCGAGAACGCCGGGTTGAGGAGTTTAGTGCCTGGTTTGCAAGACGAGGTATCGTCTGAGCAGGTGGCAAATATTCGAGAGACGGAAGACGGCGTCAATCGCGCGCTGTTGTTAGCCGCGGTGGAGGAGATTGCAAAGTTGAAAACGAGAGTGACCGTGTTGGAAGGCGAGGCGGCGAAACATCGAGTCACCTCCGCTGGATTTGGGTTGATTGGTGTGAACGCGAGCGAACATTCTGGGGAGATTGCCGAACACGCGAGGAAGTTGACGACGGAATTGGCGAGAGTGGAGGAAGATAACGGAAGACAGAAGTGGTTAATCGGCGAGAAGGATAAGGAGATTGAAACGATTAAAGGTAAGTTCATGGATACGTATCAGTACTCGTTAGAGGAGAGGTTGCAGGAAAGCACGGAAGCGTTGGAAGTGGCGGCGAACTTACAAGGAGAGCAGTTGCAGTATTTAGAAGACCACGCGTTGAAAGTGCTGGCGAAAAAGAACGAAAAGTTGGACGATTTGGTCTACCAGTTAGAAACGTTGGCTTCGCACCGAGAGCAAACGAGAGAACATTTGACGGCGTTTTTGGAACGAAACGACGAGACAGTGGTGTCTATTTTGTGTTCATTGGCTGGGTTTTCGAGCAAAAAAACGAAAGAGATTGTCGAACACCGACGAAGTCGATCGTTAACTGGGAGATTGGCGTGGTTAGGGAAGAACTTGAAACCGGTGAGTAGCGCTTTATCGAACGCGTTGATGGCGTGCGCTTCTCCGCCGGGAGGGATACCGCGCGAAGGCGACGCGATTTTAGCAGACGCGGCGGCGGATACAAAAAATACTACCACCATTACTACGAGCAGCACGAGTGATGAAGACTCCTTGACGAAAGCAGCAGCACCGGAAAAGAACGCGGCGGGGGAAAGTAGCGATGATAGCAAAGAGAAAGAAAAGAAAGCAGACGGCGGCGGGGAAGCGAAAAAAGAAGAAGACAAAGAAGAAGCGCGAAAAGAAACGCATCCAGAAGAAGAAGAGGTACAAAAGGCGACGATAAACGTCCCCGAACGAAGCCGCTCGCGTCCAAAACCAAAAAGTCCTCGTAAGAACGAGAAAACCAGCGGTTTCCACGGATTCGACGACCCGGAAGCAGCCGCAAAAGAGGCGAAAAAAAGAGCCAAAGAACGCGCGGCGTTGCCGGCGCCGAAACTCATCGGTCGAGCCGCCGAACGCGAAGCCGAAAAGATGCGCCAACGAGAGAAAAGTGGCTTCGGGGGTTTTGGAAGCGAGGCGGAAAGTTCCGACGACTCCGATTAAATCGTTACTGTTGTTATTTATTCATCGTACGCGTCGTTGTTGTTCTTTCACCTCTTCTGCTCTTTCTCGCTACTCCTATCTTTTCGACTACTCTCACTCCTACTTTTATTATTCTCACTACGCTTACTTTTCTCATCGTCGTCGTCATCATCATCGTCATCATTACCGCCACCCTCGTCGTCCATTTCCCCGTAATATCCGGGATCTTTCATCATGCACTCTCTCAGCGCGGTCGTTTCCTCGACACATTTCGCGACGAAATCTTCCTCGTTCGCCTTCGCGTCGTCCACGCATTTTTCCCAACATATGAATTCCTGTTTACACGACCCGCCTTTCATGTACGCGCAGAATCCGCACGTTTCTTCCTCCTCCTCCTCTTCCGTTGCTTCTGGTTGTTCCTCTTTATTCTTAGTAGTATCGTTCTTATTCTTTTCCTCGATTTCTTTTGCTTTCGCTGCTTCTTCTTTCGTCATCTTTCGCAACACGTGTTCCGTTACAGTCTGACGTAATTTCCCCGCACAAGTGTTGCACTCTCTCTCTCTCTCTCTCTCTCTTTCCTTCTTTCGGGAAGAAGAAGACGACGACAAAGAAGAGAGAGTCTCTCTGCCTCTCCGCTCTTTTAAACGCATAATCATTTTCTGTCCTCCCGCTTTTTCTGCGGAGAGACGCGATACAACGACGCAGAGAGAGAGAGAGCGTTGAAATCAGAGCGATGGCGAACGATGAGCGGAGGACATCCTCCTGGGCGACGGACGCCGCCGTCGATCTCCTCAACAGCTCGAAACTCACCTCGAACGCGTCGGAAAAACTGGAAAAACTGAAACAAATCGAAGAACTCTTTCGCGGGAACACCTTCAACAAAGACGACGACCAAGAGAGCGAGGCAAAAGACGCGATGACGGTCGTGTTGCGCCCGATGTTTGAATCGATCGTGACGGAAACCGATCCGCGAGTGCGCAAGTTCGGGTGCGAATTGAGCGAACGCGTGTGCGTTTTACTCGGAGAAAACATGTCCACTCTCTCGTCCGCATCGTCCGTCTCGTCGAGAGCGGCGGTGGAACGCAACGGAGGACATTTCGCGTCTGTGTTGGAGAGTTTGTTCGTCTTAGTCTCCGACGGGCAATTTCCAGCGGTGCAAAAGAGAGCGACGGCGGCGAGCGCGAACGCGTTTCGAGAAGTTTTAGTGAACGCGGCGATCGAAGGCGCGAACGTCGATCCGATGATTGATTCGGAGGGTTCGTTAGACGAGGGAGAGGAGAAGACGAATACACAGACGACGAAGAAGAAGACGAAGAAGAAAGAGCAATATTCAAACGTCGCTTTGATGTGGGAGAAAGCGTTGGCGCTGGCGCGCGCGATAAGCGCGAACGTCTCGAACGAAACAGTCAACGACGGCGTGCGAATGCAATCGGCAAAGTTTTGCGAAAGCGCGTGCTTACTTTTAGCCGGCGTCGGGTGGGGGGCCTCGGTCGTCAAGCCGACGCATAAGTTGTTGAAATTGGACGAGTTGGGAAAGTTGTCGGACGAGAAAAGGGACGCTTTAGGGGACGGGCTGAAAGTAACCATCGAGAAAGGCGCGAAACCGTGCGGACCGTTCACGTTGACGTTAATTGGCGCGCTGGGGACGGTGTGCGTGAAATCGGAGAGACACGCGGTAGAATCGTTACAGGCGCTGGTGAACGCGTCTTCGACCTTGAGTAAACGGTTTAAATCTGAGGAGGGTAGCGGTGGTAGTAGCGGTGGTGCTATTTCCGCGTCGGCGAAAGCGTCGGCGTCGAAAGCGTTCGCGCAAACGTTTACGGAAATTGCGAAGAAAGCGCCTTCGTTTGCTATTTCCGGAGAATTAAAAGATGGATTAGCTTCGGCGTGTAGAGAATTGGGTGCGACCGCGGCGTTTGAACAAGCGATGCGACAGAGAGAGCGGGAGAGAGGGAAGAGCGCGTTGTTGAAGAACGCGGCGGGCGGCGGCGGTTCCTCGATTCGAGGCGGGAGTGGCATTAAGCGAGAACGATCAGAGGACGCTTCTTTAGCGCCGTTAACGGCGGGAGGGGACGACGGCGGGATGAAGAGAGCGCGTTTACGCGCTCCGCCGCCACCGCCGCCGTTACAACAGCAGCAGTTTCAACATTACCAGCAGCAACAACAACAGCCGTATTATCATCAGCAACAGCCAGTACATTACGGAGGCGCGGGGTTGCCGATGATGCAACAACCGCACCACGTTGTCAGTCTAGGTGGACACGGGATTCCACCTCCGCCACCGCCGGCGCCGTTACACCCGAGAACTGATCCCGGGATTTTACAACAAGTTTTAGCAACTTTAGAACAACTCGCGGCGTCAGATTTGAACATGTTGCAGAATTTTGTGACGCAGTTAGGGACGACGTCGCCAGCCGCCTTGGCGGACGCGGTGCTTTTATTCTTTAGAAATCCGGCGACGACATTGAATCAAGCGGTTTTGGGGATGAATTTTGCGCCTACTCAAGGTGCGCTCGCTCCGGCGGCGCCTTCATCGCTGGAAAATGCGCAACAGAAAGACTTGGGCACCGGGGCGATTCTTTCCGCCATCGCCCGCGTGCAGAAGCTTTCGAAAAGTGCAAATCGTAAATTCGCGTTGGATTGCGCCAAACGCATACGAGCGTACGGAGCACTGAGAGCCGATGGCGACGCCAAGGCGAATTCATTGAGTAGTATTCGATTAGCGCTCATAGCACGATTAGCCTGCGCGGATGCGATTCCAGACGGTTCTTCCGTCGGTAGCGGTAATAATAATAGTAAGAAGAACGAAGACGAAGACGGGGAAGATGACCGAAATCAACGGCCACCCATGGCGACCGAAACGAAAGTTGGCGTTTTGAAACCGATGGATGGGAATCTTCGAATAGCGTCCCACGTCGCCGACGCGCCGATGGTTGCTCGTTCGATTTTGTTCCCGGTGGACGATGAGAACGCGCCTTTAGAAAGAGACGGCGTGCAATCGTGCGCGAGATGGTTAGCTGCGTTGCACGCGGCGGAGCTCGCGCAGAGTTTAGGCGCTTCATCCGCGAAAGCGGAAAACAATAAAAAGAAGAAGAAAAAAGACGAAGACGCCGCCAACGCGCAGGACAAAGACGGGTTTCACTACTACTCCATGGGCGTGCGCAAAGATGACGCCATTCGCGCCGTCATGCGCATTCTCGCCTCCGACCCTCGCGCCAGAAGACACGAAATCTCCGAAAAAAGGCTCACGGGAGAAAAGAAACTCCTCTCAAAAATTCTCTGTGAAATTCCGTTCGATATTCCTAATAAAGCCTGGGACGCGCTTCGCGAGATGCTCGGTATGAGCGGCATCGACGAATACGACGTATCTCGAGACGAGGCGTTTAGCGTCGAATCGAACAAGAACGACGATTCTGTCGTGAACCTCGCGTTGCACGTGTTGAGAGATTTGTGCGTCGACCGACCACCGGCGCGAGCAAACGCGTTGGAAATTCTCTTAGAGTGTGCGACGAACACGGACGCGAGCGCGGACGAACGCACGAGGGCGAAAGCTATTCGTCTCGTGGCGAATCGATTACACCAACAGCACGCGGCTGAGGCGGACGCGAGTACGACTGGGGTGATAACAACCAACGAAGTTGAGCAGTACGCCATCAAATCGGCGACGGAGAACGGCCGCGATATTGGTGCGGCGCAGTTGCAATTAGCCAACGAAGCGATCGAGGCGCGCGCGATTGAAAAGAACGAAGCGGAAGCCATCAAAGGCATGACGACTGGAATTGAAGACACCGCGGAACAAGAAGGCGACGACCATCGAGAGAAAGAAGAAAGGGAGGAAGAGCAAGAACTGTCCGACCCGTACGCGAGCGCGAAAAAGATTGCCGTTGCGCCTTCTTTGCTTTTGTGCGCGTTGACTGCGAAAAATCCGTCTTTACTTCCAAACGTCCTCGCGGCGTACGAAGCGCTTCCTCTCGAACTTCGCGAAGGATTACACGGACCAGTCGCTGGCTTAGCCCGGCGGTTAGGCCCATCATCTCCCGACATTGTTCGTGTCATCGCATCTTCTACGATCGAATCGAGGCCGTTGATACTGTACATCGTCCAAGCGCTCGCTAAAGCCTCCGCGCCGGCACCGTTGCCGAAAGCGCTCGTGAACGCTTGCGAAACGCTCGCGGTTGAATCGACCAAAAAAGATTCGAGTTTACCGGACGCTTACATGGAAGTTGCTCTTGTTTTCGGGTCCATCGAAAAAGAGAAAGCCAAAGAATTGCTCCCAAAACTGGTGGACGTGCCTTCGCCGTCGGCGTTTGAATGCGCCGTCGTGAGTTTGCAAAACTCCAACCTCGAAGCTCGGGCGTCCGCCACGGACGTTCTCGTCGCCTTGCACGAACTCGACATTCGCACCACCGACGACGCCGCAAACGACACCGCGAATAAAGCAGGAGTCTCCCTCAAATCGCTCGTCAACGTTTGCAACACCTGCTTCTCTGCCGATACCGCGGACTACTTCACCTCCTCTGCGGTGGCCTCGGCGCTTTCGCATCTCGTCGACCGAACGCCTCTGCCGAAACTCTTCATGCGCACCGCCATGCTCGCGGAAACCGCGCACCCGTCGCTGAAAGAATTCTCCCTGGAACTTCTCGAAAAGCTCGCGAAAAGAAAAGTCTGGACGATGGACCGCGGCATCTGGGAGGGTTTCGCGCGAAGCTGCAAAAAAGCCGCGCCGCGGTCCTTCCCCGTGCTCGCGAACATGTTGCCCATGGACAAGACGAAGGAAATTTTAGAGAAATTCGGTACGCATTTGCGAGCGCCTTTGAAAGCGTACGCGGAAGCGACCGGCGCGAAGAATTTGTTGGACGTTTTGAAGGAGGATGAAGAGGTTTAAAGAGGAGGATTAGGAGAAGAAGACGCGTAGAAAAGAGAGAAGACTTCGTCAAAGTCCGGTGCGATTATGATCAGATGATAGCGTTTTAGTTCTCTTCGTTAAGAATTCATCAATTCAGCACAAGTCTCCTCTGCTTCCATTTTATCCATTTTTAGTCCGCATTGTAAAGGAAATACAAAACAAACATGCACGCGTCGATTTTGCCCTCTCATCGCGCAGCATCATCTCGGGTGTCTGATAACCACAGATTGGAACTTCATCGTTTGCGTCGCGTGCGTCGTTCTTACGTTTCTTCTTCTTCATCTTTTTCGGCCTCGGAAGCGACGACGACGACGACGGGGAAAACACCATCGTCATCATCATCGACGAAAGAAGGCATTAAACTGGAACTGATCAAACTCGGCGCGAAAACCGATCGAGGGCAACTCCTCTTCCCGCAAAAAGCGTACGCGCCGTTAGACGAGTACAACCGGAAACACAGAGAGGAAGTGAAAGTATTGGTGGAGCTCTTGACATCGTACCCAGTATCGACGGGGAACTCCAACAAAATCGAGAAAGAGCAGTTAAACGGAGAGTGGGAGTGCGTGTTGGCGACGAAGCAGATTTTCCGCTCTTCTCCATTCTTCATGGCCATTCAAGACTCGTTCGGGGACGCGACGTTTGGCGATGCGAAAAGTTCCGAGGTGTTCTTTCGTCTGCACGACTTGCAAGTCATGTCGTGGGGGGCGTCGACGGTGGGAAGAGTCGCGCAACGCATCGACGTCGAAAAGAAGACGTTAGAATCAGACTTCGACACGATATTATTCAAATCGACCGTGATTCCCATCCTTGGATGGTTTAAACTCTTGCCGACGTTCGGGGGAAGGGTGGTTTCTTTCGCCGAAAATATGGACGTGGACGAAACGACCGGTCGCGTAGATTTGGAGCTCGTGAAAACGAGAGTCGAACGAACGGAGGGCATTCCCGAACCGCCTCTCTTTTTACCGTGGTTCTTAGATCGAGACTATCCCGTGAACAGAGTCTGGAAACTGCTCCCGTGGAACAAAGGTAAGCCGCCACTCGCGACGACGTACGTGAAATACGTAGACGAGGATTTTCGGGTCATGATGGATCGAGACGGCGAGTGCTTCGTCTACGTGAAAGTATAACATGTGACAACGACGACCACCGCGAGAGGAACGGAGAGACAGTCAGACAGAGAAAGAGGAAGAGAGAAAGAGAGAGTAACGCGCGCGCATAAAAAATGTATGTAATAATAGCATAAGTAGTCACATCATCTAAACATCTCGCTTAGTTTGGGCATCGCGCGTTTCTTTCACATTCGTCACTTTCCGCCGCATAAAAAACACGAACAAGAACACTCACAGGTTTACATAACAATACTCATTCAAATGTCCGAACTCGCCGGCGCGGATAGGTTCAACATTAATTCGCAGCTCGAGGCGTTGCAAACCCGGTACGTCGGCACCGGGCACGCCGACGTCTCCAAGTACGAGTGGATCGTCAATCAACATCGAGACTCGTTAGCGCACTACGTCGGGAAACATTCCATGCTCCAATATTTCGCAGTCGCGGAGAACGAGAGCATCAGCAGAGTCGGGTACCAGATGAAACAGAAAATGCTCCTGCCGTGCGGATTACCACCACCACCGAAAGAAGAGGACGGGGAGGACGAGTAGGAGATGTGCGTTTAAGAACACGAGGGAATGCATTCAATCGGGGAGCTGCTCGAATGCGAAAGGGTTCGCACAGCGCGCGATGTAGAAAAGTAGAGCGTTTAGAATAATGTAGATGTAAGGATAGATATACGGTAGCACGAATCAATTTCACGCATACAATCACATTTCAACGCGCGTTTGTATGTATAAATGGAACTTTTCTCTTTCTTTTTTCTTTCCTTCTTCGTTTGGACGCCTCCTCTTCTCCTCGCGTTTCCTCAAAAGCTCGTTTACGCTTTCGAAGATGTGGTGTATTTCTCGCGCAACGTGTCGTCTTCGTTGAAGAAGCGCTCGTGTCTTCGCGTTCGAGTGCAGGAAACGCCACCCAAGATTAAGCTGATGCAAATCATGAGAAACGCGATGACGGCAAATACCAACGCCGGAACGGCTAAGCGTTCCAACTCGTCTTTGGTGATGGTGTTGGCGTCTTCACTTTTCAAAGCCGCAATGGTCGCTTCGTAGTCCGCCTTGAGCTTTTCAAAGTCGGCGACGAGTTGCTCTCGTTCGACATCCGCCCAACGTTTACGTTTGACGGAGAGAACGTGCGTGCCCATGCCGGTGCCGGCCAAGGTGGAGAGTTCGTGGATGAACATGGTCGAAGTGGCGGCGAATTTCAACTGCGCGAGACCGGCGACGCCTTTGGCAATGATGGAAGCCGGGACGGCGTTTGCACCGAAGTCCGGGAGCATCGCTTGACCTTCGGTGGATAAGACCATTTCCGCGAACGCTTTGACGGCTGGGCCAGAGCGTCCCAGGGAGGTCAAATCCTTTCGAATGAACATGAACGAAAACGCGGTGATTGGCCACGTCTTTTCGCCACCCAAATCGAGCAAAGACAAATTGTCGTTGTCCCAATCGCCGTCGGCGTTTGGAATGGAGGACATAATTTGCATCACGGCGGAGCCAATGTCGGCATCCGCGGCCGTCAAGTAGTTGCCGTCTTTGTTTTGCAAGGCAACTTCGGCGAGGCCCAACGCTTGTCCGTGACCGGATTCGATGTACCCGATGGAATACTCCGTGGCGCTGATGGCGTCGGAAACGCCACCAGAACCTTCCGCGCCGACCGTGTCGGAGGGCCAAAATGGCGCCTTCGTCGGCACCGTCGGGTTCGAACTCGCCGCGTTACCCGACCCAACACCGATGTCCCAATCACTCGGGCACACCTTGTGGAGGTATTGGGAGATCAACGACGTCGAGGAAGAACCGTAAATGCGTCGAACGACGGTAATTTCTTTACCAGCCGGTGGTGAAAAGCCAGGATTGGAGCTCAAAATGTCCGCGTGGTCCCAAGTTTTGATTTTTCGAGTAAAAATCTTTGCCAAAACGCACGGTTGTAAGTCCAACGCTTTGCCATCCGGAACGCCCGGAACGTTGTGGAAGAAGGAAATCGCGCCGAGTTGGAACGGAATCGTCACGAAGCTTTTGCCGGCGTTGTTCAAGTCGGTATAATCCGCCGTAGGGACGACGATATCCCCAGAACCAAAGTGCGAATAAGGTTCGTAACCGTTGTCAGCGCCGACAAATTCTTTAATGCCGGTACTCGAGCCGACCGCGCGGTAGGACATGGACAAGTGGATTCTCGAACGCTCTTCCAAAGTGTCCATGAGTTTCCAAAAGAATTTCGACGGGTTGGTCGTCCCAGAGCCGTGAACGGGTATAGACTCCATCGATTGCAAGTTCGCCACGGAGGACTCCAAGACGTCCACTTTGGAAACGAGCAGTTCGCGCTCGTAATCGCCGTAAGATTTCCGCTTACCAGAAAACACGTTTGCGCCCATACCGACAGTCGCTTGAGTGGTGGAAGCCAATTCAAATGTCCACGTAGTTAAAGCAATCTTTGATTCCACTTGCGTTCTCATTGATGCCGTCGTCGTGCTGTCGAGCGCGTAAAACAAAAAGTCCGGAACCATGGCTTGACCTTCGTCGGATAAACAATACATCATGAACGATTTGACGAGCCTCCCGACCTCGCCGGCAAGGGTCGTTCTCGCGTAAATGTACGTAAACGCGGTAATCGGCCACACATCTTCACCATCCAAGTTAATCAAAGACACCGTACTCCAATCGTCTTCAATCGATGGTAAGCTACCATGTAATTTACCATACTCCGTCGCCGCTTTGGGAATGTTCGCCTCTTTCGAAACCAACTGTTGACCGAACTTGTTTGTCAAGGAAATTTCTTGAAACCCGAGCTCGTGACCGTGACCGGCGTCGATGTACCCAATTGAATACTGGTGCTCAGCGATTGCGTTTGCCACGTTACCGCTCCCTTGGTGAGGTTTCGCGTTCGCATGCGTAGGGAACAAATTGGCATCTTTCACAGCGCCGCCAGTCCAAACGGCAGGACACGCCACGGACAAATAACTCGTAATCCCGTACGTCGAACTCGACCCGTCCGATCGATGGATGATCGTAATCGGTTGCCCAGCCGGGACAGATAAGTTCGGGTTATCCGCGACAATCGTCGCATGGTCCCAGGT
>Ga0115555_1000516_pt1 | contig 26313 bp, 18 predicted proteins | sample COGITO_mtgs_1104_2_FD_87285 | JGI IMG/M metagenome (GOLD analysis project Ga0115555, IMG submission 87285) | Pelagic marine microbial communities from North Sea - COGITO_mtgs_110407 | ecosystem: Environmental > Aquatic > Marine > Epipelagic | place: Germany:Helgoland, sampling site Kabeltonne... | reverse complement strand
TTTTTTTTTGTTGCGTGAGAGAAATTAATTGGTTTTTTTTTTTGCTCTCTCTCTCGAAGAAAGAAAAAAAAGTTTTTTTGTCTCTGTTGTTTTTGTCTCGATTTTGCTTCCTTTTTTATTACGCACAACAGAGTCACTGTATTGTTATTGTTAAATTATTAAGAGTAGTAGGAGTAGTATTCATCAAGAAAGATGATGCCGTGTACGACGACGTGCCCTACGAGGACGCGAGTTCAACTCCCCGGTGGTAACGCGACGAAAACGAGATCGAGAGGAAGCGTTTTAAAGAATACTAAAGCTTTAAGGAGGACGATGGTGACGAGAAGAGCGGGGAAACATTTATATTTTTCTGTTGAAGACAATTCTCGCGACGATGAGGATGCGAATATCTTCGACCCGCTGGATATTCTCCTCCTCTCGGAAGAAAAGGAAGATTTTGGGAGAAGTAATACTAATACTAATACCGAGACGTTAAATACAGCGACAAGGATGATGGTGATGACAACGACTGTTGGGTACGTTGGATTGACCACAGATATCAACAGCGTATCCGCTGGTACAAATGGGAGTGGTTTCCTCCTCCAAAATTTTGAAGGGGCTGGAAACGCGTTCGCCGCGAGTTCGCAACAATCCATCGACCCGTTCGCGAACTTCTCGCCAGTCTGTCCAGCATCCGATGGTGTCTTTCGAGTCGGTCAAAGACTCGCGCTTTCCTTGGCTGGGGATAGTAACATTGAAAATTATCGACCGCTGATTAACGACGTGTTGATTCGCGTCAGAACGGAGTTGTGCGTGTTGGAATCGTTCGTGAGAGAAACGGCGATACCGTTCGTCCAAACGAAAGGGTTAGGGTGGGTGTTGCCGAGACACGAGACGTCGGAGACGTATTTAGCCGGGGTGGTGTTTGTCGTCGGCGCGAATTTTATCTTGTTGGGAAGCACGAAAGTTGTGGCGATTTTAGCCATCTATCACGATTTGAGCGTAGGATTGGTGGCGAGAGGTATGGGCGGTTTGCTCGGATTTATGAGCCCGGGCGACGTGAGAAAAGCGAGAGAGGAAGAGTTTGAAAAGTTGATGACGAAACAGATGGAAGAGACGAAAAAAGTAATGTTGGATACAAACATGAGCGCGTCGGAGAGAGAGAAGAAAACGACGGAAATTAGCACCCGGTACGCGACGGAAATGGAGAAGATTAAATCGACGCAAGAGGACAAGGAGAGATCGGACGAAACGAGCGGCATCGCGAAATTTAGAAAAGGCGCGAGCGTGATAGCGATTCCTTTGAAAGTGTACGGAACGGTGAGTAGAAAAACGAGAGAGATTTTGGAGGTGTTTGATACGTTTTGTTCGCGATATTTCGTCGCGTTTACGGTGACGTATATTATCGTGAAGACTTTGCACTACGTCGTGTTTCCGGACGCGCTCGGTTAAGAAGAAGAAGAAGAGGAAAATTTACGTTATTATAAATATGCTTTAAAAACTGGTATACTCGCCGCTATTCGTCGTCTAACTTATTCTCTTCTATGCGCTCTCTATTCATTTAATCTTCTATTATTACATCAAGTCGGTCGTTTCACGAACCGTCGAATCCGTCTCGCTCGAGCGTCCTCGCTCTTCTCCCGGCATTTCTCCACGTCCTCGCTCAGCTTTTTCAACGTCTCGTACGAACACTCGAAAACTTCCACCCTCCTTTTCGCCGCCGCCGCGTTCTTCTTCTTCTCGCCCACACTTCTCAGGGTTACTTTCACCACGTATCGCAACCGGTCTCCTCCTACTCCTTCGCTTTCCTCCTCCTCCCGTCCGTCTCTTCCTTCTCGATGTCGTCCTCTGTTCTGTCGCATCCTCGAGCTCGTCTCCGCACTCATCCGCCACTCGATCTTCTCCAATTGCTCCGTCGTTTTCTCGTCTTCCATTTCCGCTAGTGTTCGGCACGCTCTGGTTAATTCTGTTTTGTTTCGCACGTACGCGCTTCGTAACGAAGCTTTCGTTTCTTCACTTATTGAAGACATTTTAGACGAGGAGTTTGTGACATTTTCCAAGCGCACATCGAACGCGTGCGGGTAAAGGTCGACGGATGCGCACTGGTAGAAAAACTCCGCCAAAGTTTCAATCTTTTCCAGTTCTTTCTCGTCTGAGTCGAAAGGGTAGTGCTCGTCATCTTTTGCGTCGTAAACGTCGCGAGGCGTCGTCGCAGACAAAACCGCCTCCAAAGCGAATTGGATTCTGGTTTTAACGACTTTATCAGAGGAAGAAGACAAAGAAGAGTTAAAAGACAAAGCCTCTCTGAATTCGCGCTCGAAACGTTCCGTCGTCGCCAGCGGGTCCATTTTTCTTCTTCTTTTGTCTTCTTCTTCTGAGTGAGTTCTTGTTCTTGTTGTTGTCGTCGTGCTTCTTAAAGAACAACCGGACCGAAGAAATGATGATTTTTGAAGCATTTTCAGAAAGAGCAGTCGTTTGTCTTCTCTTCTGTGAAACAGCCGTTTCTCAGAAAAAAAACAAAAAAAAAAGTCAAACATGCATGCTTCACATGTGTTGTTGCTAAAAATAAACACGTCACATTACATCACACGCACACACCCGGAGGACTGACGATAAAGCAGCGGCGCACATTTTTTTAACGCGAACGAGTGCTCACGCGCGAGCGTACCGTTTGAAGCACGCGCCACTCTTCTTCTTCGCGCGATGACGACTTCTAGGAGTACTTTAAAAAAAATAACGGAAAGAGAGCGAATGGAAATTTACGTCTGGATCGACCGGTTGAACCTGCAATCGAAACCGAAGAAGCACTTCGCGAGAGACTTCTCGGACGGGGTGTTATGCGCGGAGATTTTAATGAAAACTACGTGTTCCTCCTCCTCCTCTTCTTTCAGTCGTCGTTCGAATACTGCGAGGATGATATCCATGCACAACTACCCGATCAAAAACAGCTTCAAAGGGAAACTGGAAAACTGGGAACTTCTAAACGCGAAAGTGTTGAGAAGTCCAAAAATACGGTGCGAGTTGACGAGAGAGGAGATGAGCGCGGTCGCACGAAGCGAGAAGGACGCGGCGGAGAGAGTTTTGTTGAAGATTAAAACCGCCGTGGAGGATGATTTTATGTCTCTCGACCACCCGGACGAAAGAGACGGAGACCGAGAAGAAGAAGAAGAAGAAGAAGAATCGAACAGCGAGACGGACGAATACGAGATTGAAGAAGAAGAAGAAGAAGAAGAAGAACAAGAACAAAATACGCACAAGCAAAGGCTCGCGCAGTCATCCGCAAACGACGAGAAGAACGACGACGAAAAAGAAAAAGAAGACAAAGAAGAAACCAAAACGACGACGACGACGACGAAGCTCCTCTCTCTAAAGGAAGCGACGATAAAGGAAGAAGAAGAAGAAAAAAACCATCCTCGAAAATCATCTTTGTTGTCGTCGTCGGTAATAAAGGAGAAAGACGAAGCGATATCTCGTTTGACCGTCAAAGTCGACGCGTTGACCGCCAAGTGCGCCAAGCTCGAACAGTTGCTCGAACTGACGAAAAGGAAAGCAATACTGTGATTTAGGGTTGCACAAGGCCGCGCCCCAAGAAAGGGAAAAATTCTTTCTTTTCCCTCAGAGAAGAACGAGAATAAGGACGCGTATTATCACATAATAGTATTAAAAGATGAAGGCAGCATCCACGACTTCAATGGTCTGGTCCATCGTCTTTTACGGCGCGGGTTACTTAGCCTCCGCGGCTGGGATTATCATGTTGAACAAATACATTTTATCGGTCACGCCGTTCCATTTTCCAATCGTCCTCTCGTCCTTAGGAGTCGCGTTTGGATGGGTGATGACGGCGTTGCTGTATAAATTTAACGTCATCGAGTTAGGAAAAGATAAGTTTGAGATGGGTTTGAAAGAATACGTGATGGTGGTGTCACCGATTGGGTTTTTCCAAGCGACGACGTTAGCGGCTGGGAATACCGCGTACTTTTATCTCTCGCTGAGTTTTTTGCAGATGTGTAAAGCGATGGGACCGGTGGTGTTGTTCGCGTTATTAACTGGCATGGGATTGGATAGGTTCAACACTCGGGTATTCTTATCGATTTTGGTCATCGTCGTTGGGACGTTAATGGCTGCCTGGGGAGATGTTTCTTTCACCGCGGTTGGTTTTACGTGCATTCTCGTCGCCGAGTTGAGCGAAGCCGCGAAGAGCGCGTGGATGCAGTTTTTGTTGGCCAATAAATCTTTTTCCATGTGGGAAGGTTTATATTTCATCTCCCCGGCGTCTTTGTTCTTCTTATTCGTGGCGAGCGCGGCTTTGGAGTTTCAAGATATGGTAGATAAAGACGCGTGGGGAATGGTGAAAGGTCAACCGCACCTCTTCGCTTTGGCCGGCTGTCTCGGTTTCTTCACCAACCTGTGTTCCTTGGGGGTCATCAAAGCCGCCGGGTCGTTGACTTTGAAAGTTCTCTCCATGTCTCGATCTGTGCTGTTGATTTTATACGGCATGGCGGTGTATCACGACGTCGTCACGGTCGTCGAAGCGATCGGGTACGGGATCGTCTTAGTCGGCTTCTTTTGGTACAACTTTGCGAAAATCGCGCAAAAAGAGCAAGAAGCGAAAGAGAGGGAGGCGTTGGAGAAGGAACCGTTGTTATCGGGGTCCTCCTCGGAGAAGTCTGCCGCGTAATTATTAAACAATGATTGTAACACTTAATATATATTTATTTCACGCCTAATTAAAAGAAAGTTGCTCGGTACGCTATTACATTATGAACACACGCACAGTAGACACTCGAGACACACACACTACGTACGAAGAATTTGTGTGATTTGTCTGTTCTTTGCAGAGAAAAATTATTCAAAAAATCGTCAGAATCCTGTTTGGTAAACATCTTTTCGCTCACGCTTTTCGGACTTCTTTCACGCACACACACACACACACACACACACAGAGAGAGAGAGAGAGAGAATATATATACATCTACGACGGCTTTTTGCGTTTTTGTTTATTTTTATGAGATAAAGAAGACAAATGTCATCCACATCATTCGGGAAAAAAGCCACGGAGTTGGTGAAAGAAATCGCCTCGTCCGTGGAATCGAGCGCGAGTCCGTCCTCGATTCCACCGTATAACGACGAGCTCGTGCGGTCGATACTAGAGGAAGTGAAAGCGCATTATCAGGAAAACAGATCTTTAGCGGAAAAGTTGAAGCAAGTCACAGGAAAAGAAGAACAAGAAGGAATAACAGCGGCGATACAAACGCACCATCACTCGATTTTGCGCAACAAGAAAGCACTGATGATTTATCTCAACGAACGCGTGAAACGAATCCAGAGTTTACGATGGACGTTAGGCGTCGGCTTACCGGATTCGATCTCGGAAAATTTATCGCACTCGGAACGAGATTATTTCACGGAGTATTCGAAAATTCTGAACAAATACATGGGGAAGAAGGAAGGTATTAACATGAACTTGATTTTAGACCGGGATCCGCCCAAGGAGCATAAAGTGCAAGTGCGGTGTACGAAAGATCACGGCGTGATTTATTTCAAAGACGGCGTCGTCGATTTGAAGAAGGACTCCGTGCACTTGTTGAGGAGAGAAGAAGCGCAGCCGTTGATTAGCGAGGGGGTGTTGGAGAAGTTGGACGATACTTAGTTGTTGTTAGTATTCGTATTATGTCTCTCGCATGTCATATCCGTGTTTGTAACGAACAACTCCTCATTATCCAAAACTTTTAATGCGAATACACATGTCTTTTGAACCACCATTACCACCACCACCACCCAATGATGATGATGATGACGACGATTCAGACGACGACGATAATTACTTCTATCTCGGCGACGCTGCTTTATACATGCAAACGACCACGTTCAATACGACTGGACAGAAGAGATGGGACGCCGCCGTCGCTCTGAAAGATTTTCTCTGTTCAAAATCAGAAGAGTTGTTTAGTAGCGGCACAAAAAAGAGAGTGAGAGTTTTAGAGCTCGGAAGTGGAAACGGGTGGCTGGCGATGACGATCGTGAGGAAATTTTGCGACTCCATCGATGCTTTTCACGCGACAGAGATGGAAGCGGGAGGTGCTCTGGATTGGTTAAATTTGATACTCGATTCGAACAGAGAGAAGAGAAAATTATCGTCGAAGGAACGAGAGAAGATTTACGCGACGTCGTTGGATTGGAACGAAGTTATACTATCAGATAAAGAAGAAGAAGAAGTAAAAGACGATTACGATGCTCAAATGATTGACGTTGATTTTCTCCTCGGCTCGGACCTCGTGTACGACGAATCTGGAGTGAAAATATTACCGCGAGTCATCGCAAAACTGTTGCGAACCAGATGCCGAAAGACAAAAAGCGGTTTCATGCTCTACGCGCACACGAAACACAGATACGATGGTATGGACGTGGATTTCTTTGAGAATTTAGAAAAAGAAGGGTTAGTTTGTGAAGAAGTTCGAAAAAGTGGCACGAAAACGCCGCCACCGAGTCCCCCGCCGTTTGAGAGTTTGTTTCCTGACCAGAGAATCGCCGTGTTTCGAATTTCTCCTTCAGAAGAGTAGTTATTAATCTAGCACTAAGTAGTAATAGCAGTTATAGTAGCAGTTATAGTTATGTATTGAACATGGAATAGGTAGTTTACAACAAAAACAATAGTACAGGTATTAAAACAAAAGTATTATCATACTTATGAAACCACGCACGAACATCCGGGTTGATCAATCACTTCGAAATGCGCCAAGTTGATATCGACGACTATAACCGTAATATCGTCCGGAGGGTAACTTCGATACAATCTTCTCTGCTTCGCCGCTTTCGCGAGTTTCTTAGCCGCTTGGGCGGCAGGTATACCTGGCGCAGACTCTTGAAACGAGGAGTTTTGGCCAAATCGAACGCTTAAATCTGCGTACATTCCGCTCCCATCTTTCCCGGAGCTCATGTTATTCCCGCTGTGATTGCTTCCGCCTCGGACCGAGGCGTCCACGGTTGCCGTGTTGTGGAAACCTCCCCCTCTCGTAGAAATATCGCTCGTTCGCGTGTGATCGGCGTCACGCAAGGATTCAATGTGTAACGTCGCTTCGTCGCTCGTAAACACATCCCAACACCCGTCTGAGGCTAAAACTATCCGAGCCGGTTCTCCGCAGGCGATGGTGAAATCTCTGAACTCTGGCGTACATATGACGGCGCGAGCGACGCCGGAATCACCAATCGACCGCGAGAATGCGCAGGATACGCCAGTTCGGGCGACAATTCTTGGTGCGGACAAACCGCCAGTTTCTTCGTGTTCTATTCTTGCTAAGAACGACGTTCTTCTCGAGTGCATCGAGGAAACTAGACCGGAACGATCGATGTGCACTCGAGGTATGTCTTCAATTTTGAATGGAAACAAAGTCGCGTAGATGTCGTCGTCGTCGTCCTCGTTCTCTTCTCCGCCAAAATTCTGCGTTGTGGACGGTTCTAGACGCGAATCTTCCAACTCTTCGCTCGAGGAACTGTACGGTAAGGAAGAACTCTTCCTCCCTGAGCTGCTCCCGTTGGTGCTCGAATCTTCGCCACTATGATTGTTATTCAAAAAAGCAGAATCGTCTTGAGTGACTCCCGCCGCGAGCGATCGTATCGTCTTCTTAATTTCTTTCTCCTCGAATTTAGCATGCATCTTTTTTAACTCTTTTCTGGCATCTTCTCTTGGTAATTTCAAAGATAAATCCGCGAGTTTTGCCGCGGCGTTTCCGGCACCTTGGGCTTGGGTTAAATCGCTCCCCGAAGTCGATTTTACGACACTTTTTACTACTATATTGTTTAGGTTTGTGCCACTATTGCTCTTTGGAATTTTTATTGTATCTCTCCCGGTAGAACTCGTCGTTATCGGTGGCGGCGTGTTCCTGCCCTCGTGTTCTCTTTCTCTCACCGCTTCCGAGGTTTGCGTAAAGCTATCGTTGCGAGATTTGAGCACCTCCGAAGCTCTTCTTCCACCGGCAAATCGCGTGAGCATTTCTGATCCACCTCTGATTGATTTTTCTTTTTCTGCTTGCGACTTCTCTTGCCACTCTTTAAAGGCTAAACCGCCTTCGATGGACGGATTATCCGAATCCGCGAGAAGATCATCCACACTCGCGTTTCGGCTTCGTCTGCTCTTAGGTGATTTCAACTCGTCCGCTTTTTGCTTCAAAACGCGACTTTTTCTCGCGCGAGCTCTGTAATACTGCCCCATCCTCGAGCGTTCGTTTAAATTCATCGCTGTGTGATCTTCGCTCAAATTGAACGTTCTGTTTTTATATCGAATCACCGCTCGCGTATCCCCCACCCAGGCTGTTTTCACGTACGCGATGTTTGTGTCTAATGCTCTTTTAATCATAACAACCAACGCGGTCGTTCCATCTCTTCCAGTTACTCGCATGTCGTGGTTAATCTTCGCCGCCGCGTCTCTCGTCGCCTGCTCTAACGATTTCGGCCACACTCGTTTGGCGTTTTCTCTATCGTCCAATAAAATATCGTGATATCTTAGATTATCCGCGCTGCTCCTTCTTCTATTATTATTATTATTATTATTATTATTATTGCTCTCTTTTCTTTTACCGCTACTCGTGCTCGGCTTCTCGTCTTCTGGCAAAGCGTCGCATATTCGCTGTAAAAATTCTTCCGCGCACTTTGTCGCGCTCAGCTTCCCGGCGTGGCCGTCGAATATGCAAAACACCGCATCCGCAAACTTCCCGGGAACCGCATCGTCCACGAACACGCAGTACGCGTCCTCATCTTTCGTTGATTTTTCTTGGAATATGCCTTTTCATTAGTACGACGACAAAGGATGATGTGAGAAGAAAAAGAGAGAGACAAAAGAGAGAAAAGATGTCAGCGAATTGGGTATTCAATCAGAAAGTTTGTTTGTTCACTTTTAACTGCTTCTACGGAAAAAGTGTCTCTCTCTCTCGTCTTCTTTTTTGATGTGGAATCATCATCGCACGCGCAGGAAAGAGGACTATAAACACACATACACAGAGAGAGAAGGGAGAGAGAGAGAGAGAGGAAAACGAAAGCAGCAAAACACTGCTTTTGTTCGTCTGTAAAGATACGACAAAAGCCGCAGACGATGATTTTTGCGGAAGTAAGAAAAGTGCGGGTAAAAAAAACGAACCGAGAGATATAATTAATTAAACAACAACACACAAAACAACGCACCGTATTCACACCCGGAGTGTAAAAACGCGTTGACTGCTCCACCAACTGCGGGTGCTTTCACGTTGAGAGCGCTCTCCGATCGTCTCATTTCCTTCAGAGGTCTTCTTCTTTCTCTTTATTATTAAACGCTCTCATTCTTTTTGTAAGTACCAATTTTGAAGGGAAAAAAGGGAAAAAGGCATAAAAGAGAAAAAGAGAGCAAAAGAGGCAAAAAAAAATGTTTAGGGTTCCTAACCCTAAAATAAGTAAACGTGCCACCTTCTTTTGTGGACAGAGAGATCACCATCTCTTCTTCAAAAGAGAGACACACAAACCACGAGAAGCGCTTTTGCTGCTTTCGCTGTTTTCGCTGTCACGCTCCTTCTCTCGTTGAAAGCGACGAGAAGAAGAGTGGACCACACGTATATATCAAAGAGCTTTTTCTCTGCTGTTGGAGTATTGAGGAATAAAGATCGCAAAAACAAAAGAAGGTAATTTCTCTGTTCGTCCCGGGGGATTAGTGATCGTTTGAAAGAAGATTCGATTCTTCCACTACTCTAATTAGAAGAAGAAGAAGAAGTTAAAGTTAAGAAGTTAAGAAGAAGATGAGCGGTCACGCGAGAGCCTTATTAGCAGATCTCGGTAAAGGCGTGAAAGTGGAAACCGGAGAAATCATTTTCATCTGCTTCGGCGTTATTTTATTCGTCGGCATAATGATCGGCGTCGGATGTTGCTTAGCCGATGCCGCTCAACACAGACGAAGGAAATTGACCTTCCCGGGCGCGGAAGATTACGTCTCGCACGGACGCATGTCGGTGAGAAAATGGATCAAAACAATCAGTGCACCAGATATGATTGCAGAGCAGTACGATATTGCCTACGCGGGAGGGGAATTACCGAAAGATCGGTACCAACGATTAGCGTTGCCGATGTACGCGGATGGCGGGAAGAAGTTTGACGCGTGCGCGTTGCCGAAGAAGTGGCTGGCGCCGCTCGGCGCGCCGTTGCGTAAACTTTATTTGTGTTTCTTTTGGAACGATATATGTAAGGTTATGTACAAGGATTGCTATTGGGGAACGAAAAGATTGAGAGATTGGAATCAAGAAACGGAAGCGAACGAGGAAACGCCGGCGAGATGGTTGGGCGAGTGCAAGCCGTGTTGCTACGCCGCGGATTCGTTCAACTCGTGCGCGAACTGGATGTGCTGCGGGTGCTGCGGGATGGAGTGTAAAACGTTGCAAGATTCGACGACGAACTGCGTCAAGTCGCTTGGGGATCCGAACTGTTGCGTGATTGAGGATGGGAAGGTGACCGGAACACCAAACATGCCGACGATACCGTCGTGTAAGGTGAACAACTGTGGAGGTTGCGAGGGGTGCAATGTGTCGTGCGCGAAACCAGAAGAAACAATGATAGCACCGGGGGAGAATGATTCTCCGGAAGCGCACGCGGCGTATAACGCCTACTTGGAGAAAGCTGCGAAAGAGAATTCGGAGAAGAAAGCGGCAGAGGCGAAGGAAAGAGCGAAGAAGGCTATCCAAGCCGCTTCGATGAAAGCGCAGATGGAGGAGGAGAGAAGCTCGTAAACGCTTTTATCTGCTCCTCTGCGTCTCAACAAACAACAACAAAACACGAACAACAAACGACAAACAACAACTATATTGTAATTTTATCACACATTCATCAAAGAGTACGAAACGTATACAATCAAATTAAATCATCAATTTTACATCTCTCTCACGAATCCTTGCGCGTTGGTGAGAAACTGCAACAATCCAAACACCAACAAACCGCCGGGAAAGACCTTCGGTCCCGGCCAATCTAACGGATCGTCTTTCGTTTCGTTCAATCTATCAAACTCAATTTTAATCACGTATAAACACGCCAACGCGCCAACCGCTAACCCAATTGGCGTGACGACGTCGTTATCGCTGTTAATCAACGCGAACGCCGTAGCGCACCCGGCGATACCTGGCGCGAGTTTTGGCAAATCCGGTCGTCCGATAAAATCAGAAGGCATGCGCTGGGAATTCAGAACGCCTTCCGCGCCTAAAACTAAAGCCAAGGAGAGGTTTTGTTGCGCCACCGCGAGCGCGACTTGCGGGTCGATCGCTTTTGTTCGCATCGACGACGACGACGACGCTCTCCCTCCTCTCGTCGGAAAGAAAGAAGAAGTTAAAGAAGAAGTTAAAGAAGAAGAAGAAGAAGTGTTTGATTCTCTCGTTTTCATCGTCTTGGACGTCGTCATCATCATTCTCGCAGTACTCGGAGTATAAATCGTCGACGACATCGCGTTTCTTTTGTCTCTAAAACTCAAAGTGTGTTGTTCGTGCTATTATTATGGTATTATTATTCTTAGTATTATTATTACGCGGCAAACGCGGTGCAGAGCGTGCAGGGGAAGAAGTGATGCTCTCGATGAAAATGATGATGATGATGATATATTGTTGATGCGTGATGTCTCGTCTCCAAAAAAAATCTAATAAAAATCATCCAGTCTCATCTCTCGCTCTCTCATGCGTCTCTGCGTTTGTTTTCTCTGCATTTGTCCGGAAAAAAAAAAAAAAATTCAAAACTCTTCTCTCTCTCTCTCTTCTTCTGCGAATAAAAATATTCCTCTCCTCTTTCTCGCCTTTTCTCTGTCTGTACGAAAAGTCTCTCTTTTTGTTCTCTGTTTTAGGCGTGTGGCGGCACACTAAAAGTTGTTGGTGTTGGTGGTGTCTGTGTTCCAAAATCAACGCTCTCACACTCTCACTCTCTAACTCTAACTCTGTAACTCTCTCTCTCTCTGAAGAAGAATAAAAGAGCGCAAAACGAAGAGGAGGAAGAGCAGAGGAGGACTGATGAGTAGCGTTAAGATGGAAGACAACGAAGAAGAAGACAAAGAAGGAGAAGAATTGGACCGAACGGTCGTCGTGAACGATTCTCCGACGAAAAGTTTGAGTAAAGCTGATTATGCTGATGAAGAAAACGCGACGACGAAGAAGAAGAGCTTTACACCCATAAACGCGACGATGAACGAACGAATGAAGAAACTCTTCTCGAAAGAAAACAGAGAGATTTTTGCAAAGAACGCGAAAGAGACGACGTTTAAAGCGGGCACTTTGTTGCAAGACGTGTCGAGTAAATCGTTCGTGAAGATGAAAGAAAGCGTGCAGAAAATGAAAGAGTTGAGCGTTACTAAGAAGAATGCAGACGAGAACGAAAACGACGACGACGCGAAAGCGAAGAAACGCGTGGAACGAGGGATACGCGCGAGCACGAAGGAAACGAACAACAACGCTGATATATTCTTGGACGTGGAGGACGACTTGCGGTTTCTCGGGTACGCGGACGGCGACCACGCGACGTTGGCGAAAGTTACGGTGATGAAATGGAGCGTGATGTTTCCTAGGTGTTTAGCAGTTGGAAGAGAAGATGGAACAATACGAGTGATTGTGTTTGGGAGTAAGAATGGTATGGATAATAGGGCAAAAAATAAGAAGAAGGAGAAGAACAAAGAGGCGAAAGAAGCGACGAGCGAGAAGCGCGCCGCTACGAATGATATTAGCCAGCAGCAAAAAGAAGAGGAAGAAGAAGGAAACGAGAAAAAACAACACAAGAAAGGAGGATCCGTGGCAGATAGAGTAGCGAGCATTGAAAAAGAACAAAAACAAGAAGAGGGACGAGATGGTGCATCAACGCCACCTCCGCCTACGACTGAAATCATTCTCTCGGACGACGAAGACGAAGAGAAAATGGACGAGTACAACGCGCACGGTGTCTCGCACGTGTTTGAGCTCGAAGATGTGTTCACCGAAGCCGTTTCGGATTTAGATTGGTCGTTAGATGGTTCAGCTTTGCTCGCGTGTTCCGCGAAAGGTAAAGAAATTCGCATGTATAAGCTCAACGATAACAATTCTGGGAACACAAACAACGCGACGAAATATTTTCGCTCGGGCACTCTCGAAGCTGTCGTACAAATATCAGAAAATCCAAGGAGCGTAAAGATACATCCGGTGAGAACGAACTTGGCGCTAATCACTACGAAACAGCGAAGTGTAATGTTAGCGGATGTGAACTCTTCGCAACCGCCGGACAGAGTTCGCGTGCAAGGTGATCCCGAAGCTGGATTGAAAGAAATTTGTTTCAACACGTCTGGGAGACTCGCGTATTTCGGCGACGACACCGGAAGAGTCTTTACGCTTTCCTGCATAGAACGGAAAGACTTTACGAAGAAGTTATCCATCTCGAAACTTCTGAATAAAGGTAAGAAAAGCAGTAACAACTCGTCGTTAGCGAAACAAACTGATCCAACTTCTCGACGGATAAAAGAAGAGAAGAACAAAAACGATATGCGTAGAAGTAATAGCAGTAGCGGCGATATGGCTTCAAAAGGCGGCGAAGGCGATGACAGCGGGGGAGGTGATCACGCCGCTGAAAATAACGATAATGCTAATAACGATAATAACAACAACGGAATTAACGGTGAAGCCTCTGAAAGTCCTGCCGCTCCTGCCGCTAAAAAGTCTTTGATGTCCGCGTTAAAACCGGAAGAGATTAAAGAAAAAGCGAAAGAGAAGGCGAATTTGATGGCGAAGCGCATGAAGGACGACGTGAAAGTGGCCATGAACAGAGTGAAGACTTACGCGAAAGAAAAAGCGACGAAGCCTTCCCAAGGATTTTCGCTCACGGTTTTGCACGTGAATAGTTTAGGCCAAGAGCGATCGCCCGTGTGCGCTTTATTTTGGTGCGCGTACGTTGCTTCGATCAACGCGCCCGTCCTCGCCGTGGCTACGGCAAACGGGAAAATTCGATTACTCAGAATTGTCGATTTAGGAACGTCTGGCGACCATTTAGTGCCAATTGCGACGGCATCTATGCCGTCGCAACGCGGTGGTTTTTCTTTTTGTCCGGCTAAAGTCTCCACCGCACCGCCGATGGTCGCCTCTCCGCGCGATAAAGTCACCGGTCTGGTGTGCGAAATTTTGCAAACGAAAAATTCGCTCTCGCAAAACGAGGAAGGCCAGGACGAGCGGAATTACGAGATCAAGCAAGTCCTCGAAACGCGAGAGGACGACACGTTCTTCAGCGATGGCGAAGATGAGACCAAGCAAGATAAACCAAAAACGCCCGCGCTCGCGTTTTGTGCGGATTCGTTCTCCTTTTCGAGCGACGGATTAAGATTAGCCGGTAGCAACGCGAACGGAAAAGTAGCGATTTGGACCAGTTTTGCGATGTAGTAGTCGCGAGCGCGTGTAAATTATGTTCAGAAGGTTTAGATTTGACTTAATAATAAATAAAGCTCGCGGTGTGAGAAACCACCCCGCTCGCCTCTAATTGTTCAAGTAGCGAAATATATACAACAACAACAATAAAGCCTTGTTCTTCGCAACAAACACCACTCTCTCTTTTGCTCTCTTTTTTTATCAAACGCCGTACGTTTGTTTCAGTTTTTGCGCCACCGCCGGCTCTAAATGATTCCTCTCCAGTTGCGCCCATTGCTCCGCGCCGATGTGATTCTTGTACCCTTGCAAAACGTCGCGCATGGCCGAGGATACTTCTTGGCTTCTGCACTGTCTCCAAGACGCGATGGCTTCACAAATCTCTTTCAAGCAGTTCACGCCTCCGTTTGGATTCACTTTGATCAACTCGCACAAACCTTTAAACGCGTGTTCCTTCTCGACACCGTCTCGTAATCTTCGCATCGCAACGCACCACGTCGGAGCGATATTCTGCAAAGCCGACGCCAACTCTTCCGCGCACTGCATAGAGATTCTTCCTAGCGTAATCGCCGCGTTTTCACCCAAACTTCGATTGACCATTCGCATCTCGAGAATTCCCGCCAAAGATTCCGCAAACGCGCGAGCGTGAGGTTGCAACGCGCTCGGCTCGCATCGAATGGCTAACTCACCAGCTGCCCAGCACGCGTTGTTACAACAGGACACCGTCGCCGCAGTAATCATATCCGGAGCCAAGTTTTGCTTGGCCAAATCGAGAAACTCTCTCAACGATGGACTGACGTGTTGAGGGCACGCCTTGGAGACGTCCCCTAAAAGCGCAAACGCCGATCGTCTAATCGAGGGCGTATCATCCGCACACGTCGCCAGCAAGATCTCTCGCGTGTGCGAATTCATCAACAGCGGTTCGCATTGTTGACCTAAACCTTCAGCTAACCCGGAAAGTAAATCTAAACCGACGAGGAGATGCTCGTGTATGTGCGCGTCGTGAGGAAGCTCATTTCTTCGCACCGCTTCTTTCTTCTGCAGTTCCGTCGTGCACAGTTGCGAGGCAGCCGCGAAAATATCCGGCGCATACTTCATGCATCCACTACCAGTACCGGCTACGACTGCTGTGATGCACTCTAAGAGGTGATAAGTTTCTGGATCGCCTTCTTGCGCGTTTTTCCATTTCTCCAACATTCTCGGAAGCAACTGATCGGCGTATTTTGGATCGGAAATCGAAGGACCGATGTACTCCGCCATGGTCTGTAAAGCGTCGTATAAGTTTCTCTGATTCTTTCTCTGATACCTCTCTAACGCCGCACTCAACGCTTGGACAATCTGTTCCGTCCATGGCGCGAGAAGTTCTCGACCTTCTTGTAAAGAGTTTGCCAAAGCGCCGCAGGCGCCCGCCTGAACTTTCTTGTTCTTGTCGACAATCTTGTTCAAAATTCCCATCAACACCGTTTGTAACTGTTGCAAACCAGCCGCGGAAGCTTCCGCGGTCGTTCCTGGAACAGCGTTAGGGTGATCAGCAGGCATGGCGGATCGACATAACCACGGAGAAAATCGAGACAATGTCCAACATGTCGTCGATCTCACCAAAGGTCTCGCGTCGTCCAACATCGGGTACAGGAAACCAACGAGCTGAGGCAGGTACTGCGCGAGACCGTTCGTGCACCCTTCCGCGACTGCACCCAACGCCAAAATCGCAGATTCTCGAATTCTCCAATTCTGATCCGCCAAACGTTGCTCAACCACTGGCAACATGATTTGCAAAAGCTCGTCGCCAAAGTGTAAAGAAAGCGTGTCTAAACCGCTCGCCGAAGATTTCCTTAAATTCCACGTCCCCCAATCGTCGTCGTCGTCGTCGTCGTATTCCTCGTCGCCGTCTTTGCCGCCTTCACCGAACGATTTATCCTTTTGCGCACGAAACGTCGGTTTGATATCTTGATCTCGATCTGGTCTGTCTGCGTTCAACTCGTCCTCCTCGGCTTGCAACACTTCCTCGTCGTCTTCTTCGTACGCCATGTTTGTCAACAACACCGGGATTAAGTGCGGAGTGAACTCTCTCAAAATGTTCACAGACTCGGGTTCTAAATCTGCCTCAACGAACGCCGCCCAAAACTCGCACGATTCTACCGCCACGTCCGGGTCCGGATCCGTCTGCCTCTCCAACATGAAAGTAATAATCTCTCTTAAATTCGGCGTCATTTTTTCCGGCGCGATGTGAAGCAATTGCACTAAACCTTGACAGACGTATTTCCTCGCCACGTCGTCCGGGTCGTGCGCTAACGCGAACAAACCTCGTAAATAATCGTCCAACACGTCTCGTTTTTCCCTCGGCCAGGACGGCGCAATCATATTCAAAATCGCAATCGCGGATTGTCTCACCTTCCCGTCCGGATGTCCAAACAGTTGCAACGTTTTCGGAATGACTAAACTCGCCGGGCACTCTGGCAAACCAACTTGGTTCGCCGTGGCCACGTCGCTTTCTAAATACCCGTTCGTCTCTTCGCAAATTTTATACAACGCGTCCAACGCGCCGTCTAACGCGTTCGGGTCCTTCGAAGCGTCCAAATTTTCCGCAATCAATTGCCACAACTGCGGCGCCGATTGCCACCCTTTCTGTCGAACACATATCGCCAACGACGTCCCGACGACTCGTCTGACAATTCTCGACGGGTGCGTCATGCTCCCAGTCAGCGCGTCTCTGATGAACGACTCGTGCGGTTCCTCCGAAAACTGCCAAGTTGTCTTCAAGTTGTTCTTCAGCAAAAGACCGGCGGTTTGCCGAACGTCGTCCCCGTACGTCCCGTCTCCTTTACACAAAATCAACGCCAAATACGAGTTGAAATCCGGGAATTTCGAGCACTCCTGCAGTCTTTGGTACATCAACTGTTGGTTCGCGTTCGGTTGGATGTACTCTTGCAAGAGTTGTCCAACCTGTTGCACGCCTTCTTGCGCCGGTTGCCACGACGACGATGATGCCATTTTTCCTTTCCCGTTAATATTATTTACTTTTGTCTTCTTCTTCTACTTCCTTCCTATTTTCACGCCGCCCTCTACTGCTTTGCTTATTATTCTTAATTATTACTCTCTACTGTTGTTACTCCCTGTTTCTCTCTCTCTAATTCTCACTCCCACCTTCTGTCGTTATTCCTCGTTTCCTGTTCTTCTTCTTCTTCTTCTTCTTCTTCTTTTCTCGTAAAAGCAGCACGCGCGCACCCACTTCCTCTCTTCTCGCGTAACGCGTAAATGCTTTTTATAATCCACACGCGTAAAATGAGCAAACTCTTCTTTCGCTCTCACTCAAACTTCTCCTCTCTCTTTCTCTTACACACACACACACTTTCTCTCTCTCTCCCTGTGTGAAATCGCAAAAAGTCGCGTAAAAGGAGTGACAGTGTAATAGTAGTGCGGTGTGTTTTTGTTGGTGTTGGTGGTGTGACGACGCGAGAAGAGATGAAAAAATGTGACGATGAGTGATGATGATGAGAATGAGATCGTGCGTTCGTGTCCTTTTCTCTTCTTTTGCTCCTTTTTTGTGCTTGCAAAAAAAACAAAAAAATTCTCATCAAAACGCTGTTGCGCTGGATTTTAATGACAGGGGGACGAGGAATAAATTTTTGCCTGACAGAGACAAAAGCGTGAAAAAAGAAGAGAGATTCTCTCATGAGAGAGAAAGAGAGAAAAGAAGAGAGACGAGAGCCTTTTGTCGCAATACACGACAAAAAAAATTGTTATATAGAACTATCATCATCATCATCATCATCATCATCATCATGAGAATACTGTTATCATGTCGCGCGAATAACAACATTTCTGCGAGTGCTACGACGACGAGTAGTACTACGACGAGTAGTACTACTGCGACGAAAAAGGTTTTGAGAGGAGGAGGAGGAAAAGCTTTGAGCAAAAGGAGCAGCAAAAGGAGGAATTCAGGAGGAAATTTCATCGTTTTCGCATCATCGACAAAAAAGAAACGCATCTTCATCGACGGCGAAGCGGGCACGACTGGGTTACAAGTCAGAGACCGCTTAGAAAAACGAGCATCGGGAGATATCGAGCTCATTCAACTTCCAGATAGTTTGAGAAAAGACGCCAAAGCGAGAGAAGAAGCGTTGAACGAAGCGGATTGTGCCATTTTATGTTTACCAGATGCGGCAGCCGTGGAAGCGGTGGCCTTGGTGACCAATCCAAACACGGTGATCATCGACGCGAGCACCGCGTACAGAACGAACGACGAGTGGACGTACGGGTTTCCGGAATTATCGAAAGAGCAACGGGAGAAAGTGAAAACGGCGAAGAGAATTTCCAATCCCGGATGTTACCCGACTGGATTTATCGGTTTGACGAAGCCGCTCGTGGAAAACGGGTTCATTCCGAAAGGGTTGCGAACGACCGTGAACGCCGTCAGTGGATATACCGGTGGTGGGAAACAGCTGATTGCTATTTATGAAAGTCCCGAGGCAGAACCGTACGGCGCGTACGGGTTCAACTTAAATCATAAGCACATCCCGGAAATGCGAAAATACGCGGGATTAGAGCACGAACCGATTTTCCAACCGGCGGTTGGGTCGTTCGCGCAAGGCATGTTGGTTTCCGTGCCGCTTTTTTACGACAACATGGCCAACGTTAAAAGCGGCAAGGAATTGCAAGAGTGTCTGAAAGAATGGTACAAAGACTCCGCGTTCGTCTCCGTTCGCGAGTATAACCAAACGGACGATTTAGAGCGAGGCGCGTTTTTACGCGCCGACGGTTTGCGAGACACGAATAAACTCGAGCTCTCCGTGTTTGCTAACGACGAGAAAGGCACGTGTTTGCTCGTCGCTCGCTTGGATAACTTGGGTAAAGGTGCCAGCGGAGCCGCCGTGCAAAACTTAAACTTGAGCTTAGGCTTAGACGAAACAGTTGGTTTATAATAACTTTAAAAAAAAGGTTTTCAATCGGCTATTTTTAGAGCTTCTGTGTAATGTATTTCTGCCTCACTCTCTCCTCTCTCTCTCCTCTCTCTCTCTCTCTCCTCTTCCTCCTCCTTTTAATAGTTTTGCTTTCAGACACCAGCATCATCCTCATGACCACGGCGACGACGACGATGAGAACAACGCGTGGTGATACGCATCATCATCCTCGACGTCGTCGTCGTCATCGTAAAAGTCATCATCATCACTCTCAAGACGATACGACAGTTAGGGGTGCCGGACAAGTCAAAAGAAAAGACGTCTTCATTGCGTACGCGTGCGCGTCGTACACCATCTGGGTTCTCATCTCCACGGTCGCGTGGATATCGCACTTAGGATACCGAGTTCCCTGGTTGCAACCACTGATTGCGGCGAAAGGGTACCCGAGTAACAGGAGTTGTCCAGAGGGGAAAATTTGGGAGTTTTTCAAGGAAAACGTGCCCACTGCTTTGGTGTTTGTCTTGCCGCACTCGCTCTTAACGCCGAAACGATTACGAACAATATTCGGTCGACACGGAAGATTATTATACAACGGCATGGCTGCGGTGACGTTGCATATGTTTTTACTCACGTTTAAACCGTTGAAGAGTCCAGTGCTGATGGAACTGCCCATCAAAAAAGAGATTCATAACTTTACGTCGATATCGATGTTGCTCTGCGCGGCGTACGCGTTTTGCCGAGCGCCGGAGACGTACGACATGCTCGGGGTGAATTCGTCTTTATCGAGAGGTGGGCCGAGAGCGCCGGCGAACATGGACGCGATTACGTGGATGGGCGTGTGCGCGTGGAGGAAAGGAGGCGTGTGGGGGTTCATAGCGTTTACTGGATTGTCTATATTACCGCAAACGTTGACTTTAGGGGATGTACTTTCCCGAGGCGTCGCCGCGACGTACTTGCGTTTACGGTCGAGATCGTTTCGAAGATGGGTTGGGTCTATTCCAGGTGCGCACCACGCGACGTGGATTTTACGAGCGACGTTGTTAACTTTAGCGTTATTCACCGCGTGGAGACTCGGTGAAATTAGCGGTCGAAACGCGTGCGTTATTGAATCTTTGGCGACGAGCTTAGCTTTGATTTTAACCGCCGCGGAGAAAGAAAGAGACCGAAGACAAAGATTGGCCAACGCGAAAAAAGAATTCTTAGGCGTCGAGAAGCAGAAGGAAGTGGAGAAGACCACCGGTAGCAGAAATAGCAGCAGTAGTAGTCACCATCATCATCACCGTCATCATCACAGCGGAAACGTGGGGGTCCATCATCGATATTCCCACCATATTGCCAAACGGGTGCAACAACAACAACACCGCGGAGAGAGAGTCTCCGAAGGAGGGGCTCCGCAGGCAGCGCAAAGGACCAGTAAGCCGCACGCTGCCGCACCGGCGTCCGCAGCGAGCGAGTGAGATGATGATTAAGATGACGACGCTAAATATTTATTTATAGCAGCCCCTGACACGAACGAAACGCCAAAATTTAAGACACAGTACGCTCATTTATTTAACGCGCGCGTTTAAGAGAGGAAGCGGAATTAGACGAAAAAAATGGCGCCTCCTCCTCTTTCTTCTCGGTCAGTCGCCGAAGGCCCGCCGTTCGAACAATTAGAACCTCCTCTGCGGGCACAAACCTTATCTATTCTCAAATCTCTCGCGTTCGTAAATTCCACTCCGGTGCAAGCCGCCGTCATTGGTTTACTCGGGAAAAACAAAGACGTGAGCGTGGAAGCGTGCACGGGATCGGGGAAAACGCTCGCGTTCGTGTTACCGATGATTGAGATATTGTGGAAGGCGAACAAGGAGAGCAAGTTTAAGAAACACTCAATCGGGGCGGTGATCGTATCGCCGACGAGAGAGCTGGCGAGGCAAATTCGAGACGTGGCGGAGCCGTTTTTAGAGAGTTTAAGGGCAATAGCGGACGAAGAGGACGAGGAAAGCAAAGAACACTCGAAATTTAATCCGGACGTTAAACCAATGCTGTTAGTCGGTGGAGGCGCACAAACTGTCGCGGACGATCTCAAACGGTTCAGCGAACGAGGGTCGCTGTGTTTAATCGGCACGCCCGGGCGGATGTTGGACGTGTTGACGAAAGCGAGAGATTTAGACGCGAAGAGGTGCGAGTTATTGGTGTTGGACGAGGCAGACAGAGTTTTAGGTATGGGCTTCGCGAAAACTCTGAACTCGATTATTGGGATGTTGCCGAAACAGAGAAGAACTGGGTTGTTTTCGGCGACGCAGACGGAGGAGTTGGAGGAGTTGGCGAGAGCCGGGTTGCGGAATCCAGTCCGGGTGACGGTGAGAGATTCAAACGCGGCAGCGGCGGCAGCAGCAGCGGGTGGAGGAAAGGAAAATAAAACAGATAAGAAGAAAGGAGCGATAGGAGCTGGTGCGGGGAGTAAATTGCCGATGCAGTTGGAATTGTCGTATAGAATTTGCGAAACCGTCGACGCCAAGATTTTCCGATTAGCGGAATTTTTAAAGGCGAAGAAAGGGAGGAAGATCATTGTGTATTTCCTCACGTGCGCGTGCGTGGATTACTATCAGAAAGCTTTGGATGCGCTTTTAGATGTCGGTAGTGGTAGTAAAAAGAATAATAATAATAACAATAGTAGTAGCAATAAGAAGAAGAAAACGACGAAAAATGGCAACGACAGTAGAATAGAAATTTTCGCTTTACACGGCAAAATGAAGCAGGCGCAGCGAGAGCAAACTTTAGAGAATTTCGCGGAGAATAAAGAGAACGATGAAGAAAACGGCGTTGAATCGTCCATTTTGCTCACAACAGACGTTGCCGCGAGAGGTTTAGATATTCCCGGCGTCGATTGGATCGTCCAGTTTGATATGCCGCAAGATCCGTCCGCGTTTACTCACAGAGTTGGAAGAACCGCTCGAATGGGCGCAAAAGGTAGCGCCTTGGCGTTATTGACGAAAGAGGAAAGCTCATACGTAGCATTCTTGAAAATTAGAGGCGTTCATTTACGCAGAGATGGTAATTGCAGATTCGCGGATGGCGATAACGGCGATGGCGAAGAAGAAGAAGAAGAAGAGGATTTGGATGCAGTCGTAGAAGAAGACGCAAACGGCGCGAGAGAAGTGTACGACACGCTTCGAGCGCTCTCTAAACGCGATCGCGAAGCGATGGAAAAAGGCGTCAGAGCTTTCGTATCGTACGTTCGAGGGTATAAAGAACACCACTGTCGATTTATCTTTCGCTTGAAAGAGCTACACTTGGCAAAATTAGCAAACGCCATGGGACTTTTGCGTTTACCGAAGATGAAGGAAATTCGCAAAGCGGCGAAGAATACGCTCGAAGGATTCGAAGAGTGCGTCGATGTCAACATCGAAGAGATTCCGTACTTGGATCTTCAGAGAGAAAAACAGCGCAAAATACAGCTCGAAAAAGATCGCGAGGAGAAGGAAGCGCGAGGAGAGGAAGAAGACGACGACGACGCTCGAAGGAAGAAGGAGAGTCGCGGAAATAACGAAAGGAAAAAAGAGAATAAACCAGAAAAGAAGCTCACCGCGCACAAACGTCGTCAAATCGAAACGCGAGAGGAATTAGACGAACTAGACGACGATTACAGAGCTCTGAAAAAGTGGAAGAAGGGCAAAATTTCCGAAGAGGAGTTTGAATTTGAGCTCGGATGGGACGAGAACCCCAACCAAGCCGGGAAAGTCAGAATCAAAGAAGGCGAGAAAGACGAGAATAACTTTTTAGCGCATCCTTCGTCTTCCGGAAAGCAACAGCAGAGAAAAGAAGACTTTTACCGAAACGGCGACGATTTATGGATGAAGGAGAAGAAAAAACCTAAGCACGTGAAACAATCGAAAGGTGGCCAAGGGAAGAAGTATCAGAAAGCGAGAGATCGAGCAGCCGCGAAAGCTAAATAATGATTAAATCTCTATCTTCTAAATTTCTAACTCGTACACTCTCTCGGGGAATCTTGGTGTTTATACCTCGAACATATCGTCATTCCAACGTCCATTTTCTCCAAAGTCTGTAAGAACATGCCTTGATAATTGAACGAGTGCGCGTCGTCCGCGCCGGTGACTTTATCGTGGTAATGGTACGGAACCGTATGCACCGCGTGATGCGGAATATCCGTATGAAATCCGTATACTCTCACGCTATCGCACACAGCAAACGCTAAGAGTAATCCTTCGATACCACTCGGTGGGGCGTTTCGTCCTTCTGCGTTGACAAGATTTGCACCGGACAATCGAGCGTACACTCTGCGATACAATTCTCGAGCGCGAAGACTTAACGTCGGATCCATGTACAAAATCGGCGACGTCGACTTTTTACAGACGTTTCGAAACGAGCGTTTCGCGCCGCTTCCAAACAACAGCAACGCTTCGCTTTCAGCCCACGGTCCTTTCGGTCCTTTATCTGCCACGTGTCTCGACCATTGGTTATTGATTAATCTAAACGTGGTTTTGCGTCCGACGTATTTCTCAAATCCACTCGTCGGCCCGTCGTTGAATCGAATTACAATGTCCGCACCATCAATCCCGTAGCCTTGGTTTTGATCCCGCATGTTGACTCCACCGTTACCGACGACAGCGCAAGTTTTACCGCGCCTCGTAAAATCCATCTCCGGTATGCACCCGTCCGCTTCTAAATTTTCAGCCAAATCCTTTCCAAACGCCTTCTCCGCGTACGGAAGCGTGTGCACCATGAGTTGCGGCGCTCTCGCGGCTTTCCAAAGTCCGTTTTTTGGCACTTGTATCCCGTCCATGAGATCCTTCAAATCCGTTATATCTTTAAAAGCCAACTTTTGGGATTTAATATCCTCTGCGGCTGCTTTAGACTTTCCCGTCGGCGCGCAGAACGCGTGCGCGGCGACCCGCTTTTCTTCGCCTCCGTCCGCGCGCTCTTCCTCCTCTCCGCCGTGCTCTTCTTCTTCTTCTTTTTCTCCTCCTCCTGCATCTCCTGCTGTTGCTACTCCTCCCTCTTCTTCTTCTCCTTCCTCTTCTTCTCTTTCAATCTCCTCCTCCTTCTCCTTCTCCTCGTCGTCTTCCTCGTCTTCCTCTTCACCGCCTCCTTTATTCGATTGCACTAAAACTTCCACGCGACTCGGCACCATGAAATCTTCGAACGCTTTCAAATGTGCATCTTTCGTCCACGCGCCGACGTGCGGCTTCACCGGTATGAACGAGTGCGCGTGGTGTTGCTCCTGAGGGTGATGGTGAGATTTCCCCGAGTTTCTCGTCGTCGTCGCGTGACTTTTTGTGCTCGTACTCGCCGGCGTCTTCTTCGCATCGTCAGCGTCTTCACCTCCTGAATATTTCACTCGCACTGCGTTCGGGGACATCTTCTTCTCTTTCTCAACTTCCTTCTCTCGAAACTCTCGAACGTCGGATAGGTTTGAAATTCTCCCATCAGAGTCTCGTTTGAACTGTTTCAAGTAACTCTCGTTCGGTGTAAGAATCCCGGCCGAAAGTGGTGGTTGGTTCCAGTAACACGCGAAGCACAGCACGAGGAGCACGACGAAAAGGATTTTGTCTCTTCTTTTAGTGCGTGTCATCGCTTTCCCTTTCGCGGGTGGGTTTTTCTCGTAGTCAACCCTTTTTGGCCCAAAAGTCGAATTTGCGGACTCGAGGTCTTCGGCGACGGGGCGATGCTCCGCGACGCGCGAACGCATCGTTGAACTCGTGTCTTTTTTGCGTGCGCGTGAATTTGTGATGGATTCGATTGAATGCTCGAACTGAAAATGTTCTCTCTGCTATTATACGCAATAATCATTCCTATTAGTATAACTACTTATCTGTTGTATCATTTCTCTTCATTTCTCTTCGACGTTTTACGCAAAACGTTGGACCATTTCTCCAGGAGCTCGTTTACGTCGCCGTTCATCCGCGTGCCTTTCCCGCCCCAGACGAGCATATCGGTCAAATCCGTGTTTAACCCGTCGCCTACTTTTCGAACGATTTTAAATCCTAAGCGTTCGTAGTATTTCACCAACTTTGGCGCGTATTCGTTCCCGTCGTCGATGGATAACAACTCAGCTTTCGTGCACCCTGCATCTCTACCTAACCGTAAGCTTTCGCACCCGAGCAAGATGCTCACGCCGAACGTCGACTTTAACATTTTTCTCTCTTCCTCGGTACACTGCGAGTTTATTCGCGAATTATACACCCGCATGGTATCCAAATGTAAGATTCGAAACGGAAACGGGGCTATGAAACCGTCGTGCGTGGCTATGACGGACATGTCTTCGCTCTCCTTTTCCAAAACTTCCCCGTCCGCGTTGACGACTTCTATTCTTTTATCTTCGATTTTCCTCCTCGCGGTTATCTTGAAAAACGGTCCAACCGTTTCCGTGGATAACTGTAACCCTTTAAGTCGGGCGATTTCATCCAGCTCTTCTTTCGTGACGTACGATGATGGCGACTCCGACGACGACGACGAAACAGTCACCGCTCTTCGATGATTACTTCTGCTCGTTTTTGTCGCCTCTGATGCTCTTCCTCGTCGTCCTCGTCGTCCTCGTTGGCAAAAACTGTTGTTCAAAGTCGTTAATTTTTTATCATCGAAAGAAGAAAAAGAACACCAACAGCAATTGCTGCTCACGCTTTTCTGCTGCGATGAGAACAGAAACATCGCCGTCGAAAACTGTGTCGTCGTCGTCCTCCTCTTTTCTTTTGTTGTTGTTGTTGTGCGCTGTTCGTAGTATTAATACTACGAACACGAACACTCCTCGCGTTGTTCATCTTGCATTTTTAATACCATCACACTGGGAAATTTGTCCGGAGTCTTTCGAGCATTGGGCAGGTTTTTGAATATTCTCACGTCAGAATTTCCGCACACTACTAAACACGTACACGTACAACACTTTGTGTGCCTTCTCGTGAACGCGATGATGATGATGATGAAACCAACGACGACGACGACGTGTTCTTCCTCCTCCTCTGTTTCCTCCTCCTCGTCGTCGTCCTTGTCGTCGTCCTCTCTGTTGCGTTCTTCTAAATCGTTTTTTGGTAAGACTTCTTCTTCGACGCAAAAGTCGTTTTCCAAGAGCGCTTCTT
>Ga0115555_1000515_pt1 | contig 26316 bp, 19 predicted proteins | sample COGITO_mtgs_1104_2_FD_87285 | JGI IMG/M metagenome (GOLD analysis project Ga0115555, IMG submission 87285) | Pelagic marine microbial communities from North Sea - COGITO_mtgs_110407 | ecosystem: Environmental > Aquatic > Marine > Epipelagic | place: Germany:Helgoland, sampling site Kabeltonne... | reverse complement strand
CGTGTTTTCTCCGATAGTAGCGCTACTATTCCTCTTCTCTGCGCTCGTGCGGCGCGTCATGATTTATGCTCGTTCTTTTGATTGAGAGCGCTCTCCTACTCCCCACTTCTATATTATAATGAGGATGCGTTTTTCATTTTCGTTTTGAAAAAACCAAGTTTGTTGAAAATTTTTCCGTTCCTCTTTCTCTTCTGTGTGTCTTCCTCTTCCACTCTTTCTCAGATCGCTTCCAAATCTTCAGAGTAGTAACGCACTCGCGCTGAGATACACACACACACACACAATAATAATAACAATAATAATAAGAAGAAGAAATGTCTCGAGGCGCTGGCGGAGGGTACGACCGTCACATCACCATCTTCTCACCGGAAGGTCGTTTGTATCAAGTAGAATACGCGTTTAAGGCGATTAAGGCGGTCGGGATCAATTCCATCGCGGTGAAAGGGAAAGACTGCGTCGTTGCCGTGACGCAAAAGAAATGTCCGGACGTTTTAATCGATCAATCGGCGATGACGCACATGTTTAAAGTGACCAAAACGTTGGGGATGTGCATGACTGGGAAAGATCCCGATATTAGAAACGTGGTACAAAAGGCGAGAAAACAAGCCGCAGAGTTTCGGTTCGAATACGGATACGAAATCCCGGTGGACGTTTTAGCGAATAAAATGGCGGACGAGTTTCAAGTGTACACGCAACACGCGTACATGAGACCTTTAGCGACGATGTGTATATTAATGGGGATTGACGAAGAGCGAGGCGCGAGCTTGTACAAATGCGATCCGAGTGGGTATTACGCCGGATACAAAGCGTGCGCAGCCGGGAACAAAGAGGTGGAAGCGGTAAACTTTTTAGAGAAGAAAATAAAACGCGAAAGTAACGTGAACGATGTCGATGGTGCGTGCAGATTGGCCATTTCGACGTTGCAACACGTGTTAGGTGAAGATGTGAAAGCGAAGGAATTAGAAGTGGCGGTAGTTACGGCGGATGCACCAGAATTTAGATTGCTGTCGGAGGGCGCCATCGAGGACCATCTGACTGCTATTTCCGAGAGAGACTAATAATAGTAGAGAGTTTATTAGTAAAATCAATCTATTTGAGGACCTATGTTTTTATCCTCGTTTGACATTTTCGTAATGCTCAACTCTAAGCCAGCCTTGGCGATTCTCAACATGTCCCCGACCGTCGGCGCCATCAAAAGTGCCGGCCGAATCTCGTACGCAACTCCAAGCGATGGAATTGGGTTGATGTACGAACACACCCATACTGCTCTCTTCGCGAAAGATTTAACGTCTGGAAACTCACCAAGATGCGATTTGATTAACTCCAAGTGGTTCGGTTGTTGTTCTCGTTTCCCTTCGACGACTAATCTCTCCCATTTTTCTAACAAGTCGTCCAGATCGGTCGATAGTTCATGCAAGGCTTCTTCGTTATCGACGAGTTCTCTCAAAGATTCCATCATCGCAAAAGAGTCCGTCCCTGGTCTCGGTATGTAATCATCCAAACTACCGCACGCTTTGTCGTCGTCGATAAATCGCACCCGGACGTGTGGTATCTCTTCTTCGTCCAAGTACGGTCCTTGTTCGTCAATTTTGAATCGCTTCGTTCCGGTGAGCTCGACGAACGTGGACCCGTCTTCGTTCACTTCGAACTGCGTCACTTCTACTTCTACTCCGCATGGTAAGACTTTTTTATTCGTCGGGCTCATACCCAACATTGCAAACTTCGTCCCAAGTGGGATGTCGCCTTCACCCATGCTCGTCCCGCAGTTCAAACTTCTTTTTGCGTCTCCTTGCGTCCCAAAGTTCAACCCAAGTCTTTGCTTAGGTAAACTTGCATCTAAAACCAACACTCGCAGAGGAGTTGTTTCCGTTTCTCTCAAACGCAGCTGTTCCATCCTCAGCTTCAATACTTCCATGTTCATATCGGTCTCGTTATTATTATTATTATCGCCACTTCCATCGTCAGAAGAAGGAGAAGATGAAGAAGATGATGATGCACGAATAACTCTTCGGTGGTGATGAGGATGACGATGACGACGATATCTAAAAGAAAGTGATTGTTGTTGATGATGACGATGAGGAGGAGGAGGAGGAGGAGTGATGTACGAAGTAGACGCTCGAGAAGACGAGGCGCGTGTTCCTCTCGTCGTCGTCGTCGTCGTTATCATCGTTATCGCGCTCATCGTCAACGATGCTTTTGTTGCTCTCTGCTGTCGTCGTTGGTGTAGATGATGATATCTACTAATAGTAGGGAAAGTGATGAGGTGGTGTTTTGTTGTGTGGAATCGATCGAATGGAAAAAAGGGAAATTTTTTTAGAAGAGCAACACAAGAGCGACGACCACATTTTGAGTTGACGCATTTCCTCAAAAGTTATTGTTTGTGTACAACATATATATACAGAGAGAGGGAGGGAGAGAGAGTGTGTGTTGATACAAATAATACTAATGTTCGGGTTACTTCCACCAATAAGCTACTGGGGTTGGACCAGATACTTCCTTCCGTTCGATGAAACCACCAACGCCATCATCGTCATGACTCTCGCCATCTGTCTCGGGCTTTTACAAAGTCATCCGGACGTGTTTTTACCTCCAACGTTACCTATGGAACATAAAATTGAATTATATTCGGACAGAGTCGTCACTCCGGACGGGGTTATTCCCGCTTTAGTGACCGTGTATCACGGGAGAATACAGAGGATCGCGAGGATGGAGAAAAAACCGGTGCGACCAAAAACAACAACAACAACGGACGACGACGCCGACGGGAAGAAAAAACTAGTAGACCAAGGCGAGACTTTTTACGATTTCACCGGTAAAGTCATCATGCCAGGACTTGTCGATTTGCACGTGCACTTGAACGAACCAGGGAGAACAGAGTGGGAAGGCGTTCAATCGGGGACGAGATCTGCCGCCGTCGGCGGGGTAACAACGGTTGTGGATATGCCGTTGAACTCGATACCATCGACGGTGGACGTGAAGTCGTTTGAAGCGAAATTAAAAGCGATTCGTAAACCGAGAGGGAGGATGTTTGTAGACGTCGCGTTCTGGGGAGGTCTCGTGCCGCAAAACGCTCACAACGCGAGTATTTTGGAGGACTTGTTAGCGCACGGTGTAGTCGGCTTGAAGGCGTTCATGTCGCCCGCCGGAACGGAGGATTTCGATCAAAGTTCCGTAAAGGATATCAAGGCGGCGGCGGCGAGTTTGTCAAAATTCAACGCTCCTTTGATGGTACACGCAGAATTACCGTCTGAAAACGATGTCGTATCCACGAACGGTAAAGATCCGAGGAAATATAGCACATACATGAACAGTAGACCGAGAAAATGGGAAAAGGTTTGTTTCTTTTTTTACGCTGCTGTACATCATCATTTCTTTGTGTTTGGTGCGCGAATTTGCGCGCACGAACGAAAAGAAAGAAGAAGAAGAAGAAACAGAAAAAGAAAACGGATGATGAAGATCCATTGGTGCTAATCTTCTCACCAAAAGTCGCAATGGTTGCGGCTTGATGAAGAGAACAATTACCGATGTTATCCTTGCACTGACGTTTTTCTTGTGAAAATTTTCTCTTCTTTTTCTTTCTTCTCTTCTCGGCGCGATATTATTTTCCCTCGGAAATCTATTTTGATTTATATTGTTTAAGTTACACTACTCACGTCCACTCTTCTTTCTCATTATCATTAATATTTACAGGATGCGATAAAGGAGTTGATTGATGTGGCGAAAACGAACAAAATTCCTCACATCCACATAGCGCATGTTTCGGATGCGGATACGTTGTCTGCGATCAAGAGCGCAAAAGATGGTGGCGCAAAACTCACCGCGGAGACATGTCCGCACTATTTGTACTTTAATGCGGAGTCTATTCCAGATGGAAGTACTTTGCACAAGTGCGCTCCGCCAATCCGCGAGGAGGAGAACCGACAGCGTTTGTGGGATGGTTTGTTGAAAGACGAAGCGTTAGATATGATTTCTTCGGACCATTCGCCATCGCCGTTGGATTTGAAACACGTAGACTCTGGAGACTTTATTAAAGCGTGGGGAGGTATTTCAGGGTTACAGCTTAGTTTACCGTTAACTTGGACGAAAGGAAAGGAAAGAGGGATGACGCTGAGTCAATTCGCCGGTGAGAACAAATTTTATTCAGCATTCTGTTTTTCTTTTTGTTCTTTTCGTTTCGTTTTTACATCTTGCGAGAAGGGACGGGAGACGAGGGATACGGTGATTGATACCCACCAGTAATCGGCTCTATCAATTTATATTTATATTCTCGCTAAATTAAGGTCGTCCGGAGACATATCGGAGGTTTAACCAACATAATATGGATTCAACCTGTGAGCAATCTCCGGGACATTTTTTTATACTGGTTTTGTGATTTCTTTCGGAGAAGGAATTTATATTTTTTTCCTGTCTGACTGGCGTTCTTTCTCTTTCTCGTTATTTTTCGTTACCCGCGTATACACAGAATTATGGAGTACAACGCCGGCGCGAATTGCGGGCCTGGGATCGAAAGGCTCGATTTCTACAGGCAAAGACGCCGATTTTGTTGTCTTCGATCCGGACGGAACGTTTGTCGTGAACGACGAAATGAACCCAATTTTTCACAAACACAACAAAACGGCTTACGACGGGCAAAAGTTACGCGGCGTCATTCACGCGACGTTTCTTCGCGGGCGTGAAATCTACGCGAAAGACGTCAAAGGCGTGCGATGGCCGGCTTGGGGCCAAGTTCACTTGAAGAAGTAATCTATTTGAACTACTCGTACTCTACCTAGGTGATGCTACGACGACTTTAGTTTAAACTATTATGTATCTATTTCTCGACTGCTTCCTTCTTAATCTCTTCTTTTCCTTCGCCTGTGCCACCTTCGGCACCATCGTCGTCATCTTCGCTTATTTTAACAGAATTGAAAAACCGTTCGGTGATGTCTAAATTCGACGCCGATATCGGTTCCGCCGGCATTTTCGAATACGCCCTCCTCGGATCCCAATCGCGTTCGGGAATGACTCCACTTTTGAAATACGACGCGGGACCGACCGCGGGGTGCGCGCTACTACTACTCGAACTGCCTCTCTCTTGTTGCGTTTTTAAATTCTTATGGAACTCTGGACTATACCCGATGCTTTTATCGCACAACTGACACACTCGGTTGACTGAATCGAAATCCTCGATGGACATCGCGGTAAACCTGACTAAACCGAAATCTTCAATAATCTCCATGATGCTGTTCGTTAACTTGTTGTACTCTTTAAACTTTGGATCGCTGTTTAAATACTCAGCTAAATAACTCAAATCCTGCACCTCGGTGTAAAATTCTAAATTAAACGCCAATTCGCCGTATTTGTCCATCAAATCCACTTTGGACAAAACGTTCACGTGCGGCGTTTCTAAATGTAACATGGTCGATAACGATAACATCAACGCGGCAACATATTTCCACGGATCCGCGCATAAATGCCCATCCACTAAATGCACCGTCACCACTCGATAGTGCCACTCGTTTTGCATGACGCCGATGATATTCTTCAGAGACTCGTGCAAGTTGAACAACTCCACCTGTCCAGGTAAATCGAATATTAAAAAACACTCCTTCTCGAACGGTTCTAATTTCTCCTTCAACCAATCCAAATTAGCTTCTAAATACTCCAAACAGTACATCATCGCTCCATTCGGCCCTAGATTCAACTCCTCTTGCACGTTTTCCAAGCACACTAAATCGCTAATATCCACCGCGCATTCGTAATTTTCGTTGTCGTGAATGTCGTTCCCTGGGTCGAGATTTATTATTTTATGCGGTCTTCCCAATAAGGTAAAGTATTGCGACATTCCTGCGCAGTAGGTGGTTTTACCACACCCAGGAGGGCCGATGACAATCTGACCAAACATTATTATTATTATTATTATTATTATTATTATTATTATTAGTGGTGGTGGTGGTGGTAGTAGTAGTAGTAGTATTCGTTAGTATGATATTAATATGTGTTCTTCTTTTATTGTGATGTGAAGTGTGAGGAAATGAAGATTTTTGCATCATTTTTGCTCTTCGACGAATGATGATGGTTTTATTCTAACGACTTTTAAAGTTGTTGATGATATGGTTCTCGAACTCATCACTCGCTTGGAGATTGATCGAACATCGTCGGTCTCAGAAGAAAATAGCATTAAAGTAAACGTAAGAGAAGAGCGAGATTGCGATAACGTGCCTTTGCGAACAGGCTTGCGCGTCTGGTCGGCGAGTTTTATCTTTGGCGAGAACGTGTTGTTGGATGAAATCGAGAATAAAAAAGTCCTCGAGCTCGGCGCTGGGACGGGCGTGAATGGATTGATATGCGCGAAATTAAACGCGTCTTCGGTCGTGTGTTCTGATGTGGACATCAAATCGGTGAATTTGTGCGTAACGAACGCGATGTTGAACAAAGAATTTGATGTGGTCTCTCGAATCATAGATTGGGGCGATAGAAACACCTACTTCGAAAAAAGAAACGCGTTCCCTGTGATTGTCGCGGTGGACGTCGTCTATTTAGAAGAACAGCCAAAGCAGTTGGCAAATTGCGTCGAGTATCATTTATGTAAAGAGAATGGGACATTTTTGTGCGTTTGTGGCGTGAGGAAGCGAGAGTATTTCGAAACCTTTCTTCTCGAACTCGCCAAGCGCGGGATGGAGGTGTATTTTGACGAAGTAGGGTTGTTGCCAAAAAGTAATCGAGAACAGGTGGAGGAGATACGTTCGAATCACAAACACGACGAAGAGTTGTTGGAAGATGGTAAAGGGTACCGAATGATTCGCGCGAGATTCAAGAAAATAAAATCGAAAGGAGAAAGTAATGAAGAAGAAGTAGAAGAAGAAGAAGAAGCGTTAGCCGGCTTCCTGGACGATTTGGACATCGACGATAACGTTGGAGGAATGAAAAAGCAGCGAGCGTACGATGTGCTAACGTCTTCTTCAGATGACGAAATGAGCGCCGACCGAAACGGAACGGAAGACGTGCCGTTTCTCTGCGCGACGGTTGAAAGCTCCTCAAAGTCGCTCCTTCGAAACGGATTCTGCGTTTTCCGAGACGAACATTTTACGCAAACACAAGCGGAAGTACTCGAGAAAGTTCATTCGCACTGCGAAAGCTATTTAAACGACTTGCTCGAAAGGTGTGAAAGTCATCACGGAATCAAATACGACACGGATATCTTTCGCTTCAAAGAAATATGTTCCCGGGCGATGAATGGGAAAAGATATGACTTCCAAGCGACAAAGATTTCGCCCGTCGACGATGAGGCAAAAAATTTGCCAGAAAGCGGGAAGGCGTTCGCCGAGTGCCTCCAAACGCTCGCGAACGTCATAGAACGGAAATGCGAGCGAATATTCGAAAAAGTCACAGGAGAAGAGAAGAGGAAAAAGATTACAATCGTGAACAGAGGATGCGTCACGTCGCTTCCGAAAGCGCCCGAGCAACACTTTCACGCTGACGGAAGAAAAGAGGGCATGTACAACTGTTTCGTGGCTTTGCGCGACGTGCCTAAAATCCAAGGGCCGACTGAGTTTATTTTCGGAAGCCACAAGTTTGATCACGACGCGCCGCACGAAACAACGAAAGCGAGGAAGAAGCGGGAAAAAGCAAAGCGCGCCGCCCCCGAACTCCGTAAAGGAGACATATTGTTGTACGATTACCGCACACTTCACCGAGGCGGTGAGAATAAACGGTGCCACGATCGGAGAGCTATTTCGTACTTCCTTTTCGATACGAACGGCGATATAGGAGACACGTGGAATTTCGAGGACGCTTCGGTATGGGACGATTGATGATAGATAGTTTTTATAGCAAATAGTCTATATGTAGTAGTAAAAGAAATAACAATACACGCTAATGAATATGTATATGTATATATATATTATTCAACCTCGCTCAAGTAGTCCGAAACCTCCGCCGTGGTCAAAATGCGAAACTTTCTATCCTCCCCGACGATGCCGATTTCAATATTGTTCGCCGCGATTTGACCATCGAAGCCTTCTTTTAACGTCAAGATCGCCGTATGAATGGCATCTTCCAGCTCCATATCCTCACTATACCGTTTTTCTAAGAATGTTTTCGCGTTAATCATGTTTTTCCCAATCGCCGACGCTTTCCATCCAAAATACGACCCGCTCGGATCCACTTGGTACAGTTGCGGCCCGTTCGCGTCGTACCCAGCCATCAACAATGACACACCAAACGGTCGAACCCCACCTTGTTGCGTGAACTCTTGCATGGTTGTTGCTGTTTCTCGAACTAATTGTGAACACGGGATGCTTTCTTGATACGTTCTATAATACACCTGCGTGTCTTTGCGCGCCATTCGCGTCAAGACTCTAAAATCTGGACCCATGCCAGAATACGTGATCCCAATCTCGTCCGTTAACAATTGAATCTTCGAGATGCTGGTTTCTTCCACTAAAGTCGAGGGCATTTTCTTCTCCGTGGCTAAAACCACTCCATTCGTGGCTTTAATCCCTAACGACGTCGCTCCAGCCGTAATTGCCGCTAAAGCGTGTTTGATTTGGACGAGTTCCCCAGATGGGGAAAACGTCGTCAACGAAAACGAGTATTTGCTTCCGCTCATTTATTTTTGTAGTATTGGTCTTTCTTTCTTCTCGAGTTCTCGTGCGAAAATATCAGTCGTATAAAAAGTCGTAGTATTAGTGATTACGAGTGCGTCGTCGCGAGAATGTTGTTTGATCTCCCTTCTTGGTTTTCACGCGCGAAAGTTGTTGTATTCTTTTGACGATCTCGATCTTTTTTTTGCGAGATGGAAAAATAAAAAAATTATCACAGAAGAGAGAAGCGGAAAACACACTACTCAAAGCACAAACAAACAAACGGTATTTCATCAAATAAACGTGAATGATATGTGGTAGTACAGATGTGTATAGATAATAATAATGATACTATTGAGGAGTCTCTCTTTCTCTCTCTCTCTCCCTCGTCCTTCTTCTCACTTTGTCTCTTTATACGCACCAATGAGAGACTGTAACAAGCCGTGAGGATTGTCCACGTTCGGTAAGGACTTGAAATCGTTCTTCGCAAGAGCATCCGCAAAGATTTTACACGCGTTCTCAGCTCTCACGCACAAAGCTTCGGCGCCTTGAACGATTGCAGCCGCACCTTCGGCTTGCAACGCCAACGCTCGGTGCGTTTCCAAGCACGAGGAAGCTAAAGTACCTCTGTGTTGCGTCGTCTTCAACACCTCGTCGTGTCGCTTCAACTCTTGTTGCAACAACGCCTTCGCCTCTTCGTCTTGGGTCGATTTCGACGTCGATTCGATCATATCGTCCCACCTTTTCGATTCGTTGTATAATTCCTCTCTCAATTTCCTTAAACTATCTTTCTTCTGTTCTATTTTTTGTTTAATTTGATGCGGTCCTTCGTCAAAGAAGATTTTATCATCAACCAAAGCTTCCTCCACTTGGACGCAGAACTCCTTCATCACCGTCTCGATGATATCGCTCAGAAATACATGCTCCGCGCTGGAACCAAAATTCAGTCTCGCTTTGTTAATTTCAGCATCTGTAATTGCGGCGATGAGGTCGGACATGCGCTCATCTTCCGTGACGTCATTTCTGAGCGCCTCGTGGAAGCGTTCCGGGTTTCCGAGCTTTTGGTGAATGCCCCCCGCGTTACCGACAGGCTGCGCCAGTTGTTGTTGTTGATGGTGGCGATTGTTCATGACCATGCTATTGTTATTGATACCGTACTCCATACCACCCATATTATTATGTACGTTCCCGTACATGTACTGATGATCCATTCCTGGGTTTTCCACGAAACCACCCATACCGGTCGTTTGTCTCGTTTGACGTCGGTTGTTATTGTTGTTCATAGTATTCGTAAAGTTTTGCGTCTTCCTCTTCTTAAACGCAAACCCGCCGAAGGAGTTCTTCACGGCCGTCGACGGTTGCTTCTTCGTCGCCGTGTTCATATTCTTCACTAACATCGGCGTCGGTTCGTTCTGTTTGTATAATTGTGTGTGTGTGTGTGTAAATTTAAAACACAAATATGTTTCATATATCACCGCGGGTAGTCAGTCAGTCAGTTTTCAGTTTTTTGTGGAGAAAGAGAAGGGGACAGAACAAAAAAAAGGGGGAAATTTTGGTTCAAAATTCAAAAAGAAAAGAAAAATCACGCACCACGACGGAGTGCAAAGGCACTCGAGAACCATTCTTGTTAGCACCACCGGGCGTTTGGAACGCAATGGTTTGCGTGATATCTTCCCCTTCGATCGAAACGCCGTTGATATTTCTGTTGTTTTTCGTGATAATAATAATAATAATAATAATAATAATAGTTAGTTCTCTCGCATAATTCATTCATTCGCGTCGCGTCTCGTTCAATTGGAAAGAGTAGTGTGATATGAACGATTCAAAAAATTCGATGATTCGTTTTATTGAGAAAAGAAGACAAAGAAGAAGTAAAAGAAGAAAAACGTACTCTCGCGAGGACGGTGGTAAAGGCGTGGAATTCATCCTTTTGCGCGTTAATGTTGTTGTTGTTGTTGTTGTTTCCTCTTTTCTCTCTAAACTCTCTCTTGTTCGTGTTTTTTAGTAGTATGGAGAGAGTGTGAAAAGGAATGAGGAGCGATGCATGAGAGAAAACACAAAAATTTCGAAAAAACACAAAAGAAAGAAAATGACTCTCGTTTCGCGTCAAAACGAGAGAACCTTGAAGAGAGAGAGAAAGAAAGAAAGAAAGAAAAGGAAAGCGCGAACGCGACAACGCGAATAATACTACTATCGATCGCACGGTACCATAATCATCTTTTGTGTGCGAGCGTGATTTTTCATTATTCGAATTAAAAGATGTCTGCTGCCGCATCATCATCATCATCACCGTCGTCGTCTTCAAAAGAAGTGACAAAAAGCGATGGAGAAGTTGAAACAACATCATCGAAAGCAGAAGAAGGCGAGAAAGAACAACAACAACAACAACAACAAAATGATGACGATGATAATGATGACAATCTTCGAATGCGACAAGCGTTGCTGGATTTCCGAAACAGATACGAACAGTTGAAACACAACCCGTGTTTCGTTTCCGAAATCGTCGTCCGAGGGAACAAAAGGACCAGAGAAAAGTTGATTAAAAACTGTTTCGAGAAACGCGTGGAGAAGTGCGGGAACTTGGAAGAGATTAAAGACGAACTATTGAAGGGCAGAGAAGAACTGGAGAAGTATAACATATTTAAAGGAATAAACGTGACGTTAGACGCGGGTAGCGAGGAGAATTACGTCCCGAATGGTGCGAAGATTATCGTAGACGTCGCGGAGAAGGACGCGTTGACGTTGAAAGCCGGGACATTTGTTTCGCAAAGTGGGGAGGGGACGGTAGAGATAACCGGTGGGTTGAAGAATGCGGTTGGATGCGCGGAAAGGATTGATTTTGAGCTCATCAGAGGACACGAAAAATCAGCGAGTTACGCTTTACACTGGGAACAACCGAGAGTGTTACGATCGGACATCGCGACGGCGTTGAGGATTTTCCAGCAACACAACTGTTCAGTGCGACACTCGTCGTTTCACGAAACCGGAAGAGGATTATCGTTTCATCTGAGCTCGCCGGAACGACCGGCGACGTTAGAATATAATTTGGTGTGGAGAGAAATCACCGATCCGACGAGATTTGCCTCGAGAGCAGTGAGAAAAATGTGTGGACATTCGTTGAAATCGTCCATCGTGCACACGCTCGGCGGCGAATCAGAAGATGATGAAGAAGAAGAAGGTGTAAAAATAGGAAAGAATGGAAACTGGTGGTGGAACGTCCGAACGGAATTAGCAGGATTGAATCCAATTTTTGATTCGACGACGGAAGCGTTTGTGAAATCAGAGTGTCACGCGAAATACACGAGAGCGTTTCCGGAACGTGTGAATGATTTCTTGCCAGAAAAAATGAAGCACTCTTTGAGTTGGCAGATTGGCGCGCGCGCGGGTGTTATGCTACCTTTACGAAAAGAATTCTACACGTCGACGCCGACATCTAGTTCCTCTGTTGTTCGCGGATCAAACATTGCCGATCGATTCTTCATGGGTGGCGTCGGCTCTTTGCGCATGTTTGAACCGCACGGCGCCGGACCTTGCGACGCGCGCCGCGAGAAAGATTCGACGTTCTCCTCGCCAAGCCGCACTCCCTCGTCGCCGGGAGTGTCTGTTTCCGGTAATTTGACGCCACCACGTTCGGTACAGTCGAGTTCACCGTATGATTCCTTAGGGGGGGACGTCATCGTCAGCGGAACAGCCTCGGTGAAGATGGACATCCCAGTTGAAAAGTTACGCAACATCGGCGTTCATGGACACGTTTTCGTAAACGCTGGATGCCTCATTCCACACGAACAGAAAGTCAAACACACGTTTAAAGCATCCAACTTTAGAGATTCTTTGAGGGCGAGTTGTGGCGCTGGTATCGTGTGGCCATTGCCCGTAGGGAACATTGAGCTAAATTTTGGTCGCGTGCTTTTGGCAAACTCGACAGATAGAGTTGTGGGAAGCAAATTCCAAGCCGGCTTAGCGGCCTCTTTGAGCGCGTAGGGAAGATGATCTCACTAGATATGTGTGTATTAATAGCAGTATAGAAGTAATCGTCGTAACATTCACAGGGGGTATTGTAGAACACTTTTCTCTCTCTTATAAAACAAAACTTGAGACGCGCCCGGGGGGTCTCGTATCAAAAAAACGATGAAAAATTACTTCTTTTCAAGCGGCTTAAGCGTTGGCGAATTCAACGCCTTTGTCAATGCTCGATTTCAACTCCGCGACGGCGTTTGACACTTGAACTTTCTCGTACGAGTCCATCTCGCCGCATCCTAAAACTTTCTCAACTCCGTTTTCGCCCAACTCGCACTTGGAGGCGAAAAACGCCAACTCTGGAATAACTTCCGAGGCGACGTACGCGCACTCGACGATACCTTTCTCGCCGCTCATCGCTCTCAAACAAGATGTTGCCATATTTTCTGCGGCTAACGCCATACTCAACGTCGCAGAACCCGCGCCTGCTTTTGCATCGACAACTTCCGTCCCAGCGTTTTGAATTCTCGTCACCAAAGCCGTCAACTCCTCTCCTTCGAAAGGTTTTGAAAGTTTCGGCGTGACTTGGGACAACAAAGGAATGATAGTCGTACCGGCGTGTCCACCGACAACGGGCACATCGCACATGGTCACGTCCTTAATATCTTCTGGTCGTAACGCAGCGACAAAAGTTTTCGCTCGCATGACGTCTAACGTCGTCACACCCAAAATTTTCTTCGGATCGTAACAGTCGTTCTTCTTCATCACCTCGGCGGCGATTGGGACGGTGGAGTTCACCGGGTTGGAAATGATGTTCAAAATCGCATTCGGGCAATATTTAGCAACGCTCTGGACTAAATCTCTCACAATCCCGGCGTTGATTTTAAACAAATCGTCCCTGGTCATCCCCGGTTTCCTCGGGATCCCGGCTGGAATGATCACCAAGTCGCATCCAGTCAGCGCCTCTTCGATTTGGTCGTTCCCACAGAAACCTTTCACTTCCGAGATGGTGGAGATGTGCGAGAGGTCCACGCCGACACCGGTAACCATCGGGGAAATATCGTCTGTTTTTTTTATCATTATTATTTAATAAAGACATATAAGTCGTCGTCAGATGACGCATTCATAACAGAGGAAGAAGAAGAGAAAGAGAAAGACGACAACAAAAACAGTTACGGTGAAAATTGGATCATCATCGAGTGGAATCTTTTGATGCGTTGGAAAGGACAACACCATCAACAAAATAAATATCTGCGATACTCTACTAAACGCACACAAACGTAAGCTCTTGATAAACTTGCTCTGTTTCATTAAAAGGGATAAGGTTTGTCCAATCCCTCCGGCTGCGCCTAACACGGCCACGTTGTATTGCGCCTTGTGCGACTCACTGGACGGACCGACCCCCATTAGAATTGAATTGAATTGAATTGAATTGTTGTTGTTGTTGTTGTTGTGACTCGACAGTCAAAAAAGTTCGTTTTTCGTTGTGTGGAGATTTTGTCATCATGAAAAATCCTCAAAACAAAAAGGAATAAAAAAGTAAGCAACACACAGACCTAATTAAAATCTTCATGATATCTTTTCCGCACTTCAGTATTCTTCCGACGACTGCGAGAAGATGACGATAAAACTATAGAAAGGAAAAAGATGAAGACGACGACGACGACGACGAGGACAAAATCCTGTTTTTTCCTTCTCGTCGTCGTTCTCTTTTGTTCCTTTCCTTTTCCCTCCCTGGGAAGGAAGTTGTTGTTAAAATCATCAGAAGACGACGAAGGAGTTGGAGGTTTCGTTTTTGAGAGTTTCAACAACGGGTGGAGGCGTGCACTGCTCGATACCGATGATGTTGGTGATGCTACCACTACTACTACCACTTTTTCTTCTTCGAGCAACAGCGAAGCACTCGAACCAAAGTATTCTGCCACAAACCCGATGGATTTGTTCGGAGCGGGCGCGACGTTTCCAGCGGTGGCGTATAAATCGTGCGCCCGAGCGTACTCGTTGATAAAACCGTCCGTGAGAGTGAAGTACCTTGACGTCGGATCGGGGAAAGGGATTTGTAGAATCCTGAACGCAACCACAGAGTGTGTAGATACTGAAGAACCGTTAGAGGTGGACTTTGCGTGCTCGGATTCTTTAATCAGTGCGAGTCAATACAGTGAGTTTCCGGACGTGCAGATGTATCCCGTCGTGGCGGGCGCGGTGACGCCGGTGTATAATTTACCCATGATCGATAGCGTGATGGGTAAAAGTTCTTTAGTATTAACGAAAGAAGCTTTGAGTTTAATTTACGCCGGGGTGATAACGAAGTGGAACGACGAAAGAATCAAGAGCGCGAATCCACTCAGCATTCAGAGTCTCCTTCCGGATGAGAAAATATTAGTGTCGGTGAGGAAAGATTCGTCAGGGACGACGGAAGCGTGGACGAAAGCTTTGAGTCAATTTTCCAATACGTTTAAAGATAACATAGGCGCGTCAAAGTTACCTTCATGGGGAGCGCAGATAGCGAGTAGCGTTTTAAACGAGCTAGATACTGGATATGGTCTGGCGAGTTTTGTAAAAGGGAAAGAGTATTCTATCGGGTACGTGGTGTTGTCTGATGCGATAAATTTACAGTTGAGTACGATTGGACTTTTGGAAAGTACCGCGAGCATACACACACAACACAACAATCCGGTACGCCCGGATTCCAATTCAATCACGTTAGCTATTTTGCAAAGAGGGTTACAGTTTGGGAATAACGAGGACGAATCGACGAGACTCACCGCGGATTTGATGGGCGCGGACGACCCAGGAGCGTGGCCGATTGCGACGTATTCGTATCTGATTCTCAGAAAAGGGGTGAATTCGACCGCAAATATGGCTTTAGATCGTCTCAGAGTTGGTGCAACGTGTGATAACATGAGAGAAACGTTGGATTTTTGGTCGTGGTTTTTAACTTCGCCGTTGGCGAAAACTGTCATGGAGACCAATTCTTTAGTCCAAGTTCCCGCGGTGGTGAGAAACTTTGTCTTGGCTCGAATGCAAGGAGATTTATTTTGCGAAGGAGATAGATTAGTGAGTATATATGGTAACGAGACCAATTCGTTAGATAACGTAACGATTGCCAAAGTCTACGGACCTCAGGAGGTCGCAACGGTGTTGGATTCGTTGGCGATTTTACTCTCGGCGAGTAACTCGAGCATGGGTTTAGAAATTGAGTCACTCGGCGCTCAAAACGCCATGTTTGCCGCGCTTGATGATAGCCATGCATCCGTGTTAGCTTTGAATTATGTCGAAGGCGACGTGATCTCGATAACTGAGCCTGCTGCTGCAGTTAATTCAAATATATTTAGCAACGCGGAAGCGCCGATATACCCCTCGCCGTTGCCTTCTGATTTCCCGGAGTACATTTCGTTTCCGTTCGTGAAAATATTACCAGAAATGACCGTGCACCCGAGCGTTCTAACTTTAGGCGAAACGAGTACGTCGATATCGTTTGATGTCTATTCTACCGCGGCTATATTATCCGGTCGTGCGACTACTTGGGGCGACGAAAGTATCGTAAGAATAAACTCATGGTTGAGCGGCGTCACAGAACCGATTATTTTAGTTGGATTAGACGATTGGACGGCGTTTGAAACATTTGAAAGTATTAAGAAGACGATTGCCTCTTCCGTTCCTGGCTTTGCATTTTCGAGTAATCCGACAAAAAATGCGGCGACGTTGAATGAAGTTGGCGCTCTCGTTGTTGCGAACGAGTACGCGGCTTCGCTTTTGCTAAAGACGGCGTACGTGACAAGAAACCAAAACTTAATTTTGCAGTATAACATTGACGAAGTTGGATACGTACCCGTTTCAGTCACTTTAAGGAGAAGTTACGATGGTGCGCAGTGCTTACGAAGCTCTGGCGCGTACGATAAAGTATACGCACAGCTGCGCTTCTGGGAATGGGTGTATACTGAAGATAACGTCCCTGGTATGATTTCGAGCGTCACGGCTGAACCGAATTTCGATGCTACGAGTTCTTTGGAAATTTTGACTGCCTTGAGATCCATCACGTGCAATGGTAGCCCTATTTTAGTCTCAACGATACCGGTAAATCGGTCGGATCAGAACATTTTGATTGTCGTCGTGACGACGTCGCTCTTTGTCATTCTCCTCATCTTTCTCTGGTTGTTTCGATTTCGAGAGGATGCGATCTTCGCCAAAGGTTTCTTTGAACGATACAAAAAACGAAACGCACCACCGTCTGAAGCGTGCACAATAGTCGTCACAGATATACAGTCATCTACGAAACTGTGGGAAATCGCTCCAGTGACAATGAACAAAGCGCTCGCGGCGCATGATTTGCTTGTCAGACAAGAGATGCAAAAGTTTTACGGATACGAGGTTTTTTCCGAAGGTGATTCGTTCACGATGGCGTTTCATACACCCGGCGATGCCTTAAAAGCATGTGCAAATATTCAGAGTCGATTACAGGCGAGTGTTTGGGACCGATCGTTATTCCTTGCGTGTAGACACATCTATCGAGCAGACGACGCCGAATCGCAGACTACCATTCCGAGACCAAGAAGAGTTCCCGCATTTCTCCGAGCGCTTCTCGAAGCACGCGGGGTTTCGATGAAAAGTGGCAGTGATAAAGAGGGTATAATCAAAAGTAAAAGCGATGAAGAATTGACGAACGGCGATAGAGCCAATAGCAACGAGAGTAGCAAAGCCGGAGGAACAGAACATCACTCCGGGCGCACGGAAGAGGAGGAAGAAATTATCAACGGTTTACGCGTTCGAATGGGTATCCATACCGGAGCCACGAATAGATACGTTCATCCAACGACTAGAAGGCAAGTCTATGAAGGGAAAGCGGTTGAATTAGCGCGGTTGATGTGTCGCGCGGCAAATGGAGGTCAGATTTTAATGTCCGGCGACGTTTTAGCTTCGCTTGGTCCCGACAGTTTACAAATTTCCCAAATGCTCCAACTCATGCACATGGGAAAACATCAATTAGATATGGGGTATTGGAACAGACACGGAAGCTTAACCGATACTCGCTTGTCAGGAGGAGGAGGAGGAGCGGCTAGTGGGATGGATGGCGGCGATGACATTCAGAACTTGAGAGAGAGTTTATTCCCAAACGTCGACAATCTCAAGAACCCAATTTTCTTGGATTCAGAATCCGACACCACCGATGGTTCGAGCGAATACGAACAGTACAAAGCAGCCACGAGTGCAAAATTACAAGCGCTTCGACGAATGATCACATCTTATGACCACAAGATCATCTCTCAAGAAATTATTCAAGCCATCCCGAAGAAACTCGTGGAACGGATCACGTTGTTCGCGCCGATCAAGACCGTACGCCAGCTCGAACCTTCCATTTTTGAAGCTCCCGTTTTTGAATCGGAAAACCTAACCATCGTATTCACGAGAATCGACGGATGGGAAGAGCTTGGAAGAGGAGACGTGAAAATGCGAGATAAGGCGACGGCGCAGCACGATGCTGTGATACGGTCTACGCTTCTCTCCTTTCGTGGGTACGAGTGCCGAGGCGAAAACGGCAAATTTTTCATCGCGTTTCATCATCCTTTCGACGCTTTTCGATGGTGTTTGGTTGTTCAAACGATTTTACTTCGCGTGCCCTGGGAAGACAAGTTGCTTCAACAGCCGCAAGCGTGTAACATGACCGCCGGTCACAGAGTGACATTCAAAGGTTTACGCGTTACTATGGGCATCGTTTCTGGCGAGGCGACGTTTATGAAACCGTGTCAACGAACCGGACGAGCGGAATATTTTGGACAAGTTTTAAATTTGAGCGCTCGAGTCGCGGGTCTCGCACACGGTGGTCAAACCTTGTGCGATAAGAACACGTGGAAAAAAGCAGCCGAAGTGGGCTTCCCGCACGAGCATTCCAGATACATTGGTCTTTACAGTTTGCGAGGCGTCATGGATCCAGTTGGTTTGGTACAGGTCTCCGACGCTAGTTTGAACATGCGTTCGTTTGCATCAGTTAAAGGTGCTCAAAAAGTAATCGACCCGACAGATAAGTTCAGACTGAGCATTAAGGATTTAGAAACAGAACGCATAGATCGTCCTTTGAGTTATATAGGCGACTTGGATCAAACATTGTCGCACAGGCGCTCGTCAGCTCCTACGCCGCCACCACCGCTGAATTATTCTCTGGATGGATTTGCTGGAAAGTCGCGAAATAGTACAAATCCTTCGCCGAAAATCTCAAGCAATAGTGGCACTAACGTAAGGAACTCACGCGTCAGCGACACATCATCTACGGGCGGCGGAGAATCTACCGCTGGGAGCTCCGATGTAGTTGTACCCAAGGAGAACATTTTACTCGTTTCTTCGAGTGATGTTGCCCTCTTTCGAATGGCTGCGCTAGTAGAAACCGTCGTCGCCGGCGACGAACACTTCTTTATCTCGCGCTCGAAGAATTCGACGGAAGTTTTGAAAAAGTTCTCATTAAATATGGACAGTAGTGACGACATGTTAGGAACGAATGTAATTGACTCTGACGATAGTCACTTGAGAGATAAAATTCCTATCATAGTCATCATCGTTGGAACGATTGAATCAGGAACGTCCTTGCGCGACTTGGTACAAAAGATTCGAAGACTTGTACCGTTTACGTTACAACCTAAAATTGCGGTGTTGCTGACGGATGAATCAAGTATCATCGACGGTGTTGCAAGTTCTCCGGTTGAATACGGTGCCGATATAGAGCTCCCACCTTTGTTATTCGTCGACGAAGACGAAGAAATGACACCACTGGTTGACGAGTTAAAATTGATATTCACCGAAGCCATGGTTGAAGTGCACGGATCATTACGAAGCTCGTCGCGAAATTCGCTTTTACGTCATCATCAACAGCATCATCAACAGCAACAACAGAAGATATCCGACGCGTCGAACGTTGACGAAAGAATGTCGTCTATGAGGTACTCTGGTGGAAGCGGCGTCGCTCCTCTGACACAAGTTGCGACGAAAACGAAAAAATTCTCGAAAAACAACACCAACACGAACAATAGTAACGTTATACCATCAGCCTCTGCGAGTACTCCTGCTATCATCAACCCGCTATCGAACCTTTTACGAGAGGCTGAGAACAGATCGAAAAATTTATCGAATTTTGCCTCGGCAAATTTAATGGTGGCTGGTTTAGAAGCTACTGGATTACCGATATTCGCGGTCGATACCGATGCGAGAATCATTCTGTGCACGAAAAAAGGCTTCGCGAGAGGCATCGTTGGGACGATGGTCTTCCCTCTCAGCTCGTTTGCTAAGCGCCTTAGAGATTCGGCGCGCATTGCTGAGAGAACCAATCCACCGCTGCCGTGGACAGAAAAGTTGACAAAGAATTGGATACCGTTGGACGAAGACGACAGCTATGACAAAACCGCTTCGATGCCACAACCAACCAGTCCAGAAAAGAAGTCGGTATTGAAAAGACTCGCATCTTCTTCTTCTTCTGCGGTTGAACAGCAACGACGACAACAACAACAAGATATAATCACCGTGCGCTGTACTCCAATACGTTTATCGGATGACTTCGGTGCCGTCATCGTCCTCATCAAAGACTAGACTTGCATTTCCAACACCGGAAACAAGAAACCTATGAACAGAAATATATAGTATTTTTTATGTTTGTTGTATTACTAGCGAATAAATAGCTCTTCTTATTATGTTAACACTACATCGCGTCGTCGCGCTTTTCTTTTTCTGTTGTATCCTCGTCTCGCGTCTCCTCGCGTCTCTCGCGTCTCTTTCTCTCTCTAAATTTATGCAAAAATAATCTTGCTCAAGAACCACATCCCGATGAAGAACCCGAACAAGTAGCAGAAGTACCTCCCATTCTTCGTCTCTAAAACCTTTGAAAAATGCTGGACCGTTTGCGTCAGCACCCCTTGGAAACCGCTCATGTCGTCTCTCATGCCGTCTAAAATCCGGTGGTGCGAATCCGCTTCTTTGTGAATGTCCATGGTGATGTTTTTCAACATCGACACTCGGTCTCCCATCGTCTCTAAGCTTCTATCGTTTTCTCTCTCTAAAGATTCCGGGTCTCTTCCCCGAGAGACGCTCATTATTGCTCTTCCTCGCGAGTGGCTTTTTGGAGACGGAATCTTTCTTGCTTGCTTGCTTGCTTGATGTGTGTAATGTATTTGTATCTGCGCTCAATTAGGGGTGTTTTATGTTTATGTTGCTTTTTTGCTCGTTTTTTTTGGTTTTGGTTGTTTGTTTTTCAAAGAAGACAAATCGATTTGTCCAAAAATGTCAACAGAGCCGCCAACTTCACAACAACAACAACAACAACGAGAACATAGTAATACGAATAACAATAGATAATAATAATAACAAAAAAGATGTTTCAAATAGCGCGATTGAAAGACTCCGCGGTGACGATTAAACCGCAACACTTGGACAAAGAACCGCTCACGGCCATCGTCGCGGAGTTGGAAGAGTTGTACGTGGACAAAGTCATCACGGATTTAGGCCTCGTCGTGACTTTATACGAAGTGAATTCTATTAAAGGAGGGATAATATACGCCGGCGATGGGGCGGCGCATTACGAGGTGGAGTTTCGGATGGTGGTGTTTAGCCCGTTCGTGAATGAGATTTTAGTCGGAAAAGTGTATTCGTTGACGGATGAGAACGGTATTCGCGTGTCGTTGGGATTTTTCGACGATTTGATAGTTTTACCGAACAAGAGTGGGATGGATTTAGAGAAAACAAAATGGGACGATAAAGAGAAGATTTGGTACATCGAAGAAGAGAGTGTAGAGTTTCTCGCAGAGTCAAATAACGAGGGAAATAGAGAAGAAATAGGGTTGATGGTGAAGAAATTTATAGAACCCGGGCAACAGATTCGAGTGCGCGTGACGCAAGTGACGTATCCGGAAGAACCAAAGACGAAGCAAGAACTACAGAAGAGAAAGTTAGAGGATGGAGGGCAAAGGGAAGGGAAGTTCGCGCCGATGATCGTTAGGTGTTCGATTGGAGAGTTAGATGCGCTCGGACCGGTGGATGAGAACGAGGGCGAGGACGACGAGGATGAATTAGAGGAAGACGATGATGAGTAGAGAGCGAGAATAGTAAAATACCCGTAGCGCGCATTGTTTAATATTAGACAAATTGATTCTAACGACCGGAAAACTCGACGAGCGATTGGTAGGAGGAGTTTTCGTCCGCGGTATCGCCAATTTTCTTCGCGTGAGTCGTTGGCACTTTCGATGATGCCAACACGCCAGGAACGATATTTTCTTCAGTTATCGTTTTTAAAGCGTCTTTCTTCCCCGTTGTTTGCTTGGGAATCTCCAAACCAAGTTTCGCATAAATCACGTGAATGGCCTCTTTCATCTCCGCGTTCATCGTCGCTTCCCAGAATCTCGCCGTTAACATTCCCATGACTTCTTCCGTGTTTGCATCCACGTCATCTTCCGAGCTAAGCGCCATGTGCAAAACCTCCGACGCAATCTGACGAACGCGCGGGAACTTGTTACGCATCATCGCGAGTAAACCCAGGCGCGCGCTCTCTTTCGCCTCAACGCTATCCGTACAAGAGGCCACGTGCGAAAGAGCGTTGGCGGCCAATATATACTTGGACACGTCTCGCGTTCCAGCGCACTCGAAGCGTATTCTGTCCGACAATGCAGTCTTGTAGTCTTTTGATGCTCCATCCGGAGTCTTTATGGTCAAACTGAAGGAATCAAAAGCACCGCCGGTAAAGAGCACGTCGACGCCTCGAATCGCCGGGACAGTCACTCGATCGATTTTTGAATACGCGTCAAAGGTCTCGATCAAGTGTGTGGCAACTTTCTCTTTCAAATCAACTCTTTCATCTTCCTTCGAGAGCACCGAAAGTAAAGCAGTGCTAGCAGCTTTAGCTAAACTCTCCGTCACCGCTCCTGTAGACGCGACCCAACCACTCAACGCGTAATCGGCGTATGGCGCTACTAGAACCGCCTTCGTGAGACAATGCGAAAAGACGCGCTGTAATCCAGCTTCGGATGAAACATCCTTCGCGTCTACCGGAACACACGCTTGAATTGATTCGAAATCTTTTGCGTTTGAAACGAACACGTGACTATCGTCATCATCATCACCACCACCACCACCACCACCAGTACCTCGTAATAGCGCGAACAAGCTCTCAAACGCAACGGTTCGAGTTCTGTCAATTTTCTCCCCGCACTGCTTCAACAAGACGCCTAAGATAGTCGTGCACTTTGTCTCGTACTCATCCACGACAACGCCATCGCTATCATCCGAACATTTGGATATTGTTTGAAAACATCTCAGAACTTCAGAAAATGCACGCATAGACGCTTCGCGAACCCAACTTCCAACATCGCCTCGCTTATCGACGGAATAATCTTCCACGCCTTTCAAAAACGCCTCTAAACACATATCCGCCGCATCTTTCAAATCTGAAATACTTATAACATCATCCTTTTCTCCACAAGCTGAAGAAGCAGAATATTTCGCGTTGATCTTGCACAAAATATTCTGCGAAGCAATCACGGCGTCGACTCGAGTTTCAGCGTCCCTCATTTCCGGGTTATCTTCCGGAACCGTCGCCTCGAGTAAGCTGGTAAGAATAGCTCTCCAATTGGAGGAGTTGATGAACACGTCCGGAACGATACCCAAAGCATACGCACTCCCACGTCTAGAAAAGGAGCTCGATTCGTCCATAGTTTGTTGCACGATACGTAATCGGTCGGTAACTAAGTATTGTTCAGCCAATGTAGCTTCAACGATGCTTTCGTTTCCGTCGACGCGAAGCGCGCTCGACGAGGCGATGGAGACCAAAGCTTTTGCCGCCGCCTCGCGAATCTCCTTCTTCGGATGGCGCAACGATTCTGACGTTGCGCTCTCGCAAAGTTGCACGATGAGCTGTTTACCTGGCTTGAAAAATTCCGATGGCGAAGTTGATGAAGATGGTAAAGTTGCCACGCGACCTAAACTTTCGATAACGTTGCACACTGCTCCACGCATAATCTCACCGCCTTTGCCTCGATACAAACGTTTCGCCTCTATTTCAGATACGAGATTCCACGCATTTCTCAGTGTATCAATGTTATTCGCATTTTCGTTTCGCAAATACTCGATGACACTTTTCGAAAGTAAAAGCTGCGCAACCCCTAGCGTCGCTCCGTGTCGCTTCGGTAAATCCATGTCGACGCTCATCCTCAAAAGTTTCGGAAGCGCGACCGTACTCGTCCACTCCACGTCCGTTTCACCCAACGCACCGAGCGTTTCGACAGCTAAGCATCTCGTGGACTCCTCCCAGTGCTCAATTTTCACATCCAATATGTGTGCCAGCATGGCTGGACGAAAAGCCGGAAACGATTGAGAGATGAAGAAACCAACGTCCAAATATGCGCGTCTCGCGGACCCAATCGTGAAGTAATCACACTTTTGCACGATATCAATGCCTGTCACGTCCTCTTCTCCTTGTTTTGCCACAATGCCACCACCACCACCAAGACGACCAACGCACTCTTGGAACGCCGCAGAAGCCGCGCGACGCACGTTGACTTCGCGGTCAAAACACGACGTAACAAGTAACGGCGTCGCTAGAGATCCTAGGAATACTTCTTGAAAGTCTGACTTTGAGTACGCGCGCGCAAACGACCAGCACACGTACGCTGCCGCATCCCTCACGTGCGCACCGACGCTGTGTGAACCTCTTCGAACGTCGTACAACAACGCCGCCGCAGTTTTCTCAGCGGCAAACGGTAATCTTGTCACTAACAAGACGCCTCTTCGGGATAGCTCTGCTAAAGCCAAGCACGCACCGTGCCAAGTGGATTCAGACTCGGTCGCTTTGAAGCACGAGGATAATAAATTTTCAACAACATCATCCGCAAATTGCTTCGGGAGACGTTGGCAAATGCGCCCGATACCTTTTGCCGCCGACCAGCGAACGATAGTGTCCGTGTCTTTAAGCGCCTCGAGAAGAAGGTCGATAGCTTTTTCCAACTGGTCGAGACTCGCTTCGTCGGTTTCATCGTCTGCTGCGAACCCATTGTCATCGGTGTTATCGTCGACAATGTCGACGCTCTCTTCTTCTTTCGTGTTCGCGTTTTCGTTGTTGAGAAGGTTCTCAGCTAAATTTCTACTTCCTCGCGCATACCTCCAAGAGACAACTTTCGGCGCTAAAAGAGTCAGCGCCACGCGCGCGCTCAGTTTGCACGCCAATTGTCGAGTCAATGCGTTCGAGGTTGTCGTGCGCGAACCAAAAGAAGAAGAAGCTAACGGCGTTTTGGCATCGAACACAGCCTGGGAGGCTTTCAACGCGCTCTCGCGGAACGGTTTCAAAACGTCTCGACGACCAATCTTAAATATCGCCGCCATCGAGCGCGTCGCTCCGACCGCGACGAAAGAGTCCTCCGATGCGGCAACTGCCTCGGCTATTTTATCTTTTGTCGATTCTTCCTCTCCCGCTTTCTTTCTACCAAAAACTCTCATAAGTTCGCTCGACGACCAATCGAGGTATTCGCCTAGATTCAATTCCGCATCCGGCCGGGTCAATAATCGCGCCACGCAAATCGCCGCGCGGTCTCTGGCCACCTCGGCAAACGACACGCACTGTCTGCACATTCCTAACAAATCTTCTATCAACCCTGCTTTATTCTCATCACCACTACTACTATTACTACTACTACCACCACCAACACCACCTTCGGCACTGTTGTCAAAAGTCGTCGTCGTCGTTTTCACAAATGTCTTCATATCAAACGGCATCAAAACCAAAACCGAAATCCACGATAACAACGTCGCTCTCGTTTCCCAACTCGTCTCAAACAGACTCTCGCTCGCGACTTCTTCCGTCAACGTTTCTCTCGTCCCTGGTTGGTATCTATCCCAAAATCCCGCGACTTCGTATTTCGCCGCGCTCCCGTCCCGCTTCGGCATGAACCTTCGCAGCGTCTTGATAGCCGGTTCCAAATCTCTCGCGCTATGCGGGAAAAATCGAGCGATTGTTTTCGCACCGCGCACCGTAGCAAACGCGTGTAAAACTTTTGACGTTTGGTGCATGGCTAACGCAGAGATGGCTTTCGATGATGTGTTTTTTGTTTCATCATCATCAAAAACATGATTACTCATTTTCACCGCGTGAAACCTTAAAACTTCCTCCGTCAAAGGTACGATCCACTTCTCCAAGTGCCTGTCCAACATCTCGCACTTCTCCTGGTACTTGTTCACTCTCTTAATGATCGCTTGGAAGGCGTCTTCTTCTTCTTCTTCTTCTAAATCTTCTTCTTTGGATGATGATGATTTTTGAATTTCTCTCAAAAACACTCCGTTGACTTTTACAATCTTCTCCACGAAAACATCGATCTCTTTTGCCTCTCTCGAGAGCATCGTCGTCTCTGTCTCCTCTTTCTCGTCTTTCTGATCCTCCTTTTCCTCCTCCTCCACTTCTCTCGTCGTCGTCATCTTTTCCTCCGCACCACCACCATCATCGGTATTCGATTTCATCATCTCGTTTTCTTCGTTAAGTGTGTTGTTGTGCGTGTTTTTGTTTGGCGAGTCAACAACCAAAAAAAGTGAAAAAAGTGAGAAAAAAGTGCAAGTCGTGAGAAAAAATCTTCAACAAAAATCAAACAACACGAAAACAACAACTCTCTCTCTCTCTCTCTCTCTCTCTCTCTCTGAACTCTTTTTTTATTACCCGCAAACAAAGCAGCAGCAGAAAAAAGCAGCAGCATTACTACCACCAAAACCACTGCTTTGTTGAGAGATGACGCATCAAAACTCGACTTTGACGATGGTTTCCATGCGAGAAGCGATCGAGAGAGTG
>Ga0115555_1000514_pt1 | contig 26317 bp, 14 predicted proteins | sample COGITO_mtgs_1104_2_FD_87285 | JGI IMG/M metagenome (GOLD analysis project Ga0115555, IMG submission 87285) | Pelagic marine microbial communities from North Sea - COGITO_mtgs_110407 | ecosystem: Environmental > Aquatic > Marine > Epipelagic | place: Germany:Helgoland, sampling site Kabeltonne... | reverse complement strand
GTGAGCTTCCTCTCCAGCTTGGGTGGTTCCGTCGTCATCCTTTAGTCACGAGAACGACGACGGACACTACAGAGCAATATTACTGTTGCAATATATCAATAAGATGTTGCAATATAAGAATAATTGAAACGCTCGCGCGAATACGAGTGGAGATATAAATTTCGAAATTATACGTAAGCTGAATAATAAGTTTTTTGGGGAGACAAAGAGAGAAAGAGAGCGAGAGACGTGTTCCTTGAGCCAGAAAAGACAAAAGACTCCTTTGTCCTTTCGAGAGGTCCTTTTTGGGCAACCGAGAGACTTGTTTTTCCAATTTATCCACTGAACTAATCCTCACACAAACAAGAAGACACTTACTTCTTTCTCTGCGCGGTTCTTGCGGTTTATATATATATATATACATATACACACGCACACACACACAACAACAACAACCCGCGCGCGTTCCTTTACTCCCCTTTTCTGTTGTCCGTCGAATGAGCGCGCAACAAGCGGTGTTTAAAATCGCGAAAATCTCATCGTATCCAAAGTCGTTTTCATCGTCGTCGACGCGGAGAGTTTCGGGCGTTTTAAGAAGAAGTTTTAGTTCTGTGACCACGAAAGCAACGGCAAGTATGAGTTTACCCGGGAAGAAGCTGGAGAACATCGTGAAACCGGTGCCGTCGGATATCGAGGTGGCGCAAGCCGCGACGCCTCTTCGCATCTCTCACGTGTTGGAGCAGTGTAAAGTTTCCATGGAGGAATACGAGCCGTACGGGCATTACAAGGCGAAAATTTCCGATAAGATCTCAAAGAAAATGACGGAAGAGAATAAAGGACACTACGTGGTCGTTGCTGGGATTACGCCGACGCCGTTGGGGGAAGGGAAGTCGACGACGACGATTGGATTGGTGCAAGCGTTGGGCGCGCATTTGGAGAAATTCGCCGTGGCGTGCATTCGACAGCCGTCGATGGGTCCGACTTTTGGTATCAAAGGCGGTGCCGCTGGAGGCGGGTACTCTCAGGTCATCCCCATGGAAGAAATGAACATGCATTTGACCGGAGACATTCACGCGATAGGTATCGCGACGAACTTGATTGCCGCCGCGGTGGATACGAGGATGTTTCACGAAAACACGCAAAGCGACGAGGCTTTGTTTAAGAGGTTGTTTCCGCCAAACAAGAAAGGCGAGAGAAAGATTGCCAGAAACATGACCAGACGATTGAAACGTTTAGGTATTGAGAAGACCAACCCGGACGAATGGTCGGAAAAGGAACGATCGAAATTTGTTCGATTGGATTTGGACGCCGATAAAGTCACGTGGAGAAGAGTCGTCGATATGAACGATCGATTTTTAAGACAAATAACGATTGGTGAGTCGCCGACGGAGAAAGGCCAAACGAGACAAACCGGGTTTGATATCACGGTCGCCTCGGAAGTTATGGCGGTGTTGGCCATGTGCACGAGCTTGGAAGATATGGACGAGAGGTTCGGGAAGATGATTGTCGGAACGAGCAAATCGGGCGAGGCGGTGAACTGCGACGATTTGGGCGTCACTGGTGCGGTCACGGCGTTGATGTTGGAAGCGATTAAACCGACGATGATGCAAACTTTGGAAGGAACGCCGGTGTTGATTCACGCTGGTCCGTTCGCGAACATCGCGACTGGGAACTCCTCCGTTATCGCCGATAAGATTGCGTTGTCGATGGTCGGTAAAGACGGATTCGTGGTCACGGAAGCCGGTTTTGGCGCCGATATTGGTTTGGAAAAGTTTGTCAACTTAAAGTGCCGATCCTCAGGGCTTAAACCAAACTGTGCGGTTATTGTTGCCACGGTTCGTGCGTTGAAATGCCACGGCGGCGGGCCGGCGGTACAAGCGGGTAAGCCGCTCGATTTCGCGTACTTGGAAGAAAACGTGAACATGGTCAAAGACGGGTGCTCGAACTTGACCAGACACATCGAAAACACGAGATCGTTTGGAATTCCAGTGGTTATTGCGATTAACGCGTTCCCGACGGATACGCCGGCGGAACACGAAGCGATTAGACAAGCTGCGTTAGCGGCGGGCGCGTCTGCAGTTGAAATTTGCACGCACCACGCCGAAGGCGGGTTGGGCGCCACCGAGTTGGGCAAAGCTGTCACGAGAGTGTGCGAGGAAAACGCGAGCGCGAGCGAGTTTAAGCTCGGTTACAGCACGGAAGACATGAGCATCGAAGAGAAAGTGGAACACATCGCGAAGGAATACTACAGAGCCGGCGGGGTGGAGTTTTCCGAGCAAGCGAAAGAGAAGATTGCTTTGTTCACGGAACAAGGTTTCGGCCACTTGCCGGTGTGCATGGCCAAGACGCAATACTCGTTCTCGCACGACGCGAACATGAAAGGCGCGCCGGCTGGATTCACGTTACCGATTGGTGACTTGCGATTATCCGCCGGGGCTGGCTTTTTAGTACCGCTCGTCGGCGCGTTCCCTACCATCCCGGGGTTACCGACCAGACCGGCGTATTACGAGATTAGCGTCGACACGGAAACCGAACAAATCATGGGTTTGAGTTAAATGCATCGAACGAATGAACGCGTTTGCGCGTGCGTATGTGTGGTTACTTACTATACTGATGACGTTTTATATTATTGGTAAAAAGTCCGTGCGTAGACCACGGGTTTGTGTTTATTTCAACTGACTTCATAAAATTTTTAATTAAAATAATAATTGGTCCATTTTATATAATGATGACGCACACACACAGACACAGACACACGCACACACGTGAGACGACACATCAACACGCGCGGTGGCGATTACTTCTTCGCTTTCTTCGCACCCCCTGGTTTGATCAAATGCGCGCCTTGTTTCTTCTTCTCTCCGCCTTTCGTTTCCGGCAACGGCTCGAACACCGGCACGCCTTCCTTCACGTCTTCGCTCTTCACCAAAAACAGCGTCTGTCCTAACCCACACGCGACCATAATCGTTCTCTTCCCTTGCAATGACGGCACCACATCCGGGCACGCGCTCGATTTTTTTCCTTCTGGCCCGTAGCCTAATTCGCCGTACCCGCCGGCGCCCCACGTCACGGTCATCTCGTCTTGGCACGTCGCGAAGGTCACCGCGCCACTCGCGAAATCTCTCAACACCCAACCTTGTAAATCCATCTGCGGCATTGGGTACATCGTGTTATCGCCGCTCACTTTCAACTTTCCGAACGCGTATAACTGGCCCATGCACGCGGAAAAGTGCGTCGCGGTACTCCCGCACGCCAAAATGGCGTCTTTCGGGATCAAGTTTCTATCGCCCCCTTGAACTTCTACCATTTTCGGTGAAAACTCGTCTTTTTGCACGCGATGGCCTAACCTGCCGTAACCACCGTTCCCCCACGTGTAAAGTTTCCCGTCCTCGCAAAAGCACGCCACGTGATTGTGTCCGCAGCACACTTTGACGACTTTATAATCCTTCTCCGCGTTCAAATCTCCGCTCCTAATCATCTTCGGCGTCGGTTGCGGCTCGTACGCCAACTTCACCGTGCCTTCCTTCATGTTGTACTCGTGATCGTCCCCGTGGCCTAGCTGTCCGTATTGTGGGCATCCAAACGACCACATCTTCCCATCCGCGTCGGTCAACACGGTAAAATCCACCCCGCACGTGGCTTTCACGAACTTCGCCTGCGTCGCGCTCGCGCTCTTCACAAACTCCACGCGTTCGTCGTCCACGTTCTTCTTCTGCCTCGACCACGTGATGGGAACCCCGAGTTGGCCGGACTTATTCGACCCGCACGCGTAAAACCCACCTTCTGAATCTATCGCAATCGTGTGGTTCTTCCCGCACGCCGCCCAAACGATTTTCACCGCCTCCTCGCCCTCGCCGTCTGCATTCTCGCCAAAGTGAATCCCTTTCACCACACTCGGCGCGTTCCTGTTATCTTTATCCCCGGTCCCTAACTGCCCGTTCTCGTTCCTCCCCCACGCCCATAACCTCCCTTTCGTATCGATGGCCACGTTGTGTGCCGCCGCGGAACCGGACGCGATGAATGTAAACTCCAAATCATTTTCATTCTCAAACGTGGAAATTTTCGAAGGGACGTTCACGTTCGCAAACACCGATTCGTCGATTTGTTTCGTCCGTCCGACGTTCTTGAAATCCGTGCATCCGCAGAATAAGATCGCGCCTGCGGTTTTCGTCGGGACGATTTCTTCTTCTTCTTTCGTCTTCTCTTCTGTCGTCATCTTTTTATCTTTTGTGTAGTATACACGAGTCTGTTTTTGTGTTAGAAACAAACGAAAGTGAGACGAGTGATTTTGAATTTTTTCCTTCGTTTTGCTTTTGAAAACACACAAGTAAAGTTTTTTTGTCTTTTTTTTGCGCGAACTCTCTTCAGTTGTACTTTCGCTCGATTCCAGCTCATATAAAGACTAAAATCACATCGTTCGCGCTTTAACGAAATATACACACAAACGCATCACATAGAGTCAAAATGGAACGCGACGATCTCGTGTTCAAGGCGAAACTGGCCGAGCAAGCGGAGAGGTACGTCTTTTGTGCGCTTTTACGCGTCGCGCGTTGGTTTTTGAGGGTGGATTTCGAGCGACGATTTTGATTTCGCGTTTTCATTTTTTTTTCCTTTACGGAGAGACAAAAAGTCAACTCGCGTAACGACTTTTCATCCGATGATGCGGAGTTGGCGTGTGTTTGATTTTGTTTTTGAGAGTAAAAGAGGGAAACGCGAACGGAACGCGGCGTGCGCGAGTGCAATTTCGCGCGAGAGAACTCGTTTTCCATGTGTCGAAACCGCGTTCGCGCGCGTTTTTTTTTCGGAAGCGCCGGCTTTGTGTTCTCGCGCGCCTAATAAGAAGAGGGAATATTGAAACAACCCGATGGTGATGAGAGAGATGTCTGTCAAAGCGACCGAAAAGCGAGAGGAAAGAGAGTTTTTTCTTTTTTCTGCCGAAAAGGCGATGAATAAAGGCCACGTGTGAACCAACACAAAACCTTCTTTCGCGCGTTTCGCGAGGGATGATACATTTTTTATTCCTCTCCTTGTTCTCTCTCTCTCTCCTCGTTTGCTTAAAGCACGAAAGGCTGACGCATTTTCTCTCTCTCTCTCTCTCTCTCTCTCTCTCTCTCTTTCTTTGGAAATATTTTAACACAGATACGATGAAATGATGGAGTACATGTCCGAGGTCGCCTCAAAAACGGGAGCGAACGAGCAACTCTCCGTGGAGGAGCGAAACTTGTTGTCGGTGGCGTATAAAAACGTCATCGGCGCGCGAAGAGCGTCGTGGAGAATCATGTCATCAATTGAAACGAAAGAAGAGAGTAAATCGGGCGCGAATTCGGAAACGTGTAAGTTAATAAGAGATTATAAAGCAAACGTGGAGGAAGAGTTGACGACGATTTGCGGCAGGATATTGGATTTGATTAAAGAGCATTTGGAGGATGGGTGCGCGGATGGAGAGTCGAAGGTGTTTTATAAGAAAATGAAGGGTGATTATTGGCGATATTTGGCGGAGTTTAAAGGTGGGGCGGAGCGAAAAGAAGCCGCGGAACAAACGTTGTTGGCATATAAAGCCGCGGAGGCGACGGCGGAAGCCGAGTTGGCGAGCACGCACCCGATTCGACTCGGTTTAGCGTTGAACTTTTCCGTGTTTTATTACGAAATCTTAAACGCGCCGGAACGCGCGTGTCAAATGGCTAAAAAAGCGTTTGATCAAGCCATTTCTGAATTGGACACGTTAGGAGAGGAGAGTTATAAGGATTCCACGCTCATTATGCAATTGTTGAGAGATAACTTGACGCTTTGGACGAGCGATATGGACGAGAGCCAAAATCCGCAGCCCGAGGAATAAAAAAAAGACATTTAGTACAATATAATAAAGTTTTGTTGTTGAAAGAAGAAGATTACTTTGCTTTAATAAAAGACACGCACATACACACACAGAGAGAGAGAGAGACAGAGACAGAGACAGAGAGAGGAAAGCTGTGTTTGCCTCCGAAGAAAACGGCGATAAAAAAGCAAAAAGTAGTAGTAAAAGTACAACAACAAATATATAATCTATCACTTTGCGTGCACGTGTCTAGGTGACCTGATGCTCACGATGTTACTCTCCGTCGCGCTTTTCCCTCCCTCTATCATCCCTTCCTTTCTCGCCTTCATCGGCGCCTCCTGATACAACAAACCGAACAACACGCAAAAAATCAACACGACGACTTTCGCAAACGTCGTCTCTTTCGGCCACACAATCATCGTAAACGCAATCGTGGCCATCTTATTCACCACCCCAACTAACGTAAACGTCGTCGCCGTGACTACCGTTCTACACCGCCACCCACTGTACGAAATACACACCCCAATGACGCACGACAACAACAACATGTTCTTCTGGTACGAGTCCAAACGGTCCATCACGTGCGCTTTCGCCGGACTCGAATCGTCGCTAAAATACCAAATCAACATATTCGGAGGCACCGCAAACGCGTTCGTATAAAACACTCGCTCCCATTGGGTCATCTCAATCGCGCTGGTCATCCATTTTCCATACGTCATCTGTAACGCCAAAAGCATCCACCAGATGAAGAGCCAGACGAACCCTTCGGAACCTTCGACGGCGATACCGGAGTCTTGGGAAACGTACAAGTAAGCGAAGAAGACGACGCCACCCTATTAATGTAATAACGTTGTTTCAGAAGAAACAGAGAAGAACTGAGTGTCAACGACCGAAAGAACAGAAGATTGAGGAGAAGAAAAATCGAGCGCGAGAAAGAACAACACCAACACCAAACACGCACCAGCGAAACCATCGATCGTTTATTCGGCCAACTTCTCCCCATGAAGAAATACTCAATCACTGAAACAATGAGAGGCAAACAGCACCTCGCCGCAATCACCGCCCCGACGTTTGTCAGCAGTAACGCTTTCATGTTCGCAAACAACCCAGCGGCGAACATGGAAGTATACACCACGTACGGGAGAGACCTCGCGTAGGTCATTTTTCCAATCACCGAGTACCCGCACAGTTGCATCAAAAGAGGCACGATCGCGCTCGACACGAGCTGCGCGCCGGAAACGACCGTCGGTAACGGGATCGCCGCGACTGCGAGTTTGTTCACCACGAGCATGGAGGACGAGCAGAGCGAATAGATGGCAATCCATATGAGTTTTTCGCCGACGTTTTGACTCGTCGGAGTTGGGGAAACACCCATGGTGTGTCTGTTCTGACGAGGAGAAAAGCGAGGACTTTTACGACGACGCGCGTTCTCTGTAAATGGTGAATGTCCTCGTCGTGCGCGTCGAGACGATGAGGAGGCGCAAAAGGAGGAGAGAATTGCTTCGGTATCGCGACTCAGAGAGAGAGGTAAAGAGAGTTCTCTCTAATGAGGAAAAACTTTGAAGATTGGATAAAGCAACAAACCGCATTACTACGAGTGCGCTTTCGCGGGCTCTGTATCGCGCGTGTACGATGCAAAATCATCACGAAACACAGTTTGAGAGAGGTCAGTGGCGGTGCTAATCAGAGCGCGGATCATATGTCTTCGTGAAACGGTATGAGCGGCTTTAAAAGCGTCGACACCATAACGGATGACTTCCCCAACGACGGGAAAGCCGCCAACTGTTCTCGTCTCGATGATGACAAACAGCACCACTCTCGGACGTTACTCATCGACAATTACGACTCGTACTCGAACATTCTCGCGCACGTCATCGCCGAGTGTCAAGATAATAGTTCTCTTCCTCTGACGGTAAGGAACGACGCCATTTCTGTCTCAGATATTCGGTTTCTCGTGAAGGAGCACTTAATCGACCGAATCGTCATCTCCCCGGGGCCGGGGACGCCGTCGAGCGGCATTTGCGATTCGGGCGTCGTGGATGCGTTGTTAAATGCAAAAGACGAACTCGTTCGAGGAGTGCCAATATTTGGCGTCTGTTTTGGATTCCAAGCGATCGCGTTTCGATACGGGTGGGATGTCGTCCGCGCGAGACATCCGAAGCACGGGGAAGTGTCCGAGGTGACAGTTAAAGAAGAAGAAGACAAAGAAGAAAGTCGTCGAGGAGGGTTGTTGTTTAAGGGCGTGCCGAGGGTGTTCAATGCGACGAGGTATCACTCGCTCGAGGCGTTGTTCCCTGGGAAAAGGAAGGAGGCGGAGAAGGAAGTGAGAGGAGAAGAAGAGCTCGTGGCGTTGGCGTGGGCGGATGTCGTCGAGAGCGAGAAAGAAAACGGAGGAGGAGGAGGAGGAGGAGAGGAAGGAGGGACGGTGATGGCGCTGAGGCATAAGGTGTATCCGCAATACGGCGTTCAGTTTCACCCGGAGTCTATTTGTACCGAGCCGCACGGGAAAACAATCGTGAAGAATTTCATGGACATCGCGGACGCCTATTGGAAAGAGAAGAGAGGCGAGATGGAAGAGGAAGAAGAAGGGAATGAAACAACAACAACAATAAGCGAGGAACGGAAGACTGTCTTGATGAAGCTCGTAAACGCTTCGAGGGAGACACAGGATAAGAAGAGTAGCAACAAAAGTAGTAACAAGAAACAGAAGAAAAGCGCGTACAGATTACACGCCCGGGAAGTTTCGCTTCTCGATTCGCCCACGCGCTCTGAAGATGTGTTCAGGACGTTATTTAGCGATAAGAAAAATGCATTTTGGCTGGATTCTGCTACCGCAGACGGTAGTAGTGGTACTAACGACAGCAACGGCGACAACGACACGCCGCGAGGGCGATTTAGTGTCATGGGGTGCCAAGGTGGTCCTCTGTGGCGACGCGTAGAAGCGCGAATGAACGGCAAACTGGTCGTCATGAATAACCAAGACGAAATCGTTAAAAGTTATCATCACGGAGGAAACGGCAGCATTCTAGAATACATGGACGAAGAGTTGAAGAGATTTAACGTCTCCGAAGAGAATTTTGCCACGTGCATCGTGGACGAGGTGAACGCGGTGAAGGATGGGGAAAGCGTGAAAGGGCTACCAGAGGCGTTGCTTTTCGCGTGCGGCTTCGTTGGTTCGCTGTCGTACGAAACGCGCGAGGAGTGCGATTCGCCCATTTTCTTTGCAAACGACTCGTCGAGTAATAGTAATACTATGGTGAAAGCGGCGTTATATTTCGTAGACCAAGCGGTTGTCGTCGACCACGAGAAGAAGATGGTGTACGCGATGACGCTCACCGAAGATGGACCGGAAACGGAGGATCTCTTCGAGGCGTTGGAATGGCTCGCGACCACAACTCTAGATATTAATCGGAGCCTTCTGAATAAAGTGAAACACGTCGCCGACGAGATGCCGAAGAAGACGGTGGTGACTCAAAACTGCACGCAGTTAGCAGAGTCTATTGGATTCAAATGGCGCGACGATAAAGAGGAGTACATGGAGAAAATTAAAACGTCGCAAGAACGCATTTTAGACGGACACACGTACGAAGTTTGTCTGACGAATGCGTTAACGCGCAGAGATGTGGGTGCATACAAACAAACCCGTTACCTGTATCGAGAGTTGTATTACGCTTTGCGCGAACGCAATCCAGCGCCGTATGCGGCTTTTTTTGACTTTTCAAACGGCGCGGGCGAAGAGAAGGCGCATTTTTCGGACATGTACGTGTGCTGCGCCTCGCCCGAACGATTTTTACGGTGCGACCAAAATGGCAATTTGGAAGCGAAACCTATTAAAGGAACCATCGCGCGCGTGGAACCGCTCGGGTGTGCAGAAGACGTCAAAGCTGCGCGCGATTTACAAACGTCCGTGAAGGACAACGCGGAAAATTTGATGATTGTGGATCTCTTGCGAAACGATTTGTCCTTGGCGTGTGAGGTGGGCACGGTGAAAGTACCGGGTTTGTTAAAGATTGAGAGTTATCGAACGGTACACCAACTCGTCTCGACGGTGGTCGGGACGTTACTGTCGACGTCCTCTGGTGAAAATCATGCAGAAGGCAACGCCGCCGACGACGACAAAAGGATTTCGCCCATTCGCGCGTTTCAGTTCGCCTTTCCTCCCGGCTCCATGACTGGCGCGCCGAAATACAGAACCACGCAAATCATACACGAACTCGAAAACGAACAACCCCGCGAGATGTACTCCGGGAGCGTCGGCTTTTGGTCCTGTCGCAACAAAGCCTTCGACGCGAACGTGGTCATTCGTTCGGTCACGTATAAAGACGGCGAAATGAAAATCGGCGCCGGCGGCGCCATCACGCGTTTGAGCGACCCGCTCGAAGAGTGGGGGGAAGTTGAACTGAAAGCCAGACGGATCGTAGAAACAGTCGCGGAAGTAGAGAGGAAATTAGAGAGAGAGAGAGATTAAAGATTACTCTTCTTACGCGTAGTATGTACATTGTATAATTTGTACTAATAAATACGAAAACGCTTTTTTTTCAAAATGCCACAAAAAGAAACTCCAATTATCTGATCACTTTGACCGACGACGTAAACGACCAAGATGTACGCGCACTTGCAAGTCGATTACGAGGAGTACGCGTCCACGTCTTCGTCGAAACACCACGGGTATAAAACCGAAGTTTCCGAACGGAATAAACACATAAGGGAGTTGGAGGACATCGAACACGCTTTGGCGAAAATTTACGCCGAAATCGATTGCGGAGACCAAGTCGCGGATTTAATCGGAGGTAAAGACGTCCAGAAACGCATTAAAGAGTTAGACAGGCGAGGGAAAACGATGAAAGGGGAGAAGTATTTGACGTACCCGGAGAACGCGAGGTATTTTTTAGACGAGAAAGGAGGGGGAAGCAAAGACGGAGAGGAAGACCGATTGAAATTGGAAGAGGCGTTGAAAACGTTCGTTTTAGACGACGACGAAGACGAAGCGAATCCGCTGGCGATGACTCCATCATCTCTCGCGGAACGAGCCATGGATATGCCTTTAGTTGCCGTTCGTCGAAAAGGTAAAGAAAACGACGACGCGAAGATGTACATGGTGAAAAGCACGAAACGTCCGCCGAAAAGGATGGTGCACGATTTTACCATCGGGCGTCTGCCGGATCGAAGAATCGAGGACGAGGAGTTGGACGAAGAGAATGCGGGGGAGTTTGCGTATCGCGATTTGGAATCAATCGATTAGGAGGAAGGTTTTTTTTTATGTTGTTGTTGCTATCTGTATGATTATATATCTAACTTTTACGCTATGTTATGTTTCTATTTGACCTCTACTTTCATTAGTTCTCTAAATCTCAATCTATTGTTTTACAATGCGCGGCGCCGAGCGCGACGTAATTTTCGAGGTTCCCGTCGTACCCGATTTTTGTCTCTCTCGCAATCTCGTTCGTCGTTTCGTCTCGGGTCGCTAAGTGCTGTCCCAAGACGACTTCGCCACTCCACAGAAAAGCCGACGACGTTCGGTTCCTTCCAGGCGCGCGAAGTTGGTGAATAGCGCCGTTGGCAAAACTACTCCCGGGAAGCTGTACGGTCACCTCGCATAAACTCGCGACGTAGGCGTCGACGACGGAACGCATCCAACTCAAATGTTTCTCGCCCTTTTTTCGAACGACGCAGGAGGTTCCAGAACAATCGCTATCTCCCATGGTGACGCCAACTGTGTCTGGATCTTGTTGATGCGCGAAATATTTACCGATGTTTGGTAATTTTGGAACGGCTTTGATGAAGGTTGGCGAATCCCCTAAAAGGAAGACGCCAAACGCTTCGTCGTCTGAATCGTCGTCGTCTGAATTGTCGTTGTCCTCCTCGACGAGAGACTCTAAGTGAAATTTGGACGCGCGCAACGCGCAGGTAAGCGCTGCTCTCACTGGACTGGTTGACGAAAAATCATCATTTTTCTTCTTCACTTCCAACTCTGGATACATCCCTTCCGGAACAAATCCGCAACGTTCCATCGCGTCCGCAACGTCCGGCTCGCGAAAGGAACTGCCGCAACAATCCTGAACGACATCGAACGTTTTCAGCCGCCCGTTCAATACGTTGCTCTCGTTTTCAATATCCAAATTCACGTGCTTCGTGATTTCATTTTTCTGGTGCCACAGCGTGCATATTCGTTCGTTTGAGTAATCCGGTTCGCACTTGCGAAAGGTTTCGTCCAAAGCGTCCACGAATCGCTCGGCGGTTCTCTCACTCCCGCCGGCGGTCGAACGACACGGGTACTTTGCCTCCAACTCCTTGCGTTTGTTTTCAGAGAGCATACGATACTTTGCCACCCATTGCGCTTGGTGATCGGCAAACCCAGTCCTTAAATGAATCGCCGCGCACGAGCGCCACTTTTTCATGTCCCCGCCGCCGTTTGAAGAAGATTTCTCAAACACCTCCTCGATCGCCTCTTTTACGTGTTCTCGAGGCCGGAAAAAATGTCGATTGTAGCACGCTTTCGGCAACTCCGGGTCGCCTAAATCTGGCGGAGGCTCGTCTCCGTCGATGCCATAGACGTTAAAAAGTACTTCTCCTTCGCGTTGCATGACAAACACGTCGTGTATGGTGAGTTTCACCCGAACTCCTTTTCGATCCACGTCGCGTGCGACTTCCTCTTTGAACCACTCTCTGAGCCAATCGGCGTTGGCGGCTTTAATTTTTGCCTCGGCGCCTTCCGCTCGATCAATCTCTTCTCTCGACATTCGACCAGAACTCGCCAACGGTTTCACCACATACGTTGCGTCGTCACCGTTGTCGTAAAGTCTTCGTCGATGGTCCAAATCCTTATCGTCGTACAATTTACAATCTCTCACGTCGTCGCTCACGTCTTCTTCGCACAAAATCGTCGCGTTTCTCGTCACGCTCGCCAGACTTAACCGTTCTGGATTTTCATTCGCCCGTTTCGGCGTCCACTGCCAATCGAAACCGTCGCCTTTGAAAAACATCCCGGGGTCAAACTGACACGCAGATTGCCCATCTTTCCCGCGTCGATAAAACGTTTTCCCTTCGACGCCGTCGTTCTCCGCGTTTCTCCCGTACTCCTCCATCCCGCACGCGCCGAAATCGAAATACGAAGCGAACGAGTCAAATCTGGACGCCACCACAAATAAGTTCAACCATCGCCTCATGTTATTCCCAAACCCGTTCCAGAACGGATTATACGCCTCAAATATCACCAAGTTCCCGTTTGAATCTGATTCGTCGTACGACTCCGCCTGTTTCCGTAACTTTCCCATCGCCTCTCGCATCGATCCAGCGCCGCTCTCGCTTCCCTCGCCGCCGCAGAACCTCTCGAACATTTCCTCGTGTTGTTTCAAAAGTGGCCACTTTTCAATACCTCCTCCATGTTCTTGCACTTCTTGTTCATCTCGTTGGTTCGTTTTCTTTTGTTTTCTCCACGCTTCTTCATCATTTGAGGAAAACAGTATTCGCTCTTCTTTCAGAGCGATTTCCAACTTCTTCGTCTCCAGGCGAATATCTTCCCTCAAAACTTCCAATTTCCCTTCTTTATCTCTCTCATCATCGCGCTCTCTCGCGACAGGGCCCCATCGGTAGTTGTCGTCGTTTTCGTATTCTCTCATCCGCCTTCGTTTTACTCTTTTGGTCGAAGGAAAACGCGTGGTATTCGTGTCGTGTATTCCGTTCCCGGATGTCATCAAAGCGCTGCTCGCGAGTAAGGAACGACGAGTTGCCGATTTCGCGCCGATGATGTTTACCACCTTTTCCTCCTCGTTTCGAAGCAACTCTCCGCGACAGAGAAGGCACGTCACCACGAGCACCACCATCACCGAGAAATACCTTCTTTGTCTTCCATTTCTGGTCGTCATTCTCTTCATAATATTAAGCGCAAAGTAGGGGAAGTGACGAATTTTTCCCCTAAAATGCATTCCAAATGCATTCCTTTGAGTCCGGGTGTTTTGCGTTTCGGCGGTGATACTCAGCGCTCCTCCGCGCGTGGGGAAAGAAAAAGACGCGAACGATGTCCTCGCTTCAGTGCTTTTGCTTTTGCTGCTTCCGAGGATGAGAAAGAGACCGGGCAGAGGAATTTTGGGGAAACAGTTGTTGTGGTAACGGGATGTTTAGGATTCATCGGGTCCAATCTCGTCTCTCATCTGCTCGAAAGAAGAAATAACAGAAGCCAGGATGATGATGTGCACGAAAACGTGATTATTATTGGCATCGACGTTCTGGACGTGGAGAAAGGCCCGTACAAAAAGGAAGATAAGAGAGCGAATTTGAATCGATTGATGCACATTGGGAAGAGAAGGTTTGTATTCATCGATCGAGATATCTCGCTCGGAATTGAGCTTTCGATGATTGAAAGAGAGTTGCGAAAGATGAAGAAGACAAAGGACAATGATTTTGATGCAGAGGATGATTCAAACGTAGTTAAAACGATCGATGGCATTATCCATTGCGCGGCGTATTCGGGCGTGAAAGATACGCTCGAGGACCCTTCCCTGGCGTTTCGAGCGAACGTTGAAACGACGGCGATTATGATTGAACTCGCGAAGCGCTCTGAAGCGAACTTTGTGTTCTTGAGTAGTGGCGCGACGTATGGGGATAATTTTGAGAGAAAAAAACCATCGAGAGAAGATGAAGGGATCATGGGCGACGACGGGAAGTCTATGCCGCAAAGTCCGTACGCGCTCTCAAAAATTGCAGCCGAGGCGGTGGTGAGGAGTTACGCGCGAGCGTTTACGGAGATTGAGAGGAAAATAACGATAACGAGAATATTCACCTGTTTTGGGAATTACGGACGACCGGATATGGCGATTACTCGCTTCATGCAAACGTTGTTAGACGATGAAAATCGCGAAAAGAAACTGACGATGTTTGGCGACGGTGACGAGAGTTGGAGAGATTACTGTCACGTGTACGACGTGTGTTCGGGGATCGAGAAAGCGCTGTGGAGGGAAAACGGGTCGACGTGCGAAACGGTCAACGTTTCGAGAGGCGAAGCGGTGACTTTAAGACGGCTCGTGAGTTCGGTGCAAAAAGCCGCATCTGAGGAGCTTAAAGCATCGTCGAAAACATCGTCTGAATCAGACGACGATATCAAAATCATCGTCGAACCGAGAAGACCCGGCGACGTCGGCGGAACGTTCGCGGATGTGACCAAAGCGAAGGATCTTCTCGATTTCGAGGCCAAAATTTCTTTGGAAGAGGGTGTTGCCAGCGTCGCGAACTGGTACAACTCGGACGAATATAAAAAGCACTACTTTAAGAGATGAATTTAGAAAGATAGATAGATAGATAGTACTAGTACAGATATAAATAGCACGCAACAACACTACGAAAAGTATCATCATCATCATCCTACTACGGCACTTGTTGCACGACCAAAACGAGCGTCGCCACGACGCCCGCGAGAACTAATCCGAGCAAAGGCGCGTACGCAACCTCGCTCGTCGTCGTGTCCTCGTCTCGCTTCGTCCACCCGCTATCGGTATATTCACCTTTCACGTCCACGGACTCCCCAAAAAACCCTCCTTTCGTCCCTCCAACCTTCCTGCGTAACGCGCCGTATTGCTCCGTCGACATCGACTCGCCTTTCCTCATCCTCTTGGCCGCGCTCAACAAGCCTCTGTCAGCTGCGATATCTTCTTGGAAATCTAACGCTCTGGTGACTTTAAACAGCGCTTGCGAGAAGCCGCCTTTCTCGCGCGCTTCGAACTCGGCTTTTTTCAAAGCTCGTTGTTTCCGGATTCTCGCGTACGCTTCCGTCTTGGTCTCTTCGTACGCGTATTCCACGTCTTTCACGGTGTTGGTCTTTCCTTGAGCCGGGGAAACATCACCCGATGGCTTTTGGAAATTCCCAAACAATCCTTTCTTCTTTGCCGGAGGCGGAGGCGGAGGAGGCGGCGCTTCTTTCTTCCAAAACGATTTCGTCACGACGACAGCGCGATTGTTTCGCTCACGAGTCGTCCTCTTTTGCGTGGTGATTGGTGTGGTCGAAGTAGTAGTCGTGGTAAACATATTTGTGGTAAAGATTAGTTAGTAGATATGACACGTCACCTTTTTGAGGCGATTTTTCTCCTTTACTCACATTTTTATTTCAATGAACATTTTCATCGACAAAAGAGGATGCTGAGGATGATGACGATGACAATGATGGTTTCATCAGAGAAGAAGGAGAAGAGGAGGACTCACTCTTTCAAAGAAAGAATAATTTTCGAAAACTCGAAAATCCTTCGTTCGATCTTACTCGCGAAATGAGGCGCGCGAGCGCTCGGGCCGTCTCGAGAGACGAAGCGCGCCGAAGGGAGAATTTTCTCCCAACCTTTCAGTTCGTCTTCGAGTCGTCGAAGTTTGTCCCTTTTTCTCGAGAAGGATGCCTTTTTTTCTTCTTCTTCTTTGTCTTCTTCTTCTTTGTCTTCTTCTTCTTTGTCTTCTTCCTCTCGGTATCGTTCGATTCGAGCGTCGAGAAGTTTGACGAGGAAGCGGAGGAGGAGGGAGGTGCCCATGGCGTTGATTGTCGTTTTATTAGGTGCCGAAGGCGGCGCTTCGCTGGAAGAGAAAGCAAACTGCGTCTCGAGAAACTTTTTTAAACGGAGCGTCGCGGCTTTGCCGTCGGGAACCGAAGCGAACACGTCGCAGACGATGGTTTCGATTCGAAGTTGCGCGAATGGCGAATGCGGGAACACTCTCAAGACTGGAATCCAGTTCTTCGGGAAGAGGAGTTCGCCGCAGACTTCGTTCCAGACGCTAATCGCGTCGGGTGGAGCGAAGGCGTCCAAAGTTTCCAAAATCGGAGACGCCAGCGCGAAGGCGTTCAAGACGGCCAAACGAACGGATTCGCACACGCCGTCGCGAGAGACGCCCCACCCGATATTTTGCTTCGTACCGTCCGTGTTACCACCCGATGCGGCGTTACTGTTCGAGCTGTTGTTATCTGCACCACTGCTCGCAGCCGCAGAAGAAACTAACGCGCTCGAAAGAGAGACGCCACCGTGTCGGTCGGGCTTAATCAACGCCGGTTGCGGAGGCGCTAAGAAGAGCGCCATGGAAGCGCGAGCGAGCGCGCACAAGGCTCTCGCCAACGCGTCTCTCGGTCGACCAGCTTCTGCGTTCTTCTTGAACGCTTTTCCGGGCGCATCGGACGGTTTTGCGAGCAGTGCCGTAGCAGTCGATAAGGCGTTCGGCCCGAGTGCCGCGTCTGATGGCGACATAGCGGACGACGAAGACAAGACTGCTGCCGCGTTTTGCTTTTGTTGCTGCTGCGACGCGAACAGCGCGTCTCTCCAACTCTCATCCAACGCCAACACGGAACGAATTGAATTCGAACAGTTCTCGCACATCCTCGCGAGTTCTTTGGCACCTACTTCGTCGCCTGGGTTTCGAGCGTTTGCAAGTTCTCGCGATACTGCCAAGAGTGATCCTGGCGCCCAACCTTGCGCTTCGGATAAAGCTCTCGCGATGGCGCTCAAAGCCGCTGATTGGACGTCGGCGACTAAGTTTTCGTCGTTTTCGTCGTTTTCGTCGCATGTCTCCTTTTCATTAGTATTGATAATCATCGCCGATGGGGGGTTGGTGTTCTTCCTCTCTCTTTGAACGACCGAATTGTTTTCTTCTTCCTCCTCGTCTTCCCCGTCTTCTCCTCGTTCGTCGCTCGAGAGATTTTTCAGCGCCACGCGCAATTTTCGCGACGCCTCATCAACGATGGCTTTGCGAAGCTCGAACGGTGCCGATAACCTAGAGCGTTCCGTGGCGGATTGTCTGGCAGCATCTCTGGCGACAGCTGCAGATGCAGAGGCTTCCGGAGACAGAGGCGCTCTCGACTTCTTTTTCATCTTGCCATCATTCTTGTCGTCGCCGTCGTCGTCGTCCGAGGGTTCGCGTAACAACGCGGCTGCAGCCGCGCCGGCTCTTTTCGCCGCATCGTCCGCAGCTCTTTTCTCGATGACGCCTCCAATTTCTCGAAGAGCTAACATCGTCGCGCGTTCAATTGCAGTCTCAAATGCCGAACTCCACGCATCTTCCAGCGTTGGTTTGGCCATTTTCTTCTTCTGCGTAATGTGCTCCGTATTCGTATTCATAAATAATCTTTTCTGTTCAGCCGCGGAAACAGTCGCAGCTAGTCTGCACGCGTTATCGAGCGTCTCCGAGACGCACTTCAACGCGTTTGGTATTTCGTGTCTAACCGCGTGGTCCACCGAAGCTAATACCGCGGCGTCGACGGTAAAGTCGACGATATTTTTGTGTCGAGGATTCGCCGCGAGAAACGCGCGTTGTAAACTTCGAGTTGGATTCGCCGTCGACGAGGACGGTACGGACGGCAACGATGGACTCGTTTCGAGCGCCGCCATTTTTGTGGATGTAATCTTCGTAGGAGGCGAAGTAGACGAAAGTGCAGTCGCCGAGACGGGCGCAATCTTTCGAACGGGAACTGGAACGACCCGGTGTCGGTCTCCTTCGTCTTCTCCTTTGCGTACTTGTTCTTGCTTCGACGGTAAAATTGCCGCCGCTTGATGCGTACTAATTTGACTCTCAATGGATTCGATTTCTTCCTGGCTCCATCGATTTGATATCGCGTCGTCGTTTCGCAACGCCGTGATGCATCTCTCGACGTCAACGCCAATCAATTTTTGCAACAAGGAATCGTCGATGACGTTTGGCGTAAAATCATGTCCGCCCGCTGCGGAATTAGACCCCCACTCCGCGAGCACGTCATTCTCTTCCACTGAAATTTTTACTTTGTCGAAAGCGTTTGCGAGGAATGCTTTCGGCACGGGTCCCGCGGGATGCGACTGCGACGTTGAAGCTAACTTTGCGTACTCCAACGACTTCGCAGTCGTCGTTGGCGCCTTGAAATGGAGCGTTTCTCGAACGAGATGTCGAATCATGCGAACGCTCACCGCCGATATCAATGAAACGTCCTCGACAGATCGAAGAGACCGAGATGGCGCAGAACCAGTTGCACCATTACTTCCATTACTAGTATTAACTATGCACAGCTTTGCACTTTTCGAAGCCGAACGGAACCAGGACGTTAAATCGACGAAGCCTTTCGAAGAAAACACTAAAGTCGCTTCTTCCGTGTCTTCCCACGGCGTGAATTTCACATACTCCGATACCCACGGGAGAGTGAGCATGAGCTCGTTTTCGGCAGTTGCAATGCGCAAGCTCTCCACGCAAAGTTCTATTGTAGGTAATCCGTCGAAAGCGACGATCGAAGAGTAACCGTCTAAGCAAAATCGTAAAAGACCAAGAAATTTGCCGCAACACTTTGCCGCGAGAGCGCGAGCGGTGAAATCTTTCGGGTTCACCCCGAACGAACGCAAAATATCGTCCACTTCTTCACCTCCTTCGCTCACTCCATCTTCTCCTTTGCCTTTACGCACGGACGCGGCGTAATTGTTATCGAGCGCTTTGAGCGCATCCGCGAGTGACCGAGACACCGCGGCGGAGAAACGAGCGGAATCTGCCGTTTCCAATACGCACACGTACGGTCGAAAAGCTGGCTGAAACATTGCCGCGAACGATGATTCTTGCGTAGTCGTCGTCGTCGTCGTCGTCGATGAGGATGTTTCGTTACTTTGTTGCTGATGCAAAGCGAGTGGTGTCGGTGCAACGTGGTGATTCCCTCTTCCTCCACCTCTTCCACCCGCTCCTCCTCCTCCTCTTCCTTGATGGACTCCTCTACCTCCGCCTAAAATACTATTACTACCTCTGCCTAAACTACTACTACTTCTTCCATTCGCGTGCGTGTTGTTATGACGTTGAGGATTTTGATGTTGCGCCCCAGCACTAGTACTGACTCCACCTCCACCCACCAAACGCTCTCGCAACGCCGATAGTTTCGCCGCCGACACTGCGGCTCCGATATCTTCCTCAGTTTCGCCTTCGCCGGCACTTTTCAACATTTTTCGTACGAAAACATCCGCGAGCCATCTGGCGTCTTCTTTAGATTTTGCCGAATCGAAAACTTCTCTGCACTTTCTCGCGAACGCGTTCGCGGCGTTCTGGTGATAATATTTAGACGGCGGCGCGCCAGTTGCACCAGTCGATGCCATGAACGAAGACGCGTTGAATTTGGCATCCGGGGAGAGCAAAGCGACGAGTTGGTCGCGCCATTTCTCGCGAGCGTGCGCGTTCGCTCTGGACACTAATCCAAATTTATTGCTTGGATTACGAACCGAACTTACATCTGCGCGTGTACCGACGGCTCCCCCTCTGCCATTATCTGTTTCTCCGCGTTTGTTGTTTCTTTTTCGCGATGAAGCCGAAGGTGTCGCGTCGTCGTATATTTTTGTTACGGTTGTTGCAGACGCTGCGAGCGCGGAGAGAAAGTTTGCGCACTCTTGCGCCAACATTGGCGCGTGCGCTTTTACCGCTTCAGATTCAGATAATGCCTCCAGTGCTGTTGGACCGAGAGAAAACGGAAGCGTCCCGGCGTTGGCTAAAACGAGCGCGGCAAATTTACGAACGAACACGCCGGATGGGAAAATTTCAAACTCTTCTTCTGCTTCCTTGCCCGGACTAACGCCAAACGGAAACGCATCCGGAGAAATCGAGAGCATTTTGAGAACATCTACGATGGACTTTTCAATATCACCGTTATGGAACCACTCGAGCGCAAACGCGTACGCTTTTGCCAAGTCCAAGATATATTCAGGAGTTTCGACTGACGCTTCGTTGTTAATGTTGTTGTTGTTGTTGTTGCTTTTTGCAGCGGTTGGTTGAATCCGCTTCTGTTGATGTTGTTGTTGATGTTGCTGCTGCTGCACCGGCGACAGCTGTTTATTCGTGAAAGTATTGCTATTACTCGAATTTGATGAACCAGAGAGCAGAGACGGTTGAATCCGTCTCGGTGCACCTACGACGCCGCCGCTTTGACTCCTCGGAAGTTGTTGCTGTTGCTGTTGCTGTTGCGAAGAAGAAGGCGAAACTACCGGCGGTGAAGCCGCTCGTTCCACACTTCCGGGACCACCATTCGATACGGGCGACGGCGTCACTCTCCTCGGCGACGGCAACGCTCCGTTTATGTTGTTATTACTGCTGCCATTCAAACTCATCCCGCCCAATTTCTTCGCCAACGGCGTCGTCGCGACAACCGGCGACGAACTCAAGCTCGGAAACTGCGCGCAGTCGTCGATTTGCGGAAGCATGCTCCTTTTCCCATCGCCTCTCTTTTTCACAGGTGGCGTCGTCGTTTCCAACGCGAACGCCGCACCGCTGAAGCTGGTATCGTCGTTGCTGCTGCTACTCGCGCTCTGATGATGTTTCCTTCGCAAACTTTGCACTCTCGTCTCGCTCTCGAGCAATCTTTGCACCGATTCGTGCACAGAACTATACATCGCGTCGAAGAAGAAGATATCGTCGTCGTCGCCATCATCTCCGCCTCCTCGAGACGACGACGAAATGGATGATACCTTTGCATCGTCGTCGTCTTTTGTAGAATCTTTGTTCGCACGACTCGTCGATTTCGCGTTGTTCACAAAACGTCGCGCGCATTCAACAACAAACAGCTCTTTGTTCCGACGATGTAAAAACGCATCTCTCCGCGTCGTCGTCGTCGATGTTTTCAAAGTCTCTCCCGACAAAAACGACGCGTTGGTGTCCTTTTCGTTGTCATCATCGCTTCTCATCGCTTCTTGGTCGTCCTCGTAGCTCTCTTAAAGGAAGAGCGAGAAAGAAAAGAAGACAAACGAGAGCGTTTTTAAGGAGTTTCAACGACAGACAAAAGTGAGGAAAATTCAAATTTGCGTAAAGGAGGACTACTGCGTGTATTCTACGCGAAGAAGGCTACGTATGAAATAAGTCTATACAAAATAATAACGCTAAGTCTGTATCATCTCGTTATATCGCTTTCGAGCGAAACTCTCTTTTAACGAACGAACGAACGACGAAGACGGGATGATGACACAGACGATTGAATACTATTGAACGCGCGTCGTCAATTTTCATCATCACACGCGAAGTTCAACGCCTAACGGACAATGGTCGCTTCCGAGAAAGTCGGAGACGATGAACGCGTCTTTGATATTTTCTTTCATAGTGTCGCTGACCAAGGCGTAATCAATGCGCCAGCCGCGATTTCGCTCTCGGCTTTTGGCTCTGTATGACCAATACGTGAACTTGTCGTCCGCGGTTGGGTGTCGATATCGGAACGAGTCGGTTAAACGTAAGTCTTTGAGTTGGTTTGAAAACGCGAGGCGTTCCTCCGGCGTGAACCCGGCGCTCGTTTCGTTTTGCGTCCAATTTCCCCATAAATCGCGCTTCTCGTGCGCGACGTTGAAATCCCCCACCCAAACGATCGCTTTCTCTTCTTCTTCTTTCATCATATCTTCCCTCAAACACGAGACGTGCGCTTTCATCGCCGGCTCCCAAACCTCGATTCTTTCCCTCAACCGTTTCAACCCTTCGCCGCTGTTCGGAACGTACGTGTTTATAATCACCGCTTTCTCGAGCTCGCACGTCATCACCCGCCCTTCTCGATTGAACAAATGAAACGCCTCCAAGTTTTCCTCCGTCTTTTCGAAATCCGCCTCGTCTAACGCGCGTTGGTGAAACCCTTCGCGCGGTTTTGACGTAAACTTCACATCTGGACGAGTGATCATGGCCACGCCCGAGTACCCTTTCCTCGCTGTTGAACATGAAAAGTACGCCGCTAATTGATCGTTTTGATTATGATGCAGGCCTCCTGGTCCCTTATCATCATCATTTTCATCCTCGTCGTCCTCGATTACCGCTACCATTTCCCCTACGTTCCCTTCTTGCATCTTTGTCTCTTGCACGCACAAGATGTCAAATCTCGTCTTCTCGTATAAATCTTTCACGAAGTGTGGGTGTTTTTTCATCGTTCCGCGTAATCCGTTGACGTTCCAGCTTACAATTCGCAACGGTGCATTCGTCGTAGTCGTCGTAGTCGTGGTATCCGACGTAAACGACGCGAGTGTTCGTCGTCCTCTTTTACTTCGTTTCCTGTTGTTCCCGTGATGATGATGGGTGTTCGCGTTGAGAAAACATGAACAACAATACCGCGCGGCCGTGATGGTGTTGGTCGTTTTTGTCGTCGTCATCCTCCTCAGAAGTGCAGCGCGCGTCGTCATCGTGAAGTTGTTTTTCTCGCAGAAGTATGTAGTCACTCGTTCTCTCTTTCGCGCGCGAAAGAGAATGAAGAAGCGTTCGTTGAAATGAATTGGAAAACTTTCGAGAGGCGTGTTCGTCACAACCAAATATGACCAACGACGGAGAACGACACACGGCAGTCGCCGCCGTCGACCGGAAAGGCAGGTTCGCGCGGAACGAATCCAGTTTCCGAGACCGCGTTTCAGATATCGGGGTTTCGGAAAAAAACCGATACAAACTCATCGTTTCCTACGCCTGCCCGTGGGCGACGCGATGTCTTTCCGTCCTCTATCTGAAAGGATTGGAGGATGGAATCGAGGTGGACATCGTGCACCCGACGTGGCAGAAAACGAGAAGAAAAAAAGGAAAAGACGACGAGGAGGATACGGATGAAGATGATGGACACGCCGGGTGGGTTTTTCCCAACGAGAACTGTCGATGGATTCAACATTTGTCCGGGATTGAAAGCGCGAAATTCGAGGTGCAAGCGCATCACACGAGGAAGGACCCGAAGAAGACGAAGAAGACGGAGTTTTATTCCATCCGAGATTTCTACGAAGAGCACGACAATTCGTACAAAGGTCCGTTTACGGTACCAATCTTGTACGATCAAACTGAAAAGCGAATCGTGAACAACGAGAGCAGCGAGATTATTCGAGATTTGAACGCGCGGTTTCAACCGCTCGCGAAGAACGCGACGTTAGATTTGTACCCGGAGAGTAAGCGAAAAGAGATTGACGAGATGAACGAGTGGACGTATCGCGCGATTAATAACGGCGTCTATAAGTGTGGGTTCGCGCGGACGCAAGAGGCGTACGAGGAAGCCGTGGAAGAGTTATACGAAGGTTTGGAGAGATTGGAAAGCGTTCTCGAGCGTTCGAAGATGAAGTTTTTGGTGAGCGACGACGAAGTCACCGAAATCGACGTTCGGGTGTTCCAAACGTTAGTTCGATTCGACGAGGTGTACGTCGTGTACTTTAAAACGAACAAAAAATGCATTCGCGAGTATAAGAACATCAGCGCGTACGTGAAACGGTTATACGCGATGCCGGCGTTTCGAAAAGCGACCAACATGTGGGACATTAAGACGCATTATTTCACCTCGCACGTCGCGTTAAATCCGTACGGGATAATACCTAAAGGCGATCCGAGTTGGTTAACGTAAACAAACGCGCTCATCGCGCGCGTACTACGAGTAATATTTAAAAAAAAAAGCACATCTCGCATCCAATCGCTGCCCGGTTTCTTCGTCTCTCTCTCTCGTTTATTTTGTGGGGTAGCGTAGCTCGTGCGAGAGGGCGTTTCGCGCCCGCCGACTCGTTTCGCTTACTCGCGCTCCCGCGTGTGTCTGTGCACGGCGAGAGAAGAAGACATCGAGTCTTCTTAACCACATACCACAGAGAGAGAGAAACACCTCGGCTTGAAATATATACGTGCCCATTGACTTTCCTTCTTCGTAATACTAATACGCGTTGTTGTTTGAACGCGTCGTGTGTGTGTGTGACACTACGGCGTGCGCGCGTGAGTTTATTGCAGTAGAGCGTCGCGCGCAAACTAATAATAACACTATTATTTTATTCTCGCTCTTTTTTGTTGTTACTTTTTGGTCGTTGTAAATCCATTCGGTCGCACGTTGGACGATAGAGGAGGATTTTACATGGTTTAGGGTTAATAGGCACCCACTTGTTCTTCTCTCTTGAAGAGAGAGAACGGAGCAACCTGTCGTTGCCGTTTTGTTGTTCACATTGACATCGTCATCGCGTATGCGCGGCGAGTATGTCGCGGTGAATAGACACGTCGTATTATGAAGGAGAAGTGTAGGGGTAATTGAATTAGGGTTTAAAAGTAGGTATATGAAGAGAACTTTTTTTAAATTCCTGTTTTTTTCAAAAGGTGTCAAAGGAGTTAGTAGCAATAGAGTAGAAGTAGTCAAGTAATACTAACAAAAATCTCATTATTCTCTCAATAAAATCAGGCTAAGCTTTCATCGATGACGCCTTTGGCGAGGTGTTTGCACAGTTCGATGTCGTCGTCGGTCATTAAATGGTGTCCGTTTCTTCTCCACGCGGCTCTGCCGGTCACGCGTCCTCGGTATTCGCCTCGCTTCTCCGCTAAAATTTTACCGAAACAATCGTTCATGGGCCAATATGCGGTGAGTCCAGGTTCCCATCCGACTAATCGACGCTCGTAGTACCGTTTCATGGACTCTTTGTCGCACGGTCGGTTCCACAGGCGGACTTCTTGGATGGTTCCGGTGAAACCTAACCTCGAGCGGCCTTTTCTATCTAACAACATTCCAATCGTGAGCGGCGTCACGTCGTCGCCGCGTAAAATCGCGCCTTCTTTCCTCGTCGCGTCTAACGTGCCGTTTATGAATATGGACGCGTCGCCAAACCCGTAAGAGGCGGCGACGTGCGTGTAGGAGTTTGGTTTCAAGTGTCTTTTCGATCGTAACGCGGTCGTCAAGCCGGTTTCTCTCATAAACGTTAAACCTCCGGCGTCGTCCAACGCAAACGTAAACTGGCCTCGTCCGACGTTCTTCCCTCCTTTTTTCTGGTCTTCGTCCATTAACAACACGTCGGTTTCGTCGTCGTCTGGGTGCATCTCGTCGCTCATCTTCTTCGCGAATATCGCGCCACCGTACCCTTGAAACCCATTCCGAGTGGTTTCCGCGTCGCTCGGTTTCACCCACGCCTCGACGCAAAACGGCTTCACCCCTTTAAACTGCACGTCCGAAGTCACCTCTAACTCCGCCCCAGTACTCAACCCTCGATTAAACTCCAACGCGCACGGCGTTTTCTCAATCGGCCGATTATGCTGTCCACCGCTCTCCGCGTCCCCCCACGTCGCCGTCAACGCCGCTAAAACCGCGCTCGTGAACCCTTTCCCGACATTTTCAACCCCGCCGACTCTCTCCGCGAATCGTTCCAACTCGTTCGCGTCCACCGCGCCGTCTTCATCTATATCCACGTATTTCGATATCATCGGCGCTAACGCGCGACCGAGATGATCGATGACTAAATTCGCGGCTACTTTTTGCGAAGATACGCGAGACGAGCGCGGAGCGTCGTTCGTCGCTCGCGACCACAGATTCTTCTTTGTCTTCTTTGTCTTCTTCCCGTCTGAATCGTCTGAATCGTTGTTCACATCGTAATACTCGTTATTCCCATCGACGACGACGCCGTTTCCGCCGTCCATCATCGACTTCGCGTTCCCTTCTCTGTCGTATTTATCCACGTGCCTAAAACCACTCGTCCTATTCGTAGTATTCGTCGCACGCAAACGCGACGACCAAAACACTCTCAAAATCGTCATCAGGAGTAACACGCCGCCGATGATTTTCACTCCTTTTCTGTTGTTGTTGTTGTTGTTGTTCGTGTTGTTATTATATCCGTTAAAGAGTAAACCGTT
>Ga0115555_1000510_pt1 | contig 26402 bp, 13 predicted proteins | sample COGITO_mtgs_1104_2_FD_87285 | JGI IMG/M metagenome (GOLD analysis project Ga0115555, IMG submission 87285) | Pelagic marine microbial communities from North Sea - COGITO_mtgs_110407 | ecosystem: Environmental > Aquatic > Marine > Epipelagic | place: Germany:Helgoland, sampling site Kabeltonne... | reverse complement strand
TTGGCGAACTCATCTCAGGATAATCAGAGTCCCTCCCAAGATGTTGCAGTCCAGAATACGAGTGAGATGACAAGTGACGGTCCACGCTCATCTTCTCCCTCCCCTTCAACGAACCCCTCATCTACAACTGCCACTACCAGCAGCAACGGTGGTACCAATCCTACTTCTGCCGTGTCCATATTCATTGATGATGCTGCAGGTGTTTCTGATGACGAGAATGTAAGCGGAGACGAGGACGACGGAAGCGTGGACAAGAATGAGTATGAGAAAGACGGGTTTGTCGTCGACGAGGAGGAGGAGATTGTCAAGGTTGCCAAGGGTGATTTAAGTGATGACAGCAGTGATGATGGGGGATTTGGCGGTGTTGACAGCAGCGATGACGACAGTGACAGTGACGACGAGGGCAACAACAATGGTAAGAAGCGGAAGAGGGGGAGGTTGAGCAAGAAGAGGAACCTCAAGGATCTGGATGAGGATGATCTTCTTCTTGTCCAGGAAAATCTTTCCAAGAAGAGGAAGCCACCAGAGGAAGCTGAGACATCCGTGAAGAAGCCGACTCAGAATCTTTTTGGAGATGACAGCAGTGGAGACGAGAGCGAAGAGGGTGACGCTGTAGGCATACCAGAGAAGGACACGAACCCCACCGTTGCCTCCAAGGTGAGTTAGAGTTACATGATTCAGCAGCCTTGCCCTCAACGGGGCGGAAGCGACACGATGTGACGGTGACACGGCATGGCTTTTGATACTCCCTCCTCCCGCTAACCGCACCATACTTCACATTCGCTGTACTCCTCTCCTTCCCTCAGCCATCCGGCGAGGACTATTTTGACGACTTTATTGAGGACGACATTGGGGATCAGGAGGACATTATTCGGCGCGGCATCGAGGAAGAGGAGACTGAGTCAGGTATCGCGAATCGAGGCCCCAACGAGCAGCAGATGGCGGAGGCCAAGGACATTTTTGGAGACGGGTGGATTGAGTTTAACGATGAATCCGGGAGGTGAGTACTTTCTGCCGTCTCAGCGGTGCCAGAACCAAACGGAAAAAAAGAAAAAAAGCTCACCTTTTCTCTTCCAAAAATTCTCTGTGGGCGCAGCGACTCGGACGACGAAGAAGGCTTTGAGGACGATGGTGATGACGAGGAAGATTTGTTCGGTAGCGACAGCGATGACAGCGATGTGGAGGCGCAGCGCGAAAAGCGTGCTAAGAGGATGGCGGAGCTGAACGCGGCAAGTGAGAAGAAGAAGAAGGCCAAGGAAGAAGCAAGGAAAGTGAGGATGAGAAAAACTTTTGAAACGAGGTACGTTGTGATTTAGGGTTGCTTCGGACGCGCTCACTCGCACTTGACAAATCCTAACGCACGCCACTGAAACTGAAAAAACAACAGAACTCTTGTGGAAAATTATGTGACTGAGAGAGATGACAAGATTCGCGCTGCCCAGATCCCCGAGCGACTTTACGAGAGGTATAAGAGCGATACCTTTCCTGATTTCAACAGAGAGGAAGCAGTCGCGGAGGCACAGTGGATGATCAATTCTTTCCCCATTTTTACCGAAAATTATTGGAACAATTACAAGAATGGAGAGAGTTACGACCAGGAGCGACAGAGCGGGATGTTGGAGTCCATCGTCGGTGTTTTGAGGTTGATAACGGAAGATAAGAACGAAATCAATTATATTCGCGACTACCGGACGGACGTTGTTAAGGATTTTTACGTCCGAGAGCATCTGTGGGAGATTTATGATATGGATGAGGAGTACCGAGCCTTCTTGGCGAGGAAGGAGAGAGGTGCGGAGATAGCGAGAACATTGAGCAATGATGATGGCGTGGATCTCGAGGAACTTGCCGAACAGGCTGCTAAGGACCTACCGCTAGCGGAAGCTGCACTGGAAGAAGCCAGGCAGCGCGCCGCCGAGGCTCGCAAGGAGGTTAACGAACTCAACAGCGAGAAATCGCTTTTTGGTGGCGATGAAGACGAGGAAGAAGACGATGACGATGAGGATATCTTCGGCGAGAAGGAGTCACGATCGGCCTTGGCCAAGAAATCAGAGGAAATGAAAACCTGGGACGCCCTCGTCTATGAACGGAGTAAGAAGGTTGACAATTACAAGCAGTGTGTGGACCGAGGTAACAACGAGAGCTCCAAGGTAACACAGCTTGACAAGCTTTATACTGTTGACTACTTGAACCGCATGCAGACTTTCGCCACGAGCGAGGACGACGTGAACGATTACACTGATTACCTGCATCTCATCAAAGAGGGGAACGAGGCGCTGTCGAGGAACAGCAGAGATGGTGACGGCGAGAGTGAAAAGGTTTTGCGTACGAGGAAGCGCAACCACGACTTTTACTGTGCTTGTGTCGCGGACGGGGCCAGGACTATTGCATACTCTTTTCTCATGTCCCCCATCTTAGCCGGAAACAAGGTGAGTGATCATTCAGTTTTTGTCCCTCCCCCTCCCGTACCCCTCACCCCTTTTAACTTAACTTCTTCCCGCCTCTTTACACCGCAGATGGACAATTTGCACGACCCGTCGATCGGCTCTGTGAGTCACCCCGAGCCTTCTTCAACCCCTGAAGAGTTAATTAGCGAGGCTATGCTGATCAACACGTTTAGGGGATTCCAACGCGGTGAGGACGGATCCGCAGTGGACATTTCTCATGAGCCTTACCAGAAAAAGTTCAAGAGTCCCATCTATGTTGCCGCGATGGAGCTCGCTTTTGAGCCTCGCATTAGGAAGGCGATGAGGGAAGTGTTCGAGATGAATGCTTGCTTGAGCTCTAAGCCAACCGCAAAGGGGAAAAACGAGATTGATTTTTTCCATGAGCTCTATGGTCTGCAGCATTTGCAAAATGTTCCTTTGAAAAACTACCTGAAGGACTTAAGCGAGGAGAACCAACACTTGGAATACCTGCGTCTGCTCAAGGCGGAAAAAACAGGGTACGTCGAGACTGTAATTCATCTTGCCGCGCTGGAGGATGATTTGACGAGACTGATGGGAAAGAGCAGTGGCGAGAAAAAGCTGGACTTGTCTCCCTTCATGAGCGTCCTGAACCAGGTCTACGAGCTAGCCGACCATGAGGAAAATCCTTGGAACAATCTTAGGAAGAGTGTTCTGACCCTCTGTCTGAAAAAGTTCTTAATCCCCAAGTTCGAGCACGAGATGAGGCAGAAGCTTCTTAAATTCTCTAGCAAGACGGGAGTTAAGATTGTATCCGAGAAGCTCCGCAAGATGGCGATGACGGGCCCACTTCGCCCGACTTACCTTGTGGATAAAAGCCTGGATATTGCCCCCACAGAGAAGGTTCCCACAGTGGGTGTAATTTTACCGCAGTCACGGCGAGAATCCTTGTCTTTTGTCGCCCTCAACGCAGAGGGGAATAGTGTAGTCGATCACCTTGTTGTCCCCCCTGGCAAGCACCTCACGAAGGTCAGAAACGACCTTCAACAGTTTTTGAAGCGTTGCAGACCGTCCAATATCGTGATTGGTACTAGCGCAGGATTTGAGGCCCGCAGGACGCTCAAGGACTTGAACTTGTTCGCAGCAGCTGCTGTTCAAGAATGGAAGGACCGCTTCAACAGGGAGATTGATTCTGATGATTCAGACGACGACGCAGATGGACTTACCAGGAAGAAGAAGAGAGACAGAGATCTTGACTACTACATGAATGACGATGGCCTAGGAGAAGATTGGGAGGTGCCGACGATTGCTTTTGTTGACGACAATGTAGCCCAGCTCTTTGCCAGGAGTCCACGGGGCAAGAAGGAATTCCCTGACTTCAGTGTCCAACTGAGGGCGGCGGCCGGGCTGGCTAGGTATGCGCAGAACCCACTTGCGGAAATCTGCAGCATCTGGTCTGTCATTAGTGAGACGGGAAAACATGGAGTCGAGATGCTCTACCTCAATCTCCACCCTCTCCAAAAGACTCTCCCACGACACCTGCTCCTCAGGAGTTTTGAGCGTGTGCTCTGCGACAGTGTGTGCGCCGTTGGGGTGGATGTCAACGCAGCTGTTGATAGTGATCATATTGCGGGCTGTCTACAGTTCGTTCCTGGGCTGGGACCGAGGAAGGCACTGGCTTTCAAGCAAAGTGTCCGCAAGGGAGGCGGAAAAGTTTTCAGTAGGCAGGAAATTCTCATGCTAAAGCTACTTGATGAGAAGGTTTACACGAATGCTGCGGGCTACTTGCGAGTCGTCGACGATGGAAGCTACCTTGACGACGACACGAACTACAACCCCTTCGATGACACCCGTATCCACCCTAAGTATTACATAACCGAGAACTGGGCGGGCCTCATTTGCAAGGAGGCGCTCAGCACCGATGACACCGAAGCAGACGATGAGCGGAACCATTTTGGCGAGTTGAGCAATAACGTGAGAGTCAGAAAAGTGATGGAGAACTCCGCTCAGAGGAATAAGGAAGAATTTAATTCCCAAGTCGCAGAGGCAGAAGTAAATCTAATGGCATTCCAGGCAGACAAATGGAGGGTGGACACCAATGCCACGTTGCAAGTTTGGGATTGGCTAGAGTATTTGGACATCGACTCGTACGCACAGACGCTATCAGAGGAGAGGAACGATATGGACAAGGACACCATTCTCGGGATTCTGAAGAAGTGCATCTGGGACATTCGTCTTCCTTACAATGATGTTAGGGAACCCATGTTGGTTCTGGACCACGAAACAACCTTCAAGTTATTGACGGGGGAAAGCGAATACAGCTTGAGGGCCGGGAAGCCGATAAGCGGCAACATCTCTCGGATCGACGACATGCGTGCCACTGTTCAGCTGGAGGGTGGTTACACCGGCCAGGTCACCAACAGAAATATGCCCACCACGGGCAAGAACGGAGAGGTAAATACACACCAACTTGACCTGGGACAGCAGCAGGGGACGCAGAATACCCCTGAAGCTGATATTTTTGGCCACAAATTCTTGACAGTGGGAGAGCACATCACGGGAGTTGTGATTGAAGTAAAGTACAATTACTACAGCGTCAACATAAGCTTGGCTGATCGTGATATTCATTTCCTGAAAGCTAGCCCGTCCGAGTTACACCAGCAGTACAACCAGGTCGGAAAGAGACCTGCAGGCCTCCCCCCCATTTCCCAGTTCTTCTCTCACCAAGAGGCCGATCGTATTTGGCAGATTCGGCAAGACAAACTCCAGCAGAGCGTGAGCACCATTCGCCAGCAGCAGGCCATTTTGGATGAAAGCGGTGATGCGAGCTACAAGGGTGGTGGCAATGGTGCGAACATTGTTACACCGACTGCCGGGAATGGAGACAGGGGTGAGATTGCTCCCAACGCCAAGTTCAACACTCGTAATTGCCTTCACCCTGTCTTCCGGAATGGTAGCTACAAGGTGATTAGCAAAGAGATGGACGACAAATTCAAGAAGATCGGCCGCGATGCTATCGGGAGCGTACTGATTCATCCCAATAGTAGAAAGAGGAATTGTTTGACGTTGACCTGGGCTATTCAGCAAGGTGTATACAAAAACTGGGAGGTCGAGGAGAGAAATAAGCTGAACCAGCACACTATCGGTGAGAAGCTGTGTATCAAGAGCAGCCGCAGCCGGAATGGCGAAGATGTTTTCGAGGAGATCGACGAGCTTCTCAGCAGATTCATCGAGCCCATGAACGGCTACCTCCAGGACATGTGCAAAAATCAGAGCAAGAAGTACGTGGAGGTCATCGACGGGAGTGTTGAGAAAACTGGCGGTCTGATCGACCAAGAGATGGATGCCAGGCTTAAGGACATGCAAGCCAAGGGACAGAGCACTGTGCCCTACCTCTACTACGTGAGCAAGCAACACCCAGGATACTTCTGTTTGAAATATTTGATGCCAAAAAGTGACAAACCCAAGAGCGAGTTCATTGGGATTTGTAGTGGGGGAATTGTGTTCCAAGGGAAGACTTACCAGAAGGCAACAGATGTATTAAATGCCTTTAAGAGAGGGCTAAGCGACAAGGGTAGGAAGGGAGCCAGGAGAGCGACGGGAGGAAAAAGCGGAGTTGCTGCGACAACCACCACCACGACGCTTGCTAGAGGTGCTGCTGAAGGTGGGGCTGAAGTGGGAACAGATGCTGCAGCCATTGCCGCCAACATCCAGAGCTGGGAGCAAGGAGGAGGTGCTGGATATGGGCTGGCGGGGAATATGGTGGGCGTCCAGGCTGCTGCGGCGCCGGACTATGCGAACAACGGGAACAGCTGGCTCGACCCCACCCCCCAAGGAGCCCCCGGAGGATTCAACAACCCACCACCTCTTGGCGGATTCAACCAACCCAACTTCGGTGCCCCGCCTCCTGGACTTCCCCCCGGACTCCCGCCTAGCGGCCCAGGAGGTTACAACCAGCCGCCTCAAATGTTCAACCAGCCTCCACCCCAATTTCAACCCAATTTCCACCAGCCACCACCTACCTTTCACCAACTTCCTCCTAATTTCCAAATGGGTGGCCCAATGGGAGGCCCAATGGGAGGCCCAATGGGAGGAGGCCCAATGGGAGGCCCAATGGGAGGAGGCCCAATGGGAGGAGGCCCAATGGGAGGCCCAATGGGAGGAGGCCCAATGGGAGGAGGCCCAATGGGAGATTCTCGGGGTGGACACATGGGAGGTAGCATGGGAGGGGGAGACAGAAGATCGGCACCAAGCAGGCGTGACCAGAAATTCAATACCAAGGGAATGACTGAACAAGATGTGAACATTTACGGTGGTGGAGGGGGGAATTAGGAATGAAGAGTGTGTAATTTTTATGTGATTTGTGTGGAACTGGTAGGGCTGAGTGAATGGGAAGTGGCACTATGTCCGGTGACTATTTGAGCGACAAAACTGAACGAAAAAAACAACAAAACCAAAAACAAGGGCGACAAACAACAAAATAACCACAAAAAGAACAATATTGTGCTAAAAAGCACTTAAAAAACAAAATAAAATAACAATAATGACCGGGCTAAATGTTTGCTAAAGTGCTCTACGTCATCAAAAGTTTATTCATTATCGGCGCCACTCACATTGTAATATCTCTTCAAAGTTTTGCATGCTTCATAATAGCAGGCGTCCCCTCCGCCGCCAGCACCGGTCATCCAGGGGGGCTCCCTCTCCCTCAGTTGTTCAAGTGCCTCGCTCCCGCTAAACCGTATCCCACTTCGCTTGTCTCGATAAATACCAGGAAGAGCTGTGACAGGACAAAAATGCCTCGAGGGATATATTGGTTCTTTCTCAACCGCATCTGCTCGAATGTACCTCTCAACAGCGATAGAGTCGCGACATTCAAGCAGTGCCGTACTCAATGACATCACCCGTTGCCAGTCGCCATCTTCCAATAGGCTTGAGCTTCCGCCAGTTTTTGTTTTCTTTGCCTTTGCTCCCCCCTTCTTTTTTGTTGCTTTCTCTTTCTTGGCCTTTGCTTTGGCAGATTTTGCCTTGTTAGCTTTTTTCTTTTTGGCCACCGCTTTTGCCTTCTTCATTTTCAAACTTTCCGCTCTCCCCTTCTCGTCTAAATCATCCATATCACTACCGCTCTCACTCTCCGATGAGTCACTGTCAGCCTCAAAATCACTCCCCCCATCATTCTCATCACCCCCCCCTCGATTACCCAAAATCAAGTCGTACGAATTCTCCAACCTGTCCAGCCGTGCTTCCCACCACTGCCTCTTTGTCTCCTCATCAACGTTGTCCCCCATCACCCCCCCATTCACAAAATATCTCTTTGCTTTGTGTTGCCTTTGTGTTCGAGCTGTGCGGGTCTTCTTCCTTATTGGAGTCGTCGTCATCGGGGGGATAATTTCGAGAGCTTCACCTCCTCCAGAGAGGGAGCTCATGGTCGCATTCCAATCGGATCTGGGGTCAGGCATCGCAAAGTCACGAACAAAGAGAAGCTGGGGAAAAAGGGGGAGGTATTGCCGACTTTTATCCGACAAGCTTCTCTTGGTCGCTTTGACTTATACAAATAATAAAGGGGAAAGGCGATAGAGAGATAGGATTTGGAGAGAAAATGAGAGTGAGTCAGGGTCTAAAAAGGTTTCTAGACAGAGTGGAAACACGCAGGGCAAAAAAGGAAGCAGCATTAAACCTTGATCCATTCTTTTCACGTGCATCCACTACGCGCGTAATACCTCAGAGATGCCGACTACGACTTTTAAAAAAAAGAAAAGACCCAGAAACGATGTAGCGAAGCTTCTGAAGAAAACTTCAGACGATGAAATTGAGGATGGAGCCAACGATACTAGGGATTCCACTGGCAAGGACTCCTCCGAGACGGAATCTACGCAACAAATCGCAAGCACAGCCGACCTAATCGCGCGAAGTAAGAAGAAAAGGAAAGTACTAGAGCGAAGCAAGAGGAGTGGTACCGGAGTCGGGGACAAGCTTCTTTTGAAATCAAACTTCAATTTGGAGGAGACGGGGAAAAATGAAACCAATGCAGCACAAGGCGCGATAGGCAACAAGGAACTAGGCGAGAGATTAAAAGGATCCTTCGCGGGGGCTGGGAGCGAGGGGAGGGGGGCAGAGAGTGTAATTCAGAGTAAACACGAGGCAGCGATGAATAGTTTTGTAATGGAGGGAATGGAGAAAGCAGGCGTAATGGCGAAAAAAATGGAGAAACAAAAGGAAGTATCGGGTGTAGAAAAGGAGACGAGGGAGCTATATAGATCACTGGATCCGCGGAAGAATGATGGTGACGGTATATCCCCGGTGCCTGAGGCACGAGATGATGACAAGGGAGCAGGGGGGACAATGTTGGGTGGAACTGGTATCGCGGAGGTGATATTGCCAACGTCAATTCGCCTTCAGAATGCGAGGGAAACAGTGGAAGCAACTAATGAGAAAGAGAAGATTGGCTTTATGGGTAAACGAGATACTACCGTTGCAGGGAGCTTTAGTCACAATTTCAAGAAGAATAGTCATGAATGGTACAAAAACATGGTAAAAACAAAAGAAAGAGATGATGCACAAAGAAAGAAACAGGGCCAGGAGAGCGAAGAAGAGTGCGAAAAGGACAGCAGCCGACCTGGCTTCAAGTCTTTAGATGAGAGGAAAAAAGAAGAGCGGATTGGAGAAGGAGCTGGGAAGAGAAGCAAAGATAGCTTCACTAACAGAAAGAACAGAAACAACGACGATAAAAAATATCGCGATTTCATGAATAAGGCTAGAAATTCTCGGATGTGACGGCATTGTAATGTATATGAGTTGGTTTGCAAAAAACTTGCCAAACTTTGTTGCCTGCTTATTACTTGGATGAAAAATGTTACTACCTGTCACCTGTGCTTCTGTAAAAAAAAGTTTTTTTATGGTTCTGGTTCTGGTTCTGGTTCATCAGTGGCCGCCTACATTATTTCCCAGGTCCATCTACGCTCGAGTAGAGTGCACCCTTTGCCCGTATCGTGTGCATGTGAATTCCGGCTTGTACCCTCTTTTTATTTCCCACCCTTTCACCTCGATCTCCTATTTTTTTACCCCTGCCACCCAAATTGTAAACAATAGGAGCTCTCCCAACCATAGCTGCTTCCGCAGGCATTTCTTTGTTCTCTCCAATTATGTGGTTATAGATGACATTTTTTTTCATATGACACCTGAGTCCGAGACGATTTCGTTTCACTAAGTCGTGATAAGCAATGTTTTGGTTGAAATATCGGGGTTCGGGAAGAAGACCCGCTGAAGAGGGCCGAGGTGGTGCTTTCGGTGATGGTAGATGAGTTGGTGTCCCTGTTCGGTCGAGAAAAGTTTCTTCCTCGATGTCTTTGCCGCCAACACAATTGCCTTTGTTGTCACCATTTTTATGATTTACCCATTCCCTGGCACCGGGGACTCCCTTCTTCGCACAGTTCGTGTTGTTAATTCGGTACGGACTCATGTAGTTTCGCTTGACCTTTCTGGTAGCTGCTGAAGCAGATAATGGACGCTGCTTTTTCTCAATGGTCGCATGTTGCTTGCCCTGAACAACTTCCTGATTTACATCGGGTAAATTTCTTGCTTCAATTTCTTGCTTCAGGTGCGGAATTTCAATATCACAAGTTGGCAGTCTTGGCCGACGAGTTGCTTCTGTCTCATCAGTAAAACTGTAGCTGAGTTTGTAAAGATGAACCTTCTCGCGTATAGTTTTCATGTCCTGTAGAACCACATACTGCGATTTCCGTACCGGCTTTTCACTAGAGTTACGCGATGGAACAGATTTCGCCTTTAAAGTCCGGGAATTCAGCAACCCAGCACTTTCCATCTCTTCCAGCAACTTTAAAAAGTAAGTGTGCTCGGGTTCCAATTTTTTTTCGATTTTGAACAACTTCTTGTAAGGTCACAACAACTACAGTTAATTCCAGTTTTCTTAGTTTTTTGGCCAGGCGCGCACACTCAACATACAAAACACCAAACCAAACGAATAAGAACTGCGACTTACCTATGGACTAAGCATACCACTTCATTACCTTCCCAATACACCTTCCTGCCTCCTCCCCAGAAACGACAATGTCCTCTCATGCTTCATATACCACGAGCGGTAGCAATGCGAATAGCAGTGACTCCACGCCGGAGGGAATGGAACGAAAATGGGACTGGATATTCAAAGCACTTTATTCTATCTCAAGGATGAGGCAATCATCGATTCTTCTTTCAATCCCTGACACGGTTTTATTCGTGGGTGGCGCTCCCGTGAAGTGGATTGGTACGGTGGCTGACGGACGTGTGGGTAGGAGGGTGATGGGACGTGAGGGAGGTTACCGCAGTCAGAGTGGAATTGGTGCAGGTCGCTTCACAAATGTGAGTGTAACCAAATTTCTCCATTGTCGTACATGTATAACCCAATCCCACTCGTATCATAAAACTAATCCTTGTCTTAAATCTAACATCGCCGATGATGCAGGAACCCACTCGTCGGGGAAACAAGAGCACTCATAATGATGAAATTGTCATTTTTGAACAGCTGCACAATATTCACTTGGAATTCCTAAAGTTCGCCCTGACGAAAGGCCATCATACTCCCCCTCCCCAATCTATTGATGTGAATGCTCACCAAGATGAGTTGGTAGCTGTCGTTTGGTACAAAGACGGCAAGAGGGAGGTGCTAAAATCCGGCAGTATGGCCATGTTGATCAAGCATAGGGAGTGGAGAATCCAAGTGCTCGCCCTTCAGTCCTATATCAAACCATCGTCTACATCACAGGGTCTTTATAGCCTGTCTACGATTCCTAGAGCTATGAGTGACGACGCGGCTGGCAACGCTGGTGCGTTGGACATTCTCACGAAATCACTTGCGGAGTATGCTGAGAAAGCTTACGTTGCAGGGAAAACAGAAAACGATGACAACAGCGACGACGACTTACAGCAGTCTATCCGAACCCCCCCCGTACTCCCAAAATCGAATATTAAGGTAACTAACATGTCGGCAGAATTCATTACCGACGAGACCGGTAAATTATGGTTTTCCCACCTTTCTCGGGTCCACGTGAGAGTGATTCACACAACACTAGAGAAAAAGATTGAGAGGGAGCGTGTAGAAGAGACTAAGGTCATTGAGGCTGCAAATGTAGTGGGCAGCGAACTGAAGCGGCTCCTTAGGATGGCGAGTAACAGGGGCGTCAGCGTGAGCAGCAGTTTTGCCCACTTTGATCCTCAAGGAGTGGGGTATGCAGACTTGAGCTGCTTAATAGACGGACTCTCTCGCTTGGGAATTGGCATCAGTGAGAAGGCCGGGGAGATCCTAATGAGTATGATTGGTCAGGCTAGTAGCCTACACTTTAGAAGTAGCGACCTGGTAATGTTTGCTGAATTGGATGATGAAGAGGAGGAAGAGAGAGGAAGCTCGAGCTTGGAGATGGGAGGCAGCTACATGGATGGAAACGAGAGCTACCAGTCGGGAAGCACGCGGAATAGCAGCAGACGAAGCTACAGTACTACCAGCAATAACAACAAAAAACGGCCGACGAAAAATGCCTTCGTTAAAGTCGATAATCAGAGCGATGAATTAATTGACCCCAATGAGCTTGTTGATGCTGCTCAATTGGACCTGGATTACAAAGTTGGAGGTGCACCAACGGTAAAACAACAGGAGAAAGAACCACTTCCACGTTGGGCGAGAAAGAGTACAAAGAAAGCTTATATGGAGCTTCAACGGGCCGGTGAAAGAGCGGGAAAACGACGGAAAAAGAGTTTTGCATACGATGACGACGTCAGTGACAGCGATTATGACGGCGACGAGGGCAATGCTGACAGGGCAACGACGCCTACCACAGCAAACATACACCGCTCCTACACGCAGGAGTCCGCGAGAGACATTACCTTCCCTGACGAGGAGAAAACAAACCTGGATGCGCCCAACGTGAGCTTAGATGCCACAGACACCCACGAGGAGACGAAACAAATGATAAAAGATGAGGAGGGCGCAGAAAAGGATGAAGAAGAGTCTGTCAGCCTGCAGTCCACAAACGAGTCGTCTTCTATCAATAGTTTGGTACCTTCCCTCGCCCTCTCCAACGATGACGACGATAACGATATCGACAACAACGACTCAGACAATCTTTTTCACAGCCACAACAGCATCGTGATGACCTACCGTATCCTCACCGCCGCCAACCGTCCTATCGCAAACCGAAGGGAGGGGTCTACTATCCTTCAGAATACCGTGAGTTACCAGAACGCTCAAAACATTCTTGAGCGGATTGACCCCCCTAAGGATACTCCGTTCACTCTCATCGTAACTCCAGACATATTCATGACGCTTGACACACTCGAAGAGACGTTTACTCAATTGTTAGAGCAGTCGCCGAAATCGCGTATTTTGCTCGTCGGTCTTCCAGGTCTGCCGAACACATTATGGCAAAAGTCCACGGTCCTCAACAATGAGACTCACAGCGACTGTCTGTCACATTTGCTGCAGCACCTTGAGACAAGCAAGACTTTCCCTATTGACGAAAATATCCCAGTATTTATGCTTGGCTTCGGAAATGGGACATCTTGTTTGACCTACTTTGCAAGCGCACAGCTTCACGACGATCCTCACTGGATACTGAAGAGGAATCTCCGCTGCATGCTTCTCTGCAACAGCTTTTGTCGGATTGATCAGGAGCTCAAACGGACGATTCAGGGTGTCCGCCGAGTCTTTAAGAAAGACGACTTTCATGAAAGAGTGCAGTTGCTGCTCACGCTTATGTTTAGCGACGAGTACTTGGAGGAAATTGGCCGTGACAAAGCGATGGAAGTTTTTTGGTCCTCGAGGAGAAAAATCTCCCTCGACGGGGAATTTCCGAGCAAGCAGAGAAAGCACAGCAGCAACATTTGCAGTGGAAATGGGAAGGAGGGCATCACAGCACTCCTCCACGGCATGCAGTCTCACATCGATATCACGCCGCACTTTGATATGCTTAGCGTGCCCCTTTTGTTGATCCAGAGCAGCCGCGACAACTTCATCGCTCCAACCAACATTGGTGTCTTTGAGAACACAGATGAGGAGTACGAGGTAGTGGATAGCCCTCGAGACTTGGTGTACAACCTGCGCGAGCAGATGCGTGCAGGGGGAACAAAGGTAAAGGCGAAAAAACTCCGAGTCGAGTGGATAAAGTGCGGGCATGAGGTTTTGCAGGAGCGAAAGAGCAGTATATTTTCAATCTTTGATAAATTAGTTAAGGAGGCCAACGAGACAATAGCGGATGTTGGTGACGTAGATGCAGGCGATGACGAAATGAGGGGCTACGAGTTGAGCAATATGAGCAAGTTGACTTCTGCAGATCCGAATTCCAGCGGCGCATTGGGTGTAAATAACTTGAGCGATTTTTTTGACGTCTTGGGGACTGATGAGGAGGACGGCAAGACTGGACGAGGAGGAAAGCACCAAGGAAGGAATAGGAAGGGCAAGGAAGGCAATTCAGATAGCGACGAAGATTTAATACCTGCTGCCGAAGGTAGCGGCCTTGGGGAAACGACATCGCTCAACGAAAGCGATTTGGTTGGCGACAAAGACACCGTAGTCAATGACGAGGAGAGCAAATCTATGAGTAGTATCCAAGAAAAGCAGGAGAAAAAACGCGAACGCCGTGCTCGAGAAGCTCAAGTTCGGAAACAAAGAGAAGAAGAACGGAAAATGCGCAAGATAGCAGATGAGCGTCGCCGCGAACTCAAAAAGATTCGAGCTGAGGAGGAGAAAAAAGCAGACGATTTGCGAGTGCTGGAAGAGCGGCATCATATGCACCGAGAAGACATGCGCAGTAGTATGAGCGAGGAATATTTCAACGAGTGCGAGGAATGGGAAAAGCAGGCTGAATTCGCTCGGCTCAAGGCCAACGAGCTGCAGGCGGCCCGAGAGGAGGATGAGATGAAGGAGCTTGAGGCAGATCAAGCCCGTAAAAGGGCACAGAAACACGAAGCCCGCCGCTCGAGAATACTAGAGCTCCGCAAGAAGTTCCTGGAGGACGAATTGACGATGGACGGTGACAAAAGTGGAGTATTCAACCAGAATATGCATAGTTTGGACGCAGTTCAAGCTGCCCATTTCACCGAGCGCCTGCTTTCGGATCTCTTTCAGTGCAGGAAGAGAATGATCGAGAGCATGAAGCGACAAAAGCTTGCACTCGACAAGGTCAAGGTTTTTCAGACTGAATTCGATAGCGTGGAGCGTGAGGTCAGGGGGCTGAGGCGAACGCAGAGGCTTGCCGCCACGAATAGTACTTTCCAAGCAATCAAGCCGACCAAGAGAGAAATGGAGGAGCTCAATAGGAAACTCGATGAGAAGACCTTGCAGCTCAGTGAGGTCAAGAGTTTGTTAACCGGGAGGAAAGAATTGCTAGACATTGCGAACCGCAGTGTTCAGGGGCTTAAAGTTGTCTTGGCAGGCAAGGAAGAGTCCACGCAGCAGCTCATCAAGGTTATCAAGACAGTTCAAGACAAGATGAAAGGGAAGTTAGCTATTCTCAGAGTAAGCAAAGATAACTTCGTGAACGAACGCACTGAGATCGAAAAGATCTTATCGCAAAGTGAGACCCGCATCAAGATAGTGAAGGTGGAATTGAGGAAGGTCGAGAAACACAAGGGTAAGTTCGTCGACACAGATGTCTGGCAGAAGGGTGTTATGCAGAGGATGCTGAGCATTGATATCAAAGAGCATTTGTCGAGGGAGAAGGCCACATTGGACCGCGTTATTGTGGAGTTCATGAAGTCACTTGCGGAAGTTAAGCATGGAATTAAGCAGACAGAGAAAGACATCCAGATGGTCTTAAAAGAGAGTGGGGACCTTAAATTGGTCGAGGGGGAAATGATCAAGGGCTGGTCTAAGGCTATGGCCAAAAGCGTTGCCATGGAATTCGAGGAACAGATGAAAAGTGAGGATGGCGCTAGTGTTGTCTTGGAGGGGACCGAGGAGCACAAGAAAAAAGCTCAGGAGGCAATGAAGAAAAAAGGCAGCATTGCTGACGCTATCAGGCTCAAAAGTGGCGAAGAACGCTCGAAAGAGGAGAAGATGTGGGTTTCAATGGACGTAATATTGAATCCAGACAAGTACAGCCACGTTAGCGAGATCGAGGCCGAAGAGATGAAATTCGATCCTGACTACAACATCAATTTCAGCAAAGAGGACATAGAAAGAATGCTTGCTCTTCCTCCTCAGATTCAGCTCGCTCTCCCCTTCTTATATTCGCCACTTGAGATCAAAGCTCACGAACTATTGATGAAGTTTACTACAGAGCAAGGCGAAGCGTTTTTCAAGGATTTGGATAGTCACAGCCAAGACATCGAAGCCGAAGGAGAAGGGGGAAAACCATCTGCGAAGCAACAAAGGGAGGCGGCGGCTCAGCTCAACGCGCTCCTGAAAGAGCGCAACTGCAGCGATGTGAGGGCCACCCCTCTGGGGGAGATGGATGAAGAGCAGAGAGACTGGATTAAATTGGATAAGGTGCTCAATCCCGATTTGTACCAAGAAGCGGAACTGGGCGGTCCCGACAAGGGCGGCAGTAGCGGCGGTATTAGAGGTAATCCTTCCCCCCAAAGGAGAGCAAGTGTGGGCGCTGTGGAGCCTGCCAAGCCAGGTGACATTTACGAAGAGAGGCGAAACGAGTACGCCAAGGGTGAGCAGCTCGTCCCTTGGCGCTGCAATTTCGACGACATCAGCTTGAGAGAAATCTACAAGGAGTACATCGAAGATTTGGAAACCGACGATGAGAAGTATGTGAAGTATTTGATGGACAAGTACTACGTGAGCGAAGAGGAGAGTCGCTTGGGTATAAAGGCTAACGCCATTTTGGACGGAATAAGGGATGTAAAGTATGTTCTGACAAATCCAGAGATGCGGAACGGCAGAACTGCCAGGGGAGCGCTACAAATGCTTACGGAAAAGAGGATGGGGGGTGGTGGCGGCAGTGGCAGCGGTAGTGTCGGCGAAAAGAGAGACGAAGAAGACGAAGAGAGCAGCAAGGAAGACAAGAAGTCGCAGGGTCCCAAAGAAAACATCGACGGAGGTGATGGAGGTGACGGTGGCGATGGCGGCAGTGATGTCAACAGCCACAAAGTTTTCGGATCATGGTACATCGTTCATCCTGCTGCCCTCGGAAGAAATAGCCAAACGACCAATTGGAATCAGGTTGAATATGATGATCACATAGATCACCCAGCGAGTTATCAATATTGGAGGGAGCCACAGGTTGAGAATACGGAGGAAGAGGAGAAAGTTGACATGGTGGGGGTTATTACTGCCCATCCAGCCCACGCGAGTTGGCTTAAATCGACTAGTAAGCAGCAGTGTAAGGTTGTTAGCAGCCTGGAAGAGCTGAGTAAGGTGGAGTACAGAGATGTCAGACGAGGGATGCAAGTGCTTTATACGAGCGGAAAGACTCAAGAGCTGCTGGAGGAGACAAATTGTAATCTAGAGAGCCGCCAGAGCAGGAGTCACAAGTTCAACATCGAAGTCGGTGGCAAGCACAAGTTGTTGGACATTACTGTGAGCATTGTTTTTCAGGGCGTGTTTGGCCCAAGGGGATACAGGCTAGGGAGATTAGCAGTGCAGTTGTACCGTCTCCCAAGCGAAAATTTTGGTGGGAAGAGTAAGAAAAAACCCGGGGAGAAACCGGACAGCCAGGTCCAGCCGCAGGCTTTAGGCTTTGCCCCCTATAAGCTTCAGGTACTCAATACCCCGGATAATTTAGGAAGAATAGTGATCCACCACAAACCGCAACAGATCCCAATTGAACCAGGGTATTTTCAAGTGGTGGTTGGAGCCGCCAGCGCGACTAAATACAGCGTTCAGGTGTGCGGTCAGATGGGTGAGGACGCCGGCGATATTCTCAATTTAACAAACGAAGAAAGCTTGGCAAAACAAACACGTTTGACTCAGTGCTCCACGGAGCTCGAAGAGCTATGGACGAGCATGCGGTTGGCTGAGAGAAAGATTGCCGTCTGCCAAGGTCTGACTGACGAGTCAGAGAGTGAGTCCGCTCGCTGTGAGAACGACATTGAAATATGTAATAAGGAGCTTGCAGATGATGACGAGCATCTCGAAATGACCGACGAAGAAAGAAATGACGTCTTAAGGGAGATCAAGGTTTTGGAAGTTGAGTTCTCACATTGGTGTAAACTATTTGCGACGAGGACGCAAGAGAAAAAAGACATAAAGGAGGGTCTGGAACAAATGGCTGAGATGAGGAGGGAGAGATTGAAGGAGAGGGATTCATTGAAGATTGAGATGGAAAAGATTCGGCAGGTAATCCCAGCCGCAACGGCAAGCTACTTCGGGGCAGCGCGGGCCACAGAAGTTGCCATGGGTCTGAACGCCCCACTCAACCTCAGCACTGCCAACGCTGCCCAGAGGTGGCAAGCGGTGGGGGCTGTCAAGGATCAGTTGACCAGCAGCTTAACTCCCGGCGAGGAGGTGAGGAGGCTGTATCGCAGGGAAGGGATGAAGTCACTTACTCTAGAGGAGCGACAGTGGTGTATGCTGGATCGTAGTCTGAATCCAAACAAGTGGGAGTGGCTCAAGGTGAAAGAGGAGGAAGAGGACAAGCAGAGAGATATGAGGGGGGGCCGGAAGAAGAAGAGAAGGTACAACGCCGCTGTGGAGCAGTTTCGACTCGATAGGAACGAGGTGCTGAGGATACGAGAAACGCCGTTGGCCAAGCTGGTTCGGAAGGAAGTCTCTGTCAAGAAGCTGTTGCAAAGGTACCATGATGACGCCGAGCTTATGAAAAGAAAAGCGGAACAGATCGCCAGCGGTTTTAACCCATTCTTGGCCGCGGAGACGCGTCACAGAGACGAGTCCACTTTTACTCCTGAGCAGAAGGAATGGGCCTCGGTGGACAAAATTTTGAATCCGCTGGCTTGGAAAGGCTTTGTTAAGCCGGTCGATCAGTTTGACAAACACAAGAATTCAAGTCAACTGAAAGGTCTCAGCAAAAAGGAGCTTACGGAGCTAGGAGTGGAAGTAGGGATCGGAAACGCGGTGAAAGATCCGGAAAACAATAAAATTCTCGGTTTGCTAGGGGGTAAGAAAATGAACTTGGCAAACATCGCTTTGAAGGCTAAAAAGGACAATAAAAGCGGTAGGGACATTAAACCTCTCGGCAAGTGGGTGTGCGAATTCGAGAGAGAACATATACTGCGTATCTGGAGCGCCAAAACGGAAGCTGAACTGAAAACGAGGGATGAGGAGAGGTGCTACAGATTACTCAAGGCTTACAATGGAAATTATGACGAATACATGGAAAATCAGAGGAAGTTGAAGGAGGCAGAGGAAAGAAAGTTGGCAACTCATGGGAGAGATTTTGTACCAATCCGAGTGGATGCTGTTGGTGCCACTCTGGAAACTGATATTGACGCTAGGTGCAGGACGGTTTTGAGCGAGCTAGACAAGACGACGGTTTATAAGAACCAGTTCATGGATAGCAGTGTGCTACACGTGGCCCCCCAGCGGTTTCCTACCAGCGTTTTGAGGATGGAACTTGAGAGGGAGTTAGACAGGCTGTTGCGGGAGCAGATTTATGAAAGAGAGAGAGCGAGCAAATTTTTCGTAGAGGACAGTAGCGATTCCGACGCGCCAGGGTACGAGCAGGAGGAGGGACAGCACGCTGATAAAAGTGATGATGACGAGGACACCAGACAGAGGAAGGCTGAGGCACGGAGGAAAGAGCGGCGACAGAAACAGAGAGCGAGCAGGGCAGCGGAAGACGTCAAATTAGCTAAGAATAGAATATTAATGGACACGCAGAGCGCGGAAGAAATGATGAAGAGAAAGGAACTGGAGGAGCTTGGGTTCGGGGGCTGTTTAGCTTGCAAGAAAAACCCATGTGAGTGGGTCAGCAATGTGGACGTGGAGAAGGTAATGAAGAGAAGAGAGATGATTGCCGACGAGTTGAATTATATCCGGAAGCACCCCGAGTTGCTAGTCCTTGATAGTCAAGTGGCACTAAGCGCCCAAAGGGGTGGGGCCACTAGATTCAAAAGAGACGAGTTGATTCACGAATTGATGTGGGAGAGCAGGGAGCTGGAGAGGAGGATGAAGCTGAATGGGATCGACAAGGAGTTGCACGATTGCTACGCCACCAGGAAAGAGTACATGGAAGTTAAGGTGCTGCACGGTTACAGCACACTACTTTGGACTGGAAATGCCAGGCGGGCGCTGGAGAGGGAGCACAACAAGCTTGTTGCAGTCACCACGAGCGCGGAGGTGGTTGACGATATTTTGGAGTGGATGTTGGAAGGATGGTATTTTGGTGAGAGAGAGAGCAAACAAGTAGTCGCTGGATTTGTACCGAGCTTAAAAAAGGACGGTTTCGTTAAGCCTGGAACAGAAACGGTCAAAGCTAGTGCGGTGAAAGATAAAATGGAGGACGACAGAAAGAAGCTCAAAAAGGAGATCAAAAGAAAAAAGAAAGAGGCTGCGAGGAAGAGAGCTCAACTGGTGAAAAACCACGCCGATAAGTACGGAGGGGTCGGGGTGACGATCGGTGGGGGAGGAGACGAGAAAAAGGGGGACCCCAGTGACGAAAGTGACACAAGCAGCGACGGGGAGGAGCAGGGGACACCCTGGGAAAAGATCCTACCAATTGCGACGGCCGCCCAGTTTAGGATGAAGAAGGAAAAGGCCGTGAAAGAGGGAGACGAACGAGACCATGCATTAAACGAGACGGAGCAGACCATGAAATTTGGTCTATTTTGTTTGACTTTCCAGTATTTTCGCGCCATGACTCTTGTCAGGCGAGAAAAAATCAGCTGGACTGATGCAGGGGAGCAGATTGGAGCCGAGCACAGCATAAAAAAGCAAAAAATCACAGTTGAAAGGCAAAAAATAATGGAGGAGAACAGACTGGCAGCGGATAGGAGCAGAAAATTGGCGCAAGCGATGAGTAAGGCGAAGGAAGGCGAGGAGAGGAAGAAGTTCAGGGAGGAGCAGGAGACGAAGAGCGCGGCCAAGAAGCTATACGACAAGATGCGGAAGGAAAAGACAGAGAACAAGGCGAGTGTAGTGCTTGCGCGAGTTTACAGGGGTCATCTAGGCAGAAAAGCGGCCAGGAGGTGGGCTATGAAGAAGGCAGAGCTCGAGGCTATGAACGCTCTGATGCAAGCTTCAGCGATTACCATCCAGAGAGTAGCAAGAGGTCACTGGGGAAGGATGGTTGCTAGCGATGTCAGGATGGAAATGGCAGAATTCATCGCACAGATCCGACAGGATGAAGCGCTTGCAGATGAAGAGGAGTTCTGGCGCACTCACACAGTTGCGAGATTTAAGAGGGATATGAAGGCTTTCGTTACACACATTGGAGAAGCCGCAAAGAAGGCGAAAGATAAAATGAAAAGAGGCAACGATGACGACGACGACGACAACAATTTGTAATGATTTTGTTTGAACTACTGAGCAATTTAGCTAGAATCGTTCATGTTGTGCGCTAAATTTGGTTCAGCATTTATTTCTTTCATTTGTACAAGCCCGTCGCACGCCGTTTCAAGCCCAGAGGTGTCGCTCGTCGTGGCATTGCATTTCTCTCCACTGTCATTTTCTTCTTGTTCTGAGGAGGCGTCAGAACAATTTTCATTCTTTCCTCCAAGGAATTTTCCTTTAAGGAATTTCCATCAAGTTTGTACAGATTACTCTCTACTTCCCGGATCTTGGCCCTTTCGCTCCGGTACTTTTCCAGGTCAGCCATCCCGAACTGAAACTCCTTTATTACGATGCACATAAGCGCTAACATCTCATTAAACTTTTCCCTGTGCTGGTTCCCCACCAAATAGTCAGGGAGTAGATCCTTTGGTGGCTCACGGCATATCGAGACTACAACCCCCAAAATAGAACTCAGCTGCCTTAACCGTCCAATTTGTAGAGTCCCACCTTCTTTTGAATTAGTTCCAGACAATTGAAAGTCGTGAACAGAAGAGAAAAGCTCATGCACCTCTCGCAGCAATTCTCGGTCCTGTGGAAGGTGGTTAAGAAAAAGTTAGGAAAAAGGGGATCATTCTTGTGTGAAAGGGCAGAGAGGGTCACCGTGGCGAAGATATCGTACTAACCTGTGTGATTACGGACTTATCGCTAGTTTCCTTACTACAAGAATCATAAATATTGGCGAGCTCATCTATATACTTGTGCCCTATTTTCATGCACTCATCCTGGATTCTTTTCGCGCCGTCAGTGGCCATGTTTGATACCTTTAAAACCGGTAATTCTTCGACCTCTTTCTTCACGACCTCTTCAGCAGATAGAAAATAATCGTAAAACCTATCTCGAATGCTATCTTCTTTGGCACAAAGGTAGTACAACTTTTTTCTCTTCTTCCTCCTCGCTGCTGCTGTTATGCACTCCAAAACTAACCCACAACCACTACAAGGCAACTTAAATTCTGTGTCTCCATTTCCGTCAATTTTACGGGCGCTGATAATATGCCCTTTGATTTTCTGCGTCCTGGAGAAGCTCCCACCGTTCCGGTATGTTAAGCTTATATGGTAGATGTTCTGATCATCTTCAGTCTCACAGGTGAGAACGAGACTACAATATTTTAGGACCCAACCGCCCATTATGCGGCGTCTCTTGTACAAGAGGACCTCAAAAACTAAGGCACATTCACCAGGACTCACATTGTCGATGCTTCTATTAGATTGAGATCTTCGCACATAGCCAAGGCCCAATCTCTCTCTTTTGTTCGCTTCGTCTTCCTCAATGAATTCCTCCTCAGAGGGAATCCCCCAACTAACTGAACGTTTGACGACGACTTCACAGACACTCTTGAAGGATTGTCGTCTGGGTGATTTGTCAGCCTCTTTTGCTTTATCTGGAGTAGGGTCAGTGGCAGTTGCTGGTATTGTAGTAACTAGGGAAGCCATAAAAAGGCAGAAACAAAAATGTCTGCGCTCTCTGCTTAGGTTTCAGACGCGATTATACCGACTAATTATTTCTAAATTTAATCATGTGGGGGGTTTTAAGACTGAAGGATTGACAGAGCTGAAGGATTTTTTCTGCCCGGCCGCCCGGCCGTCCAGCCGGGGCGGCTTCTTATAAATCCAAATTTTGTAAATCTAAAAAATCCAACCTGATAATTTATTTATAATTTACAGAGCTACATCGACAACCTTGAATAGTACATATAGTTCCACCTGAATATATTATTTTCAGACTTTTGCTATCTGCCAATTGAGTTGGTCCAAACTATTTTAAACCAGTTTGTTCACCAGACTCCTCCACTTACATATTGCGATAGATGATTAATCTGGAAGACTCTCTTGATAGCAACATGAGCGAGGAACTGCTCGCGGGGGGCGAATACAGTCAGGCTACCTCAGCAGAAGAGGAGTTCGACGCTGTAGTAGGCTACCTGGAGGAAATTTTAATGGATGACAGTTTTGTTTCTTTGCAGAAGGACTTCTGCGAGAAACACTGTGACGTTTTCGAAGATACAGAAGAAAACAAGCTGGAGTATATGGGAATTTTCAACGATTATACTGACAAAATTGAAGCTTTCATTGTAGCAAGGCTGAGTGAGAGGATGGAGAACTTTTCCATGGAGAAATTGAGCAACGTTTTGATGAATGCCGACGAAGTAACGGGTGACGTTTTTGACATGCTCATGTCTTTCTCTGACTTCGACGAGTTTAAGGGATTGATACTGAGTCACAAATTTATGAATGGTATGGACGACTCAATGGAAGGCTCACCGGGGGAAGGGGGGGACGGCATGTTGGGGGTGGGGCTGAGCGTTGGGGTAGTGAATCAGAGTGGACAGCAGCTGCAGGTCGTCAGTGGTGGGGGTGGAGGGGAATTCGACGGGGGAAGTCCGGCACCTAAGAAGAGCGCAAAGGAAGACAACTTGAGCCCTTTAAGTAGAGAGGCAAAGGAGTCTGCTCTCTCTCCGACCAACAAAAATAATTAAAATGCAGCGTAGTTATTTGTTTGCTTGGGTAATTCGTCGATACGTATATTAGCTGCAAGTATACATCTCAACTAGTATGCATGGCACCAATCTGCACTGCAGCACTGCGGCCGTGCACATTACATTAACTCATCAGATGTCAACACATTAAGTCAATTTCCAAGGACCGGAGCAGAAACTTTGTTGAGCAGTCGCTCACACGTTCTTGTGATGTGTTTAGCATTGAGACCAGCCTGCTCATACTGCTCATACTGTGCTCCCGCCTCAATCCACGTGTCAGGGAGAACCATTGGCCTAATTTTGATGTCTCCATTGTCAAGCTTGCCGTCAAGGGCAAGGAAGTGAAGTACATGGTCTCCGAAGCCACCGATAGATCCCTCCTCAATCGTAACCATCACAGAATTGTCACCAGCGAGCTCTCGGACGAGATCAATATCCAACGGCTTCATAAATCGGGCATCGGCCACTGTCACTGCAATTTCTGGATTGCTTTTCTCAATCTCACTGGCAGCAAGGAGCGATTCATGCAGCCGGGTCCCAAAAGATAGAATCGCCACCCTATCCTTCTTTGTCAATCCACGGCCCTTGTCGCTGGGGCGAACAATTCTGCCTTTTCCAATCGGCAGGACACGGCCGTGCTGATTGTGAATGTCCTCGTCGGGGGCAAGGAAGTCATATCCAAATAGAGTCCTCAGCTTCTCGACCCCATAGCCAGTCCCCCTTGGGTATCTGACAACGGAAGGAGCGTCATCGATGGTCGCAGCCGTCTTGATCATGTGTTTCAACTCCAGTTCGTCGCTCGGCGCCATTATCACCAGGCCAGGGAGAGTTCCCATGTAGGCCAAATCGAAGGAGCCATGGTGTGTTGGTCCGTCATTGCCTACTAGACCTGCACGGTCCAATATCATCCTGACTGGCAGACCTTGGATTGCAACGTCATGGACAACCTGGTCGAAGCCACGCTGCATAAATGTACTGTATATGCACACAAATGGCTTTAGGCCCTCTGTCGCCATCCCGGCAGCCATGGTCACCGCATGTTGCTCAGCAATCCCTACATCAAAAGTTCGCTTGGGAAAGCGTCGCCCAAAGATGTCAAGGCCTGTTCCACCCGGCATAGCCGCCGTAATACCCACTATCTTTCGATCCTCAGTAGCAACGTCGATTAGACTGTTCGCAAATATGCTTGTTAAGGACGGCTCGCCCTTCTTCCCCTTCATTTGAATCCCCGTACCAACATCGTACTTGGCGACACCGTGCATCTTATCGCTGGCATTCTCAGCTGGGGGATAGCCCTTCCCCTTAATAGTCTTGACGTGCAACAAGATTGGCTTGTTGCTCGGAGAATCCCTGAGTTTCTTGAGGATTGGAACAAGGTTGTCCAGATCATGACCATCAAGAGGTCCAATGTAGTAAAACCCCAGCTCCTCAAAAAATGTGCCGCCGCTCACTAGGCCGCGTGCATATTCGTCAATCTTTTTGTTCACGTTTTGAATGTTCTCAGGAAAGAGCTTGCTGACCCCCTTCGCGACGTCCCTAAAAGTCTGGAACCTGTTGCTAACAAGGATCTTGCTCGTATAGGCTGAGAGCTGGCTCGCAGGACCACTACCACCAGCTGACATAGTGCCAGTGGGAAGGGAAACCTGCCCGTTGTCGTTCAAAATCACAATCATTCTATTCTTCAAGTAGCCAGCTGAGTTCATCGCTTCGTAGGCCATCCCTCCAGTGATTGCGCCGTCGCCTATGACAGCAATACAGTTGTTGGACGTTGGGGGAGTATTCGCCATCGATTTGCCGATACTCATCCCTTGAGCAACAGAAATCGAAGTAGAACTGTGACCGGCCCCAAATGCGTCGTAAATACTCTAAAGGGAAAATTGGCATTTTTTTTTGGCGTTAATGTTAGCGTCAGGTGGTGCTGTAGTGATGGCAGGGCGAAAAAAACTTACCTCCTTTCTCTTGCAAAAGCCAGATATCCCTCCCTGCTGACGAATTGTATGCATCCGTGAGCGGCGACCCGTCAAAATCTTGTGTGGATAACACTGATGCGCAACGTCCCAAATGATTCTGTCCGTCGGTGTGTCGAACACATGATGAAGTGCCACAGTGAGCTCTATCACACCAAGGGATGATCCCAAGTGGCCACCAGTCTTCGACACTGATTCCAGCACCTCCCAGCGCAGCTCTTCGCTAAGCTGCTTCAACTCATCAATTTCTAGAGATTTCAGGCGCTTTGTCAACAGTTCAGCGTTATGTGGGTCGTTCTCATTTGCTGTTACCATGTCTAGAAGTGGCTTTGAGGAAGGGCCAGAGTACCCCTTCGCTTGTGGGGAAGAAGATGAGGTACGCTGCTCATCATTTAGGACATTGAGCAACGTAATAGCGCGGCCGCCGCGTCGTAACCCATCTCGCGAGTGAATGTTCTGTGCAGCCACTGTTACAAGGTGAAACTGAGAGGAAGGCTAGCGAGAGGAATCGGAAAGTTAGTGAAAAGAGTATTATATATGCACGGAAAAAGAAAAAGTAATTACCTCCAGTAAGGCGAGAAAAAGTGTGACGACGACCGACGAGCGCATATCAGCCAGCTAGGGGCAGATGGCTGCAGATTTGCGTCCGTTGAGGTTGCCCTTAATGACGTCGGATGTTCTGCTTTGGACGAGAAGAAGGATTTGAATGATTCACCGCGTTGCTGAGTGATTCTGGATACTACTGCGTGCGGTAGCAGTACGATAATATCAGAATTTTGTCCTGATGGTATTTAAGAAATTCACTCCCCACGGCCCAGCCAAAAGATCGAAGCTCTCAGCTCACCTTCTACTTTCGGTACGTACAGACAATTTTAGCGCTGCAAAAATGCGCGAACGGCGATATTGCGACAATGATCATATTGTGTTTCATTGATATTGTGTAATCGCAAACCCCTTGTCGTGGTTGGCCTTGACAAAGTCAGCCCCACGGCGTTGTTTTGAGAGTGGGCGTTGCTACACTGGTGTCATGTAAATGTTGTTTGTATGGCGAACCAGGCTTCACCGAAGAGTCATCCGTCTGGATGTGCGATGTTGACCGCGATTGTGTTGTG
>Ga0115555_1000503_pt1 | contig 26609 bp, 15 predicted proteins | sample COGITO_mtgs_1104_2_FD_87285 | JGI IMG/M metagenome (GOLD analysis project Ga0115555, IMG submission 87285) | Pelagic marine microbial communities from North Sea - COGITO_mtgs_110407 | ecosystem: Environmental > Aquatic > Marine > Epipelagic | place: Germany:Helgoland, sampling site Kabeltonne... | reverse complement strand
CGCAAAGGCTGAAACAATCACCTTACCCTCTTTTTGACTCTGTCATCTTCATCATCGAATACAATAAATTTGTGAAGATGCTCAACAAGGACAGCTAGGAGCGACCAACGTGGCTCTGTCCTAAGACGAGAGAAGAAAAGAAGAGTTCTGGAAAATAAGTGGAAGCTACGTGATGAAGGTCGGAGGTCAGACAGGTAACTAAATTAAAACAAAGATGGCTTCAACAAAAAGTTGGTCACTGCGTTTTCTTACTACTATTATCAGTGCTTGCGCCTGTAGGTTTTTCCCCTGCTGTTCCACCCATCTCCCCTGCAGTTTGTGGTGCTATGGTTCGACCTGGAGGAACTGGTGAAGAAGTCCCGGACCTCACTTTTTCGTTCATGAATGAAAAGGCGAAGCTTCCAAGTAGGGGAACGGATAACTCTGTCTGCATCCCGCTAGGAGGGATGAACGGGCTCGCCGTTCCACTTCGATCCGGTGTCATTGCGCCATTGAATGAGTGTCGGTCAGTGACGTCCATATCGTCGAGAATCACGCCCTCCCCCACTGCAAACGAATCGTTCCTGTCGATGCCGTTGCTGTTGTTACCGTATGGAGATCTAAGAAAGTTGTAGCTTTCGTTTTCGCGGCTATAGGTTCTGCTATGGGTGCTGTCGTCGTCTACTCCTTCACCACCGGCTCCTCTGCCCCCAACTCCAACCCCAACGAGTCCTCCTCCCCCCCTCATGCTGGGAACGCCACCCATGCGAGGACAGCCTTCGCAAATGATTCCGCTTTCAAAGGCGGGGATTTCGAATCTGTTGAAGAAGAAGCAAAAGCTGTGGCAAAGAAAAAGCACGGTCGTTCCGAGAGCCAAGAAACTGAATCCAAATGGGCAGGAAAAAAAGTAAATGTGAAAGAGCGCAAAGTAGGCGAAAAATACTCTCGGAAAGAACTGCATGCAGACGAGGGTCCTCATGCTGATCACGCTGAACACCTCGCACAACCAGACGACAGTCAAGACGTAAATTGCCAAGAGCTGGTCGCCGAAGAATTCAAAGAGGAAAAACAGAATGCCGACCATAATGGGAACGAAGATTAGGGATTCTACGACGTGCATGAAAACCAATCTCTCAATGGGCTTCCGGTTTCGAATGTTGTGCTGGAGCAAGTACGTGAACTTGAGCATGCGGTCCTGCGTCTCCCTCAGTGTGAAGCTCACCAGTGTCGTCGTCGTGAAGAACAAGAAGAGGGTCGTCGCCAGGATCGCAACCTTGAATATCACCATCTTCATGTTCTTGATAAATGTACTCTCAGAGGCACTCTCAAACGTACTCTCAAACGTACTCTCAAACGTGCTCTCCGCTTCCTCGCCTACCTGGCCGATTGGTCTTCGGCCTTCGGACCTTCGGCCTTCGGACCTTCGGCCTTCGGCCAGATAGTCTCGCGCGTACGCCAGCTCACTGAGCTCTCGCGACTGCACGTTGTACAAAAAGCCGTCCCCACGATGCACGCCGAGAAGCCAGTTCAGAACGACAGTATCGTACCCGATGGCGGCATCCAGCGTCTTCTGCAGCAAGACGTCGCCGAAGCAGTCAGACGTCTTGGGCACAACCAAGCTTAGGGTCTCCACGTTGTGGGCGATCCGCTCCCTCGTGGAGAGGAAGAGGAATCCCTTGTTTAAGGCGAACAGATAGGAACGGTCGGACTCGAGAGAGGGAGAACCTATCGGGGTGTAGAGAAGATCCGATCCCAATCCGCCAGAGGAGTCATCGTCGTAGTCGTCGTCGTCGTTGAGCGGTGAACTGGCGTCACTCTTTCTAAGACGCTCAAGCTGCTGCACACTAATCCGGAAGTTTTTCTTTTTTTTTCTCCCCCCCTTTCGATCATTTCGGTCACTGGACAACATCTCGGCCATCTCAGGCAACTCATCGCTGGCACCGCTTCTGCCACCGCCACCGCCACCGCCACCGCCACCGCCACCGCCACCGCCGCTTACGGTGAGCTGGATGACTTGGTACTTGCCATTGGTCATATCTGCTCGATTTATATAGTTAGACAGACTGCATTCGCCGATACCATTGCCAACGCCGCTGCTGCTACCGGCAACGAAGAACATATGTGTACAGGCAAGGATGCAGAAGGAGAGTATAGCGGCAACCAAAAATGCAGTCTCCACTATTAACCGGAGTGTGGCGGTGGTGTGGGAAATATAAAAGCGCATTATTCGGGCGTGCAGCTTGAAAAACACCTTCTCCATTCCCATGTTCGAGCAGCTGGACTGGCTGACCGAGACCAGGGGGGTGGGCAAAAGGAGTGCCAAAAAACCTTTTCGTTGTCTTTTTCGGTCGTAGGGGCAGTGAGGCAGGGGCAGCAATATATGTCACGTAACTTTTGTGTTGCATGAACAAATGATCGTCAAAAAAAAATTTTCCTCCTCGTGACTCTCGCTCTCATCCTGCCCAAATACTAGAATAAATTATTCAAGTGAAAATCACTTCTCGTCAGCGTCAGAAGGAGCTATCTGACATTATCGCAGGCTGGAAATCCACGAACGAAACCGTCACCTGTTCCTAAAAATTCCTCCCCCCACAATTCGTCCTCTTCAAATTCAATGTCCAAGCGCCCCCACTCCCTCCTGTCCCCACCTGCCTCCTATGCGCCCCTCTTAACCATTCCCAGTGCAAAGACAAAATCGTCGAATGCTGCTGATTCGGCGGTTTCGGATCTATTTTTGATGAGTCTCCCCAATGACCTCGATATTGGAGAACTCACAGATGGAGGGGCAAAGTTTGTGGCTAATGATGGCTCTAATTCTGCGGTGTTAGTGACAGCCGATAAAAGCTACGCTGTATCTAAAATTTCGACCTCGAACAGCTTACTTGTCGTCCCCCCATCCTCCGCTGCCTCACCGGCAGCTCCTGACAATTTCACTTGTACAGTTGTGCCACAATTTTATTATGACCTCCAGCGCAACACTTCCGGTGACTACATCACCCTCATGCGAATGCTCGGGAAAAGTGTTGATTTCGAAGAGGTGAGAAGTGAGAAGTCGCTTGCTCTCATTGATTGCAGTCTCATTCGCAGTAGTTTTCTTGAGCTGAACTACCCCTTTTTTTCGAACCCTTGCTTTCCTTTCTTTCCCACTCACTCACTCACTCACCCACTACCGCAGTACATTGATGACGAAAAGAAAGTTACCCTCGACCGGTTGTGTGAGGCACTCGGACGGAGTGAGGGAGAAGTCAAAGCCATGCTGAATGACGTTGGCGCGGTAGACCTGCCGGAGACGGGTTGGTGCGTCGTCCTGCAGGAAAAGTTTATTGAGGGTTGTGAAGGGATTCTCGAATCCATCAGCCAGCAGGTGTCAGACAAGGACTTTTTGACTGGTAAAGTCGACGTCGCCAAGGTTCTGAAGGGATACAGTGGTGAACTCGCTCTCCATAGGGACTATCTTGAGATTTTGCTCCGCTCAGAATTCGGTGGTGAAGGTGCAGATGATTTCAACGTGAAGAAAATCTCTCTGTCAGTTGACAAGATTGCCCGCTACAGCGGGTTGCAGGCTCTCCTCAGCGTGGATAAGAAAAAAGCGAATGCGGTGGACTCGAGACTATTCATGGAGATGTGGCGGGCGCTTCTCCCTCACCAGCTACCTTCCGATTATGCGATCGAATTCGATATGTTGCAGGGTATTGCAGTCAAAATTGTGACCAACGAGGATGAATATAATGTCGCATATTTGAACCGCGCAGACGTCCTTGGTTTGCCGTTGGAAGGTCGAGTGAATCGTATGCTTGATACGAAGTCTTCGTGGACCTCTGAAGAGGCAAAAATCTATGTAGGAGACTTGGGAGACACTGACTGTGTTATGGAGAAAGGGGGTGCCATTAAGACCTTAAGACCAACAAGTAGCGGTAGTGGAATAATTTGGACAGGGAAAGTGCCTTAGGTGTAAAAAAAAGCTACTGCCAATATTTTTGCGCAACTAACTACAAATTTATTTATTCGGTGCCGTTTGTAGGCCATTCGATTCCTCGATTCCTCGACGACCCACCCAATGAACCACTAAACCAACCACTACTCACTCGTCTTGCTTTTGCCTCCATTTTTGCATCAGAGCTACAAAATTCGCCTGTATATTCTCGACCAACTCCCCTTCTGTCCCGTTATTGTCGATGACAGTCCAGTCACATCTAACTATTCCTTCAAGGGATCCTCCCCCGAGCCCTTTCCTCTCTTTCTGGCCCTCTAGACGGCCTGCTGCATCGTCTCTACTCATGCCTCGGTTGGTGACCATTCTGTCAATGGCAACTGCAGGATCGCTCCTGACAACCCAAACATGGTCGCAGGTTTCGTCCCATCCAGCATCTAGCAACACGGCACTCTCGAGAAGAACGCAAGCGATCTCCTCATTCGCAAAGTGCGTCTCAAGCAACCCCTTAACTGTTGATTTCACAGCGGGCCAGACGAGGGACTCAAGCTGCCTCATTTTTTTCCGATCCCCAAACACTACCCTCCCCAGCGCGGCTCGGTCCACCTCATCGTCCGCACCATCTAGCCCACAGCCAAACTCCCTAACTATCTCTCGGGTCAGATTCTCTCCCTTTCCATAAGTCACCAGCTTGTCGGTCTCAATATAAGCTACTTCCCGTCGGGCCCCAAGAGTCCTCCCCACAGTTGATTTTCCCGACGCAATCGGTCCCGTTATTCCGAGCACAAGCGTTGTCGACGAAGGCGACGACATCAAGGGCTGAAAGGCTGAAGATAATCCAGTGAGGCTCCGGCTCAAGTTGAGGTTGTGCGAGAGAGGAGTGAAGGATCGAGCAGCAGCCAAGATAAGTCCCAATCGCAAGCCACCGGACAGCATGTGGGTTCAGCCGCCGAGGTCGATGTTTTTTTTCAACAAATTATGATCAGTGCAACTTTTGACGGGCGTCGAACAAAAACGACATGGCGTTACTTATCACCCTGTCCCTTGGCTCCCTAATAGTCGTTTATCTTTTAACCTCTCTTATCATGAAACTTGCTCTCTTCTCGCTTCTGACTTGCGCCGCCGCGTTCAATGTCGCCCCCACAGCTAAGGTGCGGATCTGCTTACACACTTCATTTACTGCCCGACTTCCCCCACCCTAACCTTTGTCACTTTCCCCTCTCGCTTCAACACAGCATGCGCCCGCGCCTCTTTCTGCCCTCTCGGATATGAGCGGCGCCACCGCTCCCCTTAAGGGATTTGACCCTCTTGGCCTGGCAACTCTGGGTAGTGATGAGACTTTCCTCTGGTTCCGTGCTGCTGAGCTGAAGCATGGACGCGTTGCGATGCTTGCCACCACCGGGTACCTTGTGCAGGCCGCTGGTTTCCACTTTCCCGGGCAGCTTTCCTCCGGTATCAGCTTTGAGTCCCTCTCTAGCATGAAGCCCTTTGAACAGTGAGTATGCTTGCTTTGCCAATATATAATATACTGTGAAGTGCAAGATGGGGAAAATGTGTAGAATAAACTTCCGGTCAAAGCAGGTCAAATTGCGTCCTTAGACAATCACTAACTCTTAGCTTTTCCCCTCCAATGACGTGTGCCTGCAGGTGGGATGCCGTTCCTGACGCTGGTAAGGCTCAGATCATTGGCACCATTTTCATTGCCGAGCTTGTTTCTGAATCCCAGGGCACGCATTACATGAAGGGTGGAGATCTTCCCACCATCGTCTTCCCCCCCATTGACTTCTCTGGCGTTGACGCCGCCACTTTGGCTACCAAGAGGAACCGTGAGCTCAACAATGGCCGCCTGGCTATGATTGCCGTCATGAGCTTCATTGCTGCTGTCAACGTCCCTGGCTCAGTGCCGGCCCTCATCGGCAACCCTGCCTTCTAAGTGAAATGTCGACGCATGGGGTAGTGTGAGTCAATGTGGTGGTTTGGGCGGGTTTTGTTGGGTTTAGGAAAAATGCTATAGCAGAGTAAGAAAAGAGCGCACAACTAATGAATGGGTTTTTTTGGTGTGCTTTGGGTTACTTTCTTACTTTCTTATATATGTTTTTAAGTATCTTTGAAGTGTCTATTCAAGCGCGCTCCCGCTGTAGCCTCGGCTGTACGAGGGGCATACTGGTTTGCATAATTCCCAGCCCTCACTGAAGGCCGCTACCACCTCCTCGGGAAGTTCCTTCCCCTCCCGAACGCTGGCAATGTTGTCGCGAAAGTGAGAAATTGACGATGCTCCAATTATGATTGCATCCCCGTGCTGGCTCGTCGAGACTTTGCTGTGGTGGACGAGCCATCGCAACGACGCCTGCGCCGGGCTTATCCCGTGCTTGTCGCACGCCCTCTTAATCACATCAACTGCGTCAAACTGAACTTCCTTCATGAATCGATCTTGATAAATTTTTCCCCATTGAGTCTTGGACGTAAATCGTCCTTCAGCCAGAGTATCCTTCTCTTCCCTCTTGTGCTTTCCTGTAAGCATTCCCCCCATTAAGGGGTTGTAAACAAAGAACTTCATCCCAATTCTTCTAAGAGCTGGAAAAAGCTCTTCTTCAACCGATCGAGTAAGTGCGTTGTACATTCCCTGGTAGATGCTTGGCACGACCCATCCCTTCGATTCCATATAAGAATGAATCCAAACAGTCTCCCAGCTCGTGAAGTTTGATAGCCCGAAGATCTTAAATTTTCCCGCTTCATGGCAATCTTGGACAGCCTTCAGTGTTTCCTCGATCGGAGTGTTGGCGTCAGGGCCATGCAAGTAGAAAATGTCCGCGCTCTGTCGCTGGCTAAATTCTAGCTCCTCATCGAGTTGTTTGGTCAACGAGTTGGCCGATAGACTATTTCCCATAAAAGGGTTGCTCTTGCAGCTGGCAGCAAACTTGTCTCCCAGTGTCTTGTCCTCCTCAAATATTCTGCCCAACATCTTGTCCGTCTCTCCCCCGCAGTACATCCTGGCACTATCGATCCTGCATCTGCCTGAAGACGAACTGGCGAATTCTGCTAGCATCTGTGTTGCCGTGTCTTGATCAGTTTGGCCTCCAAAGGTCATCGTGCCTATGACAATATCCAACATTATGAAACACGCAATTAAGTTTTTGTCAATACCTGATTGCAGTTCCAATTTACTGGCCTAGAGGGTGTTTTTGTTGTTGGAAGTTGCACTGATCCAAAAGATATCTTTCTCGAATTCTAATAGGTTGCTTCCCCGCACTCATATCTTACATCCCTTACTTTGTCCTCACCGTGCGGTAGATTCAAATTTGAACCGTGCAGAATGGAAACCAGTGACGATGACAAGACTCAGCGACTTCTCGCTGCCAGTGAACCGGCTGAGAACCCTATTCCAACTACCTCCGCCAACCCGAGGAACTCGGAGTGGTATTATCCTGCACCTGTTGCTTCCGGCTTAAGTTCATCAGATGCATCCCGAAGGCTGGAACACTTCGGGCCGAATGCCCTTGAAGAGAAGGAGGTCAACATCTGGCTGAAATTTGCAAGCTACTTCTGGGGTCCGGTGAGTGTCAAAAAAAAAAGATCTCGCTATCCAAAAATTCGCTCTTTCCTTTCCCTACTTTACCTGCTAACGCTTTCGCTTCACCCCCGTCTTATCTCATCTTCATCATCTCGTCATTCTCATCTCTCGGCAGATGCCCATCATGATCTGGATTGCGATATTGATCGAGTTTGTTAACTATAGTGTGCCTGATGTTGCTATTCTCTTGGTCCTCCAAACCATCAACGGACTTGTTGGTTTTGTGGAAGAGAAAAATGCAGGCGACGCTGTTGCTGCCTTGAAGAACTCCCTCACCCCCAAGTGCACAGTGAAACGAGACGGCCGCTGGATGACGATGGACTCCTCACAGCTAGTTCCTGGGGATGTTATCAACTTGAAGCTCGGGGACATCATTCCCGCTGACTGCAAACTCCTTGACGGAGCTCCTCTCCAGGTGGACCAGGCTGCTCTGACGGGCGAGTCTCTTCCTGTTACTCTCTACCAAGGCGATAGCGGCAAGATGGGAGCAACTGTTAAGCGAGGCGAGATTGAAGCCCACGTGACTGCGACTGGCTCAGAGACTTTTTTCGGAAAGGCTGCGTCAATGGTAAACAGCGTGGAAAACGTCAGCCGCTTCCAGAAGATCATGTTCAAAATAAGCATGTTCCTGCTCTCCCTCGCCGTCATCGTCGTAAGCGTCATCATGTGCGTCCTGTTGAATGAGGGTGTGAACTTCCTACGCTGTCTTGGGATCTGCGTCGTCTTGCTTGTCGCTTCGATCCCCATAGCGATGCAGGTTGTCAGCGCTTCCACCATGGCTGTCGGGGCACGCCGTCTTGCCGACAATGGTGTGATCATTTCTCGCCTCGGTTCTATTGAAGAGATGGCTGGCATGAACATGCTCTGCTCTGATAAGACTGGAACGCTGACCCAGAACAAACTGAAGCTGTTTGAGCCAATTGTGGTCGACGAAAATATCACGGATAAGGACCTTATCTTCTATGCCGCCTTGGCTGCAAAGCGCATGGAGGAGGGACAGGACGCGATCGACCTCTGTGTGACCAATCAGAACAACAGTGATCCCTCCTACGCCAAGAAGATCGAGACTTACACGGAACTAGACTTTGTCCCATTTGACCCCACCAGCAAGAAGACCGTCGCTACTGTGCGCTCCCCCGGTGGCGAAACCTTCAAAACTTGCAAGGGTATGACCAACATCGTCCTGGACATGTGCCAGACTACACCCGAGACTCGCAGGATGGTCGTCAACGCCGTCCAGGACCTCGCCGACCGCGGTTACCGCGCTCTGGGAGTCGCGAAAACCAATGCGGAGAGCGGCGACTGGGAGTTCCTGGGCGTCCTGAGTTTGTTTGACCCACCGAGAGAAGACACAAAGGATACCATTGCCAAGGCCCAACAAATGGGAATCAGCGTGAAAATGGTGACGGGCGACCAGGTCGCCATCGCAAAGGAGACCTGCAGGAGCCTTGGGATGGGTGCCGGAATCCTCGACAGCAGCTGCTTCCACGAAATTTCTCCCCGAGGTCTCTCGGAGATTGTCCGCGACGCCCACGGATTCGCCGAGGTATACCCGGAGCACAAGTTCGAGATCGTGAAGATGCTGATGGATGGGGGTTTCACGTGCGGTATGACGGGAGACGGGGTTAACGACGCGCCAGCTCTGAAGAGGGCTCACATCGGCATCGCCGTAGAGGGCGCCACTGACGCCGCGCGGGCCGCCGCGGACATCGTTCTTACCGATCCGGGACTCAGCACCATCATCGACGCCATTCTGAGGGCGAGGAAGATCTTCGCCAGGGTTAGGAATTACTGCATCTACAGGATCGCCGCCACTCTCCAGATGGTGTTCTTCTTCTTCTTCGCCGTCATTGCGTTTAAGGGGAGCGTCGCGACGTCTTTCCCCGACAGCCAGAGGATGGTAGCCGAGCAGGACACGCTGTTTGGCCATTCCCCCGCGGAGGCCGAGACTGTATTCACCTTGCCAGTTATGGCATTGGTCGCCATCACGCTCTTGAACGACGGATTGATTATCTCGATTTGCAAGGACAAGGTCGTCGCGGCGGCCAAGCCACAGATGTGGGAGCTCAGGGAGATCTTCACTGTGGCATTCGCCCTCGGGTTCGTCCTGGTGACGGAAAATTGCCTCCTACTGCTGATCGGCATGAAGAACGGGCCGGGATCAGAAGCTGGACAGAAGTGCGGTCAGACCGAAGATATGTGGACAGAATATGCATATGACAATTTTGAAGCGGAAGCCAACACTAAACCTTGCGAAGGATTCCTTGCCCACTGGGTCGGGAACGACAGCACCGGCACCATCACATACAAGCAAGTGAAGACAATGATGTACCTGTCATTGAGCATCAGTGGATTTCTGACTGTCATGGCTGCTCGCACCAGGGGATGCTTTTTCCAGCGCAGGCTAGGGTACCTTTTGATGTCTGCTACCGTCGTCGCGTTCATTATCACCACTGTACTCGCCAACCGTGTCGAGAGCATTAGCGAGACCTTGGACATGGAGAACCTAACCGGCAGACAGACTGTGTTCGTCTGGTGCTATGTGTGCATTGGATTCTGTGTGCAGGACATTCTCGTGAAGAGGAGCGTGTACCACTGCTACGACTGGTACAAGCGCGACGTGCTCAGCGCCGGGACGAAGGAGCAACTCCAAGCGGTCATCAGCACGCAGATCGAAGAGGAGAGACTCACCATGAGGAGGACGAGCGCCTCCGCCGCGGGGATGGGACTCGGCCGATCCGGCAGCGGGGCATCCAGGACATCGCAGGGTATCAGCAATGTTGCCGTTAGTGAGGCGGATGGTGGCGCTGGGGCAAACAGCTCCAAGAGTAACCTCAGGAGTGTTAGCTTCAACGGAGGGGGGTCGGGGTACCACGGAGGTTATTATGGTGGTAGGTCCGAGAGGGAGAGTGTTCTGGAAGCAAAAATTGCAAAGCTCCAGAAGGAACTTAATGAGGTTAAGGACATTCTCAGCAGAAAAAAGGATAAGAAGGTCTGAGGGATGATGAAATGGGGAATCTTCCCGATGATAAAAATAATTTGTTAAGGACGTGTTTTAGGGTAAAATGAAGAATTGCGAGTGTTGTTGTCGTCGAGGGTGAGGAATTTGATTCGTGGTTTGTAAGTTGTTATTTTTTAGAGAATGAGAAGTCAGAAGTGAGTTAGGGCCCGAGGTTGAGTTAGGAAGGAGTCAGAAATTTGATTCGTGGTTTGTAAGCTGTTTTTGAGTGCCCAACGGGTGCAGCGTGAACCTCACAATCTGAAATTCACAACGAAAAGCTCCGCTCCAAGCCCCATCATGTCCCACTTCCAAAACGTTGGTTCGTTGGTTCCCGAGAGGATCCTGCAAAAGCTTGTGCAGGGAGATGAAATATATGATCTCCCAGAAGACATGGACTGCTACCCGACGGCTACAGAGTCTCGACTACAGAGCGCATTTGACAGCTCCAAGTTCATGTTTCAGGCCGCGGGTATCCCCGACAGCGAGATCAACCTCTATATGCCAAGTGAGTCGCAGCGCCAGTTGGAGAAGGGGACAAAGATCTCCATCTTCTTCGATAACTGCCCAAACAAGCGCATGCGGCTGGAGATTTGGGGGTCGTTCGTCAACGTGGACATGGGGTTTGGTTATGGGAGTGCTCCAATCAGCGAGCCAACGTATGTTGTCTGGAACGAAGACCACGGAGAGGTAAGCACAGTCCGCTTCGTCCAAGTTCACGACCCCTCATGTGTGAGGGATTGGACGTCGCCGGCAGTGAAGCCCTATGAGTGCAGGTGCTGCTCGCATCTCAACGATGGAACGACAGGAAGTTGTTTGGTATTTGCTTCCAATGACTTCTTAACAGCCAACGACGAGCGCCGTTCCATGATCTCCTTTGACTTCCTGGAGAAATTCAATTACGATGTTGGATCGGTAGAGTCTACGGGTGGTAAGCCGGCTTTGGTTTACGGGTCGAATTTCATGAGGGACGATGAAACGAAATGCCACGTTTTGGGGAGGTTGAAATCGCTCCCAATCGAGTTGCTGGGGCAACGTGCTGTCTTGGAGGGCGTGCTGATCTGCGACAATTTGCCGGTTCCGCTGCACATCTGTAAGGATTCGATCGTCGGAGAGGACGGTGCACCCTTTAGCACGTCATGCGACTTACTAGCGGGTGGGTTTGAAATTCCAGAGGAGTACCAGAATCACCCGTATTGGCAGCCGTCAAATGTAATTGTGCTGGGGACTGCTAAATTTCCAATCGCGGAGCCACTAGCCGAACGCGACTTCGCATCATACTATCCTAACACAGGCTCAATGACGAAGGTGGAGGTTAGGCTTTCGACCGTGGGGGAGGTAACTATTCGTTTGGATGACGACGCGGACCAGACTCTTGCGAAAATGGTAAATATTGATACCCGCTTCATTAAGCAAGCCGCGAAGCAGCTGGGCTACAAGCAGAGGAGGGTTGAAGCATCGAAGACGTTGTTTTTTGAAGGCGTCGATGCGGATGGAAATAGAGTTTTAGTGGACGTGTACTACACGACAAAAGCGCTCAAGACGTGTTTAGACCACCCGAGGCAGGGACAGAACGAGCTCTGGCGGTCCGAGGCGTACCGGAGCTTTCTTGACCTGATCGAGCTTTTGAAAAAGCCCCGAAAGCATACTGCGAGAGGCTATCGAAAAGCGAGCAATGCCTCGAAAAAGTGCAACGGGTGCTTTAAGATGGTGGGGCGTGATGGATTTAGTCAGAACCAGTGGATGAAGGCTGTCGGTCGGGAGTGTAAGGTTTGCATCGAGCGGAGAGCGTCGAAACGTAGGTACGTCGTGGGGAACAAAAAAAGAGGGTAAGGGGAGGGTAAGGGTTAAGGTTAGGGAGGAGTTACAAAAAATTGATCAGCCTTAGTTTAATGATTTGATAAAAATACTAGTTTCCTCGGTGATGTACATTATCAAACCGTCTTAAGCGGGTCGAGATCAGAGTCTTAATTCACTTTGTTGTAGTGGTCTTCCATTCGAAGTTGTGAAGTTGTGGGAAAAGTCAAAAAAAATGGAAGTGTTAAATTCACTCTGCACAACGTGAGATTATTATTAGCTACTGACAAATACGCCGTCGGTGCCCCCTCATTCCTTCATTCCCTCAAATTCCCTCAATAGCTCATTCCTCTTCTTTTTCCATCATCCAACAATGCCATCCCCCTCGAACGTCCGCGTGATCGTCCGCATCCGTCCTCTCTCCCCTATCTCCAAGAATAAGAAGAAGAAGAAGAAGAAGAATCGTAAGAAGAAGAACTCAAGTGGAAGAGACGATGATTCGGACGTGTACAAAAATTCGGACGTATATAATTCCGACATGTATAATTCCGACAACTCCTCCTCCTTGGAAGACGAAGAAGGCACAGACAGAAGTCGTTACGGGGTGAAATTCACTTCCTCCCCTCCTGAGGTCCGCGTCGCCCTCCCCCTTTCCCGCACTACTACCTCGAAATCCTCGAAATCATACAAAGAATACCACCCGACCTCCCTCCTCCCCCCCTCTTCCACACAATCCCAATGCTTCCACGTCTCCAAAATGCCCGAGATGATCGACTGGTGCATAACAGGTGGTCATGGTACGGTGTTCGGTTACGGGCAGACGGGTAGTGGGAAGACTTATACTGTTCTAGGAGGTGAAGGAGGTTGGGGACGGAGGGTTTTGAGGAATTTTTTTCGGCGTGTGGATGATCACGATCGAAGCGGCGGCGATTATGACGACCATAAGGAGGAGAAAGAAGAAGATGATGATGAGTTCGAAGAAGATGAGTTCCCAGACATGGGTCTCGTACCTCGAATCCTCCTCCGTATCCTCCTCCGTTGTCGATCCCTCGGATCCCGTTCAGTAACGCCCTCAGGCGGACACGTGCTCTCCCGCGTGGTCCGCGTTTCAGCTCTGGAGATATATAACGATGTTTGCACTGATTTGTTAGCGGAAGGGTATGGGAAAGGGAAAGGGAGGAATTTGCCCATTCGTGAACACAGAACTCAGGGATTTTACGTGGATGGTCTCGTCGGCTCGACGGTATCATCCTCGAAAAAGGCCGCGCAGATCTTGTCTCTAATAACATCCCGCCGGAAAGTAGGTAACGAGGCTCTCAACGCTCGTTCGTCTAGGAGCCATTTAGTAATAGGTTTCTACGTCGATGGATACGGCAGTGAAGATCTTGCTCGTCCGGTCACGGGTGAAGGGGGGAGGACGGGGGGGAGGATTATGGTCGTTGACCTTGCTGGCAGTGAAAGGCGGGGGGTGAAGGAGCGCGGTGATGGTGATGTTGATGGGGGTATTGGTGGGGGTATTGGTGGGGGTGGGGCGACGACGGGTCTGACGCCAGAATTTAAGCGAAAGGAGAAACGAGATGAGACCGGGTACATCAATAAATCCCTCTACACCCTCGGTAAAGTAATAACCTCCTTAGCATCGCTATGGAAACCCGGGCAAAAAACAACGACAAAAACAAAAACGGGAGAAAATAACTACAAGAATAACAATTACAAGAATAACATACCGTTTCGAGATTCGGCGTTGACAAAATTGTTGATTTCTAGTTTGGGCGGGACGGGAGTGACGACGATGATAACGTGTATCACTCCATCCGTTCCGTTCTTGCGGGAATCGCACCGTACGCTGCAATTTGGTATGCTCGCGAAAGGCATCACGAACTTCCCTGTCGTCTACCGCGAGGGGGGGAGAGAAGGTGTGAGAGAGGTCAGGAGACTTAAGAAGGAGCTCGAGACTGTGAGGAGGGAGAATATGGTGCTGAGGGAGGAGGTAAGGAAGGGGAGGAGGGATAGGGGGTGGACGGGGCAGGTTGGGTTAGTGGAGGAGGTTGAGGTTGTTTTGGGCGAGAGGGGTGAGAGGGGTGAGGGGGGTGGTGGTAAGAAGGCTACGCCTAGGATACAGACGGGACTGAGTGATGAGGATGGCGGTGACACGTCAGAAGAAGAGATAGAAGAAGAGGAGAAGGATGATTATGAACAAGAACATGAACATGAACATGAAGAAGAAGAAGAGTCGGTGACATCCGAAATTTCCGAGGAGGAAAAAGTCATGGCACCGCCTTCACCATCCTCTTTCTCTGGGGGGGGCATATTTGGCCCCGGCAGTGGGAAGAACGATGATGGGGATGATGGCGATGGAGAGGAGGGGGAAAGGGAAATAATGGAGAAGTTGATGGGAATCATGGGTGATGACTCTGGTGATTCTGATAACAATTCTAATTTTGATAAAGAGGAGGATGAAGAATTGGTAGAAGAAGAAGAATGGGAAATCGAACGACGTTTGCAGGAGCAGTTGGTGGGGGTGATGGGTGGTGGCGATGAAGAGGATCATGAGGAGGAGGAAGTCGTAGTAGAAGAAGAGAAGAGTGCCGCATCTTCTGAAGAAGAAGAAGAAGAAGAAGAAGAAGAAGAAGAAGGACAACAACAACAACAACAACAATCCTACCCACCATCTACCGCTGGCGCCGGCGCCGGCGAAGAATGGAGAAGTATGTGGGAACGTAGTTTGGAGAATATGGTTAGGAGTGAGAGTCGGAAGGATGACAGAGAGGAGGGAAATCCTCTGGTGGGGGGAGAGGAATTAAGTCCGCCCAGGGTGTTATTTCGTGAGGATGAGAGGAGGGGGGGAGAAGAGGAGGAGGAGCGGCAGCAACAGCAACAGCAGCACATATTGATGCAGCAGCAGCAGGTGGAGATGCAGATGCAGATGCAGATGCAGATGCAGAAACAGAAACAGAAACAGAATCAGATGCAGCAACAGCAACAGCAACAGCAACAGCAACAGCAACAGCAAGAGCAGCGGCGGCAGCAACAGCAACAACGTCAACACCACGGCCTGCAGATAGGATGGCGAGGCGGAGGGAAATCATCTGTCCCTCGAACGAAACAGCAGCAGCAGCAGCAGCAGAAATTCGGATACCACACGGACAGTCGATTACCTCCACGACAAGTGCATTTGCAACAGGAACAAGGTGATTATAGGTACAGACTACCGTCGTATGGGGAGCACTTTCAACCTCCCCATCTCTCCCCCAAACGTCGACAACAACAACAACAACAACAACAATACGCCAGTACATACGCCCACGAGAATCGGAAGATCTACGCTGATATAACTAACCGTAACAGAATTCAACAACAGGTTGTGGGGGGGAGGATGGTGAAGACGGAAAAGAAAAAGAAGAAGTGGCAGAAGGATAAGAGGCCGTGGTGATGAGAGGGGGGGGAGTATGCGAGGCCACACATACGCGTGTTGACGAGATTAATGTTTAACGAAGAAGTGACAAACGACTAGGAAAATTGTTGATGCAAACTGTTGCAATTTTACAAAACTTTTCCTAACATTTATTTCTCTTCACCTCGCCATTTACTGCAAGCATTTTCAAGTGTTCTTCAATTTCTCTTTCCTTAATTTACTGCCTGTTCTTCGTGTTTATTGCTTTCTTTGTTTTCGTGACGATACTTTTACTTGAAAATTTTTGTCATACATTTTACCCAAAACCATCAACCCCCCAACCAACCCCCCTCTCTCTCACCAATCGAGCGAGAAGATATCCTCCGTCTGAGCGCTCCTCTTCTTCTTCCTACTCCCCAGCGTGTCATCAGAACTCAAAAAAAAGTTCCCCGACGACAGGTTCGACAACAGCCCACATTTCGGGCTCTGGGTAAGTGACGATGTCGATGTTGACGGGGTCGCGTGTGTGGAGGACACGATCATATCCGCGAGGTTTGTGAGGCTGGATATTGACCGTTTTCGTTTTTGTGCCGATGATGTCGTAGAAGTGTAAATCGTGTTTTTTGAGTCGGATTTATAATTTGAGTTGGAATTTTTGCGAGGTGGTCCGGCTGGACAATTTACTATAGGGATAGGATTATCCCTGAAGTTCCCTTCAACGATTGCTGAATTCGAGGGCTCGCGAGAACCGAGGAGTGTCGGAGAAGAAGGGCTCTCCATAGATTTTGAACGAGATTTTACTATGTTCTGGAGGGCTTGGGTATCGTGCGGCCTTGGGTTAAGGATTGGTTGTTTTTTTGGGAGAGATTTTGGGAGATATTTGGGGAGATAGAGGTGTTTTATTACCGTCAGAGGCAGAAGACGGTGTGGATTCAGGGTTTTATTTGATATAAAGTTAGAATAGCGTTGTGGGAGATGTGTTTACATATCCATGACATTTTCTGCCACCATCATTGCTCATCGCTCATCGCCCGCCAATTCACTCACCCTTTCCCCTTCTTCTTAATCCCATCACAAAGTCTAAAGAACATATTCCAATCTCTCGCTTCCGCTCGCTTCTTCCCTTCCTCTATCGCTTCTTCACTTTGGGTCCTTTTCACGTGGGTTATCGGGAAGGGGAGGGAGGGAGATCGGGAAGTTGTGGACAGAGGAAAACTACTTCCTTGCAATTCCGTCTGTATGTGTTGTACTTCCCTGGCGCTATCGCTACCGCTACCCCCCCCCCCGCCTTTCTTGCTGTACTCTTTTCGGGGGGATTGCTTTTTCATCACTGCTTCTGCTTTTTTTCCCCTGCTGCTACTACTTTTGCCGCTGACTTTGGCTTTGCTGATGCTGGACAAATCAAGTCTTATTAGCCCATCATCTGCGAGGTTGTGTCGGTAATTATTTGATGCCGTCCATTCTTCGTTCACTGCCGTTTGATTAAGCCTGATAACAACGTGCAAAGAAAGAGGGTTAGGTAGTGGTAGGTGTGGTTGAAGTGTCGTCTGACGCTTTTTTTGTTCTCCTGCTTAAACCTACCTGCTCATCTTAATAGGAACAAAGATGTACACTAAATCCTATAATGTGCGAAAGCGACGATTTCAGAGTGTAAGAGAGAGTGGTTTAAATCGAAAATCCTCTCATTGAGGCAGAATTTTTATTTCGGGAGTCCGAAACGTATTCATGTCGCAATCTCCTTCAACTATCCTCAAATTCTATTTTTTTAATTCCACTCGTCAAGCTCCTCCTCCTATATGTTATTAATGTCCTCTTGTGGAGAGAAGGTGCTTAAGTGACTTACTTAGGTTCAATCCCAAATTTCGCTTCATTTTCCCTCCATCCACGTCATCCTTTCGTGTGGATGGGTGATGATGAGGCGTCAGAAGATGAGGCGTGCGTGTCACCTCCTGGGTCCCCTTCTCCCTCTCTTACTTACCCCGATCAGTCCGTTGCAAAAGACGCGCAGTACAACGAGCGCCGTACAATTCTTCTTATCGACATGGACTGCTTCTACGCTTCGGTGGAGATGAAACGTTTAAATATCCCCCCGACGGACCCGTTGGTAGTGCTGCAATGGGGAATGTGCCTTGCAATTAATTACCCTGCTCGCGCGCTCGATATTGTTCGTGGCGTCACTCGCCTGGAAGAGGTGAAAATGAAACTCACACGAGTCAAGAATGGACACATAATTCACTGCCCTACGGTTTCGGGCGATACTGTTATCAAATCAGAGGAGGAGGAAAGGTACGACGTATTCGATGCTACAGACGCCGAGAAAGCGGCGGCGCTGAAGCGTGACGATTTCAAGTACCCTGATAGGAGCATTGTAAAATCTTCGCTGGAGCGATATCGTGTTGCGTCGGAGACTATTTTCAGTGCCATCAGAGAATACTTCGACGCATTGTGCGGGAAAAGCAAGTACACGTACCAGCGTGCGTCTATTGACGAGATGTTTATCGATCTTACCGATTTTTGCGACGACAGCGAGGTGCAACTCAAAGTATCCTCGCTCCCGCCCCCCACGAAAACAAATGTGATCTTCAATGACAAAAATGATGTCTCGGTCTTGTCAAAGCAGTATCGCGTGGCGGCCCACTGTGCTGACGGGCTCCGACAGAAGATCATGGATGAGTTAGGTTTTAGTATTAGCATCGGCATCGCGCAAAATAAGATGATTGCGAAGCTCTCTGCCTCGCATGCGAAGCCTTACGGTTTATCAGTTTTGCCTGAGGAATCTATCAGGAAATTTTGCGAGCAAACAAAATTTCGGAAGGCGCGGGGCCTCGCGGGAAAGTTCGGTGCCAAGGTGGAGGACTGCCTTGTCAACTACGGCGTACCGAAGAACGAGGGATACTCGCTAGCCGACGTTGGAAGAGTTTCGAAAGGTGTCTTGGAGTCCGCCATGGGAAAGTCCTCCGCTGAGTGGCTTGTGAACGTGTCGGAAGGGCGCGAATTTGAGCCAGTCGAGGAGACTGCAACAAGCTCGGTCAAACAGTTCAGTTCAGTTTGCAGCTTTGGAGCTGGGAGTACCCGGGGAGATGACCCGCTTTACAGCAACAACGGTAGAGCCATCCAGTCATTCGCTGAACTAACACAGAATGGTGGAAAAGTGTATGCCTTGGTCAACGAGCTTTGCCACCGCGTGAAATCCGATTTGGCCAAGAATAACCGCTACCCAAACAACTTTACGATCTGGTACGCTGCACACAACTTTAAGACAAAGGCGAGCAAAACTGTAAAGTTCTTGGAAGAGAAAAGGCTAAACATTGAAAACCTGGCGGAGCTTCTGTTTTCAACCATGAAATCTTTGGGCAAAGGTGCTTGCTTTCCTCTCCACCGTATCTCTATAACCGCGGCAAATTTTATCGAGCGAGCGGACAACGATATCCTGAAGGCGTTTGGTAATATGAAAAAGACCGAGGGAAATTCCAACGTCTTCAAGTCATCTTTGTCAACGTCAAAATCGATACCCGCAAAAAAGAGAATAGTTGAACTTTTCGCAAACAGTGGCAACAGCAACAGCAACAGCAACAGCAACAGCAGCAGCAACAGCAACAGCAACAGCAACGGGAAAAGAATCGCCAATCAACATTCTCTTTTTTTCGTTCAGAAGAAGCAGAAAATAGAGAAGTCCGACTTGCCCCCCTCAACTTTCCTGCCTCATGAGCAGAACAAACAAAAATTACTCGAGATGGGTTTCCCCGAGGAGAAGGTAATTAAGGCCCTGAAAGATCACGACAATGACTTTTCAAATGCTTTGAACCAAATGTTTTCGTAGAAAACATTGATTGATTTCTAATTAAAAGGTAGAGAGATGTCTTTTAGGATGAAATCAGAAAGGAGGACATTCTATTTCCAATGGTTAATCGCTTGCCTCACCGAAAATCTTCCTTGCAATGTTTTCTCGCTCCTTCTGCTCCAAACGGAACTTCTTATTGGCCTGGTATCGCTTCCAGAACGAGCCGTCCGCGTTAGGCTGAACAACCTGAATATCACTGGGATTGATTTTGCTCACCAAGACCAAGACCTGACCATCGTTGACGACGACAATATCCCTGTCTGTCAAGTCCACATCGACTATTCCAAGAGGCGCATACGTCAAGCTGTCATACTCAAGCATCCGACCATCATGCACGCCGAGTATATTTGTCCCCACGTGAAACCAACAAATGACGTCGGGAGTTTCCGAGAGTGAGATTGCGTCTACCAGAGGGTCATCAAACTTGCTGTAGCACCCGTCGTTCTCGCGAGGGGTGTAGGTCTGTAAAAAAGGTGGATCCTCTATAGGGGAATAAAAACGCTCTAGTGTCCCCTTCTCGATGTTGAAAGTGCAATCGTGACGCAGCTTTTCTCTTGCATCATCGACTTCCAGATGGTGATTGATGGAATAAATGTCGAGCGTGCTGTTACTCGGATGAACCGTGACGAAGCGAGATTGCCTCAAGCCGTCTCTGCTAGAATCGGGTCCAATTACCCCTACCTGAGCAAAGACGCAACCATTCTTCGTATTGACGGAGTCTCTGTAATCATGCGAAAGGTGGAAGTGACCGCTGTGCAAAGAACATTACCATTGGTCAGAAAGGAAAGTGAAAGCAGAGAGGAGACAGTGTTCCCAAATCTCTCACCTGAACCAAGCGCATACACTCGAATCGGTGATTGAAGAGTAAAAAAAACGAGCGGTTTCCTTGTCGCCCGAGTGGTTAAGGTAAGCGCAGCCGTTTTTCAAGTGCACGTCTTGCAGCACGGTGAGCCCGCTTCCGAGAATAGGTGCGTGAGAAAACACGATTGTCCTCCAACCGTCCTCCCTGGGATGCGCTCTGAGCTCCCGCTTGAACCACGACCGCTGCTCCTGGGAGATAAATACCTCATGGGAAGAGTGGCTCGCGGAGCGGAAGCGCTCGGTGCTGAGACCTATCAGGAGGACCTTGTTGGGGAGTGTTTTGGTCCAGAAGGTCGCTTGGTCGTCCCTCAAGCCAAAGACACGCTTGAAGGCGTCGATGTTCCCTGCATCTGAGTCAAACTCACAGAGACCTTCGAGGTCGTGGTTCCCAAGAACGATCGAATAAGGAAGGTCGAAGCTGTCCAGGTATGCCTTTCCGTCGACAAAACATTTCGTAGTTCCCGCATCACCAGGCTCATTTTTTATCTGTTTGCGACCCAAATCACCCAATGAAACCAATGTTGGACTAGCCTCAAGCTTCGTCTTGAGGATATATTTCAGCTCTTCAACAGAGAGATCCTTTGCAAATTTTTCCTCCAGGAAGGCAACTTGTTGCTGCGGCTTGCTTAGGGGGACACTTTGTACAATTGTCTTAACGTCCTCCCTGGCTGATTCAAAAGATGATATATCCTCTTGCGGGAGGTGTAGGTCCCCTAAGACAATGACAGACGTCGGTTCAAGAGAAGGTGACGATGAAGGTGACGATGAAGGTGACGACGACGAAACATCCGACAGCACGGCCCGAGGATTATGCACCGCCCGAGGATTATGGAGCCCCCTCAAACAGAAGAAAGAATTCGAGGAGACAGCCAGGACAAAAAAGAGAACGAGAGGGGGAGGCATGAGAACAGAGGAGCGACGTTTGGCGAAAAGATTTTCCCACGTTTTTTTGTTCTGTTATTGGCTATATCTTCACTTCTGATTAGAATATAATAAAAAAATCGACCACCCAGTTCAGCTTACGAGATTCCCTTTTCGGAAACGTTTTTCCAACCCCCTTATCAACATGCAAAGCCCTTTTTTTCTCATTCTTTTCGCCTCAGCGGCACATGCCTTCTTGATCACAACGACACCGCCACCACTGTCCCAGAAATATGGGACAACCTCACTGTCTCTGTCCCAGAAATATGAGGGCGGCAAAGTCAATAGAGAAGATCCGAGTAAGTCTGCCTTCGAGAGGATTGAGTCAATCAAGTGTGCCATCACTGGAGCCGTCTCTGGAGGTATTTCTGCTGCTCCATTTACCTATGCACAAGCGTTCCTTGACCCGAAAATTACCAACTCGTTTGCACAAGGAGAGTTTGCAACTGATATGACTGCAATCCAGTGTAGCCTCTTTGCCATAACGTACCGCTACGTTGTGCGAGCAGATGTGAAAGACAATGGAAATCTGTGTGATGGTGTTGTGGCTGCATTTGTTGCGGCTCGTTCCCTGACATCCATCAACGTGCCGGCATATTGCTCCTCTAATCCTCTTGACTGCGGAGGTTTAGGCTATATTTTTGATTTTGGTGAAGGCACGACGCAGCTTATCCTTGCTCTCCTTTCGAGTTATGTAGCATTCGGCGCGACGAGAAGTGTCTTGGATAAGGTGCGTTTGGTTTTCCAATTCACCAGCCAAGACAAAACAAAAACTTTCTGATCTAACTTCCACACCCACCACCACGCATTTCCCAATTAATTTCCGCTTTCCCATGCCATGTCGGAAGTGTTTTACCAAGAGCTGGTTTTTTAATTTTCAGTGGATCAGGCGTTTCAACGAATAGTTAGTAATTCATGTGATGTTTGTCACCAGCCAGCCAGTATTTTTTTTGTGCTCAAGATGAGCGGTAAAGAAGTAGAAAAGAAGAAGATTTCCCGAGAAATAATATACAAGCCTGTAGTACTACCGAATTAACAACCGTGCGAAGCTATGTACAATATAATTGTTCGCGTTAACGGTTCGCCCAAATGTACAGTTACATTCTCCTGTTCACCATTTCCCTGCTCAGCCAATTACGTCGAAACCGTTCACTCTGCTGCCCTGCTTCTTGAGCATTCCCCTACCTACAGGCATCGGCTTCCTCTTCTCCGATTCTCCTTCTTCCTCTGACGTCAGGCCGCTGACATTGCTGGTAGAGCGCTCTTTTTTGAGTCCCCTAGTATCATCTTCAACATTTCCGACGAGCTCGGCCAATCCTGTCCCACCACCTGCTCCCATCCCTAGCATTCCTGCATTTGCTGACACAAATTCTCCTGTTTTCTGATTGTGCAGGACAGACGCCTTCCGGAAACCCTTGGCAAAGTTTGTTTTGGTGATGACACAGATCATTTCGATTTTTTCCCTGAAGTTGGTCAAATTCGTTTTTAGATCCCTGGCGCCCTCCTTAGTAAGGTTATCAAGGCCGTTACTTCCACTATACATGCTTTTCATCTCATTCACGAGCACCATCTCTTCCAGCACTACCGCAAGCTCGTTCTCAATTTTCACACACAAACCAAGAGCCTTCTCGCACATGAGTAAGACTCTCCAAGTCCTCCCACTCGGGTGTTTGTGCACATTCTTGAATTCCGGGCTTCCAAAGTATCCATCCATGAAGTCCCTCATCATCATCATTTCCAATTCTTTCTCGACGAACACAAAGATACTTGGCTGGTTATCCAGATCATTTGCGTCGTCATTGTTCCCGATGTACCTCCCAAGACTGTCGTACATGACGCGGTTTGCCGCCTTCTTCTCTTTTTCAATGATTTTCTCCTTCGTGAATCTCACATACCCTTCGGGGTCGTCGAACTCCATCTCGTACTCGACCATCTTCTCCTTGATCGACTTTAACAGATCCGGCTTCATCTGTACGAAACTAGGAGAGCTTTCGTCGCAGTACTCGTCCCAGATTTCTGCAACTAATGTGTTCCTTTCTCCAACATCCAGTTCCTCACAAACTTCACGGTATCTTCTCACGACCTCATAAAAATCGAACAAAGTTAACGCGTACTGGCCCTTCATGAAGTCCCTGAAGGAGTTTCTGAAGTGTTTCAGAGTATCCGTTAGCGTTGGTTTTGGTGCCTTATCCAGCGCCTGCTGTTTCTTCCAGGTATGGCTTTGTAAACTCAACAACAGCGAGTCCCACAGCCGCCTAAGAGTGGTCATGTCGCTCACAGCGATTTGCCCTATCTTGGAAACCTTGGCAAGCATGAGCTTCCTCTTCTTGTCAAAATTCTCGTCCTCCTTCCTCTTGCTCTCAGCCTTGTTCTTTTCCTCGTCGCGCTTGCTCTGCATTAATGTGACTGTCTCACGCAAGCTCGGATGGGAACTCGGGAGCCCCCCAGCCTCCTTTATCATGACACTAATACTGCTGTGTCCCTCGCGTTCAGCGTCGTCCAGGGGCGTTCCCCCGTACCAATCGACGCAGTTAAGGTCCAGAGTCTTGTGACTCAGCAAGTATTCAATTACTGACGGCTGCTTATTGCTGCAAGCGAGATGCAACATGGTTCTTCCTATGTAGTTGGTGACGTTAATGTTCGCACCATTGTCGCACATGAGCTTGATCTTGGCGATATTCCCTGCTGCGGCGGCCGTGCAAAGTCCAACCTCCTTCAATTTTGCACCGTGCGCCCTCAAAACGTCTTGCATTTCAACATGGCTGTGCCTAACAGCATCGGCCAACGGCGTCCCGCTCCAAGCGTCGTAAGTATTCAAGTTGGCGTACGACTTTATGAGCAACTTAATGCAATCGATGTGATTATTACTAGAGGCCATGTGCGAAGCCGACCTCCGTCTCCGGCTCGCTCCTCGGCGCCTACCAGGGGGGTTCAGGCTCGGGTTCGTTCCTAATCTCAGCAGAAGGTCCACCTTCTCTGTGTCACCCTTACTGCAAGCATCACTGAGCTCAATGCTAGCAAAGTCCTCATTCAGGCTGGCACCATTCGCCTTCAGGTATTTGGCCACGTCTTTGTGGCAACTCCGCACAGCGTCCATCAGACAAGTGTTCTTGCGAGAATCGACTTTGTTCAAATCATCCATGAGTGGAACAAGAAGTCGCACGACCTCCAAACACCCCTCACCACTCGCGACGTGCAGCGGTGTTCGCCCGAAGTAGTGACGCTGGTGGAAATTCTTATCCTTGCTGATGGTTGCCTCCAGGAAGGGTATATTGTTCTTTGCGGCCGCTAGGCACAGAGCATAATTCACCTCGTTGGCTTTAGTCAGTCTCTTCTTCTCAACAGCCTTGGCGATCTCGTTCATGGCCTGCCCCCCGCCGGCGGTGTTGGTCGTGCCCTCGCTCCCCCCGTCAGTGCTGCTGTCTCCGTTGCTGCTCCCTCCCCCGCTACTTCCTCCGTCGCTGCTGAACCCAGTGGAGCTCGCCCCGTCGCTGACGCTCCCTCCAGATTTCTTGCCCCCGCCGCCTATTCTCGTGCTCAAGACATTTTGGGTAATTCTCTCCTCCTCGTGGGGGTACAGCTTGATCAAGCGATTGTAGTCATTCTTTTCAAGGGCGAACACTCTAACGAAGCTCGTAACAGATGCCCGGGCCGACTCACTATGGCGCATGTTGAAGAAAAAGCTCATCTCACCTATGCAAGCCCCTTCCGTGACCTCCATCGTGACTACATCGGTATCATCGTCGCTATCGTGTACAATGATCTCCACCAGCCCAGTCGCAATCGTGTAGAGGGAGGTACAGGGCTCATTCTCCTTTGCAATAAAAGTGCCAGGTGCAAAGTTCTCTTCGTTGAGCTCGCAGCAAACGTTGTCCTTGAAGTGCTCATCACACCCGCTGAAAGCGAAGACTCTGTTTACCAAAGCGCTGCACGTGTAACGGCTAACCTCCACTTGCAACGAGTGGGATAACTTCTTGAAGACTGACCTCTCCTCGTCAGCAGAAACTCCGCTACCCTCTCCCCCCTGGTTTCTCATCGCTCCACGAATCTCCGTCTCCAACCCTGTGGATAGCTTGTTGTCGCTGATATACTTCTCCAAGGCACTGATCTCGTTTCTACGCTCTACTATGGCTTCGTCCGCACTCATGAAGAGGTTACTTATGGCACCCAGAATGTAGGCGTATATACTCAAGTTGAATACCATCAAAAAAATCGCGAAGAAGCGCTCCTGCAGGTTCTGTGGCATCAAGTCACCACCGCCCTGGCCCATCGTCGTCAATGTGCCCGTGACCCAGTATAGCGAAAGTAAGTATGGCTCGTACATCATGGGATTTTCCTTGTCACTGCCAAATTTATCATAGGTGTTGTGGTAGTTCTTTAGGTAGGTGTTATCTGTGGGGCTACTGGTTAAACTGAACCAGATACAAGCGGCAAGGTGCACACAAGCGAATAGCATCACAAACAGAATCTGAAGCTCCACTCGAATCCTATTTTTAGTAGCTTTGGCCCTCTTTGCGCCGAAATAGTTAAAGATGTCAACTAAACGCAACAGGCGCAACAGACGAAAGTAACCCAACGCAGCCAGCCTTCCCTCGCCCATGGCCAAATAGAATAAAATGTCTATTGGAATAAGCGCGATGAAGTCGTAAGCGAAGCCGTGGGCTAAATAGTGCTTACGAATCTTTCGTAGCTTGTAAACCTCCACGCTGTACTTGTTCACGTAGTTCAAGTGGAACTTGCTGATCATGTCTATGTAAAGGGTTATGTCGACACACCATCCAACAAAAAAGAAGCTGAAGGAGGTGTCACTATCCGCGTTCGGGGCTGTGTGGATAAAGCAAATCTCATAAGGAACGACCAGTAAGTAGAAGAAACTCGCCAGTAAGCGAAGTCGGATCAGAATTTTGTGGAGCCAGCCGTTCCTCTCCAAGACGAAACTCCTCAACTTATTCTGGCTCTTGTCAGTAGACTTCCTGTTCTCCGCGTCCTTGAGCCTCTTTTGCAACATTTCGAATGTAATTAAACCTTTCTTGTCACCGTCGAAGAAATTAAAGAGGTTGCTCATTTCCTCATCACTAACCTCACCGATAGCGTGCACGCAAAGTGCAGTGAACTCCTCCCTGTCAATTTCTCCGCTATCATCAGCATCAAACCTCTTGAACACAGTGCCAACCTGACCGTGCATCATGCCGCAGAGTTTGTCAAGCATATCCTCTTCTTCGTCTTGCAAGATATCACTCCAGCCAAGGAACCTTCTAACAGAGCGGTAAAATTGTCGGAAGCGCTTCTGTTTCTTCTTCTTCCTACTCTTAACCT
>Ga0115555_1000498_pt1 | contig 26676 bp, 28 predicted proteins | sample COGITO_mtgs_1104_2_FD_87285 | JGI IMG/M metagenome (GOLD analysis project Ga0115555, IMG submission 87285) | Pelagic marine microbial communities from North Sea - COGITO_mtgs_110407 | ecosystem: Environmental > Aquatic > Marine > Epipelagic | place: Germany:Helgoland, sampling site Kabeltonne... | reverse complement strand
GTGGAAGAGGAGGGGGGGAGGGATGGGGAGAGGGGGGAGGGGGGGGGGGGGGGGATGAGGAGGGAGAAGCGGAAGGATGATGGTGACGATGAATATGATGACGTGGACGACGTCGACGATGATGAACCGGTATGCGACACAGAAGTACTAGACCCAGGGGGGGTAGTTATTTCAGAAAGGTCAACAGCAGTCGGGACGGTATGTGTGCGAGCAGGTGATCGTGAGGACAGGATCAGAGACCGTGTAGACGATGGGAGAGCGTCCCAAGAGGACAGAATCGACACGTTCGTACTAGGAAGCGAAAAGGAGAAGTGGATGCGGTGTTAGGTTGAACGCCAATTATGTGGTTTTCAAGGGGTAGTTTGGACGTTTCTGAGCGGTGAAATTCACTCAGATTTTTTCCACCACATTTTGAAACATTTCGAAACACTTACCTTTTCAAATTTAGATCGTCGACGCTCATTTCGTGGTGGATGTGTGTTCGGCTTTTTCTGGAAAAAAGAGAGGACGAGGCCAGCACTGAAAACAAGATTTTCTCTCTTAAATATTTTTATGTCCGCCCCTGTCGTGCAATAGTGTTCTTTAGTCGTCCGAGAGTACTTTTGTTGTTCGGATTGGTTCTACTTTCCTCCCTGCTGCGCCCCTCCCACGAGCCTCTCTGTTCCTTGTGAAGCCGAGCATGGATGATTTTATTGATGATCTCGACGACCTGTCATCGGAAGATGGAAACGATAGCTCAATGCCGCTGAACAACGGTGGCAGTTGGGCTGATAATGGCAATGGCAATAGCAATAGCAATGGCAATGGCAATGGCAATGGCAATGGCAATGGCAACGCAATTGACGGTGCGAATGGCAACGGATCCTCTTCTCTTCCCCCACCTCCCTCTCTCAGCTCCTCGGTGATCTTAGAGAAGTCTATTGAGACTGTTTGCACCCTCCTCCGTAACCCCAAATTCCTTGACCACCTTTCTTCCCTGGAGTCATCGTCAAATCAATCAGATAAAATGTCCTTCAGCAGCGATTCTCACAGCATTATTGAGTCACCGGACTACCGCCGTATTTTGGAGAGTAATGTGTACCTAACTGATCTGGAAGAGGAGCTGACAAAGGCGTGCAACTTCGTGAAGGAGGTCTACAGACCGAGATTCCCTGAGCTGGAGGAAATTGTGGTGTCGTCGAGGATGGACTACTGCCGGGTTTTGAGGTGCATCGGCAACACCATGGATATTTCAGAGAAGACGGAAGAGCTTAACTCCATCCTGAAGCCCAACGTGGTCATTATGATCAGCGTTAGTGCCAGCACGGGGAATTTGAAGGAACTTGGGGAGGAGGACCTCAAGAAGGTGGACGCTGCTTGCACTGAGATGGAGTCCATTAGCTCTCATATGAGCACTCTGCAATCGTTTGTGGAATCGCGCATGATGACGATAGCTCCGAACTGCTGCGCTTTGGTAGGATCCAGTATAACTGCCAGGTTAATGGGCCTCGCTGGTGGCCTTGATGCCCTCAGCCGGGTCCCCTCTTGCAATCTGCAGGTCTTCGGTCAGAAGAAGCTGACGGCAAGCGCCAGGGCAGGTTTCGGATCCCAGCACGCTCGACCGAACTTCGGCATAATCGGGGAGTGCGATCTCGTCGAATCCGTGATGGAGGCGGACAAGAAAAAGGCCCTCAAGAATGTCAGCGCCAAGCTTATTCTTTGCGCAAGGTGCGACGCTGTTAATTCCGGTGCGGGGAGGGAGGGGAACTCGGCTACCGGGGACGGATTTCGGGTGGATTTAGAGAAGAAATTCAACAAGTGGGAGGAGCCTGACAAGGCGAGGATTAAAAAGGCTTTGCCCAAGCCTGAGATGGCAGCCAAGAAGAAGCGGGCTGGAAAGAGGGTGAGGAAGGAGAAAGAGAAGTACGCCCTTACGGAGGTCCATAAGGCGGCGAATAAACGTTCTTTCATGGAGATCAACGGAGAGTACGGCGATGATGCCATGGGGCTGGATATGGGACAGCTTGGGGACGCCAAGGTTGGGGGGACGATGCGAGGTGTCCAGGCAACCCAGAAGATGAAGCTAAATAATAATGGTAAAGAGGGGAAAAGGAGGGCAGTGAGGATGAGCGGAAGCTCTGGAAGCACTGACGGGTTGGCGAGTTCGATGGTTTTCACGCAGACGCAGGGCTTGGAGCTTGTCGCACCCAAGAAAAAAGTCGATGCTGCCAATGAGAAGTGGTTCGGGACCAACAGTGGCTTTATGTCAGCCAAACCAAAGTGATTATTGTGCAAAGTGATCACGTGAAATAATTGTGATTGGTCAGCAATGGATGGTGCGCCGAGAAATAATGATGCGCCGTGAAATATTTTATTTGCAAAATTGAGCAGCTAGATTTTACGCTAAAAAAGGGTTTTTTTGCATTTGGCAGTTTGTTTCTTTTTTGGATTTATCTCGAATGACGGAAACGGAAACCAATTTTGTCAAGACTTCCAATTGGGAGGAACTATTACCAATATTTTATTTCTTGAACGTCAATTCTAGCTTTATACGCATAGAAAAACGCACAGGTACCTTTGGGGACCAAAATAAATCCAAAATTCTCTTACAATCTCGAAAACTGAATTTGCCTGCCAACCATGGGAAACTGTGTTGCACTTAATATTTCCTATCTAGATATCAAAAATGACGCTAATGGACGGCGATCAAAGATAAAATCTATCACTGAGCAATCACCACCAGAAGAAAATGAAGGAGTCGAGGTGGTTGCATCTCCAATGAGTGAATCATCAATGAGTGAATCATCTCCTCAGTCTCCATGTGGCAGCGTTTCTATAAAACATTTTGGTAGGGATGGAGAAAATCCAATCGCTCACTTGTGTTCGCGGCTTTTGGACGTCAATGAATGCGCAAATATCATCTCGCTGGTCGAGAAAGCAGCGCTGGACCAAGGTGGCTTTGGACACTACGTAAGTTATGGCATGATTATTGCAAACATTTACAATTACCTTTCCAAATCGCTGCCCTCTCACTCACCGCACGTACAGACATACGCCAAACAGACGCTCAGGTGTAGAGACCACGACTGCCTGTATGATTCTGTGCGCACTGTCACTGATGCCATGATCAAAATTGCAGAGGATATTTTTAAGGAGAAACTGGAATTTACTTCATCGAGTGAGCCTCACATTGTGAAATATGACTTGAGCTCGAGGGCAAAAAGCAGACTTGAAACTCATACAGACAACTCGGACATAACCATGATCTGCACACTCTCAACGACGAAATCTTATCGTGGTGGGGGGACCTTCTTTGAGGCACTGAAGAGAAACATCAAGTCAGAGCAGGGCGAAGTACTGTTTTTTGAGGGAAAGCATCGGCACCGTGGAATGAAAATTACCAAGGGAGAGCGATACCTCCTTGTAGGCTTTTTGAATCACAAAAAAAAATGACCGAAGAAGAAAAAACGAGGGAGGAACCGTTTGATTAGCATGTGTACAGTAAAGATTCGCGAGGTTTGATATCAAAGTTGCCAAAAAATGGATTAACTTTACACGTAGATTAACTTCTCCATCAACGTCATTTTCCAGGGTCCAATTCTACGCGATTGTGGCGCAAAATCCCGACGTTGCATTTTGTGAGCTGATACTTATCCTTGAGAATTTTGGTCTCCTCTCGAATCGATAAAATATCTTCCGGTGTAAATTCGCGGTCAGCGCCAGCCTCAACGTGCAGGTAAAATATGGGTTTGCCGTTTCTCATCTTTAGGTAGCTGTCAAGCCGCTCGATGTTACAGTTCAACGTGCTTAGCAGGTTCGCAAAGTCCGCAACGACCCCAGGAGTATCCTCACCACTTGTCTCCAACTTGATCCCAGTCACAAATTGGGAGCGACGAATCAGAGTAGGACGGTGTTTGAGACTGTTAAACGATACGCTCATGTCCCGCCCCGAAGAATCAATATCAACCTCCGATTTCACTGCTTCCTGCAACCCTCTCGCATTTACATCTCTGCTATAGCTGACATTCATAACAAGGAGTATTTGCGATCCGAGGCGATTCATCTTGGTGACAGTCACATTTCCACCGTGACTCATGATTGCGGAGGAAACTCTGGCTATTAGGTGTTTTTTGTCCGGTCCAGATACAGTGATTGTGGAATGAACAAGTCTTGGGTCGGCATCAACAGGGTCGATGTGCGTATCCTCAAAACTTTGCTCAAAGAGCAGCAACATGGCAGAGCCACTAGAAGCAGCCACGCCCTCTCCCGGACTCAGGGGCTCGCTATCTTTACCTCGCATCGAGGATAGAACTATTGTCCACACGAGGGAGGTTGTCGCTGACCATGGGATTCGAAGGTGCAAGGGCAAGAAAATGAACGAGAACAAGGTGGTCGGAACCCACAGTTTCCAGAGCGCAATGCAATCCTCCTGGTCGGACAGAAAGAGAGAGAGAGAGTTCCCAGCGGGGATTAGAAGGCGACCATGAACAAGAATAATAATACCTCCGCAACAATCCAAACACACACAGCACCCCCTTCACCCCCCGACACACACCTTCATATTCCCTGCATACTCCTCAAAAACTGCGCGCTTAAGATCTGGCTTGTCTTTCGTCACTAACTCCTTAATGGAGTAGAAAACAGGGAAATATGCAATCGGGTGGTGTATGAATTGATCAAGGAAAACTTGGGCCGCTGCTTCCAGCATCCCCTTGGTGTCCCTGAATTTCTCTGCCACAGGAAGATTACTGAACTTTCTGGTATGAGGGAATAACCTCGTGAAGACGGGAACGTAGAGAAAGTATTGAACTGCTCCGAGGTAGAAGCAGCCAAAGAGTGCGAACGAAGCATTCCTCCGCCAATCGACATTATCTCGATCTTCCAGGAACTTTTGTGCCATCAAATCAGAGAAAGATGTTTTGAAAAGGCAGTATGTCATGCCAAAACGGACAGGATACCGCTCGGCCAATGACAGTATTTTTGCGAAAGCTTGCTTAGGTGAACTACGGAGATTAGGCATAGCCATTGCCGGGCCACGGTGGAAATTGATTGAGACCTGGCGAGGGGCTCGCGTCATAGAAGTGCTTCTGAAGGATTGAGATCGGTTTTGGAAGTTTTTTGACTTCCAAAACCTCCATCGAGGAAATCCAACTTGTCGGAGTGTCAATATTGACGACGATTTCACGAAATTCATGCTCTACATTACAATTTTCGAGCAGCAGCGAAAGATCAGATTATTTTCTCGTCAATCTCTTACTTTACGTGATCTGCTCCTATTATTTATCGATCCAGCTATTTCACGACCAATCGAGGGCCGTTATCGAACTCTTTTAACCGCCGCTTACCAGCCATTGATCACATACATCTCTCTCAAAATACGCGATCCTCTGATGCAAAGGAGGCTACTACTGCTGCTGCTCAGTCTCTTTCAACACAAGTGCTGTCCATTCCTCTTCACACCATCGCGGGTCATCGAGACGCTCCGGTGCGCTTCTCCGACGCGCGGCTTATTTACAGCATACAGTACAAGACCCCCAATCAGGACCTCGCTGATGGCTACTAACAAGGGTCTGGGCCCTGGAAAGGCGACGCGCTGTGCACCCTCTGTAACCTCCCCGTTGATACTTTATATCAAGGCTGCGAAAGACGGGAAGTCGACTGGCGATTGTCCTTTTGCCCACGCAGTGAGGATGGGTCTCAGCTCTAAAGGCGCCCCCTGTGTGATCCACCCAACGACTGCGAGCACCAAGCCCTCCTGGCTTCTAGAGCACTACGAAGGCAAGATGCCTGCGCTCAAGCATGAAAGCGACTGCTACGTTGAGAGCCGGAGGATTCTGCAGTACATTGACTTTTTTTTCGAGGTGAGGAAGAACCTATGAAATGTGTGGAATTGCTCACGTTTTGACTAACTCATAGCACAGCCTCATGACAGCTTGTTCCCGCCAAACTTGGGTGAAGACATCGAGATGGCAACCGATGGTTTTTTTGGCGCTTTAGCACGGTTCATCAAAAACACAGAAGATGAGAAGGACGATCAGCTCCTAACCTCGTTGAAAAGTGAATTGTCCAAAATGGAGGCAGTTTGCAGTGGCAGCGGTTGGTTTGCTACGGACGACATATCCTACTTGGATTGTGAGCTGGCTCCTAAGCTCCACATCATGGCAACAGCAGTGCCGCACTTTAAATCTGCTCCCATCGATCTGGAAGGCTTCCCCAAGCTGCAGGAGTACATAAAGTTCGTGTTCGCAAGCGACGCATTCAAAACGACCTGTGATTACACTGCCGAGACGGTACTTTGGGGATGGGAGGGGGCTCGGAAACAATAGTTTTTTTCTTAAAGAAAGTACTTTACTTTTTTTTACCTTTACCCTTCAAAAACTCCCTCAAAACTCTACGTTTTCAATTCACTTTCTGCCCCTAACCTTCTGTTAACTTCCTTAGCCAACTCCGAAAGAAGCCACCGAACAAGCCAACTTCGGTGGCTTCTCAACCTTCGGTGGCTTCTTTACCTTCGGTGGCTTCTTCATCTACCACTTCAGAGGCCGTTTCCGAATCCAGCGCCATAGTTAAGGTCTCCTTTAGGCATGATTGTACAAAATCTTGCCGGCACGACATGAACAGGGTGCCCGTTTTTGGTAGCCTTCGGAACTACCACTTTACCTTCTGGCCTGTCATCCGTCCCCCCCTCTTCCTCTTTACCCTTAAGAAATTGTGTGTACTCATCATCTCCGTCGAAAGTAAGCAAAACTGCGTCGTCGCCAATTTCTTCCGCCCTCATGGGAAGATTCTTGCCATCGACTTGGATGTTGGGGTTGTTGTAGTACATCCTTGGTTTGAGCGCAAAATTCGTATTATCAAAAACCTCACAGCCATAAAAAGCAGTCGTAGACGGATACATTGCATAAATCCTCACCCCTTTCTTAGCCCCTAACAAACGACTGCTAGAGATACTCCCATAAGGCGTCGGAGAGTGGAAACTTGTCGGAAGGGGGAGAATCAAACATCTTGGCAAGTACCGAGGAGGGGCTGTCGTGTCCTCCACGTCGCTTATCTTAACGAGGTAGTTTCCAAATTCGTCCGTGGTTCCTTTGTTGTGGGCGTAGGACGAGTAATAGTCACTCGGCTCTGTAACTCTGTAGTCGTCTTCTCCTTCCCCCTTAACGGCGACACAGACATCCCCAATACCTCCAAGACCACTCCTCCTCAACTTTACCTCGCTCATCCCATAAACCCCCTCCAAAACACCGAATTTTCTCACCCTCTTCTTTATCCCTTCGCTGACCTCGAATCCGACGCCCCCCTCGTTCATTTCGACCTTTGCCAGGACAAAATTTCCAGCCGGGTCCCCAGACTCGGCGTCAATCCCCCTTCGCGAGTCAATATTAGCACAGACTAACTCTCCGACAGCTAAGGGTCTCCACCTCTCTGTCAGGCACCACGTGCGATAGTACGTCTCTCCTGGCGTCTGGTACTGCTGCTGCTGTTGACTTTGCTTACTGCGCTGTCTGCTGCGGGTTCTTGACGTCCCGGTGCCTGTGCCTTCTCCTGCAGTGTAAAGAGGCTTGTAGCTATTTGATGACCAGCTGAGATTTTTTGTTTTGTTCTCGATAATTTGTTGCGCTTTCGCCTCCTGCCTTTCTTCTCGCAATTCCCTCCTCATTTTTTTGCTCGATTTGACCCCTCCTCCATACTTGGGGGTCGATTGGGATGACGATGGGAGTGACGATGACGATGATGATGAAAATGACGATGGCAATGACAGTGACATTGACAGTGACGACAGCGCCCCAGGTGATTCACTGCTGAAACTGTCGCGAACCGGAACTTCATCTGCGACAGAAGGATCGCAATATTTCAGGTCGTTCTCGTGGCTTAATACAAACGGCCCCCCACCCTTCCAGTACCACTCGTCTCCCTCGGCCTTATCAAACTCATCGACCACATCGACCTCGTCAACATTGCTAGGGTCATAATAATATCTCTTCCTTGCTTTTTCGGAATCAAGTTTACGCTTTTCATCGATGAATTTTCTCACCGCATTCCGGGACGGTCGCTGCATAACCACAAGCCCATCTGCTTCTGCGCTATCACTCTCTGTCGCCTCAGCCATGTTGCTGTTGCTCCCGGTATTGCTCCCGGTAACCCGGACCCCCTCTTGACCTTCGAATAGGGCGTTCTCTCCTCTCCTCAGCTCTTCCTCCCTCCCTTCTCCCAGAACTTCAAGAAAATATCTCACCGAATCTTCGATCCTCTGGAGCATGAGACTACCCCTTCCAAATTCTTCGTACAATCCACGTAGAGTGTGACGGTCTAAGAGGGCGGACGCCGGGATCAGCCGTTGCGATTTATTCTCTTCGTCTGCACCGTCGTTTTCACCGCCTGTGCCGGCCCCGGCACGATTCGGAGGAGCAAGCTGGCGGATACGCTGTTTGCGAAGCTTGTCAGCGTTAGATGTGTGGTAGTGAAAACCATTTACGAGAAGCATTTTTGACAGTTTGGGGATGGGCAGCTTTTCTTGAGTCTGTTGCTCTTCTTTTTGCTGCCCTTGTTCTCGCTCTTGTGAGGTCTCTGTAGATGTCGCTGGTAAGGAAGGTGCTGATACTGGAGTTGCTTCTGCATTTAATTGATTGAGAGATGTTAAAACCGAATCGGTCGTCTCTCTTACAGGCTCGCCGCCGTCACTCTCCGTCACAACTTCGACTTTAGGATTGGACTGCTGTTCTTTCTTGACAGTCAATTCTTTTCCCCCAACCGCCTTCGCTTCACCGACTCCAACGGTCACAATGTTTAGTGCTTTAGGATTTCCTGGGCTAAGGAACATGCTTGCCGCTCGGATGATACTTTCCGGTACTATTTCGATTTCCTTACTAACTCCAGGAGAAATTGAGCCAAGGGCAGCGATGCCGTCATCCTTTTGTGCTAGAAATTCTTTCCTCTGAAGTCTTTCTAGATCACGCTTTTTTCTCGAGTACTGCTGCAGTTCGTGCAGCGTGAAATTGGCCGAAGATTGGAAGGGTTTGGGGGAGTCAAGACGACCCGCCTTCGTTTTTTTTTTCATTTCTTCCATCTTTTTCATTTGCTGCCTAACATACTCTTGCCTTTCTTCCATTTCACGCATTTCCTGATCCTCCTCGTCCTTAATCTTTTGCTGCCTTGAGGTCAGGTTCTGTGGCGGTGGTGAGGGTTGTAGCTGTGGCTGAGATAGAGATTGAGATTGAGATTGAGATTGAGATTGAGGGGGCTTCTGAGGTGGCTTTCCCTGCAGCCAGGGTGATGATGTTGCTGTCCCCTTCCCATTGTTACTTTTTTGCCGCTTCTTGGGTGGTTGTGCTGCCGCTTTCGACCTTGCTAGCTGCTCCCGCCTCGCTTCCTTCACCTTTTCCAGCTGCTCCCGCCTCGCTTCCTTCTCCTTTCTTTCTTGTTCCTTTTCTTCAGATGACTTTTTCGGAACAATCGGCTGCTCCTTGTAGCTGATCTCCTTCGTTCGTTTGCGGAGAGAAGGACGGGGGGGCGTGTTGTCTGAATCTGGTCCAGGCATTTTGGCCAGGAAAAAGGATAAAAGGGGCAAGGGCTTTTGACCCAGTTCAACAACAATATAAATGACGTCCCTTTTTAATTCACAGCAGAATGTTGTGTGAGAGACCTGAGCGCGATAGAAAACGCAAACTTGACGATGCTCTCAAATTGGTGGATTTTTTTTTTGTCGAAGTTTTGGTGAGTGTCCCCATTTGACAGATTTCTCTCAATTTTTTTAACCAGCTTCTTCTCAACAACAACCAGAGATCCAGAGTACTCCTCCTTCCCCAAAATCTTATTATTGATAAATTTGTCAAGTAGACAGGCTTCGCTTTGTTCCCGCTTCTCCTTTTTCTGAGAGCAAAGCAGAACCCCCGCAACGCAAGTAAAATTCTCTGCGCGAACGAAATGGATCGTGAAAGTGCGGCTGTATTATTGCAAAGTGTTGCGCGTTGCTCACTGACTAGGTCGCTTGTTTTCAATGCAAGTGTGAGAGAGTTTGAGGAAATTAAGGAGAGTGTGAATTCTTCGTTGAGGAAAACTGGGGGTGGTTGTAAAAAAGAGTTTTACCGTCTGCCAGCTTTTCCTAGGGCTACTTTGGTTGGTGTTTCTTTGGGTGGGGAGGAAACTGTTAGGAAGGAAATTAAAGTAGAATCCTCGAGTTTGGAGTTGGAGGGGGAGGTTGAAGGAGAGGAGAGGGAGGAGGAGGGAGACTATATTAGTGAAGATGAGATTCGGAGAGATGTTTTAAAGCAGAGGGAGAGAAAGATTCACGAAGATTCAAAAGACAATGACAGTGATAATAACAATAACAGTGAGAGTAAAGATGACAATAAGAATGAGAATTGCAAAGAAGACACCGATGAAAGTGACAATGACAAAAACCGGTCGTCTTTGAGCGATAACAGAACTCTCAACATGAGTTTGAGTACGCTTGGATGGGATGGGATAGTAGAGAAGGGGGATGGAGGCGAAGGGAATAGCATTTTGTCGGCTCAGGAAGAAGAACGACAACAAATGCAAGAATTACCACAGAGGTCTGAATCACCTGTCTCACTTCCGCTGCTTCAAAATGAGTCCGAAAATATTCAGGTAAAGCCTGATGAGTACGTACTCCCTAATACACTGACCGAGCTGGAAAGGGAAAGAGATTATGTGAAGCAGATGATCAGCCGGCGAGTTGAATACTTGAAACAAATGCATTTGCAAGTGCAAAAGGGTGCATTGGATTGTGGGGGGGGAAGCTGACGTAAGAGAAAGTAAAGATTGTAGTTTTTCTTATTTTTAAAAAACTTCCCAGTCGCCAATTGAGTCGTCGTTGGATTCTTCTGCTTCCTGCAGATACTCCTCCCCTCCGGACCACTGAGCAGTATACCCTTCAATTTTTCTTTCGTCAGCTTTCCCCCCCCCACTTTTTTGGTCTTTTTTCTTCTTTTTTTCCTCGCGCATCTTTTTCTTGGCGGCAGTAATTCTCTCTGAAAATTTTCTTTGGAAGTCGGCGGAGTTGAAGCGATTTTTCAAGGAATTTTCCGAGCGCCCGTTCATGACAAGCGCTATGTTTACCCACGTATTTCCCACTGCGGCCCAATTGATGAAAAGGCTTTCGTCTTCTTTCGAAGTGTAAGGACCCGTGTGAACGTTTGGGTCCAGATGGTTTTTGTACCTCTCCCTGATCTGAAATCAGATAGCCAAGCCAAGGGTTGGGTTGGGTTGGGTTGGGTTGGGTTGGGTTGGGTTGGGTTGGGTTAGCCAGGGGTTAGGGTTAGGGTTAGGGTTCATTAGTCTTTAAAAAATTGTGGCAATTTGTAGGGAATGAATCGCATCGGATTCGAAACGCTCAAAACAATCAGACTCTCTCACCTGCTTTCCTTTTCGGTTGGGAAGATATGTAGTTATCGCATTCCAATTCTTAAATTCTCTAGCTGGGTCAAAATGCTCGGCGACGTATCTCTTGATTACGTTATCTTCTTGAGCCGTCCAGTGGCCCTTCTGATTCAGACCGTTCGGGATAATGGTATGAGAGATGGCTCTCGTATCGAAATTCATTTTCCTTTTCCTAGAATTTCTTTTAGGGGGGAGGGGGTCTGTCGATTGGGTGGAGGAGTAGGAGGAAATTCCGACAAGTCCCTCTGCTGCCATAACAGCCTCAAAGGATTTTGCCGGAGTTTTTTTTTCTGGTTGTCCTTGCGTTTGTGACAATTTCGCTTTTGGTCTTTGTTTTTTAAGTTTTTGCGGCGGTCGTGATTGTGGTTGTGGTCGTGGTTGTGATGGCAAGGGTGGTAGTGAATTTGAAGAAGTTGGGGGTGAAGGGGGTTTTGAAGATGGTCGTGACTTTGGCAATGTTTGCGCAGGTAAATCAGTTGCTTGAGCTTGTTCTGTAGCCCCGTCTTGATCCAAAAATACGATATTCGAATTCGTGGTCCACACTGCAGACTTCTGCGAGAGGCTGAGTGGAGCGAGAGGGTTAGTTGATGGTGGTTGCCGTTTGCTGGCCAGTTCAGCACCGCTCAAGCCATTGCCACTTCATTGCGATGAAATATTTCAATGCAATAGCTCCAGTCTCACTCACCTGCGAAGACCCAAGCTGTCAAAGTCAACGTAGGCTACGCCATTATTGTTGTTGCTGTTAATGTTACCATTAGAATCAGAATCGTCCTTATCATTATCTCCGCCTATGTCGTTGACAATGAATACTTTTCTCTTATTTATCGGCATCGAGCCGCTCGGAATAGAGTCGCTCGTGCAGTACGACAAGTTACTGCTGCTTCCGCTACCGAAAGAGCGCTCAAATTTAATCTGCCTCCCATTGCCATGGCCTACATTCCCATTTTCGTTGTTGCTGTTGGTGACGGTAGAGGACTGTCGCAGAGTTTTGGTGTTTCTGCTCCGTGATTTTATATATTCGTGTGCGTATTTTTCGAACGTTATTTGGGTTAGATATTATGATCGCGAAGTTGGCCATCAAAAATGGGTGGTACTAACCTCTGGTCACTCAAATGATTTTCCCCCCCCAAGTCATCCAGCATGCGCTTTTGGGGGGGTTTAGTAATATCCCATGATAGTGATGGAGAGTTGCAGCTCCCAGGCTTCGAAGCGAGTCGGCCGTCGTTAATTTCCAGCTTGGCAGAGCCCCCCTCGATCATCCCGGCCAAAGTCTGCACAGCAAGCTCACCATCAGGGGAGAATAAACCAACAATTTCAGCATTGAAGGCGGTCGTTGACGCTGATTCTATTATGTGGGGAAACGATTGTAAGGCTGCGTGAGATTTGGGAGGCGAATGTAATCCCCCAGTAGACACCGAAACACTCACCTGTGTCAATGGGAGCTTCAGCAGTGCCAAATGATGTTGATGCTAACAATCCTGACCCCGTTGAGCCAATTGCATTGTCCCAATCAAAAGAATTTTTTCCCCAATCCAGAGTTTGGTTTTCATTCCTAAAGGGTGGAGGACAAAGAGGGGAAGGAGAGGAACACGCAGGAGAGGAATTCTTAGTTATGGGTCGCCGAAATAGGGTGTCAAGGAGTGGTTCGTCTTTTTCCACTTCCTTATCGGTATCAATCATGATAAGTTAATGTCGGCAATGGAGGTTTCTGCTAATTCACCACGAAATAGGGGGGTCGGGGTCATATGTACCGGTTTAGGGGGCGGCAGGGCTTCAATTCGTTTTTGGTTTTTGCATTGCCCAAATATCGTGAATGGCAAAAAATCCTTCGCTTTGTGCTTAATCCAGTTTTATTTTGGTGTTCTATCTACGTAAATTACAATAGAAGAGGTCTATACAACGCATTTTTGCAAGACCTTGTTATGCAGCAAGCCCCTTTTCTGTCTCTATCTAGCTCTATGAGTGATAACTTTGTTCAAGGAAAGCATCGGCTTCAGCAGCAGCAGCAGCAGCAGCAGCAACAGCAACTACTACTACAACAACAACAACAACAACAACAACAACAACAACAACAACAACAACAACAACAACAACAACAACAACAACAACAACAACAACAACAACAAAACAGCAAGGGGTCCATTGCTTCACTGTGAGTAAATTACTTCTCTTCTTGGATTACAGCTCATTGTACTCACTCTCTTTAAATTAACTCGGCAGGATCCTCGCACCATCTGCCAATATTCGCTTGAGTGCACCAAGCTGGAAGTTCAGTAGAGAGCAGCAAAGCCTCCCGCCCCGCGATCCTAATGAATTACGCTCGCCATCACCATCATTCATGACTTCTGTCTTGAACAATGCTATGCAGCAAGGAAGAAATTTCACAATTCCTTCGAGCAGTCAATTGTCTAGTGGTAATAGTAGCAACGGCAACAGCATCAGCAACGATGCTCTGACAACCGCTTCGCCTGCATCTGCCCAGGCGCAACTTCACAATTTGGAGTTGCAGCAACGCCAGAACCAGGTGCTGGCAGAGCAGCAACAGCGTCAAGCTTACCAACAGCAACAAGTTCAGAAACAGCAGCAGATCGAAAAGCAGCAACAGCAAATCAATGAACAGGTGCAGCAACAAATTCTCCTCTCCCTCCAAAAGATGAACGAAAACATGGCTATCTTGGTCACACAGAATAAGTCGATTGCCGAGTCTCTTTCGCAGGTATTGATAACTCCAGAGAAATCGACTCGAAGGTACGCACAGCCGCAGTCGCTGTCATTATCGCTTTCGCAGCCCCAACCGTCAAGGACGCCGACACATTCGCAGACACAGACACCATCGCAAACTGAGTCGAAAGTGGAAGTCGACGATTATGTTGAAGAAACTCAGTTCGACGCCTCGGAGAGTGATCGCGTACGCTTTACAGGTTTCGTTGAAGAGAAGCAGGGGGGGAAGCTTAGCGAAGTGCTCTCTTTTGATGACGATGATGCTGATGATGATAATGATGCTGATGATGACGATGCTGATGATGATGCTAATGATGCTGATGATAATGATGATAATGATGATGACAAGGAAAATAGTCAATCGACAGGGAACAGTCACAACGATGTCCAACGCGATATCCTTGGCAAAAACGGAATGAAGAACAGAAGGGTAAGGGGCCGAAAGCGTAGCAGAGGCATGAACATTCTAACCCAGACCTCGGATGGTGAGGACAAGCGCAATCGCCGGAAGGTCAATAAAGCAGATAAGATCAAACCAGGTCAGAAGAAGAAAGGCTCCAGTCCGCGACCAAAGAATACCAAGAAGAAAAGGGGTTGTTTCGACTTCGTCTCAGACGATTAAATACATATCTGTGAAAAAATAAAGAGAGGTTTGCTCGCAAAGATGGGCTATCCGAAAAACTACTCAATTACGGGAGAAGTCAATGCAAAGAAGGGTAAAGGCATCAAAGACCTAATCTGCCACCCCAGCCTTTGACAAACTTCTTGCAGCTGCTAATCTTCATGCCCCAGTCGTATTCAAAGTGACCGAGCTTAACGCTGTCATTATTGACAATGCCATCGCTTTTGATGCCGAGAATCTCGCCAAGCGCTGTTTTTTTCTCTCCGTCGCCCATGAAGCCATAAACTCTCTTAAAACATGTATGTGTGTCAATTTTAGGTTAGTGTGAGCGCAACGGAAACGGAATGGTACGCTTACACCACACACCACACACCACACAAGCACACAAGCACACACACACACCACACACCACACACCACACACCACACACCACACACCACACACCACACACACACACACACACACACCACACACACACACACACACACACACAAGCACACACACACTTCTATCGGTTTTCAGCCACCTACCTCAAGAATGCCACACTTGTCGTTTCCGAAATCAATGGAGTACCAATGCAAGATCATGCTCAGCTTCACTTCGTTCTTAATCTTATCGACGCCTACGTTCTCGGCTAAGAACGCATGCGCTGCGGCTTCAAGTTCTTCATCCCACGACTTTAGTGAATAATTTTTCACAGGGGGGCAGCTTTTCGCCCCGCAATTCAGACCAAAATGGATTCGGGGGTCGACAGCGTCCTCTGTCAAGCTCAATCGGGGCTCCCAACCCTTTCTGATGCTCTTGCTAAGATGGTAGGGCGCGATTCGGTTTGCCCTGAGAATTCCGTTCTATGGCAGTGAAAATAGGTTGAGTGTAAGTTGAATGGGAAGAAGGTGAGATCGTGTCAAGTGCATATTATCGCAGTCAAGCACGCTCCCTTCTCGCTTACCTCCAAACAATTGAGACTGAGCGCGACCCCGCCGCCATTGAACAAATACAGTCCGTAGTCAAAATACTGTAACCTTTGCAGCGCTTTAAAGGGGATTCCGAGATGTATAAAAGAATGTTTGCACATCAAATTGTAGACATTAAGGACGATGGGAATCTTCTCTTCCGGTTTCAAGGAGAACAAATCTATGCGCTTGAGAAGAGAGGTTGCAGGAACAAAAATATCAGTGAAGTTTGGGTCGCTGGCAGCTGCTAAGTAGTCTACATTCCCTGTCGCAGGATCTGTATGCGTAATGATGATTGTAGAAACCAATTGATGGAGAGCTGTCACAACACTGTTGGCAGTAGCCGGATCGTAATAATCCAATCCAATTGGAGAGTGTGAATCGTTGATCTTTCGGGAGGCGTTAGAGAATACTTTAGATTTTAGGCTCTTAGGGGTGGACGAGCCTATCTTGGGCTTTGTATTTTCCTCAACAAAAGCGGCATCAATCGTGACAGCTGAGCTATCCTCAAAATCCCCAGACCCCACAGACATGAACTCATCAAGTGGGAAAGGAGTGCAAGCCTCTTCATAAGCGTCTGGAGAGAGCGATGATAGCATCCGAGATTCCAAAGTTTCTGAGATGGATTCGTCCGCCTCAATATTCGAGACAATAGCTTGAATCATAGCGATTGTGTCATCTGCCCCACCCAAATTGTGACGCCCCAGAAAGCACTGAGGGACGGTCGAAGCTCCGCCTTTCGTATATTTTTTCAGAAGCTGGATTTTCTGAATCCTCGAATCGTCGATCTGTACCTCGCTATAGGGGGTGGAGAGTGGGGTCAGGGAGATGTTGTTCTGAAGATGATGCTTCAGGCGGAGACAGTGAGGGCACGTGGCAGTGGTTATTATCGTTATAACTGCGGATGTCGCTTTCATTTTTTATCGTCGTTTCTTCACTTCGTGCTAAAGGTGAGGAAATCGCCGGAGATGGGATAGATTGCAGATTGAAATGAGGGGACCCCTTGAGAGAGATGGAAAACCTTGGACGCCAAGCTGGCTGCTGGGTGTAAGGGAGGCTCGTCTGAGCTACTTTTGTCCTACGGCGGCGGGATTTCAGAGAAGATGAGAGAATAGAAATGAGTAGATATGTTATCAACGAATATGTTACGATCATATCCGTACTTTGTCCAGCGACACAGCGAGCGAACGAATATATTATGCTTTCTCCCAGGTCCTTCTGTTTTGTGAATTGATAATGGCGCACTTTTTGGGAACGCCGCGGGCGTTCTCTCATTCATGGAAATCGCTCAGCGTGACCCTGATCCCACTACTTTCTCAGGCCCAAAACGCAAAGAACCCAATCCTGACCTACTCCTCTTCCATCCGGTCTTTCTCCTCTAACAACTCGTCCACTGACTCGGCTCATCATAGTGAATTGATTGACAGGCTTTGTGCCAAGCGTATGACGAGTGTCTCGCTAAACACTCTCATGGACACTGGTCGTGGCAATCTTCTCACACGTCACACGTCTTTTAGTGAGGAGGACCTTCCAAAAGACGCGTCAAAGATTGGCACTGCTGCGACGGAGAAAATATTGAGGCAGGTTGCCAACTTCTTGCACCGAGAGTTGCCAATAAGGTTTGCGCATAGGATTCGGGACCTGGAAAATGTGCCCATGATGAAAGATCAGGCAAGTGTCAAGCAGGTGAAGGAATGGTACACAATGTCAATGCTGGAGCTCGTGGCTGCGGATAAAATATTGACAAACGAATCCGAGGCTAAGTTTGCAAGTTTGCTGGAAAATATTTATGAGCGTCATGCGGGTGTGCTGGTGACCATGGCTCGTGGAGCCTATGAGCTCCGTGACGCTGTGACGAAGGGTAAATATGGCGAGCATGGGAAGGCTGATTTCGATGAGATGCAGCACATGCACGAATTCTTGGATCGGTTTTACATGAGTCGTATCGGCATAAGAGTTCTGATTGGACAGTATCTGTGCCTACGACAGCCTCCGGAGCAAAATTTCGTGGGGATGATAAACAACAAAGTGAGCCCCGCTGTGATAGTGCAGCAGGCAATTGATGATGCGACATATATGTGCGAACGCAAGTATGGGGAGGCTCCCGAGGTTATCATTCGCCGGAACAATAAGGAGGTTACCTTCAGCTATGTTCCTGCCCACATCCATTACATTATGCTCGAATTGATCAAGAACGCTATGCGAGCTACTGTCGAGTTCCACGGCGATGACGAGGATTATCCGCCAATCAAAGTGGTCATTGCCGACAGCGAGGAAAATGAGGATGTTGTGATAAAAGTGAGTGACGAGGGGGGTGGGATCAAGCGCAGTAATATTCCCAAGATTTGGAGTTATCTTTTCACGACTGCGGATCCAGCGATACAAGAGGGCATGGTAGCGTTCGAAAACCAAGATCATAGTATAGATAGTCCGTTGGCGGGTCTTGGCTATGGTCTTCCTATATCAAGGGCGTACGCTCGCTTTTTTGGGGGGGACTTGAGCGTCATGTCCATGGAGGGAAGTGGCACGGATGTTTTTCTCCATCTGAATCGGATAGGAAATTCGACCGAACCATTGCCGGTGAATTGAATTTGTTTGATTATGTACACCATTGCTGGTTTTAAGTACACCATTGCCGTTAGGCCCAGTATTTGCTTACGGTAACGATGAATTTTGTGATAAATAAATAATAAGCCAGCGCTTTTTCGCCCAGGAAATTTAGTCAATTTTTAATCACTTTCATCTTCATCGCTGCTGTCTTCCTCCTCGCTCTCGGCCAGCCACTCCAAAAACTGCTGGACGTAGTTACTCTTAAATAAAGCCAGCGCTCCCTCGTCACCCTCGCCACCTGATCTCTTTTCCGCCCAGTGGTTGATACATTCCTCGCTCAAAATCTCAAGATCCTCGTAGCAAAACCTCAGCATAATCATGAAGCCCTGGCTTCCCAATTTGGCCCCTATAGTGTTATCCTCTGTCTCCGAACAAATTTCCTCCAATCCCAGCACCACTCCAAGCTGATCGTCTACCCTGGGAGAGAGCTTGTTGAATAGAACTTTAAAATTCCCAACTGAGATGCGAAACTTCATCACCGCCTGCATCGCGCTCAAACTGGACACGTTGTCCTTCACCTCCTTCTCCGCGTTTTCTTTGGCGGCTAACATCGCTGCACGGTTGCAATCCACGTAGCTCGCGTTCTGGCTGAACTTGAAAGAGTTCAGCTCAATGGCCAGGTTCTCGAGGGATGCCCCCTCCTCATGCTCCAAACAGAGATTTTTCAGCTCCAGAATGATGTCCACCCCCTTCTGTCGACCCGTGATGAGCATATTGTTGTTGTTGTTGCCGAAGTTCAGCTCCGTATCATCGCCGCCACCAAAAAATAGGTCGTCCTGGTCATCGTCATCGTCCGAGTTGTTAGCGGTGTTGTAGCGGGCATCGAGGAGACCATCGGTCTCAACAATCAGGTCAGGGGAGAAACCGATGGATTGGGACTCGTGAATGAGCTTGCGCTTGATAGAATGGTCGCGGTAGATGCCCCCCATATCGTCTGAGTCGTCTGATAAATCTTCATCACTGTCACTATCGCTGTCATCAACGCGAGGAACAAAAATCCTACCCCGCCCGCCCACACCAACAACAGCCTCGTCTGTCTCAAAAAATTGAGACTCGACTTTATCCTCGTCGACGGTGCCGTCATCATCAAAACCGTCGTCGGAGTCTTCGTCCTCGATCTCATCCTCTCCGCAGACAATGTGCGTGAAGGGATCGATATTGACGTTCTCTCCGATCACACAATTGTCCCCTATCACGACACCGTGGTGGATTACCGCGTTGCTTTTGATGACAGCATTTTGGCCGATCAAAGCGCCGTTTACCGTGACGTTATCGCCCAACTGGACGCCTTCGAAGAGGTGGCTGTTGGATATCCTCGCCCCATCACCAACAACGGTGGAGTCACCAAAAACCACGTCTTTCATTACCCCGCTTTTGCCAATCTTTACCGCCGCTCCTACCACACATCCCCGGCCAATTTCCGTTGTCCTGTCGATACTATTGCCCACCTTGCTCTCCCTGTAGACGAAGTGTCGGGAGTATTTAAATTTGCGAACAGAATTACTTTCAATTGCATCGACCACAACCGGGTAACACCGACGACGGATCACGTCGCGGGACACGGCGTCGTAGGTTCTGAAATCTCTCACTGCGCAGCAATACTCGTTGTCCCCTATTAAGTGAGCAAAGATTTTCGGTCTCAAACCTTCTTCCTCCTCTGCCACACTGTTGGCAACAAACTGCTTCCTAACTTCTCTGTAATCAAACTCATCGCTGAACCTAGCCAGGACCTCGGGCGAGCAGACGTCAATACCGATATCGCTAACATGTGGGTGAATCTCGATGGTGTTGTACGCGTGCAAAAAAGAAGTAGGAATCGGAATGGTGTTGCTCATGTCATAACGCATTTTCGGCCTGTCATCAGAGTTAGTCCACGCAGAGAGGTGCTTGGGCTTTGCGTGGTAGAGAAGAATTTCCTTGGACAGCGAGTCAGTACCCAGGTATATCTCCCGGCCGTCATAGCCAACGTCGGGATGGCGACTATTCGGTAGGCGCGAAGAAAATAAACATGTCATGCAGCCCCCGTCGCCCTTACTCGTTCTCTTCTTGAAGTTATCAAGGACAGGAGCAAGGTCGACGTTAGAGATTATAGGGTTGTGAAGCAAAAGGAATGGGTTACTCTGGACGATATTTAGCTTGTCGACAGAGCGGAGAGCATCCCCAGGGTTCGTGCAATCCCTATCGACAATCAACTTTATGGTACACTCAGTGCTGGGACTTTGGGACAGCCCTCGAGCATACTCCCGAGGGTAGGCAGATTCCAGGTAGGCGATGTACGCCATTTCGTCTTTTTTACTCGTTACAAAGAGCAGTATCTCCATCACCGCGTTCCTCTTCAGATAAGTTATCGTGTGGTGGAGAATTGTTGCATCCGAGCGGTGCATGGTCAGGAGATAAGCAGGCTTGCTTGACGTCAGCGGCGATGGAGGGAACTGCGGAGGCAATAGGAGGGCCTGAAATGGCACTGCAGTTTGCTTATCGTCGTCCATGGTAGAATGGGAGTGTGTTTGAACAGGGGGGAAGGGTAGTGGGGGAAGAAGAAAAAAAAGGAACAGAGGGGAAGGGTAGTGGGGGAAGCAAGTAAAAGTAAAAGTGTAGTTTATGTGCAGTCAGAGTATCGATGAGTTTCGTGCGCTTGTCGAGTGCAGAGAAGTCTTATCGTAGCCAAGAACTGTAGAAAAGTGGGCGGTCCGTGTGCCCCCAAAAAGATGAAAAAATAAAAAATGATCTGTTTGTTTCGCCTAAAATTTCGATCTTTAAAATCGCTTGCTTCTGGTCCTGGTCCTTATGGTATTTTCCCTCCCTTTCCCACTGCTTTCAGCTGTCATCACTCTGAATTGTCCTATTGCCCTTGAGCATGTGAGAGGCCGACAATATTCTGCTGTCGCAGTCGACATTATGAAATTCTTTCTGGGTTTATCGCTTTTGAGTGCATTACCATTGAAAGATGAGACCCTGATGACCCAAGCTTTGTTGCTGAACAAAAAGGAGATGTTGGATGTTGTACTGGATTTGATCAGACTCCTTGCAGTAGAGGAATACGTGATCTACTGGGGTTGGAGGATGGCTGGACAGTTCAAATCCGTGATACCTAAATCGCAACTTACTTTCGTTGGAGATGAGTACAACTCAATACACTCTTTGAGCCCACCCACAGCATTGCTAGGGTATGGAATCGCTGTCGTTGCCAATGCGGCTGCTCTTTATGCATGCGGCATTCCGACGCTGCCTTCTTTGGTCATTTTCGTATCAGTGCGTATACTTGAGACGCACGGCTATCTGTGGACGAAAATAATTATCGTAGAGCTGATTACACCACTTCACCGTTCACCAACATTGCTGCTGATGTTGGTTTACGTCATGCTTTTTCTCAATCCTGCCATCTTATCGATCCAATTGGTGTTTTTTGTGTTTTGTGTGATAACTCTGATGATCACAATATTGGACTGTAGGCGGTTGCCAGATGTGAAAGCAATGTGTGCATTGGCAATTTTTTTGATATTGTTTCCGGACAGAGTCCGGTGGGCCTTCGAAAAGTAGCTAGAATAGAAGAGAAGAGAAGAGAAGAGAAGAGAAAAGAAAAGAAAAGAAAAGAAAAGAAAAGAGAAGATTTGTCCGCAAATCCAATCAAGAAGTTTAAGGCAACTTTTGTTTCTTTATTTATTTGCGTCCACCGGGGCTCAGCGAGTGGTGTCTCTCCAATTGCCTGAAACCGTCTATTTCGACCCTGTCCTTTCCCCTTCCCCGCCCTGCCCCCCCTCTCCCTCCTTTAACTCCTTTCTTTGAACTCTTCCCCGTAGTTACCTTGATGCCTCTCATTGCCGGGTTATCGTAGGGCGAACGACGAATTGGGTCGTACGACAGTTTCGGTGATGGTTGCACCCCCAAACGGAATAAGAATGAGCCTCTTATCTCTGCAGGCGATCTAGTGAGCCTCATTCTGAAATCGCGAGAAGAGAGGGGGTGGGTTTGTTAGAGCCCAAAAATGTGTCAAGGCTATTTATCGTCGCGAATGCTTACCTCTTCTCCCTTCTTATTCTATCTTGTAACAAAGGTTCGTTTAGGGGTCTATCGATACCGGCACTTGGACCGGCTAGCCCGACATAAGCTGCACTCCTTGCAGTAGCCTTTCGCTCTGACATCATATCTTCTCTGCTTTGTGCTCGTTTTAGCTGCTGCTTCTTACTAGCGAAGTACCTGTCGTAGAGTTGTCCTCCAAAACGGTAAAACATCAATCCGCACATGATTATAATGAGCCCAAAAATGTCGCTGGGGCGCTGAGGCTGGTGACCAGGCATCCATTTCATGCTAGAAACAAGGTGGCAGAGGGTAAATAAGGATTTGGTTAGACTATGAAGATTATGAGCGAGCGCACATGAAGGATAATGAGGATAATGAGGATAATGAGGGAATGTTTTAGCTTACCTGAAAGCGAAATTCCCCAGAGGCACGAGCACTGTACTGCTGAGGGCTAAAATGCTGGCGCTCCCATGCTTCAATACCAGCACCATGAGGATGTTCAGGGCAAGATTAAATATTAAGTAGCTCAAGACATAAAAGGGTGCCAGGCTGCAGTCGTGATAGATTTTTTCGTCGAAGGTATAGCCGTCGTCTTGGGGGTCGTCGCTCAAGAAAACAGTCGTCGATGAATGCCCAAGTGCACACTGCATTCCGTCATATAAATTTTGGGGGAGCTGCCCGGCTGTCAATCCGCTCGCCCAAGCACCTGGAATGGCGAGTGGAATTGCGACGATTACCTGAAATACCGCCACCCAGCCGTTTAAGTAAGTTACGTCGATGTCCACCGTTCCAAGCGCCTTCTCTTTGTAAACAGAGCTGAAGACTGATGGCACAATGGAAATGAGCTGCACCGCAATCCAGAAGGGCTGATTCGAACCCACCTTAACCGTTCCCGAGCCCTCAGTCGGAGAGGCCGCGGATTCCATGTTGCTCGTCGAATCTTCGTTAAAGTCGTAGTTTTGGAGGTCGGGGGAAGGGGGGGGGGCGGCTTTGCCAGCAAACTTAAGATTCAGCGAAAGTTTTAAAGGTAGGTTAGGGTTAGATTAGGTGAGGTGAGGTGAGCAAATGGTGTCACAAAGTGCATTGTAAGAAAAGAGAAACACCTCTTACCTGAGGAATCAAGACCGTTATTATCCCCAGGATTACAATAAATGCTCCCCCGTACTGGTAGTTCTCATATTTTGCGCCGAGAACCAGCTACGAGAAGAAAGAGAGAAAATGTACTGTGAGATGAGCCTATTTGCACTGTTTTCATGCGTATGATGATCCGGATTCACTCTCACCTTGCTGATCACCATCGCAATAGGAATACTCGCTTGACCCAATAGCACCACTAAGCTAGCATTTGGAATAAAATTGAGACTGAAAGTTCCCATAATGCTGTGTTTTTTTTTGGTTTATTGACGACAATTGGTAAGCGATGAAAGAGAAAAAATTGTGATACAACAGCGAACATTGGCTTACCTGCTTATTGAGTCGAGAGCGCCCATTATAGCAAATTTGTACTTGGGAACATTCGTTTGCTCCTTTGTAATGGAGGTACCACACATTAGCATGGGGAAAATGTACATAAAACAGACAGGAACGTAGAATACAGTTGATAAAATCGAGCAGAAATACGGATAGTCGTACATTGGTATCGTCTGTAGCTTCCCGAAAATACGGTTTCCGAGACCGACGACAGTCATCATCAAGAAAGACCAAAGAAGGAGGGTGCTATTGTTTTCCTCGGGATGAGGAGGTTGTGTCGGGAGCGGTAGCTTAGCATTGTGCGTACTTTTGCTGTTTGGTCGCTGGACTTCTAGAAGGGACCGTTTCTCCTCATTGGTGTAAGGAGAGGAGCCAGCCGACTTCATTTACTCCCCCGGACTTTCGGAGGGTGGGGAGCCGGCACTTTTTGGAGGGTGGAGGCAGCCGGCAGGAAGAAAACAGTTAAATTGGGGGTTTTAATATCTCAGGGAGCCGAAGAATTTAAACTGTTGGAGGGGGTCGATCGGAAATTCCGATCTAACGTTCTTAGGACTTTCAAAACGCAAAGTACATATCAAAATCGAGAAAAACATTTTTTTGATCCCCCCACCGCTGGTGATACCAAAAACACTCGACGTTAGCCCTGGATTGCCTCTAAGACTCCCTGCTGGAGAAAAGTGTTTTACTTTACTGTGGATAACCACTGAAATCTCCCCCGAGGGGATCATTTGCCCTCATTTTCCACCTCCTTCTGAGCAGTGAAAAGTCCACCATGCTTGCGATAAGGACCGCAGCCACACACATAAAGACTGTGAGAGTCAGAAATTCTGGCTCAATTGCTGCCACCAGTGTGGTAAAAGCATGTACAGAAGTGACCCAACACAACGACCTGCCTGTCCTTCGTCTCGCCAACGAATCACTACGAAATTTGAGCCAGGATAAATTGGCTCAGCTCCCTTTCGCTGATCCTTTTTGGGCTTTTGTGTGGCCAGGGTCATTTGCCTTGACAAAATATTTGCAGGAGAACAATGGGATCCTCAAAAATTGCAATGTCATTGACTTTGGCTCAGGATGCGGGGTGTCAGCCATAGCTGCTGCTAGTAAAACATCTGGAACCGTGATTGCCAACGATATTGATGAATTCGCCCTTGCTGCTACATGGCTAAATAGCGAATTGAACCAAGTTAAGATTCAAACCAAGCGAGATAACCTGATTGGATTAAGCAACGAGGAGTTGCGAAACCTCTTCTCAAAAAATGAAAACAATACCCAATTAACTTTACTGTGCGGCGACATGTTTTACGAAACTCAACTTGGAGTGGATGTTGCTCAATGGTTTGCTGAACTCTCGCGAGATGACTCCACAAACATAATTATCGGTGACCCTGGACGGCACGCCTTGCCTCCAAATTACCTGAAAGTAGCATCTTATCCTCTCCCTAAATTCCTCCGAGATGACAACAGTGGACTGCTATCAACATTCGTGTACACATTGAAGACACAGTAGAGGACACGGTAAAAGTTTGAAGTTGTAATATAGTAGATCTATAGGGTACTTGCTCAGACGGATGAGGACTAGACCGGGCAAGCGCGCCCTTTTCAAAAGAGTAGTGTCGAATCCCGAAGTTTCGAGTAGAAAGATTGATCGCGAGCGGTTCAATTTTGCAAAAACGTACACCATCAAAAATCAGTTAACAGGATTTCATTGTATTTCAAAGTCCTTGCGCACTTTCTATTACATCATTTTCATCAAAGGCATCCATACACATGCCAGAGTCAATTCCATCGTCTGTAGACACGTTACTTGAAGAAACAATTTTCAAATTGTCAATACTATCAATATCAAGATTAACATCAACTTCATCCATTTTTCGTCGTTTGGACTGTGGTTCGCTAGGTGGCGTTTCAGTTGGAGGAATTCTACTTTTTCTTTTTATCCCACTCTGTTGTTTTGGATTCGTCCTTTGTATTTTCGTTCGATTCAAAGGAATAATCTGATACTCCTCTTCGGTCATCGGAATCTCATTATCATTACTGTCTAGAACCAATAGTTCACTGGCTGTGTATCCACCCCACTCCCTTGTGTTGTTTCCACCGTCATCAAAGGTAACAATGTACCAGCCGCTACCTTTTTTGCCATTCCCTGTCACACTCCCCTTTCTTCCACGATAGGAGACTCTTGTCCCTACACGATTTTCCGGTTCAATAAAGGTTAGCTCCTTAGGATACTCGTGAGTTGGTTTGTATTCAGGTAATTTACTACGTTGTTTTGCTACCGATTTCCCTTTCTGATACTCCTCTTCGGTCATCGGAATCTCATTATCATTACTGTCTAGAACCAATAGTTCACTGGATGCGTATCCACCCTTCCTTGTGTTGATTCCATCGTCATCAAAGGTAACGATGTAGAGCCAGTTAACTTTCCCTGTCACATTCCCCTTTCTTCCACGATAGGACACTCTTGTCCCTACACGATTTTCCGGTTCAATAAAGGTAAGCTCCTTAGGATACTCGTGAGTTGGTTTGTATTCAGGTAATTTACTACGTTGTTTTGCTACTGATTTCCCATTCTGATACTCCTCTTCGGTCATTGGAATCTCATTATCATTACTGTCTAGAACCAATAGTTCACTGGCTATGTATCCACACTCCCTTGTGCCGTTTCCATCGTCATCAAAGGTAACGATGTAGTTGCAGTTAACTCTGCATGTCACACTCCCCTTTCTTCCACGATAGGATACTCTTGTCCCTACACGATTTTCCAGTTCAATAAAGAGTAGCTCCTTAGGATACTCGCAAGTTGGTTTGTATTCGAGTGATTTCTGTTTAGCTGCACCACCACGTTGTTTTGCTACTATGTCTCCGCCTGCTGAAATTTCAGGAACCCATCCTGCAGGCGCC
>Ga0115555_1000494_pt1 | contig 26749 bp, 16 predicted proteins | sample COGITO_mtgs_1104_2_FD_87285 | JGI IMG/M metagenome (GOLD analysis project Ga0115555, IMG submission 87285) | Pelagic marine microbial communities from North Sea - COGITO_mtgs_110407 | ecosystem: Environmental > Aquatic > Marine > Epipelagic | place: Germany:Helgoland, sampling site Kabeltonne... | reverse complement strand
AGAGAGTTGGAGTGTGCTTGCGTACGCAGGGGTAGAGCTATTATTGAAATTACAATGGTGTGTTCACGAATGTTCATCCATCTCGACGTTGGAATGGGCGTGGAATAACACAGGTTGGGGAGAGAAAAGTATAAGTGGAAGAGTGAGAGATCAAGCCTGGTTTTGCTGGCAAGTTGCTTGTACGAACAAACTCGAGTTTCTCAAGTGGGCGAGAGATGTAAAACATTGCGAGTGGGATGAAAAGACGATTCTTCAGGCAGCAGATAAAGGTAATCTCGAGATGCTGAAGTATTGCTTTGACAATGATTGTCCGTGTGATGAAGAAAAGTCGTGTGAACTAGCTGCTGATGGAGGACACCTCGACTGTCTTCGATTTCTTTTCGACAAACTGAAACCTTCGCGAAAGACGGAAAAAGAAGCGGCAGGACAAGCAGCATGCGGTGGTCACATGGACATGTTGAAATATTTCGTCGAAGAAAGAAAGATATCTGATGAGGTGAAGAGTGACTGCGTGGGAAACGCTACAATGTATGGCCAACTCGATTGCCTCAAATACTTAGTCGAAGAGGCGAGAGCGCCTCTTACCGACTGGCGAGACATCGCTTTCGCTCGGTATAACGAGCATACCGAGTGCGAAAACTACTTGCGAGAGAAAGGGTGCCCAGAACCAACGGACGAAGAATACACCACATATTGTACAGTGAGGCACCGAATAGAAGAAGAAGCACGGCGGCAGAACAGCAGAGAGTGAGAGATTTTGTTTTCACCTTTAAAGAGACACGCACACAGAGACACACACTTGACCAAAACTGCCCTCACAAAGTTTTCCCCCACTTTCCGTATATGACTTCGCTCGTCCTCGGTTCTTCGTTCCGTTTTTGCTGCCGTCAATTATTCACGAGAACAACGAAAACAAAAACTACATCTACGGCGCGAAGGAGAGCCGCAATCTTTTCCTCTTCTTCCTCGATGAAGAATAAGAGGAGTAGTATTAAGAGGAGAAACCAAAACGAAGAAAATTGGAAGTCGTTACGAACGACGAGAGATGATTTGAGTTTAGATCGAACGCTGCCGACTGGACAATCGTTTCGATGGCAGAAAGTAGAAGAATACGATGAGAACGATGAGAATGAAAAGAAGTATTCGACGTACGTGGGCGTTATCGGTCGAAGAGTGGTTCAGATTCGAGAGCGAATGGAATTCGAAGAGGAGGAGGAAAAATCTTATGAAACAACAACCATCGAGTTTCGCGTGTTGAATACTAACGAGAGCAACATTTGCAAAAACGAGGATAAAGAGAACGGAGAACAAGAAGAAGAGCAAGTCACGAAGGACGTGCGAGCGTATTTTAACCTAGACGACCCGATTCCTTTGAAAGACTTATTCGAGCAATTCTCGAAAGCGGATCCGTACCGGTTCGGACGGCTGAGCGCGTACGTGCGAGGCGCGAGGACGCTCCGGCAACCACCCGCGGAATGTTTGATTTCGTTCGTTTGTTCGAGCAATAACAACATAGCGAGGATTAAAAAGATGGTGGAGAGTTTGTGCGAGAAGTACGGGGAGGAGTTGGTGTGCAATGTTAGTAGTAGAAGTAGTAGTAGGAGTAGTGGTAGTAGTGGTAGGGACGACGACGAAGAGGACGAGGTGAACGACAAAGAAGAGATAAACGAGAGTAAAATCTATCACGCGTTTCCAACCGTCGAGCAGTTGGCAGAAAAATGCGACGAACAAACGTTGCGTGATTTAGGATTTGGATACAGAGCAAAATTCATCCCAGCCATGGCGAAAGAACTCGTCAAACGAGGCGGCGAGGCGTACTTACTGAAATTAAGGGACGCGCCGCAAACGGAAGAAGAGAAGTACAGAGCGATTACGGAATTGACGAGTTTACCGGGCGTCGGTCCGAAAGTCGCCGGGTGCGCGGCTTTGTTTTCTTTGGATAAGAAGAGCGTCGTGCCGGTAGACACGCACGTCTGGCAGCTCGCAAGAGAACATTTCGATCCAAACGGAGAGTTAGCGAGCATGGAAACGACGGCTTCGACGACGAAAGGAAGCGCGAACGAAGAAGAAGCAGAACAACAACGACACAAAGAATCATCCACGCCAACGACCCCGACAAAACAAAAGGACAAACCACTCTCCATAACCCCGAAAATGATGAAAAGATGCGAGGAAATGCTCGTCTCCATCTACGGCGCGTACGCCGGTTACGCGCACACCGCGTTATTCGTCGCCGAACTCCCAACCGTTCGCGAGAGTTTACCCGAACATCTCCGCACGCCGACGAAAGCGGATAAAAAACGAGGAGAGAAGAACGGCGAAAAGAAGCCTGAAAAGAAGAAGAGAAAGTTTTTAAAGGTCGACGGCGAGAACAAGAGCGATGATGATGGCGCGTAATATGTATAATAGCTCAGAGAAAGACATATTGTTATTCGTGCATTTATGCACTCAGAATAGAAATACACGCATAGATAGACACACACACAGAGAGAGAGAGAGAGAAAGAGAGAGATGTTATTCGCTAATCGTTTATTCAATAATGAAAGATGGTATCTCTCGCTCGCTCGTAAAATTTTCCTCTCTCTGTGAGTCTCACTACAAAAGCAGACAACAGAACTTGGATAGAATTTGTTGTCACAATTTGACGCGTACCCGACGTAAACGACGACGATGCGATCTACCACCCCCACGAACAACTCGTTCACGACCACGACCACGACCACGACGCTCCGTAGTAAACGCATTACTGCTCACAGATGTTGTGTAACCCGGGGCGGCGGCAGAAGCGCTGAAAGGTCGTCGTCGTCGTCACCATCCTCTCGCGCGCTTTCGATGACGATGCTGTCGAAGAAAAAGAGCGAAAGAAAAGCTGCTTTCGTTCGCGCGACGACGCAAAGCAGAGCACCGGCGATTTCCAACCCGGACGTGGTCCGAGACGTCGTGAAATCCATGGACGACATCGAAGACGAAACGGGGGAAAAGATTAGTAATTTAGAGGCTGTCGTTCTCGACTATTCTTTGGGATACACGGAAAAGTTGTTAAAAATCAACCAATTTTTCAAATCCAATCCTCTCGAGTTAGCCGCGCGATGTGGGGAAGTCATCGCGCAATTTTCATCCGTTCTTGCAATTTGGAAGTACGAAGATGCGATGGACATCCCGTTGGAGAAAAGAACGCGGGCGGGGAAGTTGAGAGACGTGGTGGCGAAGCTCGGTCCGGTGTTCGTGAAGTTGGCGCAGACCTTGTCGACGAGGCCGGATATTATCGGGGAGGAAGCCGCGGACGCGTTGATGACGTTGCAGCAAGACGTGAAGCAGTTTGATTCTGAGGTGGCGTTTCAGACGATACGGGAAGAGTTGATTAATAGAGGGAGTTTGAGGTTTATTAAGGACATCGTCGGAGGCGATCCGGAGACGAGTTTGTATTCGGAGTTTAAGGAAAAGCCAATCGCGGCGGCATCGATTGGTCAGGTGTACGAGGCGCGGTTACACGACGCGCAAAAGACGAAAGTGGCGGTGAAGGTGCAAAGACCTGGGATGGTACGAAGAATCGCGTTAGATTGTACGGTGATTCGATTACTGTTGACGTGGTTGGAAGAATCCGGCGCGAACGGGAGCGAGGATTTGCCGTTTATCATAGACGAAGTCGGCGCTGGGATTTTTAGAGAGTTGGATTACACCTTAGAAGCGAGGAACGCGAAAGCGTTCAAAAGATCGTTGAAGTTTTTACCGTACGTGAAAATTCCTCGCTCGTGGGATAACTTGACCTCCACGAGAGTTTTGACGCAAGAGTTCATCAGCGGGAGACCGATGAAGAAATTAAACCTGGACGAGCAAAGAAAAATGGTTCGCATGGGTGTCGAGTGCTCGTCCGCGCAGTTGTTTCGAACCGGATTAGTCCACGCCGATCCTCACGAAGGGAACATGTTGTATACGGACCAAGGCCAATTGGCTTTGATTGATTTTGGTTTGATTTGCGAAGTGAACAACGCGCAGCAAGAAGCGATGGCGTCGTGCATTTTGAACATCTTAAACGCGCAGTGGGACGATTTAATCGATAACTTACGCATCATGGGTATGCTCCCCGATAAAGCGCAAATTTGGAAAGACGAAAACGGAAACGTGGCGGATTACACCTCCGACCCGGGAAAATGGTACGTCATCACCGACGATGAGTTTCGTCGGGCGTTTCGAGAAGCCATGGACGGACCGGACGGGATGGAAAAGAAACAAAGGAACAACTTTACAGAGTTAGTCGTCGATTTGACGAAAATTTCCACTCAATATAGGTTTAACTTACCTCCGTACATGGTTTTCGTCATCCGATCGTTGACGACGCTCGATTTCTGCGCGGTGAGAACCGGCGCGAACATGTACGAAGTCGCCGCGCCGACGGCTCTTTTCCGCGCGTTATCGCCGCGAACGGCGTACGGTAAACAAGTTTTAGAACGCACCATTATGGACAAAGAAACAGGCGACATCGATTGGCAAAAGTTCCTGGACCTTTCGAGACAAGCTTCCGGGAACTCGGCCTCGAGCACCGCCTCGGAGTCCGAACGTTCGGACGCGCAAGACTCGGTCGAAAAGCTCGGAGGCGAGTTATTAAACTCCTCCGCGGGAAGCTCCTTGCGCTCCATCATCTACAAAGCCTCTCCGAAAAACTTAACTCCGCCGAAAGAAATCCAGAAGCAGCTCATCCAATTAGCCATCCAACACTACGCCAAAGTCATCGCCGAATTCAGCATCCGCACCGCCGTCTCCAACGCCTTCGCCTTCCTCACCAAAGCGAACGGAATGAGTCAAGGGGAAAACAACGAAGCCGACGAAGAGTGCGAAATAAACTTCGACGACCCTGACCTCATTCTCGATTGCAAAACGCAGTTAGCAAAAAGAAGACAAAAAATCGGCTTGATGTTGTTGCGGAAACAGTTGTTTCAATCCGGCGGTTTGTGGACGTTTACGAAAATCTTCCTCGCTTTGATTTGGGCGTTTACGAACGGCGTGTTCTTAGGCTTGATACGGAAGTTTTTTTCCTCCTCAAACTCCTCCTCCCCAAACTCCTCCTCCTCCTCCTCCGAGGAAAACCGAGGAGAAGATTCTTCGTTGACGACGACGGCGACGGTCGCCACCACCCCCGCGTAGCAGTTTCTCATAAAATCTGACATCCGCGTATGTAATAGAGGACATTAGAGCACATGAAAGTTGTTAATTTTTATCTATTCGTCCACAAAAAAAACGTAAAAATGGCGACTTTAGCGGAGACTTTAGCGGACCCATCGAGACCGTCGTTTCTTTTCGGTACGTTTATTCTTCTTAGTAGTATTACTCTCTTTTGTATATCTCACGACAAAAAGATCGAGCAGATCTGCTCCTTTCTCTCGTTTAAACTCGCGCTCTTTTCTTTCTCTGCAATAAGTGATGATATTCGTAAACGTTCGATTGGAAATGATGGATTTCTCTCTGCGCTCGCTTTTGGATATGGTGATGATGATTAAAGAATTCATTCGCGCACTCCTCTCTCAGAAGGCAATAATTGCTTCAAAAGAAGACGAGAAAAAGAACAGAGAGGGCGTTCAGAGTCTCTCCCCTTGTTGCTCCCAAAAAGATCGATCCTCTTCTTCTCGTTTACGAATAATGTCTTTATCGCTTTTTTCTTGACTGATGATTGAATTTCTCACTCTCTCTCTAAAAGGCCTGACCCCGCCCTTAGAAGGCGCTTCGGACGAGGAAACGTTACAACACGCGGAAAAATTCATGAACAAATCTCGCTCACTCGCCGTGGACGGGTACATCGTGTACGACATTCAAGACGAGGAAGGTAGGACTGAAATGGCGAGACCGTTTCCGTTTCGAAAGCTTGGAGATCCGGCGGCGTTTGCCACCGTGTTGGAGCGAGTCTCCGGAGGGAGGGCCTCGGTGGTGTATAAGTGCGTGGCGGAGAGCGATAAGGCGTCGTTTAACGAGTGGTTGAGTCACGCGGTTGAGAAGTCCAAGAACATGTGTTTTAATTTTGTCGGTGGGGCGACGCACAGTAAAGAGTATAAAGGACCGACGATTCCAGACGCGGCGGATTTGTTGACGAAACAATTGAAAGGCCACTTTGGCGGCGTGACGATCGCGGAAAGGCACGAAAAGAAAGGAAATGAACACGAAACGTTGTTGAAGAAGCAAAGTTTAGGCGCGGAGTGGTTTATCACGCAAGCTATTTACGATCAACAGCCGACGATTAAGTTAATCAACGATTACGGCAAGTTGTGCAAAGAGCGAAACGTGAAACCGGTGAAGATCATTTTAACATTCGCGCCGTGCGGGAGAGAGAAAACGATGAACTTTATAAAATGGTTAGGTGTACGAGTCCCGGAATGGGTCGAGCAGAGAATATTTAGCGAAGACGCGACGCCGGCGAAAACGCCTCTGAACAAATCGCCGGTGGAAAGATCCGTTGACATTTTGTGCGACATGTGCGAAGATATTTTGGAGCAAACGAAAGACAGCGGAGTCCCGTTAGGCGTGTCCGTGGAATCGGTTTCCATCTTTAAAAACGAAGTCGAAGCCGCGCACGAGTTGTTCAGGCGATGTCAGCACATCGCGTTGGACTTTTTTAAGAGACCGTGGAGAGTGAACGTAGAGTTGATTGACGATAAGAATAGAAAGACGAATGACGCTAAGAAAAAGACGAATGTTGCGAAGACAACCGAAGGAGGAGTTTTAGGCGAAAATTCCACGCGCAACATCAACCCGTTGATCACAACTCTAGCCGCCGTCGTCGGCTTACTCGTCGGTCGTTTGGCAAAACCTTAATCAAACAGAGACTGAGATAAGAATGAACATCAACAACTACAATAACACGGCCGTCGTCATTACATTATAGCAGAAGAAGAAGAGGAAAAACAAGACGAGAACGAAACGACGGGTAACGCGTAATACGAATACTAATGACCAATCACATCACATCATTCAAATCGAACGACGACGTACTAAAAGCCATCATCAAACCACGCTTTTCTGCACAAACACAAACACTCCTCTCAATACTGCGCTCTGTTTCTGCTGATGTGAACAGAGAGAAAAATTCTACGTCCTGTATTTCAACGCTTTTTTTCCTCTCTGACTGCTTGATTTCGCCGTCACAAATCCATCGCGAGAGAGACTCTTAGTATTTAATAAACATAACACATAAGCATGCCGTCATTCTTCGGCTTGGAAATTCCTCCGAACAACAAACCGATCAAGTTCCGCCCGGACGTGGCCACGACCGTGGTCGTCTGCCAAGCCGCGTTAGGGCAACCAGTAGTATCATCTTTGTCTTCTTCCACACCATCGGCGGCGGCGTCCATTTTCGTCCAAACTTCATCCGTGACCGGTGACGATGAAAACGACGAGAAGAAGACTAAAAAGAAACTCCTGTGCATTGGAACCTTGCGCGACGTGTCGTGCGAACAGTTTTCCTTCGGGACTGGGCTGACGTTCGCCAGCGGGGAGACGGTAACCGTGACGCAAAACGGGAAAGGGAGAGCGGTGTATTTAAGCGGGAGGATCGAGGAGGACGACGAGTTCGACGACGACGAGGATGATTCTGATGACGAAGATTTCAGCGACGACGAGGAAGACGACGACGAGTCGTCGGATGACGATGAACTCGATGAGTCAGACGACGATGATTTTGAGGAAGACGAGGATGAAAGCGAGAGCGATGGAGAGGATTTCATGAAGCGAGCGGCAAAGTTGGCGAAAGCGGCGGCGGAAGCGAGAGAAGAGGACGACGAAGACGATATGCCGGCGGTGAAGCTCGATCGAGCGAAGAAGAACAAGAACGAGAAAGAAGAGAGCGATGACGACGACGACGAGTTCGCAGAGCTCGAGGATGGAGACGAGGATGATGGACCGAGTTCTTCGAGCGAAGAAGATGAGTCCGACGACGATGATGACGAGAGCGAAGAGGAAGAAGAAGAAAAATCGTCGTCTTCTTCGGACGATGAATCATCGGAAGATTCGGATTCGGAGCCTTCCTCTTCAGATGAAGGAGGGAAGAAGCGAAAGAGAGGTGGCGTAGACGAAAAAGCGGCGAAACATTTCGATAAGAAGAGTAGCGGTGGCAGAGGTGGCGGTAGAGGCGGAGGCAGAGGCAGAGGGGGCAGAGGCGGAGGCAGAGGCGGCGCCTTTAACAAACGCCGATGAATTAATTAAGTATTATTGCATAGAGAAAAGATTTATTATTGTTATTATTACCAATACATATGATTACTACATCAAACGGATTTTAAGTTGCTACGCCCATCTGCGCGATTTCGCCGCTCTCTCGCGCGCGCACGTTTTGAAACTCCCAGTTCTCCGGTAACGAATCCAAAATATCTCGAACACATTTCCCGAGCGCCTCGTACCCTCTCGGTTTGTCCGGATGCAAAGCGTCCTTCATCAAATCGTAATTTAACATCTTCGCATCGCTCTCTTCGTCGACAACCGTCAAAAACGCATCTGCGCACTCGCGATAATACACCATATCTCCTCCAACTTTCTCGTTTTCAATGCCTCTCTTCACGGCGTCGTTGACGAAATCAATCGCCTTGGTAAACACGTTCGGTAACGTAAACTGCCCTTTAAATGCTCTCGATTCTAAAGCGTCGGCGTCTGGTAAGCGTTGCGACGTCTCCATATCGTGAATGGACGCTTGCGGCGTGCCTGTCCACGCCCTCACATTTCTCAACCCTCTCGGTAAAATACCTAAAACTACGATTCTCGAGTTTGGAGACATCACTCGAATCTTTTCAATCACCGCTAAAATCCCCGCGACGGCGTTTGGAATCTCCTCGCGAATCGCGCGCACTTGCTCTTCGTTCAAGCACTCCTCGTCAGCTTTCTTCATCCTATTCGAATACTCCACTCCTAACCGGTACGCGCGTCCTAAATTATTCGTCCCAATCATCACCACGATGTCGTCCACGGTCGCTCTCGGAAACGCGCCGTGCGTCAACCGATACAGCGCGTGCGACGTCTCGTCCCCGCTAATCCCATTCACGAATACGTCGCGTTCATTCTCCACTCTCAGAGTTTTCATCAAAACTTCTCTGTTCACTCGTAACTTCCAATACTCCGTGATTGAATCTCCAAACAGCATCAAAGGAATTGATTTCGACCTCTTTTCAAAAATCGCCGATTTCGTCCTCGCGTCTGCTCGTACATTCGATTCCGCTCGAAACCACATTTGCCCTCGGTCGGTGATTTTTATCGGTGGATCTTGTCGTCTGTTTTGTACCTCGGATTCTAAAATCGGATCGATCGGTGATTCGTATAACTCGCGAGCGGAGGAAGAGCAGAAATCGATCCAAGAGTTCATCTTCTTTTCCTCCTCCGAAACTTCACCAAAAGCCCCGAGATTTTCGAAAAGGACGAGTGATGATGAGAGCAGAACGAACATCAGCAGCTTCATCATCATCACCCTCTGCGACGATGGGATCCTCGGATGATTCTTGTGCATACCTCTCGTTCTCGTTTACTCTTTTTTGGTAACATGTGCTGTTTTTCCTCTGTGATTTTTTTTTCTAGAAACCTCCTGTTTCAAAACCAAAATTTTTCAAACCCTAAAAGGTTTGTCAAAAAAAAAAAAAAATTCGAACCAAAATTTGGTTCCAACAAACCTGGTTTGTTGTGCCCCAGAGTTTGTTTTTTTCTGCTCGTGAGCGTGTCTCTCACCTATGTAAATTCTTTCGTAATTTACGAGTGCTTTCGTTTTTTTCGAGACGGCGTTTTGCCCCTGAAAAAATTCAAAAATCAGACACACCTCTCACTTGCAACAACACACAAAACACTTTACACGACATTTTGTAAATCATCATCATGGCGCTTTCCAATGCGAATAATAACGTCGCTTCGAAAAGTAAGAAGACAAAAAAGAAAAAGAAACCAGATCCACCGTTGATGAAGAAACGGGAGAAACCTCCGTCTCCGTCTTCTCTCAATATTGATACTACTAATAACGTGGTGCAAAAACGCGTGAAAGAAGAAAACAAAGAATTGGTAGGCGTTTTAGGGGAAATTAATGAAGATGAGGCGAAGAAACAAAGACAACACGCGGTCGTTCTCGTTTTGGGCGATTTCGGGCACTCGCCGAGGATGCAAAATCACGCGAGTTCCTTACTGAACAAAGGATACGAAGTCACCGCGATCGCGTACAAGAATGGATCGATGATGAAGGAAACGTTGAGAGAAAATGATGGATTTCGGTTCGTAGGTATCTCTCGATTGAACTTTTTACGAGTGAAGAAGACTAAGATGCCATTCGTGCCATCGATCGTATATTTCGCGCTGAGAGTCCTCTTGCAGTTTTTACAAGTGCTCTTGTGTTTGTTCTTTGAAACTGGGAAAGTGAAAGTGACAAATGTGCTGGTGCAAAATCCACCGTGTTTGCCGACGTTTCTCGCGTGCGCGGTGGCGAAACGGGTGATGGGAGGAAAGTTTACTATTGATTGGCACAATCTCGGGTACTCGATTTTCAGCATGCAAAGGAAACGAGGAGGGAAAGATGTGTTGGTGAGAGTTATGAAGGCGTACGAGAAGTACTTTTTGAGGTATTTCGATCATCATTTGACGGTGACGGAGAAGATGAAGGATTTTTTAATTCGCGAGTGGAGCGTGGACGCGAGACACATTTCCGTGGTGAAGGACGCGCCGGGGGAGCAATTTTTACGATTAAACACCAACGCCACGAGAGAAAAGAAAAAAGGATTCCGGAAAAAGACGAGCGATGTTGTGAATGTTGTCTCGAGCACCTCATGGACGCCGGACGAAGACTTTGACGTTTTGTTACACGCGGCGGTGTTGTACGACGAGAAGGCGAAAGAAGCGAGCCGAACGGCGACGAAGAAAAAGAAGAAGACGAAACAACGACTGCCGCATTTGAACATTTTGATCACAGGCAGAGGAGATTTGCGAGAATCGTTTGAGACGAGAGCGAAAGAGGCGAAATTGAAACACGTCAGTTTTTCGTACGCGTGGTTACCTATCCACGAGTACCCGGAACGCTTGTCCATGTCCGACGTAGGTTTGTGCTTGCACCAAAGCTCTTCGAAACTCGATTTGCCGATGAAAATCGTAGACATGTTTGGCGTGGGTATTCCAGTTTTAGCGAGAAGATACGAGTGTTTGCGGGACGAATTAGTTCAGGAAGGTGTGAATGGATTGACATTCGATACGAGCGAAGAGTTGTGCGACGCGTTGATATCTTTGTTGGAAGGTTGGGACGGGAACGAGAACGGTACGGAAGCGTTGAATCGACTGGAAGCCGGGGTGACCAGAGATCGGTTGGATGAGATATTCTCTTCTTCTTCTTCTTCTTCTTCTTCTTCTTCTTCTACCACCGCGAAAGGGAGAAGAAAAGTACCCGCCACGCGTCCTCCTCCGCCTCTTACGAAGAAGAAGTATCAATTAGAAGATAGAGATGCGAAGAATAGCTCATTAGACGAAATCGAAGATGAAGGAATGGTGAACTTTTGGGAGGAGAATTGGACGAGTGCGAAGATTTTCTAATAGTTAGATGATAGAACTCTGTATTATTAAATCTATAATTCGCTGCCAGCGAGGAAACATTCGCTCGCTCGCACTAATCGTTCGCTAATTTTAATGTTGTTAATTTCTCGTTCTTGTTCGTCTAATTCTGTTTTGCTATTCGTTTGACTTACGCGAGTCGCGTGTTTCTTTGCCTCTTTGCGTTTCTCTTTTTCCTCGGACTGCGCGAGTTTTGCCGCCAACGCGAGTCTGGCAGAAGCAATAGTTTCTGCATTGCTCTTTGGATCAGATTCTGCCATTTTCGACAAATCGCGAAGCATCTTTTCGTCATCGAGGTTGAAAGACGATACTCGACCGCTCGCTCGAGGACGCAACTGAAGGCGATTCAAGCACGTCTGAAGGACATCTTGGTTTCGCGCGTCACCCGGGTTTAGAACCGTAGCAATGGCAGCCATGCGATTTGCGCGACGAAAAAGAACTTCTGATCTTGTTTTATCGCTTTCAATATCATCACTTTTTACGGGATACACGTATGCTGGAGAGTTGGCGATGCAAGACCACGCGACGCTTCGTGCGACGGAACTTTGTTCTCGGAAATCACCTTTACCTCCCGCGTTGTTAAGAAAAGGTGCTCTCGGTTCGGATACCACGTTCAAAGCGAGAAAAGTTTCGTCGTCATCATCTTCTTCTCGTGCTAACAGTAACTGCGCGAGATGCACTCTCGCGTGGACGTTAGAAGGGTCTTCGCGAATGGCGTTTTGCAAACGTCGCTTGAGCGACGCGTACGTCGCGCAAGCTCCATCATTGAGATCATTTTGCGCGGCACTCGTCATTGCTCGCCTCTTTTCCAGACGCTCTAAACCTTCCTTGCAGGCATCAGTTATTGCGTTTCGACACTCGTCGCTCTCGCCGTAACCGAACGTGAAATCTAGAGTCGAAGTATCACCATTAAGAACACCGTCCAATGCGTTTTCAAACGCCTCTTTTGCCATATCAATCAATCCTCTTCGTTCGCACACCATCGCGAGCGACCAGTGTGCGACCGGATCGTTCGTTCGCGCTCTCGCCGCTCGAATTGCGGCTGCGATATTCTCGTATCTGTGTGTGTTGTGAATATCTTCCGAAAGGACGGCAACTGCCGCCGTCGCCGAAAACTTGGCGTCGGCGATGCGCGCGTGCTCTGCGTCTTCAAACGCACACTTTGTGGCGACATCGAACGCTTTCGCGGCTTTCTCGTAATAAACACTACTATTTCCTTCGTCTTCGCCAAAAACGCTTTTGCTCAAAATCTCTTCGCCAGTGTGAATCCACGCGACACCTTCGTGCGGATTCAGAGTGCGGGCTTTATCGAGACACGTCGCGGCGGCGCGTTCGAGTTCTTCGATGATATCTTCCGCACCACTACTTTTTTGTCGTCGAGCATCTGCGGCAGTTTTGTATAACTGCGCGAGAGATGCCCAGACAGTCGCTTTGTTCTGCGAGACGCCTAAAGATACCGCGCGGGACAAACACGTTTCGACGCGACCAAAATACGAAGCGTCGTCTTCTTCATCTTTCCCTCGAGGAATCTTAGCGAGTGCGCGCCAGGCGGCGGAGAAATCGGAGCCTTCCGCGCTCGCGTAATCGATGCACGCCGATTTTGCTTTCGAAGTAGCATCATCGTCACCTCGTGGTAAAGAAGAAGCGAACAACAACAACGCCCGAGCGAGATTTTCTCGCGTCGACGCAAGCTCCGGGAAAAGTTCCACACACTTTTTGAATTCACTCGCGGCTGAGTCGAAATTGTTCATCAATAAGTGCGCTTCGCCTAAAAGCGTTCGAACGACGCGTTCGACGACGGCATACTTCTTTGTATTTGATGATGTCGCTAAAACCGCTGCGTCATTGTTGATCGCGACGAGCGCTTTCTCGCCGTACGCGACACACTCTTTCGCACTTTGCTCACATCTTGCCGTCGCGCCGCGCATGGCTGATCCCGACGCGTCCAACACGAAACATCTCGCAAGTCCAATTAGGATTGGAACGAGAACACCTCCTTTATCGCTGCTACCCGTGGAAGAAGCGTTGAGGAAAATGTCGTGCGCGATTTTGTACGACAACTCCGCGCGCTCGAGATTTCCGAGCTGTAACGAAATGTTACCTGCAACTGTCGCGGCGTATAAAGCGTCTCTAAGACTCGCATCGGCAACCGGGTCTCGTTGCTTATACAACGTAACAGCTTTTTCCAACGCATCGACCGCCGCTGACTTTCTATCCAACTTTCGATAACAATCGCCCATATTCGTCCACATCGCGACACTCTCGCGTTTCGTGCGAATCAGAATTTTCAACGCCGAAAGCGCCACGTGTGGATCCCTATCGCTCGCAAGTCGTTCAGATGCCCATATACAGTTTGGATTCCACTTTATGGCGTTTTCACAAACTTCTCGACATCTTTCAGGAGAAGAGGAGTTCGTTTCAATTGGTCCTGAAATCTCGTCGCTCGGATCCAACGCTAAAGCTTTTTCGCGCAATTTCGAGGCGCGAGCGGTGTCGCCGGATGCATCCACACAGAGAGAGAGAGCGCTAAACGCGAGTGCACGGAATGGATTTGCACCGCTACTTGCTTTTGCCGCTTTAGCCGCTAAAGTAAAAATCGATCGATCGTCGCGCGAGCATAAAATGTCGAGTTGCTCCTCTGAGGTGGCCAAAGACGCTCTACGCGATGCCCAACGCGCGGTGACATCCGCGGGTAGCTCCGCTCCTTCGTGCGCATCTATCCATGAATAAACAATCTGTTCGCACGCATCGACGTTTCCGGATGCCCACGCAAACTCAAACGCACACCTTGGACTCCGAGGCGCTGCTTCGTACGCGCTTCGTAACCATTTCAGTTTTTGCGCCTTGGCATCCCGGGCAACGCTCGTAATGGCAATATAATACGCGCGAATGCGACAACCTCTCGCCGGCGATGCTTTAACGATCGCGTCGTAATCAAACGGTCGCCCAAGCTTGGCGTGTGATTCAGCGAGTAGTAATTGTGCTCTTTTTTGCGTTTTTGCTAATCCCAAAACCGAGCAAACCGCATCGCGTCCAGCAACGTCGAGCGCGCCTAAAGCGTCGCCGAGATACGCACGAGACTCTGCCAAGAGCATCGAAACCATGGCGAGTTGTAAAGTGGAATACGAAGTCGAAGATAGAACTTCATCGCTCTCGCCGTCCGCATCGATGGAGCGTTCCATAGCGTCAAACAATCTGTATACCTCTTTGTCCATCTTTGCATCCCTCGAGCCTAATTCAACTCTCGTCCCTTCATGGTGACACTCGAGATCGTTCCCAAGACACGAACGATGGAACGACCCTCGACTGTGATTTCGATTTGCAGTCCACGCCGTGAACAACACCCAAAGCGGATTTTCGACGTCTGCGTCTTTTACGTATTCTTTTATCGCGGTTTCGAGGGGAGATTCTTCTGATGACGAATCATCGTTCCAACCTTCCTCTTCGTCGCCAAGGTATTCCCCCGTAAAAGCGACGACGTCTAAAGCGAGCGCCAAAACGTTTGTTTCATCGACGACCACACTCTCAGAACTTTTGCTGCTCATAAAATCATGCAACATCGCGTCTGCGAATTTCAACGCATCCTTCTTACCATTTTCTTCAACATTTTTGGCGCCACAGTCCAATCGAGCGCGCGCGAGCTTTATGGCAAACTTTTCGATATCTTTCACATCGTCGCTGCTCGTTTCTACTTTGTCGTCTCCTTTCTTCGGCTTTGCTTTCGTACGAAAGTACCCGTCCAAAAACGGAATCGTCTCTATCGCCAGACTCGCAAAACACTCGATCGACGCCTCCTTAGCAATCCGAATCTCGTCTTTTCTCGAGACGATCATTTTAGATTTCGCATCGGCGACGGCTTTGCTCGCGCTCAACTTCGCTTTTCCTTCCGTAAACAGCACCGCGCATTTCGCCGCTTTAATGCTACACGCAGCTGCCGCGCCGCCTACCGAAGAAGCGTCGTTCTCTTTCAACATCAAATCATCTAAATCTCGATACGCCTTGGCCGCTTCCAAATACAAATGTTCCCCGCACCTCGCGTACCCGTCGCCCAACTTTCCCAAGTACTGCTTTTGCTTCTCCACGTCCTCTGTTTCGGACGCTTTTTGGAGTAAAAACGTAACCGACGGAATGACCTCTTCCTCAACGAATTTCACGTCGTCGTCGTCGCCATCAAATCCAACCTCCACGATCCCTTTGTGCGCTTGCTCTCTCTCCGAGTCGATTCGAGCAGCCTTGACGTAACACTCTCGACTCTTCGCGTGTTGTTTGAGTTCGAAGTAACTCTTCCCGGCGTACACGTGAACCTCGTATGTATCGTCTTTCTCGTCGTCTTCGTACAGTTGGACCGCCCTCGCAAAGTCCTTCGCTTTCATCGCCAGCGCAATCTCTTTCATCAGGTGATGCTGTTTCGTCATCACGCGCACACTACGCGTAAAAAAACGTCCTCCACGCCATGATCAGGCACCCGATCGACACGTACGGCGATAACCGCTCTCCCACTCTCGCTGCTTTCCAGAACACAGATTTCACCAACCCGCCTCCTTTTCCTTTGTTGCCGCCGGTGGTCTCTCGTTCGAGTAAATACGGCGCTTTGAGTTTCACGTACGTGCACGCGCAGATGAAGAATAAGAGGGTGGTGATGAACGAGTTCAAGTCGAAGAGTGCGGACATGTTTTTGTCGTTCTTCTTATTCTTTTAAAGTATGGTGTGTTAGTACACGCGCAGAGATTTGTTCTTTCGTTGTGGGGAAACGTGTTCGTCACAAAAGAGAGACGCGAATGCGATGCGCGCGAGCACGTCACCAAAACGCATCATCTCCGTCGTCGCGACCCCCAGAACAACGAAAACTTTAAAAAGGAAAACGCGGCGTGTTTTGATCTCTTTTTCGTCTTCGAGTTTGGAAGAGAAGCGCGAGGACGAGAACAAGAACGCGTTCAAAACCTGTTGGTCCAACCATCCGCAGACGGAAGACGGGGAAAACATCATCGTCAAAGAGCTCGTCAAAAACAAACTCTACGCGTGCGAACGACAATTTTTATGGAACACCATCGACGTCGGCGGACGAATGGCAGTGGTGAAACTGCAAAACGGCGAGTTGTGGGTGCACTCGCCGATCGATTTAGACGAGGAGACGAAGAAGGAGATCGAGAAGCTCGGAGAGGTGAAACATATCGTCTCTCCGAATTACGAGCACCTGAAATACGCGAAAATGTGGAAACGAGCGTATCCGAACGCAACGCTGTGGGGATGTCCCGGGTTGAAAGAAAAGAAACGAGGAGAGATTCCGTACGATAAGGATCTGGGAGATGTAAAAGAAGAGTGGAAGGACGAATGGTTGAACGAGTTTGAGATGGTGCATTGGGATTGCGAGAGTCTCTTCTCGAAGCCGTTTTTCAACGAGGTGTCGTTTGCGCACAAAGAAAGTAAATGTTTGATGGTGACGGATGTGTATTGGAATTATCCGGACGGCGAAGGAATGGATGAAAAGTTGTACACGTTCAAAGAGAAAGGGTGGAAGTTTCTCATGGATGTTATTTATTTGCCCATTTACAAGAACGTGTTGTGTTTCGGAGAGGAGAAAAAGAAGAAGTTGAGAGCGCGAGTCGAGGACGTGGAGCGGCTCGATTTCGATACCATCGTACCGTGTCACGGGACGATTGTGAAGGATGGAGATGTCAAAAATACGCTAAGGAAACACTTGTTGTAATGATGTATAGTATTGTACAGTATTTATGTATGTAAGATATATGCACCACTTCTAAAACTAGTCGCGGTGATGGTGATGTCTCGCCGCTAAAATCGATCGCACGCCTAAAGTAATCACCAAGAAAATACCTAACGCGATGACCAACATCACGTCCGAGTTCTTCTTTCCCCACTCGATTACTTTATTCGTTTCTTTGACGATGTGCTCGGTTGCACTACCACTCGCAGCAGAGGACGGAGGGGGATTCGTTTTCTCAGTCGATATGACAATCTTCGCCGGTTTCGGTTCGTCCTCGCCGACGCTCATAATATTCGAGTTGAAAATTCCAGGTCTGAGCAACAAGAGTTCGCGAAAGATATCAGAAACTATCGTTCTGTAGTCTTTATTCTTCCAATCTTTCTCGTCCACCCACTCTCGAAATCGTAACCCCCAAAGCGCGAATTTGACTATAAACTTAGCATCTGGCTCCGCCGATAAAGTGGAATCGTAAAAGCGTTTGGCCAAGTGGTAATCTTTCGCGACGCCTCGTCCAACTTCGTGCATTCTCCCGAGATTGAACATAGCAGCTGCGCTTCGTAAACCAGCGGCTCGTCGGTAGACTTGCGCGGCTTTTTCGTAGTTGGAATCTGAGTTCGCATTGGAAGGAACGAGCACGTTTCCGTCTTCGTCGGTTACCATCAACGTCTCCTCGGAATCGTCGTCTTTTTCTGATGAAATGGAAGAAGAAATCCACCCGGCGTAATGTGCGTCGCCAATCGTGAGTAACGATAAGACGTTCCCTTGATCCGCGGCGAGTTCGTGAAAATACAGCGAAAACCGTTTCCTTTCTTCTTTCGATAAGTGGTTTTGCACGCCGCCAAAGTTCCTCTCTAAAATATACGCCGCGTTCGCTTGCGCTAACTCGACGCCCATTTCCGACGCTTTCGCGTACGCGTACAAGGATTCTTTATAGTTTCTTCTCACGAAATGTTCTCTCGCGTTCTCCATCACGTTTATAACCGTCGAGGAGCGTTCCGCTAACAGTTTCAACTTATCCAACGCCGGCGCGCACGCAATCGGGGCGCCTAAACCTCCCAATTGCATCATCGCCAAGTTATAAGAAGCTAACGAGTGCCCTTGCGCCGCGGCTAAACCGAAATACGTGTTCGCTTTCGTGTAATCTCTCGCTAACGGCGCTACTCCTCTCACGTGCAAAGCGCCTAAATGAAACTGTGCCTCCATGCTCCCTCTCTCCGCCGCTTTCAAAAGCTCCTTCACCGCCTCTTGCGCGTTTTTTTCCACTCCGAAACCGCTCAAGTACATGTACGCTAATCCGTAACTCGCGTGCGGAGAACCCAACTTTTTCGCCTCTTTGAACCATTTCAAAGCGGTTTCGTTATTTTGCGTCACGCCTAACCCGTTCGCGTACGCGTGACCTAACGAACTCATCGCCTCTGCGTTGCCTTGCGCGGCGGCTAAATCTAAATATTTCACCGCGACGTCGTAGTTCACGTCCAAACCTTTCGTGCCTACCATATACGCGTGTCCCACCGCGTTCTGCGCTTCCGAGTTCCCTAAATCCGCGGCGTACTGGTAATACGTCACCACGTCTTTCTGCCTTTTCAGCTTCTTTGGCGACTTCATGTCTCGACTCAACCGAAAATTATCGAATCCTTTCTGCCCGTTCTCGCCCATCACCGGCGCAATCACCGGTTCTACCGTCTTCAAACTCGCCGGATGGTAATACAAAACGCTCGCTTGACACGATTTTGGTGCGAACCTTCCCTTCGCGTGTCGATGCCCTAAAGCTAAATGCGATCGCACGTCACCGCCTCTCGCCGCGAAATAATGGTGCGTCATCGCCAACCGCTCGTCCTTCTCCACAACGCCGCCTAATCCGGTGCTGTACAAAAACGCCAACTCAAAGTGCGCCTCCGCGTCGCCTAAATCCGCCGCGCGCTGTAAAAAATATACCGCTTTCTTTTCCGCGTCGATTCGTTTCCATTCGTTCCCATTCATCATCATCATCACGTTCTCGCCGTTCTTCTTCTTTTTCTTCTTCTTCTCTTTCATCTTCTTCTCTTTCTCCTCGTCTTTTTCTTCTTCACCATCATCGCTCCTCCTTTCCGACAAAGCTCTCGTCAACGCCGCGTCCGCCGAACCTCTCCCTAACTGCATCGCCAAACCCAACTCTCTCCACGCCTCTTTCCTCTTTGGATTTTCTTTCACCATATCAATCAACGCGTCGATCGCATCTCTCTTCGTCTTCACCATCGTCTTCCCCTCGCCGCCGCCGCTCCCGCCCCGCGCGGCGGCATCCGAGAAGAAAGAATCCTCCCTCTCTAAAATCTCCCTACAGTTGTCCACGCGTCGCAAAGCATCTTCTTCCTCTTCGCTTTCTTCGCCTTCGCCTTCTCCTCTTATGTTGTTGTTGTTGTTGTTGTTGTCGTTCTTCTTCTTGTTCTTCTTGTTTGCACTGTTTTTGCTCATTTTCCCCAGAGTCTCTAAAAGCGCCGACGATCGGACTTTATTCCGGGTGATGTGCGCCGGTAACGCGCGGAAGAGTTCCGCGGATATAAAGTTTGGCGTCTGTTGTGTCTTTTCCGTCGTCTCTTTCGAGAGATCTGATGATTCTCCGTCTGTGGTGTCCTTGTTCGAATTAGGTAAAAACGGCCACTCCGGTTCCAAAATGTCTTCCTCTCCTCCTTCGTTTGCCGCTTCAACGCACGAAAAAACGCGCGTCTCGTCATCAAAGAACAACAGCGCAGCAATAAAGAGCACGAAAAGGAAAGGGAAAAGGAGAAGTGAACTTCGAGGTCTTCTCCTCTTCGTTCGCATCAAAGGTGTTGTCGTCATCAGATCTTTTTTTTAATTGTCTGATTTTTTTTGAAGGAAAAAAATTGACCAAAATCGATTGACATTTACACAGATGAAAAGATGAATAAAAATTGAACGGTAATATAAGGACGCGCAAAAAAGTCTATTTGGAACGGGTATTTGGGCGGGCGCTTTTCCTTTTGTCAATTTGTGCGTGTTCTCCGATGATGAATTGGCGGCATCGCATGAGCGGCTCTACTAAAATAATGTTAAAAGGCTCTATTTCTACTCGCGTAAAGTTCTATTCTCTGTATTTTTCCTATTCTATTATCATCTGGGTTGTCGTTGTCGTTGTTGTTGTTATTATTAGTATCATTGAGCAGCACGAATTAGTATCTCTTCCCATTGGTGGTCGTCGAGTTCACACCCGACCGCGGCGCACATTTTTGAGGCGGCTTCGCATCCGAGTCGCGCGGCTTTGAGTAGGATGTCGTTTTTTTCTTCTTTATTTCTTTTCGTGATTTTCGTTTTCGTTTTCGTCGTCGTGGAGAGTAAGTAGGAGAATAAGAAGCCGGCGGTGAAGGTGTCGCCGGCGCCAGTGGTATCGACGACGGTTTTCAGGGCAGGCGCCGGGACGTGGTGCACTTCTTTTTCTTCTTCTTCTTTTTCTTCGTCGTCGTCGGCGGAGTAGCAGCGACAGCCTCGCTTGCCTTGCGTGACGACACACGTGCCGTTTATTTTCTTCGCGATGGTTCTGGCAACCATAGCTTCGATTTCTTCTCCTTCGTTGTTGTTCTCGTCGTTTTTTCTCGTCGTTTGCTGCTGCTCCTCCAGGAACAACTCTGGAATGATCTCGACCAACGCTTTTGCCTCGTCCTCGTTACAAAAAAGCACGTCCACGACGCCTGGATTTCGTTCCAACAGAGTCAACAAAGTTTCTCGACTATTCCGAACCACCTCAAACGAGGCTAAATCGATCGATACCAACACCTTCGTCCCGTCTGTTTCGTACAAATTTTTTGCTTTGGTAATCAAACTCGTCAAGAACTTTGGATCGTACAGCGCGTATCCTTCGCAGTGCAACAGTCTCGTCGTCGCGCTCGCGCTCTTTTCCTCTTCCTCTTTTCTCCTCTTAAAAACCTCCAAAACCTTGTCCACGTCCGGTTTACACTTACTCGCGCCTAAATACGTCCGCATCGTCCGTTGGCCGTTCGTTTTGTTCACAAAACTTAAACATTTTGCGGAACTTTCGGAAGCGCTCGAAAGCACTCGAACAGTGGCATTTTTCTCCGCTCTGACTCTGTTCTTTTCCAAGTCTTTCAGATACGCGTTCCCTTCCGCATCATCCGCGATTGTTCCGGCAAAGAACACTTTAAGATCAACATTTTGGTCTTTATTATACTGTGTCGTTAAATTCCCGATGCCTCTGGCCACGTTTGCCGCGCTTCCGCCAAACTTTGTCTCTTTTACATCGGACGTTTCCTTTGTCATCATCGCTTCGAAATCTTCCCTCGAATCGACGACTTCGCACCCGCCTAAGTTCGACAGAGAGGACGAGAGATGATCGGTATCGTCCATCATGACGATGAAATCAGTCACCGCGTCGCCGAGACAACAACACACGATTTCATTTTTCTTCGTCGTTTTCGCGGTCGTCGTCTCCCCCATGATGTTCTTTTTGTTTTGTGGCAAAACGTGAGAAAAATTTCCAAAGGACAGACACTTGAAGTGGTGAATATATGAACGGGAGCGGATGGTGCCGGTAGTAGTATGTACAAAAGAATAAATAAGTTCTCCCTCTCTCTATGAATTCCTCCCTCTCTCTCTTTCTCACGCGCACACACGCAAACTAATAGTCGTCTTCCAAGTCGTCGTACGGGTTCGGATTGCACAAAGACAAACAGACCGGCAACAAGATTAACCCGTGCGCCAAACCTAAGGAAATGCACAAGAACAGTTGCTTGAAGAAAGTCGTGAAGACGTACGAGTCCGAAGAACCCAAGACTAACACGGCAACCATGGTGCTCATGGCGCCGTGGAAGACGGCGACGCCCATGTCTCGTAATGTCAATCTCATGCGGTCGTTTGGAAGGCCGTGCTTTTCCAAAAAGTTTCGGCCGATGTGGGCGCTGTAATCGACGGCTAAACCGAGCGCGATGACGAGCATGATGACGGTGACGGAATCGATGTTTAATCCCCACGCTTGCATGTATCCGAGGATATTGATGACGATTAAGAGGAGGTTGATGAAGACGCAAGACACCGTGAGCGGGTCGACGATGAGCAACGCGATGACGATGAAACAGACGAGTAAGGTTAAAGAGACATTTCGGATGGCTTCTTTGTCGATGGATTTGTATTGTTCCACGTTCAAGAAGTCTTCGTTGTACGCAAAAATATAACCTTTTTCGTTGCCGGGAATGGAGTCGATGGAGGAGCGGATAGAGTCCATAGCCTTGATGGTCGCCGCGGTGTCTTGGCCTTCGACTTGCGTGGCGCGCACGCGCGTGGCGATAATCGTCGGAGGATTGGTGGTGGTGTCAAATTTTACGTCGGATCCGTATGCGTACCCACCTGGACTGGATGGAGTCGTGATAAACTTGTACAGTTTGTCGTTGAACGTGTTTGCAGGAGCGTCGATTGCGCAGTTTGTCGCTTTCCAACCCTCGGTCATGTTTAATGGGTAAACACTCGTCCCATTGCACATCGTGAGGTACGTATCAAACCTATCCATCCAAGTATCGACGGATTCATCTTGGACGTACGGGTTCGCTTTGAACGCCGCTGCCGCTTGCTTCAACACGGAAGTAGTGTCATAGTCGGTGGCGTAATTAAACTCAGTCATCGTGTATAGCTCGATACCTTGTCCTCGAGAAAATTCGTCGTCAAAGGTGGATACCCAATCTTTCAGGTAGCCGGGAGGCAAGAAATCCATCACGTCAGCTTCGACTTTGATTTTAGAGACGCCGAGAATACCACCAGCGGCGATGCCGGCAAATACGACGAGCACGGCTGCTTTGACGCTTTTCTTCGCGAGAAAGTCTGCGAGGGCGCCCATGACTCTTTTCGTCATGCGTTCTGGCCCAACTTGTTCCTGTTGCACGCCGTTGACGACGACGACGACCGGTGCCCCCGCCGCTGGCTTGCAGCACGGAACGCAGCACGTCGCGCCTTCGTCGCAGGTTGGGCAACAAAAGCAGTCCCCTTTCTTTAGCATTCGGCGGCGTTCGTCGATGGCTAAGAACGCTGCGAAAAACGTCAACTGGTACAAATAATCGAAGAAAATACCAAGCGCCGCGTAGAAACAAAAGTTTCTCAACGCCGGCAAACTCGTCGTCGAGCCGATTAAGAAGGCGAATATATCCGTGAACGAGGTAACGGTAATACTCATGCCCGCCGTTGACATGGCATTTCCTAATCTTTCCGCGATGGATAAGTATGGGTTCGTGTTATCGTACGCGTTGACCAAAACGAACATATCGTCCACCCCTATGCCCAATAACAGAAACGGAAGCACGTTCATCAACGGCGAATAGAAGAGCCCAAAGTAAGAACACAAACCGTAACTGGAAGCAATGGCCAATCCGATGGATACGACCCCCATTCCAGAAACGAATACTCGAGAACCGACGCACCCTTCCCCACCTTTACTCAACATGAGCGTTGCGTAGCCTAAAATCAAAATGAACGCGATTTGCAATTTCGTGATGTCGCCGGTAATCGCGGCCCCAAACTCATCCCCGAATGAACGTGTGACCGCGTATTCTACAGATACCGTCGAGGCGTAATTTACCTCCACATCGCGAATAATCTCCAATACTTTTTCCTCGAACGCGTCGCCTCTCTTGTCCTCTTTTTCGCCATCTTTGACGACATCGAAATTCTTCATGAGAAACTGCAACGTCAACGAAGTGGCGGTGTAATGCCCTTCGCTCGTCAAAGTTGGATGACCGCTCGTTTGGTTCAAGTAAATTTCCGCGCCAACAGCAACGCACACGTTCCCAGGGGTGTGGTGTTTCTTCCCGTTACCGGTGGGACAATTCTCTTCGTCCCCAAGAACATCCGAGATCAACTTCGCGTTGATTTTCTCTTGCGTGTTCCAGTTGTCCTTGTTGTTATCAAACACCCCCAAAACAGAACTCATGGCGCAACTCTTCGAGTACCGATAACACTGCCACTCCTCCTTATCGGTCTTTGAATACTTCATTCCAGCCGCATCCTCGGTGTCATCGTTTTCATCCACGATCCAATAATCCCCTCCCCACGTGATGTTCTTCCCGTCGTATACCACGAACGCCTCCTCTTCAATCTTCGATCGAAACGCGTGCAACGCGTCTAAAGTCTCCGGCGTAAACGCGTTCGTCCCAGTTTTCGGTTTCAGAACCACGCTTCCAAACCGCGCGTCGCCTCCGTAGTTATCGTCCACAAAAATCCGATCGTCTTGCGCTCGCGTATCTCCGGGGACCCACAACTTTTCCGACCTGCTTTCGTTCGTCAGTTTGTGCACGCCGCTCGCGCAAATCAACGCCAAAAAGACGCTCAAACCAATCACTCGGAACGGATAGGAACCGATTCGAAACCCAAACGCGCGGAACTTTTTGGAGAGGAACCTGTTCGAACCGTTCGCGATTTTGCTGAAACACGATCGTTCCTCGTTCGATAAAACGTTTATTGTTCTTTCTCCTCGTTCTTCTTTGATCCCGGTTTCGACCGCGGAAAGAGAAGAGACTTGGACGCTTTTGGAACTATTCCCCGAGCGAACGGAATAGTTCGTTTCGGAGATCGAATCGTTTGTCGTCGCCACGGACATGGGCGTTTGCGAACGCGGTGGATTCATTATTATTATTATTATTATTCTTACGAACGCTTACGTGAAGACGACTCGATGATGATGTTCGCGATGATGATGATACCGATGCGCTCGCGAAGAAAAAGTGTTGGTGTTCTGCGCGTTACAATGGATAAAGAAAAGTGACGTAACGACAACCACAAATTCACTCGAAAAAGGTCGGACAAAAATGTTGCCATTTTTAAGAACGCGCGGATGTATACGTAAACGCGCGGCATAGTGTTCATTCACTCCTTTTTCGGACGCTCCTACTACTACTACTATTACTACTACTACACAATTACTATCTGATGTTATTGTCGTTATTGAAGTACGCTCTCAGCGCGCGCTCTCGCTCTTCCTTCGTTTTCGTCTCGACGCATAAAGCCATGTTGTGTCTTCCGCCGCAGCTGAGCTTGACGCATATCCACTTTCGTTCGTTTGGTAAGGGCGGGAATTTTACCTCACCCGGGATGCCGGAGTGTGGACCGTTGACGACGCGGCCGAGACGGCCTAAGGAGTTGCGGCCCCAGGAGAGGAGTTGGCCTTGAGAGGTTAACGCGATGGTGTGCGAACCGCCGAGAGAGGCGTCGACGATTTTGTATCTTTGATGATGTTTGCTTTCGTCGTCGTCGTCGTCGTCCGCGTCGGTGGGTGATGGAAACTTCACCTCGGTTGGCGTGATTTTATCCGCGCAGTCGTCGTCGCCCATACCGAGTCGCGCGTACTCTCCTCTTCCCCACGTGAGTAATTGCCCCCCGGCGGTTATACACGCCGAGTGCCACCCGCCGGCTCTTATTTTCACCACTCCTTTTCTGTTCAAAGTTTCGATCGCTCTCGGCGTTGCCTCGTTCCCGGTTTTCTGGTGCCCCAACTGTCCGTATTCCCCGTGTCCCCACGAATACACCGTCCCGTCTTTCGCTAAAGCTAACACGTGGAAACTCCCCGCCGCGATTTCACAACAGTCTCGTAAGTTTTCTACTTTCTTTGGATGGTACGTGTTTGGACCGACGCCACCGACGGGACATCCCCACGAGTAGACGTCGCCATCGACGGTCACCGCAAACGAGGACATTCCGCCGCACGCCACTCGTTTCGCTTTAATCAACGTCTTCGGGCTCTTCCAATCCAAAGGAATCGTAATCGGCGTCGAAATAGACGTGTTCGCGAAACCTCTGTCGTCAATCACCACGCCTCTTTTCCTCTCCTCGTCCCTCGCAATGGCGGCGGTTGTGGTATCTCTCGTCGTCGTCGTCGCGGCAATTGTTTCCACCTCAAACTTCTCCTCTATCTTTTTCTTCTCCGTGGCGCACTGTCCGTACTCGTTTCCGCCCCACGCGTGTACTCTCCCAAACTGGTCGATGGCCAAAGCGTGCCATCCGCCGAGCGCGACGCGCACAATTTCCGACGCCACGAACTCGTCTTTAATGTGCAACTGTTCCAACTCTTCCGTCGTATCGTGCGCGAAATACGTCGCTTTCGTCGGTGTTTTCACGAACTCTTTGTTATTCTTCTTGACATCTGACTTCTCCTCGTTTACGTCGTTCGCTCTCTCGCCCCCTAGGCCTAAAGTGTCGTGGCTGTTCCACCCCCAACTGTAAAGCTCTTTGCTTTTCGTCAACACGCACGAATTCCTCGACCCGGCGATTAACCGTTCGATCTCCTCAAAATCTTCTTCACCTTTTTTTTCCTCCTCCTCGTCGTCCTTCTCGCGATCGCTCGCGTCAGAGTGCAAAGGCGAAGTTTGGCAACTTTGACTGAACGGGAACACGAGCTCCGTCGGTTGATGGATGAAAAAATCCAGCGCTCGTTTCGCCTGTTTCACGCCGAGCTGGTAGTCCTCGCCGCATCCCCAGACGAATACTTTTTTTAACGTT
>Ga0115555_1000490_pt1 | contig 26840 bp, 17 predicted proteins | sample COGITO_mtgs_1104_2_FD_87285 | JGI IMG/M metagenome (GOLD analysis project Ga0115555, IMG submission 87285) | Pelagic marine microbial communities from North Sea - COGITO_mtgs_110407 | ecosystem: Environmental > Aquatic > Marine > Epipelagic | place: Germany:Helgoland, sampling site Kabeltonne... | reverse complement strand
CCATCAAAGCCATCAAAGCCATCAAAGCCATCAAAGCCATCAAAGCCATCAAAGCCATCAAAGCCACCGTCCACACTCCCACCACTCAACGACACCAACTCAAACAAAACCCTATAATCAACCCTCCCGTCAAGCCACCCTCCCCCCCCCCAGCCTGCCCCGACCGGCCGTCGAAACTATTATCCACATTCAAAACCCCGTTCCCAAAACTATACCCGACGGCCTTCAATATCTCCAGACCCTCCGCGGCGCCGGCGCCGCACCACCCGTCCCGGTCCCCGTCCCCGTCCCCGTCCCCACCCAAGGGAACGTACGCGTCCGCCACCTCCTCCGCCTCCCCGTCCTCCGACAGCTCCATGAACGCCTTGGCCCTGGCGGCCTTCTTCCTGCCCCTCTTCCCCCCGAGGAACTCCGGGCCGCCGACGTACGAGTCGACGAGGGAGGAGACCAGGGAGGGGGGGGAGGGGAGGATGTTCAGGGCGTAGTGCTGCTGCCGCCGCCGACTGGGACGAAGGTGAGAGGTTTCGGGAGAGTCAGACGAAACTTTCGGGACCGTGGAGTTGCGGTGCTTGATGATGAGGTTGTAGTCTTGCGTTGCGCCGACGAATACGAAATTTTCGTCATTGTCATTGTCATTGTCATTGTCATCGTCATTGTCATCGTCATCGTCTTCGCCCCCAAAAGAGCACGCCAAACCCATCTCCTTCACTACAGCCCTGGCAGCGGCGGCCGTGGTGCCCCCGGACCCCCCCGACATGAAGTCCACCCCCCCGACGCTGTCGCTCACCGCCTCCACGACGGCCCTGAGGGGGGTCGTCGTCTGCCCGCCGCCCCCCCGTCCGTCGTCGCACCGGGGGACTACCGGCATGCCGATCGTCACCACCACACAGACTTTCTGCCCGTCGATCGAGGCCATGCGGCGGACGGGCGAGGGGAGAGGGGGAAGCGGAGTGCGGAGGGGAAGGGAGACGTATACTACCAGGGCGACGCATATGGCCATCCATAGCAAGTAGGACAGGGATATGAGGAGCTTTGTTGGGGCCATTAAACACGAGGGGAAGGGGGAAGGAATTGGTAAGTTGCGAGTCGATTCCTTGAACAAAAATACGACACAGAGAGAGGAAAACGACGGAATTGGACTATGGTTCTATCCGTCTCGTAGAAAACATCGTGTTAGAGGACCAACACAACGAACGCTAGAATTTGTCCTTACGAGAGCAATATGAACGCTGCCACATGCGTTCAAAGACAATTAACGTTTGCGATCCCACAAACCAGCTCCAGCATAACAGATACCACCTCTTGACGAAAAATAACTTCGCGAAATCTTTATTTTCTTTCTGCAAACACTTCTAGTGCATTGGCTCACCGAGGGAGAGGGGTCCCTGCCAGCCCTCCTCTCCTCACAATGCGCACCCGACTGCTTTGCATTCTCCTCCTAATTCTCCCCCCCTGCCTGTCCACGTCGTCCCCCCCCTCCCTGAACCCCCTCCTCCGCCAGAGCTCCAAACTCCCCTCGATCCGCTCCTCCCCCGACCTCTTCCTCACCATCCGCCACGCCACGAGGAGGGACGGCGTCATCGCCGGCCAGGTGATATCTTTTGTCGCTCGCCGCTGTGCAGAAGGACAACTCACCACCACCGCCGCCGCCGCCGCCGCCGCCGCCGCCGCCGCCGCCGCCACCGCCACCGCCACCTCACCCGACGCACAAGATGGAACCGAAAAAAAGGGGGATGATAGGGTTAGCTGGGGCGGCGGGGACATTTTCAACGATAGGAGGTTCGAGCAGATAGTCGAGTGCGTGATGTGCCAGGTCAGGAGGAAGGGCGATTGCCGCATTCTCCTTGACCGGAGGAGCGCTGACTGGCATTCGAAGGATTCCCGCGGCGGGGAAAACACTTTCGATGAGGTGATGGGAGTGATAGAGGCGGGACTGTCTTCGCAGACTTCTGGCGAGGAGGATTCTTCTTCTTTCTCCACTTCTGCCAGCAAGAAGAACAACAAGAATAAGAAGAAGAGCAACAATAACAATAACAACAACAACAACAATAGCGACAGAAGTAGCAACAAAAACGACGCCCACAACGACTCCACCTACGACTTCTCAAAAGACGACGTCCACACCAACACTCTCAACGACGCCCAGAAACTCCTCCCCATCCGAACGATAACGCAGACAAACTGGGGCATAACGGCCCTCCTTGGATCCTCTTCTTCCCCCCCGCCGCCACAAATCGCCGGGCTGAATTTTCCTGTCGCCGTGTCGAAGCTCCTGGGACACGCGGACCTCCTCATCAGCAACGTCGACGTCGACACCCCGGTGGCGGTCGCCGCCGGTCCTCCTCTAGACGCCGACTCCTCGGATCACGACTCCTCATCCTCCCGAGACTACCGCCCCAACGCCCCCGCCGAACTCGCCCGCGACAAGGGGGTCGTAATCGACAGCTCCGACCTCCAAAATGTCATCCATTCGTTCGCCTGCTCTTACCGCGTCTTCGGGGTCCGCGCGGACGGCCCGGTTCTCAAGGCTATGAGGCTCCTTCTGCTCCCCGCCGAGCCCTGGGACGGCGCCGGATACGGCGGCGCCGGGCGGGAGCAGCGGAAGCCGCTGCTGCTGGACAACCTCTCGCCAGAATCTTTGGTGGCGGTTCTGTGGTCGGTGGCAGTTTGCGACGACGAGGAGTTTCGACGGCTCGGTTTTGAGATGGGCGAGGGAAACGAAGAAATAGGACTGGAAAGAAGCGGGGAAGGGGGAGCAGGGAGAGTGGGGATCGTAGAGAAATTTGTAAAGGAAGTAGAAGAGAGACTGAGGGATGTGATGAGGATGGACAGTGATTTTGCGGCTAATGCCTCGGATGATGATGACGAAGAGGAGGAGGAGGAGGAGGAGGAGGAGGAGGGAGAAAAGCATCGTGTTGGTTCGTCGTCCTTTCGTCCCTCACTTTTGTCGTCGTGGTCGTCGTCGTCGTCGGGAGAAAATCAAATGGATGGGGAGAGTGACACCGGTGATGACGAAGATGGTAATGATGATGGGCTCATGGATGCCACAGACGTGATTTTGAATGAAATTAACGAAAAAATGGGAATCAACATTAGCACTGTCGCGAGCGAAAACAACAGCAAGGTCGCAGGCGATGACGTCGCTGACAACATCAGCGACAAAACGAGCAACAAAATCAGTGTGAATACAAATAGCGATGATGCCAACATCAATTCCACAGGAGAAGACAGCACAATCGCGTCTACATCGACTCCTTTCCTGCCCGAATCTTCTTCTGCGCCCCCTTCCAACCCCTCCCTCTCCCCCCTCTCTCTTTCCACGATGATATTTTCCCTCCATTCCTTGTCCTCTTCTTTCCGAAACCCATCGACTCCCCTTTCCACCTCTCTTCTCGCCCTCGAAAAACTCCTCTCCCTCCCCCCCGAGCATGGCATCGGTACTCTCCCTCCCCAGGACTTGCCGCATCTCGCGTCCTTTCTCACCACTCTTCCGCCGTTAACACCGCAAAGCGAGACTAATGAGGAGGGCGACGGTGGCAAGAACAATAATAAAAGCCAAAAGACCCAGCACAACAACAAGAAGAAGATGACGAAGAAGAAGAAGAAGAAGAAACACAGTAGCGACAGCGACAGCAGCAACGCCAACAAAAATAACCTCCTCCACATCAACAGCTCTCTCCCTTCAACCCTCCTACTCTCCCTCCTCCAGCAAACTTCTCTTCACCTAATCTCCCCCTCCCCCTCCGCCCACCTTTCCTTTGGTTCCCTCCCCTCCCTCGGTCTCTACGTCAACGATCTCGCCCTCTTGACCCGTCGTTACCTCCCATCCCTCGGACCCCTTGGTCGGACCCTTGCCAGGAGCGCTGGTAGAAACGCCCTCGTCGCCGCCGGTAAGATGACGTGCATCCGCTGGGACGACCAAGACGACCATGTCGACCGCCTTGATGACAACGACGAGGAGGCGAAGGTACTCAACGGCATCGGGCAGGTTCTTTGGGGCTACCACCTTTTGGTTAATAGCCCCTACCAGCTCAATTCTCTTACTCCGCCGCTACCGTCGTCCATAGAGGATCCGAACTCCTTGTCTCTTTCCGTCCCTCCTTCGCCCAACACCCCAAAAGTCTACGTGAACCTGGGGATTCTAACCTCCCGGCTTTCAACTTTCCTTTCCTCTCCTTCCCCCCTTCATCCAGGAGTGCCAAACGCAACCCAAATTGACAACAACATTATGGCTAAAGCTTGCTACGCTTACTCATCCATAGTTGTCTCTGGGGCTACGCGTCGTGGCTCAAACGGTCGTGGTTTTGGTTCTTTTAAAGGCATCGACGACTCCTCGGACGTTGATCCTTGGTATGATGGCGACGATGCATGGGACGGTGGGAGGGATGGCATGCTGGATGTCGGACCAGGAATGCTGGTTCCCTTTCTCAAGCAGGTCCTCACCCCCCCTCCGCACTCCCAATCCCTCTCCCCGACACCTCCAATCGACACCCTACCCCTCCCTTCTCAACTTCTACTCCTCATATCCGCACACCGTCTCTTATACAACTCCAAAAACGACCAGTTAACGTCCTCCCTCGCACCCGCAAGCAGCTCTCGACAAAAGCAACAGCCCTCACTGTCCTCGCCACTGTCATCACCGTCCGCGGCTGACGCCCCCCCTCCCGCCACCGCGGCCGCCCCGCAACGACAGCAGTTCCGAAAACCGTCCTCCCTACCCCTGCCCCTCCTCCGGCACTTCACGGAAACTCTGCGGTCATCCCTGAGTTCCACCGTCACTGATATACCTTCTGGCGCGAGCCTTCCCCAGCCCTCGACTTCTGCGCAGCCGGGGCAGGGGGCGGAGGATTCACCTTCCGATCCTGGGGCAGAGGTACCAGCTGCGACGGCGTTTGAAAGACCGGTGCATATTTCCGACATTTTCACCACCTTTGAGACAGCCATGGTTTGCGATTGTGTCGGCAGTATGGGCGGCCGTTTCGACGATGTAAAGGGCGGAGTCAGCCTAAATCTTTGGAAAGGTATTGGCGGCGGGGGAGAAAGGGGATGGGCGGGGAAGGGTGCACAGCGAGAGGAGCAACTGCGAGAGGAGCAACTGCGAGAGGAGCAACTGCGAGAGGAGCAACTGCGAGAGGAGCAACTGCGAGAGGAGCAACTCCTCGAACAATTCTCGACTCTATCGAGCGGGCGTCTCATACGCTTCGCCAGTGGTCTCGTGAACGGCGGGGCCTTAAACAGCATTTCTGGTGAGCGGAACGTCGTGAAGTGCCTGCTATATATGCTCACCTCTCGGGTCCGGGAAATTTCCTCCCCCAGACACCCGGAGTTGACGGGATCACAAATCTCCCAGGCCGTGGAACTCGCCGACAGGGTCAGGATACATTGCTTGCGCGTCCTAGGTGCCTCAGCTGGGTCCGCGCTTCTTTCTGGCACCACAGGATCTGGAGTGCTGAATGACGCTGACATTAATGTAGCCAACGCACTCAAGGGAATAACAATAACGCCTAAGAAAGACGACAAGGTCATCTCGGACGTCATCAAAAAGAGTCAGAAGAACGACAGTAACAGTAATAAAGATGGTAACGACGGCAGTTCAGCTGGTGGGAAGGGCGACTCTATATCGGACTCGTCCCCTCCTCTTGTTGATTCCGCTTCCGTCGATGGCATTCCCTCCGACAGCAAGAGGAACAAAGACGCAGCCACCGATGACGCTTCCGATCTCGTCCTGCTCACTGCGAGCACCGATCTACTATCGTCCCTCGGCGACTTAATTTTCGGCGGCTCTTCTGGTGAAGGCGCGGGCAAAGACGCCACCTCCAAGTCTGCATCAACCGAAGCGGCGACACCACTGATTACTGGTAGGGCATGGGACATTGGATCTGGAGATCTCAGGAAGGTAATGGAGTCCATAGTTGGAATCGTAGCGGGAGTGGGAAGACGTCCCGCGACGAACGCCAATGCCGGCGGTCAAGAAGGAAATAACGAGTTGGGAGGCTGGAGGCACGACACGGCCGTAAGCAGAATCAAGGAGGTCATAGGCATGAGAATCAAGGGCTTGGGGGAGAACGATGGGGACGAGGAGGATGACGGGAAGGAAATCTTAGAGAAGGCACGGATTGCCGTAGAAGCCGCCGATGAAGCCGTGATCATGGCAGAAAAGTGCAGAGCGATCCTCCGAGAAATATCAAAGGATGACGAAGGTGGGAGAGACGGGGGGGAGGGGGGAAGGGGTGACGACGGCATTTCGACGGCGGAAAGTGGCGTCGAAGTGGGCGACAACAGCCGCAGAGAGGATGGAGGGGAAGCGGAAATCAGCGGAGGAAAAAATACTTCCATGAAGAGCTTTGCAGGTCGCTTTTTCTTCTCCCGTAGCAAGGATAAGGATCAACTCGCCGAAGCTGAGGGAGAATCCGTATCCCCGGACTCGACACTGTCACACCCCCTCCTCCCTTCCCTCGATTCTTGCCTCAGATCAGCGTCCCGTGCCGTCTCACACTCCAAGGCCGTTTATAGCCGCCTTTCCTTCGGGGGCAGATTTACCTCCCCTCAAATTCTCCCAAACCACCACCACGACACAATCGCCGAGGGAATGCTCAAGAAGAGAGAAATGGAAATATCGCTTGAGCTCGGAAGGTGCCTGCAGCTCGTGCAGATTTACGAGGGAGCGATGATAGAGGACGATAAAGGCGATTCTGGGAAGGATGGAAAAGGGAAAGAACAACGACAGAGTGAAATTCTCAGCAGGGGGAGAACGAAGGGAAGGGAGATATTGGAAAGAATGCTTATGCCTGAGTAAAATGATATGATGAGATAAAGGATAAAAAGAAAAAAATGCAAATGCGTTTAAAGTAGCATCGAAGCTGCCGAATTCTTTCAGCAGTAGTTTTCAAAGTGCCCTGCATTGTTAACTTCTCTATTCACGCATGTGTTTTGTTTTGTGTGTGTGTATGGACGTAGGCGACAGATGTATCACACTCGGCCTTTAAGCTTCTCATTATCGATCGGGTTGCTCGGACTCGTAATCATTGTTTTACCTCTGAACGCCAGGTTCTGGTTGAACTCATCACCTGTCCAGTATGCCACGGCGCAAGGGACAAAGATGCAAGTGACAATGAGGATCGGCACATTCTTAGGGCCGAGGGAGAAGGCCTTCTCAGTCATCTCTCGCCGGCCATTCCATTCCTCTACGAAGGCGTTCTTTTTCACTCCCATGTTGCGGCTGAGATTTTGGGATTGGGGTGAGGGGGGGATCAGTGAGGGGGGAGAGGGAGGGGAAGGGTTAGGGAGGAGGAAAAGTTTGGCGTTGTTCGAAAGGAAAAAACAAACAAACGGTTAATACATCGACCTTCATTTTAAGTATGCAAGAGGCATGGGATACACCATACCCCCTCAAAACAATCCTCGCATTCACTTGTCGCTGAAGCTCGTACCGTTGTATCCGGGAGCTCTGCCCCATACTAAGACCCGTCCGCCGGACCGCACTAGCGGCACGCATAGCGTTAATCATATTTATTACAGAATGTTGGAAAATTGATCCTCTGGTGGGTTATATCGGTTTCCTCTATAATTTATCAGGGGAATTAGTTAAGCGGTCTGGTTTCGGACAAAAAAATGAATTTTACGCTCCTCGCCCTCCTATGGACGTCAGTCTCATCCTTTAGTTTCTTCAATCCCCCCGCCACTTCTCTACCCTCCCAATTCCTGGCCAACCAAAAATCTCTCTCTTCCACCACTGCCACCTCCTCTCCAACCAGCCTCTCCGCTACAGCCCATAAATTCGCCAAGTACCATGGAATTGGTAACGATTTTGTCCTCGTCGACGCGAGAGACTCGAGGGAACCGACGATGCCCCCAAAATTTGGGGGAGGACTCTGTGACAGAAATTACGGTGAGTTGCTGAGTTGCTGGTTTTGTAGTACTTATTCTCTAGATGGGCCTCGCCTAACACACACATTTGTTCACCTTTCCACGTTGCCACGTTAGGTATCGGCGCGGATGGTGTGATTTTTGCCTTGAAATCGCCTAGTGAAGAGTACGATTTTGAGATGCGGATGTACAACAGTGACGGTTCCGAGCCGGAAATGTGTGGGAATGGTATTCGCTGCCTTGCTCGCTTTTTGGCTGAGATCGACGGCCCCGGCGCTGAGCGTTATAGAATTCTCACTGGCGCTGGCCTTATCGTACCCGTCTTGAATCCCGACGGTAGCGTGACTGTCGATATGGGTGAGCCGGTTCTCAAGACTGCCGATGTACCCTCTACAATTGCCCCAAATGCGGACGGCGAGTCGATAGTCGAGGCGGACATCCTAGATGACGACGGAAAGAACTGGAAAATAAACGCTATATCGATGGGTAACCCTCACGGAATAATTTTTGTTGACGACCTCGAGGCACTCGACTTGGAGCGGTATGGACCACAGTTTGAGAGCCACTCTACCTTCCCAGCCAAGGCTAACATTGAGTTCGTTCAGGTGATGGCACCGGATTACCTGAAAATGAAGGTTTGGGAGCGGGGCGCTGGGCCAACTATGGCCTGTGGGACGGGAGCGTGCGCGCTAACTGTCGCGGCAGTCAGGGCTGGCAAGATTCCCAGGGCTGGGAAGGAGGGAACAAGGGTCACATTACCTGGGGGTGATCTCTACATCGAGTGGAGGGAGAGTGATAACCACGTATACATGACCGGCCCTGCGGAGAAAGTTTACGAAGGGACTGTAATTGAGCCTTAAGTTAAGGAAGAATGATTTGAAATGAAACGTCAGGATCAGGAACCCGCTTTTTTTGGCAAAGAAACAACTACCTTTATCTTGCATTTGCAGACCCCACTTTTTTGCACCTTAACACATCTGCCTTTCATCTTTCTGTTCGGTAAAGCACCCCTTTTTCTACATTAACGAGTATAGCCTCCTGACGGCGGGCGCATTAATGATAGCGCTCCCCTCCTGACGACGGGCGCATTAATGATAGCGCTCCCCTCCTGACGGCGGGCGCATTAACGATAGCGCTCCCCTCCTGACGGCGGGCGCATTCGTTCGCCACTGGGCGTATAGTGACCGCCACCACCATTTCTACCACCTCGACGCCACTTCCTCTTCCTCTCATCGCTCATTCCCTCGAGAAGCTGGACCTCAGCCGATTCCCTGGCCCTTCTTTCTGCCTTGACCTTTTCCCTCTCACCGCGTTTCCCCTTCCACAGCGTCGCAGACACCTCCCCCCCCCGACGACGACACTCCTCTCCCTCTATGGATTTTCTCAGTGAATTACTGATAGAGCGGGATAGAGTCGAGGACCTACATTTTGTCGTGACTGTAGTCGGGGTGATAGAAATCGCCAGGCGCCCAATCGACTTCATGGCAGTCGGAGATGTGGGGGAAAATGCGCAAGAGTAGCGAAAGTCAGAATCTTCATTATCAACCTCCTTTAGTGACTGCCGCAATAGCAATATTTTGTGGTAGAATCTCAGCGGCGAGGAAACGAAGGCAATTGATGGTCCTTGGGATTTGTATCGCGACGAGAGGCTGGAGGGGGCGAAGAATTTGTAAGTGCCTGTGAGGTATTCCCCAAACCTAAGACTATCGCAAACTGATTGTATGCTCCGCAACGTCGGACTCTCCTTGAATCTAACACTTGCTTCTTGGAAACCCTCATTGTCATTGTCATTGTCATTGTCATTGTCACGGTCATTGTCTTTTTCATCGATCAAGCTTAAACCAGAATGGACAGAGTTCAAAAATTTCGACATATACATTGCGTTCGGTTCTAGGATTGTAAAGTGGTACGGTGAACTTTCAGCGATGGCTACGCACCGACCAGTTGATCGTGCAAACATCAGGGAGCCCGCAATACCTACAAATGGGAGAAGGAAGAGGAGAAGTTGACGGCGGGTGTTCCCTCTGTTGTTGCCTCTGTTATTATTTCCGAATGTCAATCGCCGTATTATCGAAAATACTACAAATTGTATCCCAGCCAAGACCTTCAAGAATGCACCAAGTACACCACCGATCACCTTCTTTGCCATCGTAAAAATCCCGGGGCCACCATTCGTAACAGCATTCGAATCCTCCTCCAAGCGTTCAAACATTCGCCGTATTTCCCCAGCCCCACCCTCAATCCCAAAGTCATCTGCAGCCTTTTTCAAAAATGCATCCCGAGCGGGACCTTCACTAATTTGGTCCACCGCCGTCTTCAGCTGCGAAAGTTTAGACCTCCAGGAGGCACTAAGGGGAAGTGGCTTGTCATCACTATCTTCAGGTGTCCATTTCGTCGATAGAGCGTGGCAAGTATCGGGACTACGGATTAGAAGGAGGAGAAGGACGCCAAGCAGAACAGAACGCATGGGTACTTTCTTATTTTCCGCTCTATGTCAACAATTTTCGCTTTTAAGAGAGGAGAGTACAGGAGAAGGGAGCGGAACAAAATTATAAGTAAAAAAAATGATCGTGAAACCCGCTTTAATTTTTTCACCCCTTTTGAAGAATCCAAAAAAAACCGCTCTAATTGAAAGACACTCGATTGATTGATCGCTACGAAATTTGGTATCGATAGAGGAATTGCTCTATTTCATCAACCCAACCAGAAATTTAACCCAGAAATTTGACGAAAGACACACATCTGGAACACACAACATTCGAAACGCTTTCTTCGCCAAAGTGGTCTACGCCTGAAATACCCCCTGAATTAAGCCCTCTACAGTCCCCGAGCTAAAGAAATAATGCCACTCGCCAGTTTTGCGAAGGTGACCGATTTTAAGACGGCTCCTGCCTTGAACCCGCCTATGATGGATATTCGGGTTAAGGTGCTTTCCCTCCGTCGGATACCCACAAATTTCCCATCAGCCGCTTTTGGTGGCTCATCATACGATAGTGTTGGCCGTATCCGTGTTCAGGGCGAGTTGAAGGTCAACAAGTTGAGCGACAAAACTGGACTTCACCCCTCATTGGTCAAGAGCGCCACTGAGATACCCCCTGAGACCCTCTCTTCGACCACTTCCAACTCGTCAGCGCGTTCCAAGTACGGAAACGAGGTGCTATGGGGTGCGCATGGCAATGGATCGCTGCTGAGCTGGAAGGTATCGATCGAGGAGCTCAAGAGATTGAAAACATACAACCCTAAAATGAAACTCCATATCTTTGCTGTCGTTCCGAAGGGAGCAAAGACAGTCTCCAGCGAGAGCGAGAGCGAGAGCGAGGAGGAAAGTGATAGTGACAGCGACAGCACCGACAGTGACATTGAGAAGAAGACGACATCGAAACTAACTAAGAAGGCCAAAAAAACCACTACCCCCCAGCCTCAACCGACTGGCGCGGATCCCCTCGGATGGATCTCCATTGACCTCCGTGATGTAGAGAGCAAGGAGCTAACCGAAACCTGGATCAAGCTGCAAGGGATAGACGGGAGTGACGCTAACTGCGAACTGAAAATTTCTGCCAAGGTCGTGGAATTTGTCCCCAAGAAAGAAATATCTGCTGCAGGCAGAACACAGGTGAGTGGAGTGCGAGGTTTATTATTCTAGATGAGCGCAAAATGTACGCCCCCCCCCGTCTAACAGATGCAACATTCCCAGCACCTTCCCAACCCCCCTCCAATCAAATCGGTCGTGGCTGCGGCGCCAAAACCGCCCGTTGACGCACTGCAAGTTGGGAACGGGACGGATCTGTTCACAATTACCATCCGTGTCATCTCCTCCTCGTGCTTGAATTCCATTCCCAAAGCTCCCAGTAATATTATCTTGGACAAGAAGGGGGCATGGTTCAGCTACAGCTTTCTTGGCGTTGTCGTTCAGACGGAGAGGTTTTGGGGTTTGGGAGAGGGCGAGGCAATATTTCCTGACGTTGCGGACAGTTTTAAGCTAAGGGGAAGTCTTGACGAAATGAAGGCATACTTGAAGAGCTCGCCGCCCTTGGCATTTTATTTGGCCGGTAATGCTTCTATCCTGGGATCGGCGTGCATTCCTCTCGCGCCCTTGATCAGCTCAGTGAATTTTAGCGGACAAAGTGTTATCGGCGGGAGCTGGAGTATCACCAAGGAGACCGGTACTGTCAGCAGAATTGTTCCCAAGGGTGGCGGTGAGGCGAGTCTAGAATTGAGTATTGCGCTTGAGCAGATCACGAGCAATAGCCAGCCTTTGCCGAACTCTAGTAGGGAGGCCGCCATTGCCGCAAGCGAAGTCCAGCACCAGCAGCAGATAGCGTCATTGCAGAAAAAAATCGCCAACCTCAGCGAGAAGCAGGTGACTACGGCGGCGGCGAAGAGTACGGTCTCCTTCCAGAAGTCTCCCGTGTTTGAATCGGCTCCAGCGGGAAGAATGGTGGAAGCTATGGTAGGTTCAGGAGTAGGGGACGCCCAAAATTTGGAGAAAAAACGTGTGGAGCGGGAGCTGGAAGAAATGAAGAGACAGCAGGCGGCAGCCCAGCAACAGCACGAGGCTGAAATGCAGCAGATGAGACAACAGGTGGATGCGGCGGCTGTTCAGCAGCAGCAGCAGCAGCAACAGCAGCAGCAGCAGCATCAGCAGCAGCAGCAGCAGCAGCAGCAACAACAACGAGAGCAAGTCCCCTTCGCCAACGTTGAAATCACTCCAACATCAATCGATCTTGATGACGTCGACGATGACGAAGATCTCTCCAACCGCTTGGACGGGATTAGGCTAGAAGTAGTTTACGATGGTAATACGGTGGGGTCATCAGCAAATGTCACGGAAATAGGTGACTATGGTGAGGTGAATGTCACGAATATGCCTGCATCAGACGTCATCAAGGTCGACGTTTTTAGCGAATGCGATTCACTGTCAATGAGGTGTGTTACAACTCACGACAAGGGCGTTATCGGGATTGTTAGCATTCCTTTAGAGACCATTGCCATGAACAAGAGCCAGAGAGAATTTGATATTGTTAGTACTGGAGAAGATGGAGGGGTCATCGGGAAGGTGGGGGTCGATTTCATTCGTCGGGATTTAGGAAAATATGCCAAAGACGTTGTTGGCGGTGGGGGGGAGGTGGCGCCTCTGGCAATCGACAACTACTCCGCCGCGGTCATTGCATCGCCGACAAAAACGAAAAGTTACGACGGACGACACATATACCGCTTTTCCATAGAGACGAGGTCGCTGGAGGTCACTGGGACCACCCTTGCCGACGACGACGTCATTATCTCTCACTTGGCTACGCAGCTTGGTGCCACGAGGCCCTACTCAACGAGCGCCTTCAGAGCTGCTAGCAGCGGCGTCACAACGATCCCCAAAGGGAAGGGGAGCACTATTGTCTATGAATTTGTTGCGAGTCCCAATTTTGTGAACGGTTTAAAGCCAATCGAGGTAGGCGTGAGTAACGCAAAGGGGGTAAAACTTGGCAGCGGGTTCCTGTCCGTTGCAGAAGTTCTCCCCGAGAGCAGGATGAATAAGCCTACTTTCATACGGGACAAGAAGACAAACAAGACGTTTTATTCGGTGAGTGACTTCCAGTCCGCCATCGGCGGGGGTGGGAATCCGATCTTTGTATACGCAAGCGAGGTGGTAGTCGAGCTGGGGGGCGTAGGGAAATTGAATTGTGCGGTAATCCTGGAGGATATTGGGGTGGACGAAACCATGGGGAGAGAGGGGAGCGGAGATTTGGTGGATCCCTTATCTAGCCCCCTCGAACTCGATCAGACCAACAACAACAGCATGTTGAACATGGACAGCAGCTTCGTCGTTGACAACAGCAGGGTGACCCCAGGCGCGAACAATTTAGCTGTTAATCAGCTCAACAATAGTACAGCTGCTATTGCTGCCGCAGCTGCAGCAGCAGACATCGAGCGTCGGCGTAGGGAGTGGGAGGAGTGGAGACACCGGGAGGAGGTTGCGTGGCATGAGCGCCTTCGAGCGAAGGAGGAGGCAAGCTTAAGGGCCGTCGAGAACAGCGCTAAGCTGAGGGAACGAGAGAAGAACGAGGCAATCGCTCACGCTCAGGCCGAGTACGCGAAGTTGGAGGGGAGGCTCAGAAAAGCCCTCCTTGAGGTCGAGACCAGGGAGCGGAAGCTAAAGGCAGACGAGGTGCAGCGGGCCGTCGAACACACGCAAAAGATGCAAGAAATTCAGATGATGTCGCGGCGGGGGAGAGAGGAGGCCAAATTTCAGGTGGACCTTGAGAAGCAGAAGACTGCTGCGGCACTTGAGCGGGCCGAGATCGCTGACAAGGCAAGAGTTGTGGCGGAGAAACGTTGCGCGGAGGCGGAGAATGAATTCACTCACTACAGGCAGCAGCAGAGGAAATCGCCCGAGAGTGTGTTGCTGCAGGAGTTAGCGACACTGAAGGGAAAGCTGAGCGATTCTGAAAGCAGGATCAACAAAGAGCGGGCGGAGAGGAACGCTGCCTTGCTAGAGAAAGAGCAGTTCCGAGCTCACATCCACCGCTTGGCCAGGGCATTGAGGAGGGAGCGCGAGAAGACTGCGAGTGCGGCCAGAAGGGACCTCGAGCAGCTGAGACTAGAGTACGTCGCCAAGGAGCAGAAATTCGTCCTTGATGGGGATCGGAATGAATTGAGGAAGATCAAGGAGGAGCTGAAGATGCTCAACGATATTGATAGGAGAGGGACGGAGGTTGGGGGCGGAGGTGGAGGACGTGGAGTCGAGAGCGTATGGAAGATGCGAGGAGAGATTGGAGTGAATACGAGTACAAACTTTGGTGATGTTGGTTATGAAGGGCCACAGACACCGCCCACGAAAGTAAAACCTGTGGCGGAGATAAAGGTCAACAGCCCGATTGTTGAGAAAAAATCCTCCAACTACAACAGCAAGCTAATAATTGAACACGAGCAGGAAGTGGAAAGACTGGAAAATGAGAAAAGAAGCCTTCTGGAGACAGGTGTATTTGATGTTGACAGTGAAGTGATCATTGAATTAGATCGGCTTTACAATATTGCCAGCTTTAAGCTCAGCGAGGCCAGGAGCATGGGAGGAGGTGGAGTTGTGCAGTGACGTTTGTGCAGTGATTAAAAATTGTATTTAATGCATGATTTTTTGTGCGACAAAAGGCGTGCTCCCTACATCACTTTTATTGCTGCTTGCTACCAGACACTATTTCCTTCCTGTATCCTCCATCTCGCCCTCAACTCGCACATAGAGGTCATCCTTCGATTGTCCGTCGACGTAGTCCGCAATTTGCATGGGGTCTAGCAACATTTTCTCTTCTGCGCCGTCCTCACCTCCAATAAAAAGCTTCGTTCCAGCAAAATCCATTTGTAAATCAGCTGCCAAGAATGCTTTCAAAACTTCGACAGTGTGGCCAAGCATAAAATGATCTTCCACCTGACTACCGTCCGGAAGTTCGAATATGACTAGGATCTCACTTTTGCTTTTACGTGCCATTTGTGCCTCCAGACCATCATCCTTTTCCTCTGCCAAGTCATGTGCACGAGAGAGGTTTAAAGTTTTGACGGCGGCAGGTGAAGAGGTAGGATTCCCTGTTGATTCATTGTTAGTGACAGCAAGGATGGCGTCATCTCCATCAAACTGAACCTTGGACTCCATAATTTTATCTGTCACAGGAAAAGGTGGTGAAGAGGAAAGAGTTTTCAGTTTTCAGTTTCTCCTTTTTTTCCCATGTTCCACAGATGAAACCAACATTCTATTCCATTCAGAAATTTAACAACTACTTTACCTTGGATCCAACACACCTGAACAAGTACATTGTGAGACGGATGGATCACGCTGAAGCCGACGATTACTCTGATGTCAACAATCTGTTGATCATTGAGAATGAAGCGTTGAGAGGTAAACTGGCCCTTCTGACAGAGAGGATGGAGGCTCTGGAGCAGCGGGAAATTGCGAGGGTGGCAGGTTCTCCGGTTCGAAAGAGTAGCAACGCCTCCACAGGAAGTAGGCGCAGCCAGACGAAAAGCTCAGTTGTCGAAGAAGATGGAAGCTTGCCTGGTCAAAACAATAGCATCATCAACAGCGACACAAAATCCGTAAGTATGGGCGGTTTGGAGGAAATGATGGTCAAGATTCATATGGCAAAAGAAGACGCAATCAAGTATGGCGAATCTTCGCGCGAACAGCTCGTCAGTGACATCAGCTATTTACACAGTTTACTGAACAAAGCCAAGGCACAGCAAACTGAGAATTTGACGGAGATCTTTCAGCTCAAGAAGATCGCAAAGCAGCAGAAGATGACTTGCGATAAATTGAAAAAGAGGAGGGAACAAGATAAGATGATTTTTGTGGAGATGCTGAAAAGGGAGCGTGTACAATTTGAAGCCAAGTTGGTCGGGGCAGAGGAGAAAGTGAGATGGTTCGAGGAGGAGATGCGCAAGGTCACTGCTTGGGCTAGGCAGCGCCACATGGATTATGTGGAGGCTGCGACAAAGATGCAGAAGACGATCAACGAAGCGCAGCAAGAAACTGTCTTACAAGCAAACACTTTTAATCTTGACCTGGCCAGTGAGTTAGAGTCACTGCGTTATGAGGTCTCGAACATGAACGGCTTTCAGATCTAGCCGTGTTGAGGGGCGCGCACGGGGGGGGAGGGGGGGGGGCTTCATTACGTCATCCAGCTCCTTTGAATAAAGCTTGTTGCAATAAACTTGTCGCTTAACTGTTGCTACATTTTAATTTGTTTCTCTGCTCAACACTAATAATCGCTTCTTTCATTTCACGAGTAATGCGTCCTGGTGCGTTGCCAATCTCTAAGAAGCCAAATTCGTCTCGAAGAGTAGCCTCATCCCCCCAGACTTCCCCCATCATCTCCTCCAACCTACTTTTATCCTTGTAAAGCGCAATCACACGATCGGCGCATCTTTGTAACGAAGCATGATCACTCTGCACTCCACAGTGAATGAAACTACGGCCATTAAACAAGGTTTCGACGTCTTCAGTCCCCCAATAAATAGGAATACTGCCAGCAAGCATCGCGTTGACAATTTTTTCGGTTACATAGCCGTCTTCTACGATATTCTCAAAGGCGATCACGAAATGATAGTTCCGGTAGGTTACCACCGCATCGTCATGCCAACTCTCAACGAAACGGTTCGCGCGGCGCTCTGGTTTCTCGGCGTTTGATTTGTGCCCTCCACAAGCTCCCAACGCGTCCACTCGGAGCCCAAGCCGTTTGCTGGCCGTTTCATCCAGTATATCAAAGAATCTTTCACGCTCTGGCCTGTCGCAGCGACTGTACATGTAGGCTGCAAACTTGGTTTTACTCGCAACCCTGTATCGATTCGTTGCCTGCTTCAACTCATCGTTGCCGTCGGAAACGGAACTTTGACGAAAGAGCTCTCGATAGGAGCTCAGCCTCCTCTCGCCCCAGCTACTATGCGCGGGGGGAAAGTGGACGTAAGGAATACTCGACGGAAGGTGTTGAGAATTTTTGTGACAGCCCATAAATATGTCGGCACCTAAGCGAGTTGCATCGCTAAAGTCCCACGCCTCCCCACTGACGAGGACCAGAGAGCTACTTGGATACTTTTCTCGGAACTGTTCCAGCACAGACCTACACTTGAATTCCCATGTGGTGCCACAGCCCCCGTCAAGGGCTGAGACAAAGACGACATCAGCATCATTATTCAGTGGGTCTTCTTCTTTGATAATGATATCGAAGGTCGGGAACATCTGCGGAAATATTTTAAAGAGAACATTGCGCAGATAGCCAGCGTAGGGAGAGTAGACGACTTTTAAATGGTGACCGTTGATGGAAGTCGAACTCGAAGTCGTCCAAGTCGAAGCGAGGGGAGCCGGGGCGTGTTTAGTTTGAGGTGATCGCGCGTCCGCCGCCATGTTGAGGAACAGACTTGCGTATCCATCGATAAATTGCTTCTGTGTAAACATCGTGCGAATGTTCGTTTGCCCTTTTCGTCGAAACTTCGCCATGGTCGACTTGTCAAGTGATTTGAGATTCAAGACTGCGTTCCCAAGACCCTCGAAGCCCTCCTTGACATCCACAAGGATGCCACCGCTTCCGTGCGCGGCGCTCTCACGGTTACCTCCTATACGAAAAGCAACGACTGTTACACCTGCCTTGATGGCCTCGACGTTACTGATACCAAAAGTTTCAGTCATTCGGGTGTTGACTATGACATCAACGTCGTCATGTAAGAAACCGTCGACCTCCGTAGGGCTAAGATTCCCAACAAATCTGACAGACTGATCGATGTTCAAGACCCTAGCGAGTTCTACCAAGGAGCCGTGGAGCGGTCCGCTACCAGCTATTACAAATTCAAAGGTTGAAGATGAGGTCAGTTGCCTATCGAGCAGATAACGCGCCATGTGAAAAAACAGGCCCGGCGATCGCTCAGGGCTCAAGCGCCCTAAATATCCGATTCTAATTGGCCGCCCGCTAGTCCAATGGCGAACTTCTTCGTGAAGCACCGCATCAAGAGGGTCGATATCAACGGCGACCGGATAAATTACCTTCACATTCTTTTGACTGCCGAGTATACTCTTGACATGGTGAGATGGGGCGACAAAATGGTCAACAACATCCATTGCTACAATCTCATCGTCAACGACAGAATTGGGCAGGTCCATAACTAACCGAACATTCGAATCCTTCGCCAGTCTCAAAAGCGCGAACATATCAGCGTCATCGTTCGAATTGGCAATAATCGAAATATCGGTTGCGCGAAGGAGCTTATCAGCTTGTGGAGAAGGAAAGGTCGTGATCGGGACGAATGCGCGGGAGATTTCCCTGACGAATTCTCTGTTAGAATTGAGACCTATTCCCGCGGCGACAATGATCTCGACCGCAAACAAATCGCGAGGCAGGTTCAGAGCGAGATTTTTGTACATGTTGTTTTGTGAGTTGTCGTCGAAGTTGATCATCAGAATCGTCACTCGCAGTCTATCGGGAAGTGGCCTAGCCTCAGCGATTATGTTCTCATTAAGTTTGTTAGATTCCTCTTGCATAGCAAAAATCGCGTCAACGTCGACGATATCAGAGAGACCTTGAGCACCACTATTATTACCCAAGAGGTCAAAAATGACTCGCCGATCATTCACGGAAACTACGTGTGTGCCGGTGAAAAAATTTCCCAACTCAATCGCGCCGTTGTAGGCAAAGCATAATCTGTGCTTGTCATGGTTACCGCTTACATCGTCGTTCAGAACTAAGGTATTGTTATTCCCTGTAAGACATACGTTTTTCGGCATGACAGAGGATGAAATAGAGAGAATAATTTCATTTCCGGGAAAGATCTCTCCGAGAAAGGGCCGATCTATCGAAATACCATCTTCGTCTTCGTCTTCATCTTCATCTCTTTTGTTGCTGTCACCATCGGCAGTACCTTCATCATCATCTCCCTTGATTTGGTTGCCTACCTCGCTCAGGGCAGTTCCCTCTCGCACCCAATCTCTCTGAAAGCCCTCGCACAGAGGTTTCCCTTGCTGGACGTTCAAACCCACCCGCTTAATTCCGTGCGGCCGCAGATCTGCCAAACTGACGAGATTATTTGTGCACTCTTCGTTCCGGGCGTTATTGAACCAAGGAACGTGCTGTGCCTTCACTCCGATCGACATGAGCCAGAAGGACATGGTGACGTCCTCCAAAGTCCCCACGCCCTTCAATGCGTGCTCATTCGTTGCGATAAAATGCGCACAATCGTACGATACGACAAAGTGAGGCCCTATTGCAAAAGGCGGGAGCGTATCAAAGGGATATTCCGCCTCCGTGAGGGAGTTCCGATGCGTCTCGTCGCGGTTGGGTCTAATTTTCCTTTTGTACTGAATCTCCCACACCTGACCGGCGTAAAACTTCGTCCGCGAGGCGCTGTCGCGGAGGCCAGTCGTCAGAGCGCGCACATCAAGAAAAACATCATCGTCACAGATCATCAGGTAGGAGAACTTGTAGTTGACTACGGCGAACTTCATAAACTTTGACGTTTTCTCTACGAGGGTATAGTAGGAGTCGATGACCGGAAGGTCCGGGTAAAGAAGTAGATCCCCGAAGATCCGCTGCTCGTTCTTGAGCGCATTGTTCAATTTCTTCGCTTTCTTCTCTGCGTGCTGTGTTTCATTAAGCCCTCCGATCAGGAAAAAGACGCATGTGTCTGGATCTTCTTGGGTCCGGGAAGACCAAGCGCTGCGAATTGCCTGTCTGTATTCAAAGGCGTTCACTGAAGACTTCACGCCAATCATCAAAAAACGTCTCAACGAATTGTTGTTACCGCCCACGTTGGCGTTGGAATTGGGACTGGGATTAGGGGTAGAATCGTACGTCTTAGGAATCGAACGACAAGAATTGACGGGCTGTGCTGTTGGGGAGAAATCAACATTAGTGTACTGGATGTCGAGGAGCTCATCAGGTGAGCTGGTTCGCTCTAGGCGGGCGAGCCACTCAAGAAGCGTTTCTTGCTGAGCGATTAGGTCGATTGAAAGCGGATCACTGATCTTTACTTCTGTTGGGGGTAGAGAGGTAGTGAAAAAGTGAACTATTTGTGTTTCACACAGGATATCGTTATTTTTGTGCCGATCAATTAGCCATGCACGGATGATATGAGAGCCAAATGGGACATCGACGAACTTCATGCTCGCTGTATCCATCTTGTGACAGCGCATCAAGACACCGGGTTCACCATCATTGCTGTCAGGAAAGGTTGTGGCGTTGAAAGCTATGCAAATTTCACTGCGATCCATCCAGTCAAGGACAAATTGCTCCACATCATATTTATCATCCGTAAGAACAACCTCTGCCGTTACGGTTAGCGTCGATCCACTGATTCCCTTATTGTTTTGGGGAAAGGTTATGTTGAGCAAGACTGGTGGAGGGGTGAGAGCATGGGAAGGTGCAGGTGTAGAAAGGAGGAAGAGGAGAAGGAGGGGGAGGAGAGGAAGGAGAAGAAATGTCATGGCCGCGTGTTGCAGCAGGTACAGCGAGTGAGTGAGTGTGTGGGAGGAATTAAGTGAAATAGAATTGATGAAATTGGAGAGAACGAGAGAACGAGAGAACTCAGAAGTGAGAAAATGAATTGTTTGGAAAGTAAGTTATATGCAGTGATTTTTCAAAATACAAAAGTAAAACTGCACCAACCCGAATATATTGACTGTTTCGTGTCTGTTACACTTGCTGAATACATAAATTTGTATTCAAGGTGTGCGGAGCCAGGTGACAGTTCGTAAGGGACACCCTTTTGCTATGGACCAAAATGCTCCCACAACTCCTGCTCTGACCCCAATCTTGAGATCGAAGGCTACTCCTACTATTGGCCGCTCCCTTAGCCCACAGTACAATCACAACGAAGTGAAAACTCCTCAGAGTCGCATTGAGGAGCACATTGACAAGAACGAGAGAAACAACAACAGTGGTGACTATGGGAACAACTTCAACAATAACTCTCCAAAGACTCCAAATCTGAACGTGTCGAATGTGAGCATTTCGACGCCATCAGTTGTCCCCCACGGAACACTGCGTCATGCCCTGGGTGTAGTTGAAAAATTGCAGTCTCAACTATACTCGATCCGCGGCGAGCTGCAGGAGAGTGATGACAACTTAACAGCCTACAAGCAGAAATTCAATGACGCAACGACGGAAATAACATCCTTGAGGCAAAAAGTTATCAACTTAGAGAGCGAATCAGCTGAGAAAGGCGAGTTGCTGCTGCGCATAAGAAAGACGCAGGCAAGGGAGCTCGAAGAAGCGATTGATGAAACCATGAGCGTGAAGCGTAGCTTGGCTATCGAAAAGGAAACCGTTGCAAATTTTGAAAATACAATCAAGCTGCTAGAGAATCAGTTGGGAGAGAAGCACCAAGAGACCGAAGAGCAAACCAATAAGGCCATGGATCTTGCACACCGGACGCAAATAGCGGCTAGCAATAGTTTGCAGCGAGAAAAGAGTGAGCACAATGCTATGAAGATAAAAATGGAGGGAGAAATCGCTCGCCTATTGAGCGAAAATGAAGCGCTGAAGAAAAATATGGAGAGATCAGGGCGAGAGGTGGTCGACTTGAAGCTAAATTTCAATAGCTGCAAGGAAGAGAAGGACACATGCAAAGTCAAATTGGAGAAATGTTCAGAGGAAAATAAGGAGATGAGGACGGCTCTGGAGGAAGCCAGGATCAGTCTCGCTCGGTACGAAGAGCGAGGGAAGAACAACGATTCATTGGCAAGAGCTTACAAACAAGGGTTGAAAGCGAGCAGGAGGGAAGTCAGGGAGAAGGCCGATGAAATCGCTGGCCTGTCGGAAGAAAATGCAGCTTTGCGGAGCGAGATGGACTTGCTAATCGACCGTAACGAAGCATCTCTGGATCATATCCAGAGAATTTGTGATGAAAAAATTGGACAGGAGCGTTTGCTAAGGCAGCGTTTGAGCAGCGAGGTCAAGGAGGCGAGATCTGCCATCATGTCAATGCACAAATCCGTCGCCGACAGAAATAACTTGCTGAACAATCTGGAAAACAAATTGGGCAAGATTGGGGGACAGGGGGGGGGCCTCGCAGATTTGTCATCGGTGCCAGCAATTTCAGCAGGAGTTAATAGAGCGCGCGGAACACCGTCGAATGAGAAGGGGGGGGCTACGGGCGCGAGTGTGAAAGAGTCCGAAAACATAGATCGCGATTTTACCAAATTTGACAACATCTTGAACACCATAAGTGTACCGGGGGACGAAGCGAGACGGAAGCGATCTAGACGGCCAGCTAACAACAAGACGGAAGTGAAGGTGCTAGGACAGCCGTACAGAACGAGCGGTGGCCAGGCGTGGTGCATAGAATAGAGTAATATTTTAGAGTTTTTTGTGGTGGTGTTTGTTGGTGTTGGGATAAGATTGTGCAAACTAAATGAAGAAAATTTACACCTGCTAAAGCCAGTTATCGTTTCATCCTGTTGTGTTAGTGTAGTACTACGAGTATACGTAGTACTTAGTGTCACTTATTCTGTCCCTAATCCACCTGCATTGCACCAAAAACACCACCAACCAATACCAAATATGTATGTATGTACGAACGAAAACATGGAGTTGGAGTTGGAATTGGACGACCAGGTCCACTGTCACGACTTGCCCTCGAGATCCTCTCGGGTGAGAGACAAGACATCCCCATCTGAGACAACCTTCATGTCGTTTCTACCTGCCTTCTCCATGAAACCCTCGATGGTCCACCCCTTCCCACCGACCTTGTCATCGCCGGTATCATTTGCATCATCATCGTCAAAAAAGCCCAGGCGGTCGCTGATTAGATGCAGGTTCTGGCAACCGGGGCACCTGACCATTACTACACCATTTTCGTAAGCATTTTGAGTAAACTTCTTCGCCGATCTGGTTTCACACACTTTGCAAGTATAAATGATCGCCAACTTCTTCACCCCATCCTGCATCGACCCAGGAATGTCTGCCAAGTTATCGCTGGAGGGTGTATCGATCGCACCGTCCTGAAGGGAGCCTACACTATGCTCTTTTAGTGATCTGGGCAATTCATCATTATCACCAGTCTTGTCATTCAAATATAGGGTCACCGACGAGTGGAAGCAACGTGGTGAAATAGACGCGTTAGAGATGCCTCCAAACGTCCTATTCATCACGATCCGAGTTTTAAACGAAATTTGACGGCGGAAATCAGCGGTTAGCCGCAACGAGCGGTTTATGCTGCGATGCATCTCCTCAAATTCTGGTGACGACCGTTTTTACTGACCGTAATGGATTTTTGAAACTCTGGGGACAAAAAAATGATTCTCAACGATGTTCCGTCTCTCTTCCAGTATATTCAAGCGGTGGGAGTGTGATTACAATTGCCTCAAGTGGGCCGTGTACTCTTGCTTTTTTGTTCTGTATAGTCTGTCGGACGTCTCGCCGAACAATTCTTTTAGGAAGAAGAGACGAAGTGCTCATTAATAATTATTCATGGAGAATGAACAGTGAAGAAATTGCCGCTTTGGTGGAGGAGAGAAGTTTACTCCGGAAAGAGAAGAAGTGGGCGGATGCAGATTCAATCATGCAGCGACTTACGAGTCCCCCTTACAACTTAGAAGTGATAGATCACGATGACGGTAGAACAACTGTGGTAGAGAGAGTAAGGGAGAAGAAAGATACTGATACTGTAATTTGGACGGAATTGACGATAGAGAGAGATCGAGACACCCCAAGTGATGGCTGCGGGGGTGGTGCGATCCCTACCTTCATTGCAACCTGCAACGAAGCTCATTACAGAGAGAGATTGCTGCTCACACAGAGTTATCTGCAGAAAAGAAGTTCCACATTTTCCCCGCTGACTTCTGTCCAACTTCTATCGCTCTCAGAAGAGGTGTATTCTCCCAAGCGCATTCTGTTTGAGGGATGGCGCCAAATTTTGATACCGAAGTTGTTGGCGTTGGAATGCGAAACAATCTCCTCCTCTACAATACCCCCCCTCCATTTTATCTTTGTCCTTGAAGATGATGCACGACTTTTTTCTTTCGCTGATGATGATTCATTCTTGCCGTCTCTCCGGTCTATTATCGCCTCAGCATTTCACAAATACGCTGCGCTTGATGTTATTTCACTCGGCCACGCTGTCGCTGCTAATGCCCCCATTCGCGATTCCATCATCGACAATTCTACAGCTGGTATCAACATACACGCAACTACTGCATTAGCTCTGAGAATAAATTCTTTGCCCAAGATATTAGCCGCCTTAGAGGAGGTCTCCGCAGCGAAGCGAACGCACCTAGACTTTATCTTCTTCCAATCCAGACTACACTCGCTTGGTGTAGGAGTATTCGACCCCCCTTCATTCGGCTGGGCAGAGAATGAGGTTACTCTCACTCCGGCAGCATCAGGCCAGCGAAGACAAGGGGGCGGTAGGTTGGCTGCAAAGGAGCCTCCACGTGCAATGGAGATGAAACTATTTGCTAGAGGTGTAGAAATATAATATAAATGACACAGATTGAGGGAGTTGATTGATAACATTTACAACCAGAAAAAAATCCATCCATTTTATAAACATTATCTACAGACACTACGCGCTCCTCTCAGTCGTAATTAAGCATAACACCATTTCCCATCCAATAACACCATAACACAATAACACCATTTCATTTCCCATCCATCATTTAACCGCTACCTGGAGAGCGAAGGTCATACTCAACACTGCTCTCAATAACATCTTTCACAGCCTCCCGCATCCGTCGGAAATCTTCCTCATCATCAAGCTGATGGCATCCAGTCTTGGGAAAGGTGCACACGACATCTCTGGATTTGATGCAGGCGGCCAATTTTAATGCAGTTGTGTACGGAACCTCTTCGTCTGTAATCGCGTGAATCAAACGAACAGGACAATGGACATCCAAACTATTGTCGCCGCCCCTCAGAATCAAATTCTGCCGCCCATCCTCAATCAAGGACTTGCTGATGGGGTATGTCTCGCTTCCCCAATGAATGTCCTTGTATCCGACCGTCATAATTTCATCCTTCTCAGCGTCCGAAAATGTCTGCCAAAGTAGGTCCTCAGTAAAATCAGGATCGGATGCAAGCCCGACTATTCCTCTCACCAAATCAGGCCGCTTGATGGCTAGAACCACTCCGACCCAGCCTCCCACCCCCCCCCCCACGAGAACAAACTTTTGCTTTGACGAAAATGTGGGAGACACATCACGTAGGCTGTCCAGCAAAACTATCGTGTCATCAACCCAACGTGAAAGGTTGCCATCAATAAAAGTACCCTTGGAACGACCACAACCCAAATAATCAGCAGAAACAAAGCTACGACTTGAGCTACGGAAATGGGCAGTGCGGTGCGGTGCGGTGCAGTGCGGTGCGGTGCGGTGCGGTGCGGTGTGGGTGCGCGAAGATGTGTGAGCAATGTGAGCTGTGTCAGAAGAGGATCGTGGCCAGCCAGGTTTGCACTTACCGCTTGCACCATCCCTCCAAGTTACTCGCTTTTGCGTTATTCTTCGTCTTGCTAAGACAAGGCAGGTAAACGACCGCCTCGCGTCCCTTCTCCTCAACATTGCCGAAATAAGCGTCATAGTATATCGTTTCGAAACCGTCCGGCCGTTCCAATTCAAGGTTACGACCAGATGTAGGGGGAGAAATTGTCGATTTCAGGAGGGTTGTTGTTGTTCTGGGCAGATGAATTGAGTGGTGAAAAGCATCGGTATATGCCACAAAGAGCAGCAGTACAATCGAAAGGAGCCACAACGCCATAACAAATAATAAGGTAAAGCAAAGAGGTGGTAGAGAAGCCGAGCTTCCTTTTTGACGATAGCGAAAAAGAATACTTGGTGCCGAAGTTTCTGTAATCCCTTTAAATCACCCCAAACTCCCCTCCTCTTGAACACAAGAATCAGATAATTAGAGAATTTACGAACAATTCCTACATCCACATAGACAACCCTTGGCTGTTCTGACTCTGGCCAAAGGTCTTGGTTTGCCATGCCCCTCCCAGTCGAGACTATCTACAATTGCAAGGGAATATCTATTCTATCCATCACTAACGAAACGAAGCCAAATACCCCCCCGCAATGCATCGGAATTATGAGCAAGGTGACCAGGACGATTCCCCTCCCAGAGGCCATGTCCCTAAAAAATGCACGGGCCGGCTTTGAGGCTGCAAAGAAGGCAAAGGAGAAGAAGGATGGCCGGGAGTCGTCGCTACTCTTCGGCGCGCCGAAAGTATTCTTACGAGAGCCACACGCAAAGGTTGATTTTTGGAGGTGAGAATTGTTGTTGCCATTTTGATGTGTGTATGGTCATGTATGTATGGAAAGGAGGAGGAGGAGAAGCTCGATTGTATAGTTTTTGCGCATCTGATATTTGCCTAATATGTTGCTATTATACTGATAACACAACGTTGCCCCGCAGGCTGGGATCAACAGATTTCTCGGACCGCGGTCTGGATTGCTTCACCCCAGCGAAAATCAACAGTAATGGCCCTAGCCTTGGGCTATCATACTATGGTATATTTAT
>Ga0115555_1000489_pt1 | contig 26880 bp, 20 predicted proteins | sample COGITO_mtgs_1104_2_FD_87285 | JGI IMG/M metagenome (GOLD analysis project Ga0115555, IMG submission 87285) | Pelagic marine microbial communities from North Sea - COGITO_mtgs_110407 | ecosystem: Environmental > Aquatic > Marine > Epipelagic | place: Germany:Helgoland, sampling site Kabeltonne... | reverse complement strand
CCCGCGTCCCCGACACGGAGTACGACGCGGTGGCAAAAAGGGACGTCGAAACGGCGACGATCGCCGTCGCCGCTTTTAACGGTGACGTGAAAGAAGAAGACTTTGTTCTCTTCTGTTCGTCTCCGTTGTTCGTCTTCAAAAGCGCTTGCGTTTCCGATGACAGAGGAGACATGATGATGATAGTAATATAAACGCGCGCGTATATAAATCCACACACCTTCTGCCGCGTCTGTTTGAGAGAAAAAGAATTCGATGTAGTATATTTTAGGGTTTCACAATACACCCTAAATGAAAAAAAATGTACTCGGACGACTTTGAAAGAGGAATTCGACGATTTGGCGGCTTTAGTAGTAAGTAGCATTAGAGCGAGAGAGAGAAAGAAGAAGACGAAGAGACGAAGAGGAGATATACTAAAGCTCTCTCTCTCTCTCTCTCTGTGGTTATTATTATTATTATTATTATTATTATTATTACTAGTAGTAGTGTTAAAATTCTTTTTCTTCTCGATACTAATAATGGGTTCCTCTCGCCGAAGGAAGAAAAAACACAAATCCTCCTCCTCGTCGGTGCGAGTTGGAAAAGTGTCGCAGACGAGACAGTTCGTGGAGGTGAAACCGTTGAAACTTCCATCATCCAGAGCAGAGCACGCGAAAGAGAGTGAGAACGAAACGAGTTGGAATAAAGAGACGTCGTGCGTGAATAACTATTCCAGGAACGGGCTGGTCTCGAACGCGAACAGGTTTTATTACGTGGGCGGGAGGAACGCGCTGGCAGATAACGTGAAGAATATGGACGACGACGAGAATGCGAATGCGAGAAAGAGGAAAGCAGCGGACAAAACGTTGACCGAGAACGCAGATCGGGACGAGTTGAGGAAAGCCGTCGGCGAGAAAAGTTCCTCAGGCATCGCGAAACCGAAACGATTGACGCCGAGACAGAAGAGAATCTGCGAAATGTTGATGTCAAAACACGGCAAAGACGTGGAAAAGATGTTTCGAGATATTAAAGCGAACGCGTTGCAGAAAACCAGAGGGGAATTGAAACGCATGCTCGAGAGTTACGAGCATTACGAGGACGAAAACGGAGGAGACCGAATACGCGTAGATTTTCGCGCACCGAAGAAACGACTGTCGATTAAGCGAGCCTTTTAACTTGTACTATTACTAAACTCATTCACTAACGCTAACGCTAAATAATACGCTTTTCTACCAAAACCTACGACGAATACATACTATCATACGAGAGCGTCTTTTAACAACCGTCGTCGGATGACTTCTTCTTCTTCTTCTTCTTCTCCTCCTCCATCTCTCTCTCCAACCGCTCCATCCTCTCCGCGAGTTTCCCGTATCGCCCCTCGTTTTCTTTCCTCGCCTTTTCAATCACGTTTGTTTCAAATTTCTTCTGTTCCGTCATCGCCTCTTCCGCTTTCAACCGCGTTTCCTTCATTTCGTTTTCCTTTCTTAGGAGTAAATTCGGGTGCGGATGTCGTCGCACGTGCGACACCACCGACGCGCTCAACCCGACGGGCACGGCCAACGCTAAAAACAAATGCCACGCGTGATACTCCCACCGTCTCGTGTAATCTTCTCTCGTCTGTTTCTTCTTTTTGTCTTCTTCTTCTTCCTCTTCGAACAACCGTTCGGCGACGTGGAGAAAATCGAATTTCCCGTCTCGCCGAGCGATGGAATCGATCGATTCTTCTTCTTCTTTGTTGTCTTCTTCTTTTTTCGACGACGACGACGAGGACGAGGAGGAAAAAAAGTTACCGACGCCGCTGAAAAGCGTTCGCTCTCGCTGCTCGCAAAAAAGCCGAGGTTGTTCTCGTCGTCGTTGTTGTCGTGCGTGTTGCGTCAACCATCGAAGAATTGGAAGAGTTTTGCGAGAAGACATTTTTGTGCAGAGGAAACTGTCTGTACGCAATAGAGAAACACCACCAAAAGAGATGAGGTTCCACACCCGTTAAGAGAGAGTTTGGATTCCGAGACCTCCTCTGCTGTTTTTAGGAACTTCTTATGTATTTTTCTTCCGTTTGGCGATCCCATGCATCTCCATCCACTCTTGGTTGGACACCAAAATACTCGATGATATACTATGCGTTGTTCGAAAATAGATCAGCCACATGTCAGATGTGGAATGAAAAAAAAATACGACACATCAAATCAAATCCGTCGCAGACGAATACGAACTCGATACGAGTTATAATTTGCGAAGATGACGACAACAAAAAGGGCGGAAGACGAAGCGATGCTATTCTTTACGACCGACGACGACGGCGACACGAACGACGCGTCCTTGGCGTTGCCGACGGATTTTTTCCACGTCTTTGACGACGAGAGCAAAAACAGAAGAAGAGCAGCAGCAAAAAGAGAAGGCGGGTGCAGAAGGGTGGAGGACAACGGGGACGTCGACGCCATCATCTCCGAGAACGCGTCGTGGAACAACGACGACGACGACGTTCAGGAAGATTTTCTTCTCGCACCGCCCCCTCCTCGCGAGGACGACGACGACGACCGAGAAGAAGATGAAGGTATTTTTTTTTCCTCAATAATGTGTTGCTAAAAATACTCACTTCTTTCTTTGCAATAGGATTGAAAACATTCGCCGCGATACAAAACGACGACGAAGACATCATCGACGACGAGTGGAACAAGTTGTTAGAGCGACACGGCATCGACGTCGAGAAGAGGAGACGCCGCGACGAAGTTTTTATCGGTACTACGAATACTACGAGTAATGCTGAAAAGAAGAAGAAGAAGAAGAAGAAAGAGAAGCGCGATGATCGACTGGCGCCGGCCGAAGCGAAAGCGGCTTCGAGAAAAGCGACGACGACGGAAAAACGAACGCGAGAGGAGTTTATTTTAGCGGTGAGAACGCACGAGAAGTTTCGCGAATACGTGGAGATAATGATGACATGTAGGAAGTTAACCGCGCAAACGAAGAGAGAAAGGGAGAGTTTAGAGAAGAAGGATAAAGAGTTTCTCGCCAAATTAGACGCCGAAAGAGAAAATACTCGTTTGAGCGATGTTTCTCCGTCGCCGACGTCGTCGTCGAACGTGACGACGTTTACCATGGATAGGAGCGAAGAGAGAGAAAACATCGAGTTGTGCAGAATTCCAGATTCGTTCTTCCGGCGAGACTCGTTGGAGCGCATATGCGAAGACGCCAAGTTTAAGCAAGAGCTGAACGCGTTCATGGAGCACTCGTGCGAAAACGCTCGTAAATTTCAAAAAGAGCTGACGGCAATTTACGACGAAACCGATCGAGCGTGTGAAAGCTTTGATGCGAAAATGAAAGAGTTGACTCTGCTCGAAAGCAATAACAGTAAAAATTCGCCGAATACTATCGGTGCTACTGCTACAGGCGCTGCCTCGAAGAAACGCAAGCAAGGCGCGGAGGAGGCAGAGAAGGAAACCGTCGACGGCCAAGATAGCGATGAAGACGACCGCTCGTTTCAACTTTCCATGAAATCTGACGAAGCTTTTCGAAACCAGCTTCTCGCAAAATATAAAGATGACATACCCGCACTCGAAGAGGAGTGGTTGAATAAAAAGCCGAAAGGTAAACTCCCTAAGGAAGCCTTGATTGTCTTGAAGCAGTTTTGGAACAAAAAAATATGCTGGCCGTACCCAACCGAGGAAGACAAAGCGGCGATAAAAGCCAAAACTACTCTCGATGCGACGCAAATCAACAACTGGTTCATCAATCAACGCAAGCGGCACTGGTTGAAAATGTTCAAATTCGGCAAATCGCCGACGTGTGAGGCGGAGTCAAAGGCTAAATTGCTTGAGAAGTTTGGAAATTTGGACGCCGCGATTGCGTTTTGCGATCGAAACACGAAATCATCCATCGATGTTGAATAATAATGACAATAAGAACAAATATAACAACGATAATAAAACATCGCGCTGCGCTGTCTTAATCTATCTATATAGAATTACAAGTAAAATATACACGCGTGATTTTTTACGACGCCGTCGTTGAATGCAGCACGCCGACAACAAAATCCGCGTTCTGGAAAATGTACGTGCACACTAAACACGTTATGGTCACTCCAAGGACATCCATGCAGACCTGGACGCTGCTCCCCGCATTCGCTGGTTCCTGTCCACAAAATATCAACACGTAAGGCAAAGCTCCACCGACTATCGTCGAACAGACAACAATCGAAAAACACGCCGTAGAAATCGCGAAACTCCCGATTACATCCCTATTCGTCACGTACACTCTCGCGAAACTTCCCGCGCCTAAAAAGAACCCGAGCAAAGCGCCAACTCGTAACTGTTTCGATACCGTCTTCCCAAAACTCTCCGTGTTATATTCTATCGCACCGGTCGCTAATCCGGTGATGACTTCAATCGCGCTTTGATTCCCGGCGTTCCCGCCCGCGCCGACTAACATCGTCAGATACAACGTGATGATGACGTTGTCCTGGATTAAAGCTTCGTTGCTCGATAAAACAAAACTCGAGCACGATTGTAAAACGAGCAAAAAGAGTAACCATTTGCCTCTCGAATACGCTTCTTCGAAAACGGTGGCGTTCACTAAGGAGAGGTTGAAGAGCGCGCTCTCGTCCTCGTCGTCAAAATCCTCCTCCTTTTCCTCTTTCCTCGTGTCTCTCGGGGTCGTCGTAACTGTTTTTCCTTTCTTCTTTTCCTTCTCGCTTAAAACGATCCACCCGGCTTGCGCTTCGGCCATTTTTCGAGCCAATCGGCGTTGGACGAGCACGGACTCTTCCCTGTTTGGTTTTTTTCGCGCTTTCGTTTGTTTGGGGTCTTCCTCTTTCGTCGTCGTCGTCTCGATCGTCGACGCGGAAACTAAGTCCGTTTTCCGTCGGTTCCAATTGGACGAGCGTTTGGAGGTTGTCACGTGTAAACAATGAAACGCCTTTTGGCGGCGAGGGTTGATGCAACGACACGACGACGCGCTCGTCGTCGTCGCGCTCATAACAACGCTCGACATGTTTGTTGTTGCTCTTCTTCTTCTTCGTCTTCTTCTTTCGCAAAAAGAGGTGCTTTCGTTGATGACGCTGAATTGTATGACGTGATTTTGCTTAAAAATAGCTGTACAACTTTGCGCGCACGTATGCGTATAATAATAGTGATGAAGCTGTTACAACTTTGCGCGTACGTACGCGCGATAAACTAATAAAGAACTACATTTTCAAGTACCAGGCCAGGTACCAGGTACAGCTTTTCGAAACGACGGCATCATCGTCAACTTTATTCCGGACGAACCCACGGCGTTTTGAATATGTATTTCGTCGACGTCAGCGCGTACGTGACCGCGAAGAGCGCGTAATACCCCATCATCCCGTAACTTTGCTTCTTTCCGACTCGCCATCGCCACAAGAACGGCGCGGCGAAGAGTAGGAAGAGCAAGCCGCAGATGAGAAACGCGAAGAGGACGAAGAGCTCGTTCGCGGCTTGGATGTTTTTCATGTCGCCCGATGAGAAGGTTCGGAAGGCTAAACCAGCGGCGGTGCCTAATAGGACGTTCATGGTTGGTCCGGCGAAGCAGGCGGCGACGGCCATTTTCGGGCGGCCGTCTCGGGCGACCGTTCGGTTGGCGATGAAGTCGCCGACGGAGTTGCCCCAAGCGAGGACGGTGGCGCCGAGCAAGGCTTCGGAGATGCCGCAGATTTTACCCGCGGCGGTGAGTAAGGAAACGACTTCACCGGCGACGACGTCCATCCATACCATGGAGACGAGAAAGGCGACGATGGTGAGCATGCCGGAGAAAAGGCGGGAGGCTGGGTTACTCGTCGTGGTCGGGTAGTTGGTCGTTGGAGCTCTCCTTCGTGCGCTTCTGCTTCTTCGCGTGACGGCGTAGTTGTCTGGCATCAAATGCGGCCAAGCGGTGAAAATGATGGCGGAAAAAGCAGTCGCAACTATACCGCCGTATACGATGCCGCCGGTGTGAATAGTACCGGGATACATCTTCTCCGCCCAGACGAAAAAGAGCGGCGCGCATATCGGCAACGCGCTCGTTTGCCATCGTCTCACGCGACGCCCGTTAAATCCGAGTTCAGGCATAGAGAACTTTAATATCTCGCGAACGATGAAGAGTGGAAGCGATGCTACGGACGTAAACGCGAGCCAACACTGCTTCCAAAGAGACTCGCCGTTTTGCGCGTCGTAGAGCCGACTTTGACGCCATCCGCGCTCCCAAGGGTGATGTAAGATGGACCCGTCGTCGTCGTCGTCGTCATCGTCATCAGCATCGCTAAGTTCGTCGTCGAAAGGTGTTTCTGATGAAATTTCGGAAGCAGAGGAAGAATCGTTGATGTCGTCGTTTTCCTCTTCGTCTTGGTCTTCTTCGTTGTTTTCCTCTTCGTCGACGAGCAAACCTACTTCGGCGTCGTCATCGCCGCGTTCATCGGCGTCTTCATCTTCTTCAGCTATGTCGTCTAAAACGTTGTCTCTAGAACTTCTAACACGATTACGAGCAGTAGCAGCCAATGCAGCGCTCGGCTCTCGTCTTAACGCGGCTAATCTCTCGGCTAACCCGCCGCCAATCTCTCTCGCGTTCCATCCTTCCGGCAGCAACACGTTCGCCACGTACAACGCGTACAACGCAAACAGCTGCAAAGAATTCCTAAACGTCACCTCGCCGACGACTATGCACCTCACCAACGCCATCACACCTAAGCAATAAAACCCGCAATCTCTCGTAAACGCCGTCTTATCGACCTCGACGTACCCTCCGACTCTCCTCCCGCTCCTCAGCCGTCTCGCGTTCAAATTCGATTCCGGCGCCGCGAGCACCACGGACGGAAACACCACGAACGCGATAAACATCCCCGCCCCTAAAACCGCCCCTAAAGCTAACGGTATCCCGTCCGTCTCCTCGTTCGAGCTCAAATCATTCAGCGCGGCAATCTGTGCGAAAATATCCGGCGCGCCGTTCCCAAACGCCAGCAGCGTCGCGCCCGCCACCTCGTCTCTCAGCTTTAAATACACCGAAATCTTCGCCAACGCCGGGCAGAAAAAGCACTCCGCGACCGTCGCTAACACGTGAAAGAACAGCGCAATCAGTAAAAACGCCAAGGAAAAGAGTAACACGTTTCCCGAAAGCTCCGATCCTCCTCTTTTCGTCGCCCAGTTGGAGACGCAATAGTACGTTTTTCGGTAGTTTATGAACGCGTTGTTGGCGCTTTCGAGGCGGCAGGACGGCGTCGTTTTCACGTACTCGCACCGGTCGTCGCGTGCGACCGAGAGTGGTTCGCACGCCTCGTCGATGTTATTATTCGTATCGTCGCCGTCGATATCGTTTTTGTTGTCGGAGAGTCGACTGATGGCGTCGTTGCTGTCGCGCACACTTCCTGCGCTCGCGAGGCGATTCTTCGACGAATCCACCAAAGTCGACGACGCTTTGACGACGACTAAGAGGGCAGAGGAAACGACGAAAAAGACGAGACGACGACGATGGTAACGAGCAGTACGACCACCGAGGTGACGTCTTCTTCTTCGTCTCATCTTCGGCTCTTCTTTATTCTCCATGTTTTCTGCGCTTAAGAAGGTTCGGGAAAAGAAGTGAAGAATTCGTCATTTCGTCCCGGGACTAAACTGCGCATCATAGATGACGACACAAAAGACGACGACATCGGAGGAGGACAACAACAACAACAGTAATAACAACGAGCGCTATTCGTTAGTGGTGCTGAAAAAAAAACGATTCGTCAAACGATTCCGCGCGTTATCTCCGCTCTCGCAATGCGTCTCTTTGCTCATTCTCTCGTGTTACGTGCTCGATACGTGCTCGGACAGGTTTAACGCGCAATTCGGGTTACAACTGAGTTTCAAAGGGATACTCTCGAAACCGTGGACGTTGATCACCTCCCAGTTCATGTGTCCGTCCGTTATTGTGTTGGTGCCGATGATTGGGGCGATCGCGTTCGCGATTGAAATTCTGTTGAAACGAGCGTTCGTTGGGGCGAGAGTGGTGTGCGAGTTGGTATTCGTCGCGTCCGCGGTGTGCGGCGCGCTTTATTTCTCGTTCGATTTCACGCGTCGCGCACTTTTCGCGGAAGAACTCACGGAAGAACCACTCGCGCTCGGGCCGCACGGAGTGCTCGGCGGTTTGTTCGTGCTCTGTCAGAAGTTGAAGAACGAGCTGAGCGACGAGGAGAAACTCAGGCGACTGGCGAGGTACGCGCCGACGTGGTATCTGGTAGTCGCGGTGTTTCTAGGCGGGGAGATGAATCGAGAGGAGAGGGTGTTTGGATGCGCTTTGTTCGGAGTCGTAGGAGGCAACGTCTATTTTCGATGGAGAGGACGGGAGATGTTGGGGATGAATTATCACAAAAACGCGAAGAGCGGGGCGGAGGAGAGCGAGAGCGAAGAAGTCGTCGACGAAGAGTTAAAAAAGAAGAAATTGCGAGAAGAGTTAGGGAAGAAAGCGCTGATGGAGCGGATGAAACAGAAAGAAGCAGAGAAGGAGAAGACGAGTAGTAAGTAGTAGCAACGCGAAATCGACGACGTAGTAGAAAACAGCAGTTCATTTAAAAAACACGAACATATATATAGTCGACTCATTTTAGAACTACTGATATTACAACTCCCCGATCGGCTTTACTACTCGATGCGTTTAAAGTTTCTATAACTGACGACAGCATAAAACGGATCCGAACTCGCTCGTTTCATAAAAGTTTTCATCATTTTCACGAAAACGTTTTTCTCGTCCTCCACGCCGTCCGGTAACACCTCCGTGATAACCTCCGGCTCCGTGAACCCGCTCACGTTTTGAAAATAACTCTTCACCAATTGCGTCCTCGAATACCCGGTTCCGTCTCTCCACACGCTCAACGCCTTCTCGTAAAACATGCGATTCGAATAGGAGATAATCACCACCCCGCCGGGTTTTAAAACGCGAAATATTTCCTTGAACAGTTCCTCGCCTCGTTGCATGTATTGAATCGAAACGCACATCGAAACCATGTCGAACGTCTGATCTTCCGCCTCTATTGTCGGGTTCTCGTTAAAATTCCGCACGAAAAAGTTCCCCTGAAACTGCCTGTTTCTTTTCAGCTCCTCTCGATTCAACCCGTGGCCTAACGCGTACTCGTACTCGTACGGGTAGTGAGACACGTGCGACGAACACAAGTCACACACCTTGTAACTCGCTTTCGTTCTTTGTCGATACAGTCGAGTGAGTTGCTCTAAAAAACCGTCGTCCACGTGCGTGCAAAACCGAGGCGCGCTGTACCAGAGCGAATCGTCGCTTTCGTTCAGTTTCGTTCGCTCGGTGCGGTCGATGACTTGCGTTCGCTTGAGCGTACCCGCGCTTTCGTTCGACGTCGACGAGTAAAATGTCATCGCTTTCTTACTCCTCAAAACGCGTTTTACTCGTCGTCCCATATGTTCACGATCCTCCCGGTTGTTCGACGACGACGACAACGACGACACTCCCGACGACTGAGACGAGAAAAGCGTCGTCATTCTTTACGAGTCGGTGTGGAATACGCACGCGCTTTCGGGAAATGGCGCACGAAAGCAGTTCACTGCTTTTTCCCTCAAAAGACTCTCACGCGATACGTTTTGAATAAAGATGGCACCATCGCCACCGTCTGTTCTATCTGTCGTCTGTTCTTTTCTCTCAAAGAAGTCGAGAACGACGACAACGCGAGCGAACGTATTTCCCGCCGCTTTCGCCTCCTTTTCGTCGTCGAGTACACGTCAGAATGACTTGGGGAAACATTTACACAAAGAGAGTGAATTGGCCGGTGAAGCCTCGCAACGCGCATACTTACGCGACCTGGAACAGATTCACTTGAAAAAACGCAAACTCGAACACGAACGAGAGGAGAACGAGGCAAACGTTAAACGAGAAATGATGCGAGAGATGCTGTTGAAAGAAAAAAAACGAACGAGTGCACGCGAGGAGAAGGATTTGAGGAAGGTGTTGATGGCGTTGGTTGGCGCGGCGGTGTCCGCGACGTGCTACGCGATGCATTACGGATGATGATAAAGACGACTGCTCTCAGAGCATTCTATACATTAGTTTTCTACACATAGCAACGCGCTGTTCTGCTACTCTTTTACTACTACCGCTACCACTACCGCGCCGTCTTTTCGTCCTCACCCGAGCACTCTCGAACACCTTCTGACTTTCGCGTCGAAGCTGGCGTTCGCGGCCAACCAATCCATTTCACCCAATCCGTGGTCGTCTGAATCGTCGTAAAAGAATGGACTCATTCGTACTTTCGTCGTCGCTTCGTGTACTGTTTCGAAAAACTGTTTCACGTTTTGTTCCTCTCGTTTCGTCGTTAACAGGACGAAGTGGATGTTGCCTTGCGTGACGTACGCGTGGATGAAGCAATCGGCGTCGAAGGTGTCGATGATCTTTAGATACGTCGCGTGCGTTTCCCATTTCCGTTCGTTGAGTCGGTCTAAAGATGACGCGATGACGAATTGGCGCAAGTGTCTCGCGTCGTCCTGTTGTGTTTATTAAAGGGTATCGTAAACGTCGTCAGTGTTGTTCGTCATCTCTCCCAGCGGGGAGAAAATGCACACACAAAGAGGAACGACGAAAAGAAGACAAAGACAAAGAAGAAAAGGAACAAAAAGAAAGCACCCGTACCCTTCGCGTGCTCCCGAAATCGGCTTCGTACAACGCTCGGCCCGTGCGGCCGTCGACGACGCAAAACGCCGCCACGCCCGCAACCATGTGTGCGTCTCTTTGCGCGTGATTTAATGTGAAAATTTCACCGGAATTTCATCACTTTTTGTCTCTGTCGTTTGTTCGTGTCGCTAAACAACAACAACAACAGTAAACGCGCGTCGTAAAAACGACGATGGCCTCCTCCTCTGGTTCCTCCTCCTCCTCTTTTCACGAACCGTTCGAAAAAGCGTACGATGCGCTCCTCGAGCTCGCCTCGAAAAACGCGAGGAAGCATTCGAGTTTAATCGAATCTCTGCGTGCGAGAAGGGAAAGGTTGAAGAATGTTCCCGATGATGATTTGCACGACGACAACGACACGTTCTACGAAAAACGAACGGAAGATTTAGAATACTTTCTGGAACCGATCGAAATCGCGTTCAAGTCGAAACACGCGACCATGGAGGAGAGAGCGGTGATTTGTCTCACGTCGTTAATTGGCGGGAGGATGATTACCGGGAGATGCTTCGAAGAAGAAGAAGACAAAGAAGACAAAGAAGAAAACGAGGAGGATTCGAAAGATTATTTGGAGAAAGAGGACAAAGAGAAGAGAAGAGTGGGAGGAGAGAAGACAGAACAAACCAGGCGCGAACGTTTGTGCGCGAAAGTCGTCGACTTGCTCTGCTTCGCGTGCGGCGAATCGGGCGACGAGTCGGTGGAGCTGCAAGCGCTTTTAGGCGTGTTGGCGTGTTACATGTCGAGATCTTTTCGAGTGAGTGGAAAGATGTTGAGTCGAATGATCGAGTCGGTGTGTAAGTGTCACGCGATTTCGAGATCGGAAACCAATCGAGGGGTGGCGAAAGCGGCGTTGGTGCAGATGATTTTCGCGAACTTTACGAGAGTGGAAAAAGGCGACTCGAGTGCGTTTTCGAAAATGGTTAAAGTTTCAGACGTTTTAGGTGGTGGTGGTGGTGGTGGTGGTGTCGGTGGCAGGAATGATGCTACAAAGGATGACACGAAAGACGACGTGAAAGACTCCACGAATTTACCGTCCACGTCGTACGAAACGCACGTAATGCGGGAAAATTCCTCCGTGCCGACGATTAGTAACTATACTAGCGGACAACATCATCACTGGTCGGACGAAATCGTGACCTTTGCGCAAAAGTTTATTGCAAAAGCCGCGTCGTGTGGGAAAACGCCGCAAGCGTATGCCCCGCACTCATCTGAAGAGAAGAAAGCGAAAGCGGAAAACGATCGATACATTCTCGAAGATTGCGCAGAAATTTTTCGCGCGCTTTCTCGGATCGCCAAAGGTGCGGGTTTGAAGACGGCAAACGCCGACGCGGCGAGTATTTCTCGCGGGAAATTGCTAGCTTTAGATGCGTTGCGCATTGCCTGTCAAAATGTCGGCAACGCTTTCGTCGATGATCCCATCTTTTCTGATACCATACGCGAGTACGTCTTGGACGCGGTCGTTTCAAATGCCATCTCCGAAACGGTCCAAGCGCCCGAGCTTTATAAAATTTCGCTCGGCATCTTCCAAAGCATTTTATGCACGCAAAGATTTCGAGAAAAGTTAAAATCGGAAATCGGCTTCTTCTTTCCTCGATTGTTTCTAGATCCGTTAGAGTTCATCTCTGGAGGTGCACCGAATTCACCGCATAGCAAACGGTCCGTCTTGTTGACTATTTTGAGCGACACCGTCGCGCAAGACGCGCAAACGTTGGTTGATTTGTTTGTCAATTTTGATTGCGATATTTCACAGCAAAACGCGTTCGAACGGTTGATTAACTTATTGGTTCGAGTCGCACAAGGCGTAGAAGTTTCCAACTTATCCGGCGCGGATGCGGCGAGAGAAACGGTGTTGAAAATGGAAGCACTCGGGTGTTTGACGAAAATTTTGAAAGCGCTTGGCGATTGGGTGGAACAGAACTCGTCGTCGGGGAATAAAGAAGAACAGCGAGTCGCGCACGAAATGAAATCAAATGTAACGAAGCACGTAGAAGATACGGAGTCGATGATGATTACGCCGACGAAAGTGGACGCATCGAACTTGGTGCAAAAGAAACTCGACAAATCCGAGTTTCAAGAATGCGTGAAATTGTTCAACAAAAAACCGAAAAAGGGTATCGCGCACTTAAAAGCGATTGGTAAACTCGGCGAAGGCACGCCCGCAGATATAGCGACATTCCTCAGAACAGCACCAAATTTAGATAAAACTGTCGTCGGCGACTACCTCGGCGAGCGCGAAGACGAGAATTTAAAAGTTATGAGAGCGTACGTGGACGCGATGGATTTTAGCGGCTTCGGTTTAGACGAGGCCATTCGAAAGTTCTTGGAAGGCTTTCGTTTACCCGGCGAGTCGCAGAAAATCGATCGGTTGATGGAGAAGTTCGCGGAACGGTATCACGCGCAGAACCCATCGCAGTATAGAAGTGCAGATACGGCGTACGTTTTAGCCTTTTCCGTGATCATGTTGAACACGGATGCGCACAATCCAGGAGTAAAGAATAAAATGACAAAAGAAGGCTTCTTGAAGAACAATCGCGGCATCGACGATGGCCAAGACTTGGACCAGGAAGAGCTCGGAGCGTTGTACGATCGCATCGTGAACAACGAAATCAAACTCAAAGACGAAAACGCGAAGAAAGCGAGCAATAACGAATCGTCCTCGAACTTGAACAACTTCCTTGGCATGGATATTTTGCTTTCGCTCGTCGGGCAAAAACCAGCAATCGCGGAGGAGAAAATTGATGTCCGAGAACTCATCGAGGAAGTTCGCGCCAAAGCAAAACGTGAAGATGTGGATAGTTTTCTATCTGCATCGGACGCTAAATGCGCGGCACCGATGCTTGACGTCTCGTGGCAAGCGCTTTTGGCGGTGTTTTCGGTTACGTTTGAAGGCACCGAATCGGCGAAAATCGCGGTGTTGTGTCTCGATGGGTTTTTTAGCTCGATTCACATGGCATGTAATTTAGGCATGCTTGCCGCTCGAGACGCGTTCGTTGCACCCTTGGCACGCTTATGCGGCTTACGTAATCCGTCCACTATGCGGACGAAGAACATTTTAGCTTTGAAGACGTTGGTGCGCGTTGGCGAAACCTTTGGCGATAGTTTAGGAGATACGTGTTGGGTACACGTGTTAAAGTGTTGCTCTCGATACGAACATTTGCACGCTTTGGCGGGTGGATTTGACGACTCTTCCGTGTTTTTGAATACCAAGGACGAAATTATAGTTCCTTCTGGTTTAGGAGGTCATACGCCGAACCGCTTGTTCCGTCGCGATTCCTCTGCGGAGATTATTTTGACCTCACCTTCAACAACAACAATGCGCGCGACTGGTACTGATGCTTCGAGCGGTGACGACGCACTCGCGGCAGCAGCTGTTGCCGAACAACTCGCGCGAAAAGCCTCCATGCACGACGCAAAAATCTCGCTGGTGCCGTTAGAATCCGTCGCTCCTCCGTCGCAGCACGTGCTCGAACAGTTACATCCAGATAGTTTTAACGGGTTGTTCCACGACTCGAAAAGATTGTCAGGTGAAGCTATCGTTGATTTTATGCGCGCTTTGTGCAGATTAGCGACCGAAGAAATGAGCGCCGAACGACCGCGTTCTTGCGCTTTATCGAAACTAGTCGAGACGTGCGCATTTAACGTCGAGCGCGAGCGATACGTCTGGGCCAAAGCGTGGATCGTCTTGAGCGACTTTTTCGTCAAAGTTGGAAGCGAACATAGAAACGTGAAAGTGTCCATGTTTGTCGTGGACGCTTTACGTCAACTCTCCATGAAGTTCTTGCAGCGCGCGGAACTCGCGAATTATTCTTTCCAGAACGATTTCCTTCGGCCGTTTGTCGTCATCATGCAACAATCGCCGTCGTTTGAAGTGAGAGAACTGATCGTTTCTTGTGTCGCCCAAATGGTTGAATCTGCCGTGGATGGGATAAAATCCGGTTGGAAATCCGTGTTTATGGTATATTCGGTCGCCGCGGCGGATGAGAACCCAAAAGTTGTGTCTACAGCGTTTTCTACTATCGAACGAATCATTCGCCATAACTTTTCCAAGATTATCGAAACCGACCAAGCAGCGTTTACGGATTGCGTGAATTGCTTAGTCGCGTTTACGAACTCGTACGACGCGCCAGAGGTAAGTTTGAACGCATTGGCGTTCCTTCGATATTGCGCGTTGCAGTTAGCAGATGGAGCGCTGGGTGATTTGAGTTTGCCGAAAGTCAAAGCGTCGACATCAGGAGGAGGAAACGAGGACTCTCGAGACGACGACGAAGAAAGTTTCCAGCAACAACATCAAGAACCATCCACGCCTCGCGAGAAAGGTCCGACGCATTTTACGGACACGGAATCACACACTTATTTCTGGTTCCCGCTCTTAGCCGGTCTCTCTGAACTGGCGTTTGATTTCAGAGAAGACATACGAACGAGTTCGTTGGAAGTGTTATTCGATACGCTCAAGTTTCACGGGTCGTCGTTTGAACCTGGATTTTGGGCGCGCGTGTACGACGCCATTCTATTCCCGATGTTTGACGTCGTTCGTGCGACAGAGTTTGACAGCTCCGAGGCTTCGGAAAAGCAAAAGAACGAGTGGTTATACGGTGCCTGCGATAGATGCCTGACGCTCGTCGTCGATTTAGCCACCACGGAAAGTTTCTTTGGCAACATCATCGACGCCGGCGTTTGGCCTAAACTCTGCGATTTGTTGGACAACATTAGTGGAACCTTTGCGCACGAACAGTTAGCTTCGTGCGGCGCGCTCGCGTTCCGGCGCTTGTTAGAAGGATTAGGGAAGAATACCACCAAAACCAGATTGAACACAAACGAGTGGTCTTTAGCGGTTGACAAACTCTGTAACGTCTTCGATTTGAGGCATCCATCAGTTCTCCTGGTCGATTGCGTCGGCGAATGTTTGCACAAATCGAGGAAGTCGATGCCAACCGAATGTAAAAAGATGTTGTTCGAGAGAATGCAATTTATTCACGAAGAAGAAAAGTTTGACATGAGTCTTCGCGTAAACGCCGGTTCCGTTTTAGTCACCTTTTGCGACCAAGACGAGGAAGACATTCGCTTTCTCCAACGCGCGATGGTATTCGCGCTACACGAATACGAGAGGTGTGCTTCTTGCGTGGGCTCAGAAACCGCGCGGAAAGAAACCAGTACGCGCGCGCCGTTAGCGGTGCAGTGTTTAAAACAGCTCGTAAAAATCGACGGCGCGTTTGAAAAGAAGAAGTTCGTCGACATCCTTTCGCGTCTCGTCGGCACGAACGAACAACCGAACGAGGTCTTATCGGCTTTAGGCGAAGTGTTTGGAGTAAAAGTCGCCCCATTGATGATAGTTACGGGAGAAGGCGACGGCGAATCATCATTTTCTGCGTGGTCTTGGTTTTAATAATATATTATTGAATGGTATTTTGATCTTACAAAAATATAGGACGAACGAATCTCTTCTTTCTCCTACAAAAGTCTTGGACTGGGGATTATTGTTATGCTGCCTATTTTACAGTCCTCCATTTCTCTTCTTTCTCTCTATATAATACACGCTTTTGAAACAACAAAAAATATTAAATGTAAACAACGTCTCCGCGTTACGTGAACGTCACGCCGTCACTCGTCGGGTCGATGCGCTTGCGTCTCTTTTCCATGTACAAGCGCCTAAAAATAAAAGTTGAAGAGGAGGAAAGAAGAAGAGAGAAAGAAGTCAGTTTTGGTGTTTTAGAGAAAAACACAGCTCAATACGCAGTTTCAAGAGAGAGCGTCGTTTTCAACGAGAGCTCTTTCCTCCTAAAAAAGTAAATTTTGATTTGTTTTCGAGACCAAAAAGCGCTCTCTCTTTCTGGGCCACACGAAAATATCGCATGGCCCACATGGGAAAGAAGGTCAACTTTTGGCAGGCAAAACTACTTTTTTTTCCCGCGAAAAGGGAAAACATTTTGTCGAAGAAAAGCAGCGCTTAACCACGCGTTGTGTATCGTACCTCAACTGTAAATCAGCGACTGGAATCGGGATCGGTTCCGACGAGAACGTGTTGTGATGAAACAAAGCGTGTGTAAAGCACGCGTCCGTGGAACTGTTCGATCGCGCGATCGCGTCGTCCGTCTCTTCTTCCGTTTCGTCTTCATAAATTTTCTTTTTCTTTCTCGTTTTGTTGTTGTTCGTGTTGTCTGTTGCTAGGTTACCACCTAAAAGTAATTCCTTCTCGTGCTCTTTGATGAGTTCGTTTAATAACATTTTCTTGATCGGACTTTCCATGTGCTTGGAGGAGCTGTCGTCGGAGGACTCGGAACTCCGTCCTCCCACCCGATGATGCTCTTTTTGCCTTCGCTCGTCGTCATCATGCGCGCAACACTCGAACCCGACGCGACAATCGATCCGAGTTTGCATCATCTCTCTCAAGCACCTTTTTCTTCGTTACCCGCAATTTTTATTACAAAAATTAAAGTTATATATATATATTAGAGTCAGAGCGCGCGGCGACAACCAAAAGAAAGATTGCCGAGATATTATTAAAGATGAGTGTATTCCTCGCGCGTTTATCCCGTTGGATCTGGTTTTATGCGGTCGCAAACACGGTTCGAACGACGATTCGTTTGCGCGGAATTTCTGTCGATTCGTTTTCCCTTCGTTCTTTGTCACTTTTTCTCGCAGGATCTTGTGGACTCTTCGTCTCTAGGGTTGTAAACCCTAAGCAGACTTGAGGCAATTTTTGAGCAACTTTCTGACAAACAACAGAAGAAAACTTTTGTGCGCGAAACTCTCCTCTGGTTAATAACAGATCGGACTTTACGTTGAAGTTCGTAAACGGTGTAACGTTCGAATCGTCAGAGAGTTCGCGTTGTATTTTCAGAAATTTTAACCGCTTCAGGAAGCGCATTAAAAACACGTAAGAACACACGCAATAAATGTCCTCCGGGAAGAAAGCCTTGACCTCGAAACTCCTCCACGCGACGATGACGATGATGCGAGGAGGAGGAGGACAACAACAACAGCAAAAAGAACAATTCGTCAAAAAAGTCGTCGTCTGTGGACGCGCCAAGCGAGGCCTCTACCACGGGAAAACGGTCCGTTTTGGAAACAACGTCAGCGAGGACGGAGGGAACAAAACGAGACGGAAATGGTCCCCGAACGCGAAACGGAAACGATTATATTCGGAGGTTTTAAACCGGATGGTTCCGATGCAAGTCACCGCGCACGCTTTGAAGTGCATCGATAAAGCCGGTGGGTTGGATAATTACGTGTTGAACACGCCCGTGGCGAAGATGATGAGTTTGAAAGGGATGGAATTGAAAGAGAAGATGACTCGAGCGCTTTCGGAGGAGCGACGGCGGCGCGGCGAGGAGGAGGGGGCGAAGGAGGATTCAAACGAGGCAGAAGGAGAAGAAGAAGAAGAAGGGGAGACGAAGACGCCGAAGCGACCGCCGCCGCCGCGTCCGAAAACAAAGTCGTAGTGAAATAGAAATATAATAGAACGGTAGTAGTATATATAGTCCTCGTTTTTTAAAGCGTAGTAGTATCGCCGCCGATAAGACGATAAGAGAAGGAAACCGAAGTTCTCTCGGGGTCTCTCTCTCTCTCTCTCTCGAAACTTCTTTTGGTTCAACGTCGTCGCCGTCGTTCGTTTTGCACCTTTTCTCGCGTAATCCTTCATCGTTTTTTCTCGTCGCTTTATTTCTCGATATCCTACCTTTCTTTTCGGATCTTCGTCACTTTTCTCGCCTTTCGCAAGTTTTGTATTCATCATTGATAACATCGATATCATGCCCTCCAAATCCACCTCTCGAAAGAGTAAAGGAGGAAAAGAAAACGAACGATTCTCTTTTCCGGCGGTGCCGAAAAACTGCGTCGTCACCGGTGGCACCGGTTTCGTCGGCCGACGATTAGTCGAAATGCTCGTCGAACGAGGCGCTGAGAAAGTCGTCGCGTTTGACATCAGTCCGAAACCATCGGACGTCGTGGACGATGACGACAATGATGCGAAGAAGGATTCAAAACGCATAGTGTGGATGCAAGGGGATTTGAGAAAGTTATCGGACGTGAAGAAAGCGATCAAAGGTGCGGATTGCGTGTGGCACATCGCCGCGTTGGTGGGACCGTATCACGAGAAGGAGATGTACGAACAGGTGAACCACGTCGGGACGAAGAACGTGATCGAGGCGATGAAGTTTCACGGGGTGACAAAGTGCGTCATGAGTTCAAGTCCGAGCACGCGGTTTGATGGGAACGATATCAACGGGTTGAGAGAGGACGAGTTAGATTTTCCAAAAGTGTTTTTACAAGAATACGCCGAGTCGAAAGCGAGAGGCGAGAAGGCGATGATGAAGGAGAATAACAATAAAGATTTTTTTAGCGTAGCCGTGGCGCCGCACCAGGTGTACGGGCCGAGAGATTACTTGTTCTTGCACAACTTTCTGTTGAACGCGAAACGGTTGCGGATTTTTGGCGACGGGGAAAACTTAATATCCGCGTGTTTCGTGGATAACTATTGCCACGGTTTGATTTTAGGCGAACGCGCGTTGTACCCGGATTCCCCGGCGTTGGGTAAGTTTTACATCTGTACCGACGGCGAACCGATTAAACTGTGGGAAATGATTGATAACGCGTTCGTCCGACTCGGCTTTAGAAGTTTAAAAACCAAGTTTCGGTTACCTGGTTGGGGATTTATGATGCCGCTGGCGAAAGCGTGCGACGTGGTTGGCTACGTCCTCGGTAAAAAATTCAAACTGACGCCATTTTCTGTTCGAATGTTACTCATCAACCGTTACTTCGACATCTCCAACGCGAAAAGAGACTTGAACTACGAACCCATATACTCCTACGACGACGCTTGGGAAATAACCATGGATTGGTTCGAGAAAGAGTGGATGCCGAAACACGCTCCCGAGGTGGAAACGCCGACGAAGAAAAGCGGGAACGCGAAGAAACGGTAACAACAGCGTTTCGCGAGTGACCACTACCACGTCACGTGTTATTAGAATTTGTAAACAACGCGCTTGAATACGAATTAAAACGTCGTTATCTTCGCCCGCGTCTGAATTAAAGTGTTCACGGTTTCTCTCTCTCTCTCTCTCTCTCTCTCTCGCGCGCGCTCGCGAAAAATATCTCTTTCAACATATCTTTCCTTCTCGGCCTCTAGTTTTGGATATCGTCTGACGTCACAAAGCGAAAGAACATGTTCGCCTCCTCCTCTTCCGCGGCGCGAGCAATCATTTGCGCGCCTCAACGCACCAAAAAAATCACTTCTCGACGAAGGAACGGACGAAAAATGTCCACCAAAATCAACGGTTTCATGACGTTGCGGTCGGAGCCAGACGCCCCGGCGCGATCGGTGACGAGCGATGATGTCTCCTCGTGGCCGGAAATCGAACGGCAATTGGTCAAGGCGTGCGCGATATTCGCCGGCGATTCTTCCGTGAACGGGCGAATGCAAGCGGCTGGCCAACTCGGTCCACACACGACGCACGATGCGGTGAGCGAAATGAGCGTCGTGGAAGTGTTCACGACCGCGTACGAAGGGAGTTTGGAAGATTGCAGCACGATTTTGGACGTGCACTATCGATTGTTGGGTGCGTTCGTTTCCTTTGAATGACTTCCATTTTTATTCTTAAATCAAACGCGCGTACTTACCTCACGTTACCTCTCATCAATACAGCTGAAACGCTCATTCAAGGGAACACGGAGTTAGTCGAGCACGTGTACGAGAAATTTGCGGCGTTACCGCCGAGATTACGCAAATCCAGTTTGCGCGCCACGGCGGCGTGCGCCGAAGCCGGATTGTTGCACACGAGAGAAGAGTACGAGATGATGAACGCGGTGTTGAGCGAAGTCGTGGAGAGCGGGGACGCGGACGAAGGCGCTTTGATGGAGTTCGAAAAGAACAACGCGATGTTAAAAGCGATGGACGATATGTTAGAGGCGATGTTGAAAAACGTCTCGGACTGGTAACAGAATCTGAGCGATACTCTTTCCAGATAGACTTACTTAGCCCGCGCGCGAGAGTCAAATAGCAGAAAATTTTTAATACGATAGTCACACGCGCAAAGAATCCATTGTTGAATTCGTTCGTTCTCTTCTTCTTCTTTTCAATTATAATTAGTAAATATATGATGAACAACGCCTTGAAAGTTAAACTTCAATCGTTCTTACTCAACTCCGTTCCCGGCGCTCCGAATATCAACGCGTGCCAAGCAAACACGATGAACAACATCCCGCCAACCGCCGCGACCAACCTCTGACTAATTTTCAACGCCAAAATCTTCCCCCCAATCACCGCTAAACTCGTACAAAACGCGTGCCCGATTATCGCTCCGATGGTAACTCCGTACGGGTCTTTATGCGCGGCCAACGCGATGGTGGTAATCTGCGACCGATCCCCCCACTCGGCTAAAAACGTCAACACGAACGCCTCCAAGAAGATGGGCGTACACACTCGACTCAAAATCCGCCTCATCTTCCCTTTCGGCGCTTTCTCCACGTCGATTTTCTCCGCCACTTCGTCCACTTCTTCTTGCATTGAACTCCCCGGCTTTGACCGCCACGCGATGTAAAACAATCGGCACCCGAAAAACGTGTACAACACAAACGCGCACTTGTTCACAACTTTCGGACTGATTAACATCGGTGCCAGAACCCCCATCGCGGTCGATAACACCGTCATGATTGCCAACGCGCTCAACGCCCCAGATAAAACTATCAAACGTGGATGACGCATGGCCATGATTGCGGCGATAATGAACGTCTCGTCCCCTAATTCCGCCACTAATATCATCGCTAAAGAGGAGACGAAGGCGTCTTTGAAGTCGCCGACGCCGTCCCCGTCCGAGTCTTTGAAATCATCTTTTTCCTTCCTATCGTCCGTGTTGTGGATGCTAAATTTTCTACTCAATCCTCCCTCTTGTTGTTCTTGCGCGGAAACCTGATTTAAACAGTTTGAAAAAAGAGCGACGATCAGGATCATCATCATCAGTATCGTCACACGAAAAGGAGTCTTCCTCTCGAGGCGTCGATTCGACGAGACCATCGTCATCATCGATCGCGGGTTTATGAAAGTCTTATCTCTTGGTTTCGTGATTGAATTTTTTTGACGATTTTTGGTCGTTTTGGGAGGAAAAAAAAGGAGAAAAACTGAAAGAAAGGAGACTTTTTACTCCGAGCAGCTTTGCGAAACGAAGCGCGCGATCGCCGTCGTCGCAGCTTTACTACAGACCAGCGCGAAAGAGAGAGGTCTCGTTTTTGTCTTTCCGCGGTAAAAATAAAAGTCAGAGGAACATTTTTGTATTCTCGTATATTTATCGCACAACGACAGCGGTCCGGGTATTGCGCCCGTACGTTACTCTTAATATTAGTATTACAGCTCTCGAACGCCACATTTTCTTACAATCTCTCGAAACCCTTTCTCGGTGACCTCGAGTAGTACGTCTTCCTTGTTTTGTTTCGAATCGAGATGATTATTGATGCGAATAATCTCGCCTTTCGCTTCGCTCAACTCGTACGCCCGAATCATGTTTTCCACGTCCAAGACGGTCCAATTTTGGTACCCGAATTTGACGCACATTTCGAGAAGGTTTTGGATCGAAAAACCTTTCATCACTCCCCCTTTCCCTCCTCTTCCTGCTTTTTTTTCATCATCGTACTTTTTTTCTGAGTGGTGGTGTTGTTTTCTATCCTCCTCGGTTTTCCCGGCGGCGCAGAGCTGTTCGAACGCGCATTTGATCGTTTCTCTCGAAGGGTGCTTTCCCCGTCTTTTCTTCTTTGTCTTCTGAACATCTTCTTCTTCGTCGTCGTCGTCGTCCGACGTTGTTGTCGTTCCGCCGCTCGTGGTGCTCGAACTCAAAACGACACCCTCCTCCTCCTCTTCATCATCTGCTTCCGGTACTCGTCTTTTCTTCCGTCTCGATGATGATGCTTTACCGCGCATTTCGTTACACCATCAGTACAAACGCTTCGTAAAAAAGGAGAAAAAAAAAGTGAAGCAAAAAGCAGATCATCTCGTAAAGAAGAACAAACGCATAATACCACGAGAAGACGCGAAAATCGCGAAGAAGAAGAAGTTCGATGCTCACATCGTCTTAAACTTCCTCGTCGTCCAATTCATCATCGTTTAAAACGTGTGATGAAAGCACTCTCGTCTCAAATATTTAAGACACAACAAGGAACAACCAGAAGAGACATGATTCCAAATATCAGAGAGCACATGTTGCACATGCGAGAAGAAGAAGAGTTTCTTGGAATTGCCTCATCTCGTACAAAAAAAAGCTCGAGACTCTTGTCAAAAAAAAGGCACGAGAGAGAACAAAATTTTATTCTCTTCTCTCTGTAGCGAGAGAGTCTGTCTTTTGCGCTTTCTCGTCATCGTTCGCGCATAATTAGGAGTAGTGTAGTGGTGTATTACTATTCGGTGGTGGTTTCACGAAAGCGAGGAACTTTGAGGTCGTCGTTTCTTTCAGAGAAGGAAGGAGAGAGAGGAGCAAAAAAGAAGAATTGGATTTGAAATTTTATCTGCGGTACATAACGAACTCTTTCTTTTACATCATCATGTTCCGGTTGCGGAAGGAAAGAGAGTCGCAGTCTTCACAAAACTCGGCGTCTTCCTCCCCACCGAAAGGCAGTAATAATACGAACGACAAGAACACTACTAATTCAGTCGGGTGCGCGGCGTTAGTCTTGGACGCGCCGACGAGGAAACCATCGAAAGCGTTGAAAAACTCGGGGTTTCCGAGAACCCATTTTAAGTGTCCAGATGGGAGATACGCGCTTGGGAAACAATATTTAGTCGTTCCGGAGATGACTTCAAACTCTGCGAGAAAAGAACAACACACACAACTTAGGACGAAAGGGTTGGAGGATTTTACGACACGGGTGCATAATAGTAAAAATGGCGATCCGAACGCGTCGATTTTGTGTACACATTTTTACGACGCGCAGCACCGGATGACGATGAAACTTTTGTTCGTGGCGAAGGGCGAGAGCGTGGCTATGTTTGATTATAACGCGCCGAGTAAAGACGGGTGCGTGAAGATTTTGAAAATCGATCGCGCGCCGAACGAACAACGGAGCAGTAGGAGTAGCTCGAGTTATTTTTATAGTCCAACCGGCGGCGGCGGCGGGTCGCAACATTCGAACAGCACGAAAGGCGTCAACGGAGTGGACGAGGACGGGAGAGAAACGATTACGTGCATGACTTGGACCGGGGAGCGCGTGAATGATTGGAAGTTTGCCGACGTGCAACAAGGTGGAAATAACAAACCAACGAATAATACTAATGATAATAATAAGAATAACAACAACAATAACAGCAGTAAAACTGCATCAACGATAGTAAATGCGAAAGATGAATACGTCCCGGATATGTTCATCGGTTTGAGCTCGGGCGCGATGTTAGCGGTGAAACTTCGAAAGTCGTTCTCGGATAAAAGAGCAAACACTACGAAGCGACTTTTACACAAAATGCGCTATCAGACGCAAACGAAAGATAAAATATCGTCGTCGGGAAGTGTGCACAGAACGACGTGCATGAAAGTTTCTCCGGACGGGAAGATTGTTGTTTCTTTACACGCGAGCGGCGACATGTATCTCTACGATAGAAGTTTGATGGGATTCGAGTCCTCGCAACCGAGCACGACGGCAAATTCAGGGCACTCAATAGCAGAAGTGACACAATTTGCGCCGGTATTGTACCCCGAAGATTCAAGGTTGGATGTCGCGACGTCTTCAACGACGACGAATCCGCGTTCTCGATGGCACTTTGGCGCCGCGCCGTTGGAATCGTGCGCGTTTTCTGAGTCTGGAAAGAAATTGTGCGTTTGTAGCAGAGATGGCGTCGTACGCGTCATCGATATCGCGAGAGCCTGGAGAGAAACCAATAATAATAGCAGCAACAGTAGCAATAGCAGCAACACCGACAGCAATAAAAATATTTTTACTGTCGCGAGATTTATCGATACCGGGTTCAGGAGTTATTTCGGCGCGATATTCGCCGCAGCGTTTAGCCCTTGCGGTAGGTTCATCGCGGCCGGTGGCGAAGCCGCTATCGTCGAAATGTTTGATTGTAAACACAAGTGTGTGGTTACTTACGGTGGCGCTGGTCATCAAAGCTGGGTCTCCGACATATGCTTCGATGTGCACATGGCTACGAACGATAAGAATAGTATGAACGCTGCGTCGTCCTCCTCCTCCTTGGCCATGCAACACAACGCAGATAATAATCACGCAGAAGACGACGATTCGGATTCAGATACAAATTTAGGCAACGACGTCGAGCCGGGAACGTTGCGCGTTGTTTCTGTCGGAGCGGATTGTCAAATGTGCGTCTGGGATTTTCTCACGGAAGCATTTATCGACGAAGACGACGAAGGATACAACGAAGAAGAAGAAGATGAAGAAGAAGAAAAAGAAGACTCTGGTTCAGACGGCGACACCATGATGCACGACGATGGAGATTATAGCGAGCGACATCCGCATCACAGACGGCAACGTTCGAGGAGTGTCGCGATCGGGGGAGGTAACATCTCACGCGAACTTAATTTTGTCGGTGAGGACGACGACAGTTTTCCGACGACGACGACGAAGAAGAAGAAGAAGAAGAAAAGAGACGACCTCTCCGTCGAGGCGGACGTAATCGTCGAATCGATGAAACGTAACGAAACGACGAGACTGTTACCCGTCATGGCGCATAAATTTCACGATCGACCAATCGCAACGGTACAAACGAATGAGCACGGAATTTTAACGTCTTGCGATTCCGGAAAAGTGAAACTATGGTCCAGACCTATAACCAAGGAGCGTTACTTGACGTTTGTCCAAGAAGTAGACGAGGAAGGCGAGGGCTGAAAGTAAAACAATAATGGTAATAATATTATTCGCCTCTACATACATTTTCTCTCTAAATACATACATAAAATAATATTCGTTTCTATACCGGTACTTATTTTATCCGCCGCTCGAAATGTGTAAATCCACCTGCAACACTCTCTTCACCTCTTCGTAAGTCACAAACGCGATGGCGATACTCGGCATGACTTTAATGTAGTTCGCGCTCAAGCCGTGAAAAAACGCCCCAACACCTTCATATCTCGCAATTTTACCAAAACAATCCATCATTCCGCTATACTTCGCTTTCTCCATCGTCTTACTCGCGCTTCCTTGCCACCCGGCGACTTGTAAACGTCGTCTGACCACGTCGAAAGGATACGCCACCGTCTGACCAACCGCGCCGGCGAAACCGCCGCACGTTAACGATTGCGCCACAGACAACTCCTTGCTCGATTTCAACTCTAACTTCGCCGCCAACATATCCTTCAGCGTCTCGTACACGGCGAAATTCAAACCAACGTACGGAATCACCCCAATCACGCTCGGCAATAAACCTTTATACAAGCTCCCGACGCCTTCGTGCTGGATGATCTTTCTCGTCGCGTCCACCATCCCGTTGTATTGATGTACCGTCCCAGCTTGCACCGTCAACCTCCCCCTTACCATATCCAACGGATACACCGACGTCATCGCAATAATCCCCGCCCCAGCACCGCCGGCTAACCGATTAAACACGTTCATCTCGCACTCCGGGTCTAAAGTCCTCCGAAACTGAAATATCGCATCCGTTATGCGTTCGTAACAGAAGAACTTCACCGCGGAGTTCGGAACAATCCGTATGCAGTTCGCCCCGTTCCCGATAAAAAACCCTCTCAGACCATCTTTTTGTAAAATCGTGTTCAATCCTCTGTACACCGTTCCGTACTCCGTCGCCGTCCGACCGTGGACTTGCTGTAAAATCTTCAATCGTTCCAAAGGTGCCACCGCGGTCCTCGAGACCCCACCGGCGATCCCTCCGGCAAACAGCGATTTCGCGATCGATGTCCACGTGTGCACTTTCGGTTCGTGTATCGTCGTCGTCTTCCTCTCTTTCGCGGAATGCGCGGTAAACACACACTCAGAACATTTGTCTTCTTCTTCTTCTTCGTTTCTTTTCATCGTCTTCACCTTCATCCAAGCCGCATTTGGACGACGATGATATCCAAAAATCTCATCGCATACATCGGACGACGTGGACGTTGCGCACCCGCGCGACGAAAAGATTCGCGAGTTAGTAGAGCGGTAAAACTCCCTCGCGACTTCCGACGTCCTCGTTGTTGTTGTTGTTGTTGTTGTTGTTGTTGTTGTTCTTTCTCGTTTGTTCTTCATCTCCTCCTTCTTCATCTCGATTGAAATATGCACTAATTTTTTGGAGGAGAGAGCGTTTGGAAATGGAGGAAAAAACAAAAGAGAGAAATTTTTTGTTTT
>Ga0115555_1000485_pt1 | contig 26987 bp, 25 predicted proteins | sample COGITO_mtgs_1104_2_FD_87285 | JGI IMG/M metagenome (GOLD analysis project Ga0115555, IMG submission 87285) | Pelagic marine microbial communities from North Sea - COGITO_mtgs_110407 | ecosystem: Environmental > Aquatic > Marine > Epipelagic | place: Germany:Helgoland, sampling site Kabeltonne... | reverse complement strand
CGTAAACAAAGAGACGGTGAAGTTGATTCCATTAAGGAAAAGTTAAAAGATATCGCTAAAGATGAAGTCGAAAAAACAAAAAGTTTATTTGAAAAACATAAGGAATTTTTCAATGGTAATAAGACACAAAAAACACCTGGTTCGGAAACAACCGCTATCGATTTTTACGAAAAGCCCTAACTGCTAAATCAAGACTTATTAAGGTTAAAAATGCAGAAATTTCTTTATAATTTTCCAACAAGTTACCTGCAAATACAGCTAATAAAACACTATATTGTACGTACCTCATTTCTTTTCGTGATTTTTCCATAGATCTTTTCATAGACGCGCGTGATTGTTCCATATCCAATATAGCGGTACTTATATTTTTTATTCTACTAGGCATTTCAACAGACGTTGTCAACATGCTACCTATATCTATGCTATCAGAAACCTGTTCTTTTATAAGTGGTTCCAAATACTCGAAATATGTAAAATCCGGATCAAGTAATACACACGCACCTTCAATAGTCGAAAAAGCCTTCGCTAGATATATAAACGATGTTGGTATAATAAATGGTTTCGTTTGTGCTAATGATAATAGAAGTTCATCCTGTAAAATATCATCACGTAGATTTTTACCATCAAGTGTTTCGAGATAATTAAGACCAGTTTTAAAAAAAAGTTCAATATCACTCGTATCAGATGACATTGGTAAAATAACACCCAATTTTATGAGTGTATCAACAATACCCTTTGTATCTTTATTCACTATACAAATAAAGATATTTTGGAATCCCTCTTTTATATCGTCACTTAGACCAATAATTAACCCAAAATCATAGAAAACGAGTTTTCCTTCTTTAGAAAATCCTATATTTCCCGGGTGTGGATCGGCGTGGAAAAATCCGTACTCCATTGTCTGTATAACATATGAATTAATAAGTGCTTGACACACCTTCTTACCATTTACATCTGGGTCAGATATATCGTTAAGTTTTTCGGATTCAACGTATTCCATTACAATCATATTTTCATTAGACAATACACTATACACTTTTGGAACTTTTACCCATTTCATTTTTCTAAACGATCTACGAAATCGTATTGCATTTTCCATCTCTTTTATATAATCAGTTTCCGCTAATAAATATTCTATAGACTCGTTAAGTACATATCCAGAGCCCGTACCCGTATCAAACCCAATTTTTTCTAGAAAATTCACTATGTCGCGAACATCGTCTGTGTCTCTTTTCATTATATTGTATATATCAGGTCGTTTTAGTTTAACGACCACGTTTCTACCATCACTTAACACCGCTTTATGAACTTGTCCTATACTTGCTGATTTAAATGGTTCGTATTCAAAACTTTGAAATATATCGGAACTTATATGTTTTTTTATCATATTTTCTACTGAATATGTATCTATAGATGGTACATTATCCTGTAAAGACTCCAATTGTTTTATAAAATCCATAGGGTATAAATCAACGCGTGTTGATGCGATTTGTCCTAATTTGATAAATGTTGGTCCTAACTCGATTAACTGGTCCTTTGTCCATTTACCAAACTTTACCTGATCTTTTTCAAATTGTTGTTTCCATAAAAATTTACCAGCAAACTTCCATGTATTAGTTCTACTCTTTGACGGAAGTTTTATGGTAATAGGTTTTAACGCACATCGTACCATCTTATATTATATTACATAATAATTCTCTAGTCTAATATAAATGAGAGTTCATATAGTTGGTTCAGGCCCAACTGGTATGTCAATCGCATGGGAAATTTTAAAAACGAAAAAATATGAAGTTATTATATATGATCGTAAAAAAAGTGCAGGAGGTTCGTGGTGGGAGCCAGAGGGAAATAAAAGAGATATTCATGCACACAGAATAGTTTTTGGTAACGCTTTCAAAAATACAAATGATTTATTTAATGAAATGGGTATATCGTGGAATGAAATGTTTGAGCCAGGAGATTCCCGTGTTTACACAACAATTTTGAAATACTTAAACCCTAAGGATTACATGGCATTATCTTCACTCGCAGTTAGAGTTTTATCGAATCAAAACAAATACAAAAGTATAACGTTGAAAGATGCAATAGGAGAACTTTCAGAAACTGGTAAAAATGCTATTAGCACGTTAACTCTCATAATGGATGGTGTAACATGGGACGTAATGTCATCGTATGAATTTGTTAAAAGTTTCGACCATGTCGGATTATCCAAACAATATACACAAAGGGTTTCGGGTAAAATAATGTCCGATAAAATGCAAAAGGCACTCATTAACCAAGGTGCCGTTTTCAAGTTTAACGCAGAACTCACAAATGTAGACTATGGAAAAGATGAATACATTGGTATTTTTGAAGACGGTAGTCTTATAAATGATGGTATGCTAATAATGGCTATAGACCATGGTAAAGCAATAAATCTTGTTAAAAATAACTGGGGAGAAGATATACAGAAGAAATTAGGTCCAAATACTTACGGATGTATCAATATACTTTTTGATTACGACGAGGAAATATATTTACAAAAAACCGATCTCGAATATGCGATGGAAACAGAGTTTAAAATACAACCCGTCGTTCTTTCTGATCGTAAAACTATATCGTGTGTTATATGCGATCTTACCGAAGAAATTTTAACCACGGATCCAGATACATTAAAAACAAGGGTTTTTGAACAACTTAACGTACCTAACCCAATAGATGTTAGAATAGGATGGGGATGTAACTGGGAAAATGGAAGATGGGTATTTGAACAATCTTCTGGTGTTTTAAGTTTACACGGACAGGTTCCATTTTACGGAAAGTGTTCTAAAGTTGCTTTATGTGGTATGATGTCAGAAAGAAACACACCTTATACAAGTATAGAAGCAGCCGTAGAAGTAGGAAGGCGATTTTGTAATAAAAAATTTAACACAAAACGACCTTTAAGAACACTTCTGGTAACCGATTTGTTATTATTTATACTTATAGTTTTGATTCTTATAATAATATATAAAAAGACAAAATGATGCTCCCTGTTCAAGCAACCGTGTACGAACCGATGTACGACTATAACGATAAAAAATATATAAGAATACGTTTACCAGAAAAGGTTAGTCATTATATAAGAGAATTACACCAACATAGAACAGATAGTATTTTATTTATGGATAAACTCGATGATCCACTCGACGGTAACGTTTTAAAAGTTAAGGTTCCGTTTAGGTATAGACGTGTGATGTGTCAAGTCGAAGGTGATACCCCAGTTCAATCGTTAAAAAGAGGTGACTCCGTTCTTACTGAAATACAGTTTAATGGTGTTTGGAATGCACACGAACATAGTGGATACTCGTGGGTATTGAAGTATATAAAGTTTAAAAACTAATAATAGTAAATGAGTCTTACACGTTCAGGATATATTACAGGAGAGACACAAGAAATCAAAAAAGAACTCACGGTTCGTGCTATAGTAAACACGGAGTTCGGATTTCCCCCGCCCCCCTTTAAGGTATTCAGAAAAGCTAAATCTGGTCTATGTGTACCCCGTTTTTACGGTGAAGATAAATTAGGACCACCAAGAGAAGATCGTCGTCCAGAGCCAATTAAAATAAATGTAAAATTCAATGGAAAACTTCGCGACGAAACTCATCAAAACACTGCTATGGCGGCGGCAATTAAAGCGGGAAACGGAGTTCTTTCACTTCCATGCGGCTTTGGCAAAACAACCGTTGCTTTGGCGATAGCATCTAAATTAGGTTACAGAACCATGATCGTCGTTCATAAAGAGTTTTTAGCTAATCAATGGAAAGAACGTATCCAACAATTTTGCCCGGGTGCATCTATAGGTATAGTACAACAAGATAAGAAGGAAACCGAGTGTGATTTTATAATTGCAATGCTCCAATCTCTATCTTTAAAAGAATACTCGTTCAATGATTTCGATATGATAGGAACCTTGATAGTCGATGAAGCACATCATATATGTGCCAAAGTATTTTCACAATCACTTTTCAAAATGTGTCCAAAACATATTTTTGGATTATCGGCGACGCCCACGCGAAAAGATGGTCTTACAAAAGTTCTTCACTGGTTCATGGGTCCAACTTTTTTTTCAATTGAACGCGAAAATCAAGAACAAGTCGAGGTTTTTCCTATTGAGTATACGTGTGATAGATTTAGAGACCCACCGCCGTGTACACGTTTTGGTAAACTTTCTTTAGCGACCATGATTACCGAACTTACAGAAGATCGTCAAAGAAATATAGTTATAGCTAAAATAATAAAGGATGTATCAAAAACAACACGACAAGTTCTCGTTTTAAGTGATAGACGACACCACTGTGAAGTTCTTCATCAAAGTTTCAAGAAAACGTCAGGTCTATACATGGGTGGTATGAAAGAATCTGACTTAGCGCTATCAAGTAAAAAACAAATCATATTCGCAACGTTTAGCCAAGCACACGAAGGTCTCGATATACCGACGCTTGATACCGTCATATTAGCAACACCAAAATCCGATATCGTTCAGTCTATAGGTAGAATCATGCGCGAAACGCATGGTAAAAAGAATAATCCACATATTTACGATATTTTCGATCAGTGGTCCATATGCCACGCCATGTATCATAAACGTCTCAAAGTTTATAAACAAGGTGGATTTAATATACCCAGAACAGGTAATAAAAAAAATGATGACGAAACCATATTCAAAAAAGGCGAATGCCTCATTTCACTCTAAAAATAATGATACATATTTGTAAGAATGCCTGGTTGTGATACTGCACGTAACATACAAAAATATAAAGGTGCGAGTGCATCCACACTTCAGGATGCTCTAGAAAATGGTAACGTAGCAACTACAAGCATACAAACATCTGGTTATTTCATAGGCGATGGAAGTTTACTCACGGGTGTAAACATTTCCGGAGGTTCTATAGGAAATTTACAAGGTGTTACCAATAATGGTGGAACATCAACAAACAAAATCACTCTTACAAATACGAACGAATCTTTAGAGACACAAGGAAATGTTACAATTGTATCCGGGTTTTTCAAGGGGGATGGTGGTCTATTATCGAATACTGCAGGTACGGTAACGTTTCAACAGGCATCCAACCAAGGAAATGTATCTACAAATACAGTTAGTTTTACGAACGCAGCTGAATCCATAACTACATCCGGTAATATCGTCGTAGGAACAAACGTATACGCGACCGAATTTTACGGAAGTGGTACAACACTCACGGGAGTTGCTTTAAGTTCAGATATGACGAGTAACGCATCCCGAGTTACATCTTTAGAAGGTAGTGTTGGTACAAATGCGAGTGGTATTACAACTCTCGTAAATAATTTGTCGAGTAACGCATCCCGAGTTACATCTTTAGAAGGTAGTGTTGGTACAAATACGAGTGGTATTACAACTCTCGTAAATAATTTGTCGAGTAACGCATCCCGGGTGACGTCTTTAGAAGGTAGTGTTGGTACAAATGCGAGTGGTATTACAACTCTCGTAAATAATTTGTCGAGTAACGCATCCCGGGTGACGTCTTTAGAAGGTAGTGTTGGTACAAATACGAGTGGTATTACAACTCTTGTAAATAATTTGTCGAGTAACGCATCCCGAGTTACATCTTTAGAAGGTAGTGTTGGTACAAATACGAGTGGTATTACAACTCTTGTAAATAATTTGTCAAGTAACGCATCCCGAGTTACATCTTTAGAAGGTAGTGTTAACACAAATACGAGTGATATTACAAATCTCGAAAATAACGTCATAATAAGTAACAGTTCGGGAATAACGTCAGGATTTACAAAAGGTGATATAATATTCGCTTCAGCTGATAACACACTCGATATAAAAGGAATAGGTAATCCGGGTGAAGTACTAAAAGTTGGAGGAAATGGGGATACTGTAGTATGGGCATCTGATAATATAGGTGACGGAAGTAGCGCAGGAAACCTTCAACAAGTTACGACAAATGGGAGTACCACTGCAAATATGATAAGTTTTCAAAATACGTACACGTCTTTAATAACATACGGTGATGTAGGTATAGGTTACACTTCACCAGTTGTAGTTGGAGTACCTTTAAAAATAAAAGCAGCAAGTACATCGACCGGTGACGATAACGCCATACTCATAGAACAAACTGATAGTAGTTCAACAAGTAAACACGCTATTATAAAATTAAAAACGCCAAATAGTGCGGGTAACCCATTTATTAATTATAATATAGATGGACAAACCAATTGGTCACACGGTATTGATAACTCCGATAGTGATAAATTTAAAATAGCAAATCACGGTTATCTTTTAGCAACCAATACGAAATTAACGCTCCAAACAGATGGTAATCTCGGTATAGGTACAAATACTCCACACGCAAAATTAGAAATAACTGGTAACGTATACGCGTCTACACAATTTGAAGGTCATGTAAATACATCATCTACAAATAAAAACGTATTCGGTAAAAAAATAACCGCGGGTACAGATGGGTTTGTAGGTGACGTAAATAAAAATGGGACAAATCGTGATATTTATGAAATATACGGTAGAAAAATAACCGCGGGTACAGATGGATTTATAGGAACTATAAACAAAACCACAAGTAACGATTCTTCAAAAGAAGTTTACGGTAAAATTATAGCAGTGGCAGATGTGTCTGGAGCTTCTTTTTACGGTCCTATTTCGGGATCAAATAATATAAGTGCAAACGAAATTACGGCAACTAAGCTTATATCAAGTAACATATATACCGAATCGGGTAATATATATGCGTTAAAGGGTAATATTGTAGGTAACGTAAACGTAACGGGTACAAATTATAACGTATACGGTAAAAATTTTCAAACAAATACAGGTGATATTATTATTAATAATCCATCTCGTGGTTTATACGGTAAGATTAAAGGAGCAAATACAATAAGTGCGTCAACAATTACGGCTAGTAGTGCTGAATTTTCAACCTCAATAACAAGTAACGTAGTAACACCTACTAATGGATATATAAGTGTTGGTACAAGTAGCTCGGATGCAAATTTACACGTTTCCGGTAACATATTTGCATCGAATCATCTACAAAGTAATATTATAACACCCACGGACGGATTTATAAGTATTGGGGGTGGATTTGAACCAGATGCAAATTTATACGTTACTGGTAATATTTTTGCATCGAATCATCTACAAAGTAATATTATAACACCTGTAGACGGATTTATAAGTATTGGTACAAGTAACCCAGATGCAAATTTACATGTTGTTGGTAATATTTTTGCATCATCAAATATACAAAGTAATATTATAACACCCGCACATGGATTTATAAGTATTGGTACAAGTAACCCAGATGCAAATTTACACGTTGTTGGTAATATTTTTGCATCATCAAATATACAAAGTAATATAATAACACCCGCACATGGATTTATAAGTATTGGTACAAGTAACCCAGATGCAAATTTACACGTTGTTGGTAATATTTTTGCATCATCAAATATACAAAGTAATATAATAGCACCCGCACATGGATTTATAAGTGTTGGTACAAGTAGCCCAGATGCAAAAATACACGTTGTCGGTAACGTATATGCGTCAACAGATATAGAGGCAGGTAGATACTATACAGGTGGAAGTATAGACACAAACCGCGTATCGTATTACGACGGTAATAAATTCGTACAAATTTCAGATGGTGACGACGGACAGTTTTTAAAATTTAATAAAACAGGAAACGCCGTCGATGCACCATCTTGGGAAAACGTATCGTCGTCGGGTGCAACGCCAAACCTTGATGATGTTGCTGTTGTAGGTGCTAGTACTACTCAGACAATATCATTTAACAATACAAATACAGCTTTCAAAACAGCTACGCCAACTTCTACAACTACGTGTGGTATAGCAAATACATCACCGATACATACGCTCGATATAGGTTCAAATGTCGCCATTATAGACGATGGTATTGATAAACTTTATATTCGCGGGAACGTATACGCAACAAGCGATATTATTTCATTAGGTACCATACATTGTACTGAAATAATAGCAACTAATGGTAAAATTAAAAATTCAACTGTTGTTACTGAAGCTCCAACACGACAAATCCGTTCAATTTAATTCTAGGTATTTATTAAATGTCTTTAGAATCTTATTCATACAGAGGTATTAAAACTCTCGATAATATCGAAGGTACCGATGGGAATGGTATATTACTCGGTTCGAGTGTTTCTTTAGATTTTAAAAATACACGAGTTGCAATTGGACACTTAGGAAATGCAACATCTCAGGGTAAGGTAACAGTTCATAGTTTAGTAAATACTACTTCAAATGAATGGACAACATCACAAACAATAACCGAGCCTTCAGCTTCAAACGGTTCATTTTTTGGATACGCAGTTTCCATGAATTGGAACGGTACGCGTATCGCGGTTGGTGCACCCAAAAAATCAAACGGAACCGTTTACGTTTTTGATGCAACATCATCTGGATCAAACCCATGGGCAACGTACGTTTCAAATACCATAACGTCTTCGTCAACGTCTTCAAATGGTAATTTTGGATTCAGTATTTCTCTAGGTCAGGATATAGATACAACGTTAGCTATAGGTAACCCTAACGATAATCGCGTTGAAATTTGGAAACTGTCCAACCATTCGTGGTCACAAGCATACTCAAATGTAGGTGATGATATAGATAACAGAGTACCTTATGACAGTGCTCATACACAGTTTACCACAATAAATAATTCAATTGGTAATATAAAATCCTTACAATACGGATTTTCAATTAAACTAGCACCGTTCGGTACCCACGTTATCATAGGTGCACCGGGAAGTGTTTTAAACGAAATAAATAGTAGTAATTCGAACAACACTGGAACCCAAAGAAACAATATAATTGTGAGTGCATCTCCGACTTATGCTTATAGTGGCGTCGCCGCGAATCTACCATTTGCATATCGTCAACCAGGGTATGCGCGTATTTTAACAACAACAGATGATTGGTCAACTACAAGTGGTGTGAGTCAGTTAGGTCAAACTATTTCAGGATTAGATTACACTACTTCTAGTAATTACGTTAATGGTGGTGGATTACATTTTCCTACATTAGGGTACTCTGTATCCATGAACTTCGATGGTTCTGTTATTGCCATGGGTGCACCTAGTTATGATCAAGCTTACGTGTACGAATACTCGATCGTTACGAGTTTATGGGTACAAAGAGGTTCGACAGTAATAGCTAATGTAGGTAATCTGAATGGATTGTGTGTTCGCCTAGATTATACGGGTAACAGATTAGCAACATCCATGATATCTCACTGGGCTTTTCCTGCAAAGTACAGTGGACAGCTTTACGTAGTAGATTGGTCAGGAGCATCATGGGTAGAAGCACAACTACCTATATCAGGTAAAAATCCGGGTGTTGGATACGAGCACAGCTACGGAGCTAAACAATTTTCGGGGTACACGATCGATATGACGGATGGTAATCAAGTTGCCAGTTCGCAATTATGGTGGGGTGATGATGATATGGTAAATGATAATTTTGGAACCGGTAACTCATTATCAAGCTACCTCGGATCTTATCCATCAAATCAAAATGCAACAGGTCGCGTTCAGTTTTATTTTTTCCTCATAACGGGTACATTTACAGGTAATAATATTTTTGAAGGATATGTTACTGCATCAGAACTTAGAATTGGTGCGAATGATAATGCTATAGATAACGAAAAACCTAAACGACTTTCATTTGGTGGTACATCAGGTGATAACTTTTACGATGAAACCTTAATTGAAAACCGTGTAATTGCTCATGATGTAGCTGAACTTTTACTACACAAACATCACGATACAAATGAACAAGTTGATAGAATTCGTCTAAAGGCATCCGAAATACACTTAGATCACATGAGAATGTACCATAGCGTATATCAAGGTGGTCAGGAAGGAAAAGATATCCGAACACCTAGGTTTATACTCGACCAATTCGGTACAATTGCAATTGGTAATTTGTGGAGTGGTAACGAATCGTCATCGACAACAACCTCATTAGCTGAAACGTACCTCGATATAAAGGCTGAAACACAAATACGTGATAAGTTAAACGTAAATTATCCGGGTAGGACTAAACTTTTAAAAAGTCGTGACTATACATATCAGGGTTATTCACCCTCGGTCATTAATACGAGATGTGCAGATCTTATTGGAACGAATATAATGTACGATGATCAACCGGGTGCTGTAAGAGTATATTCGATAACTAACCAAGGGAATATGCCATACAGAGAAAGTGAAAAGGCGTTCGAGTTTACGGGTACGACTTCAGGTATAGGTCAAAGTGATCATACCGGTGTCTGGACTGATGATGATGCATCAATGATGTTTTGGTTAAAACTAAAGGATGATCACAGTAATTATACATCATCGAACGTTTTGTGTTCGTGGGGTGATACTTTATCGTCTACAGTGGGTGTGTATACAGGTGGGTGTTTACAATTAACGTCAACAGGATTAACACTAAACTTTGGTTCTGGTATTGGTACGGCATCGAATACTTACACGTTTACACAAGATACGTGGTACCATATTTGTGTTGTGTTCCCTACAGAAACGACAACTGCCTCTGGTAAAGACTATATTTACATCAACAACCAAAATATGACTTTAACCAAAACTTACTCTACAAACCCTTACGTTACGTTTCCACAACCAAACTGGGACAGTCAAGGTTGGCGATTCGGGTATGGTGAAGCGTCTGGGTCAATACCGGGACCCGCGGGTACGTTTATGGGAATGATGATTTTTAACATAAGTTGGGGACATGGTGGCAATCAGATTAAAGACTATTCATACAATAACGGTTCACCATCCGAGTGTTTATCTGTCGGTGGTGATGCATTCATACAAAATAAATTAAGTATAGGGAGTAACGTATCCCCATCAAAAACGTTGGAAGTTACAGGTAATGTAAATGTAATTTCAGGTAACATTTACCAAAATAATAATTTACTTTGGCCAACTACATCTAGTGGTGTAGACATTTACCAAACATCAAATGTTGGTATAGGTACATCTACCCCGGGAGTACCTTTAGATATCAGTTATAGTTCAAGTACAAACGGAATACAGTTAACACAGGGTAGTACATCTCAAAATAGTATTATACAAGTAAAAGTGGCTAGTGGTGGTACCGGTGACCCTCTATTATCGTTATCGTGTGAAGATGGATCTGGTTCGGCTTGGTGTGTGGGTATAGATAATAGTGAGAGTGATAAGTTCGTAATAGCTAATGATGATAATGATTTGTCATCATCTCAATACATTACATGTGGAGGTAATGAAATAGATCTAAAAAAGAGAATCTTAATTAACGGGAACTCGGGTACCGATGGTCAAGTTCTTACGAGTGGTGGTTCATCAGGTTCGGTCGCGTGGGAAAACGCGAGTGGTGGTGGAGGTTCGAGTCCTTGGACAACGTCGGGATCAGATATTTATAGAAGCTCGGGTAAGGTTGGTATAGGAAATACGAGTCAAAATGCCGAACTCGATGTTACCGGTACCATTCACTGTAACTCTATACAAACTGGTACATCACAATATGAAAAACATTTAGTTAAGGGAAACCTAATAAAACTGTATTTTGGTAGCGCAGGTGCAAGTAATCCGACTACACAATCTGCTATGGATACGTATTTCGAAAGTCTAAGTTCAGGTACTAAATCATTAAGTAGACCACGTCACACTGCCGTCAGCTCCGATGATACATTTGCCGAAACATTTGAAGGTTATTTAAAAGTAACTACAGCTGGAACGCACTATTTCGGTTTAAATAGTGACGATGCTTCAGATATGTACATAAACGGTATTCGAATCGCTTATTGGTACGGTGGACATAGTCATAATGGTACAACCACAACCCCCGGTGGAACCACAGGTAATATATACTTGAAAACTGGGTACCATAAAATATTCGTACGGTTCCAGGAAAATGGTGGTGGTGAAGCATTATATAGTCTTTGGAAAGAACCAGGTGATAGTTCCTGGTCTGAAATACCGGCAAATAACTGTTTTTACGATCATATACGGTACCATTAAAATTTTAACTAAAAAAACAAATTTACATTTACCATGCTGGAACAAACAGGATGGTAAATGGTTTATCACTCACTTTTTAGATGGAAGTGAATCCATGACCGCTAGGGCAATAACACCCGCGATAAAAAACATGACAACGAAATTACATTCGGTATCGTCCTCGCCAAGAACCGAACGTTTTTTTGTTTTATCCGGTTTTTGTAACCTTGACTGAGGAATAACATCTTGTCTTCTCGAAGGTAACTCAACAGGATCTTGGTCCAAAGGACAATACCCTATCATTTATACTATCATTTATAAATTAATTTCGACTGACTTTTTCTTTTTCCCACCACCTCTTTTTGACTTGGTCTGGGTAACCTTAACTTCCCTAACTTCACTATCATCTTCACCTCTTTCCTTGGTATCACCGACTGGTGGTTCAGCAATATCGGAAATATCGTCCTCGATATCGATTTCATCGGTTAATGGGTTTTCTACTTGGGGTATATTCGTCGTATTCATGGGTGGTTGGGGTGGCATCATGATATTACCCATGAGACTCGAAATGTCAAATCCTGGGCCCTGCATTTCTCTTCTCCCATTTGCATCCACTTTCTCTTCACCCTGTTGTTGCGACTTAGGAACTGTGTTCTGAACGGCCGACATCATATTCTGAACCAACCCTGGATTCTGTTTAATCACGTCGTTCATATTCGGCATCACCGATTTAAACATACTATTCGTCAAATGGAACATCATTGCTGATCCACCAAGCATCATAATAAGTTTAACTTCAGGTGCAACGTGCATTTTCGTTCTATATTTCACGTATAACTCCTCAAAAACTTCATCATAATCGTCAACATTTTCCATAACGTTTTCGGACCAACCGTCGAGTTGGATTTCAAATGGGTTATATTTCTTATTCATAAACTCGAGTCCCGTCGTACAAGCAATGAGCATACGTCTCGAAAACTTTATCGATTTATCAACATCGATACTATACGTAATTCTCTTAACCTCAGTTCTAAGTTCATCTATTGGAGAATATGCATTCAAACGTTTATTTACGGTAAACCCCTTCTTTTCTAATCGACCAAGTTTATTCACGAGATCGGCTTTTTCCTCATCTATGTTTTTAAATCCAGGTGAAGGTTGTTCTTCTTCCATATATCCACCACCTCCTCCTCCACCACCCGCATACTCGTACCCCTGTTGTTCCGGTTCGTCTTCATATTCACCATAATCCATAACTTCTTCCGGTGGGGGTACAGAAGGTGGATTTTGTTTATTCGGGTTCGCAAACGAGTCCATATCTTCCTGGAAAAATTGTGTTGGTGGGGGATTATATTGAGTTTTCATAGTTTTTTGTATTTGCTTTTTTACAGGCTGGGATCTTGGAATATCAATTTCGATCTCATTCATTAACGCCTGTTCGTTATCGTCCAATTTCATAACATTTGTGTCACCTCGATTTAGGATGATCTCACCGTCCATTAATCTTTATATTGAAACTATTCTAATTTCTTTAACGCACTTTATAAAAAAAATATTTACTCAATACAAATGAAACTTAACGCTACTAATAAAAGTACACTTAAATCAATTGTGATTATATTCTTAATTTTGTGCGCGCTCGGCGCCTTAAGAAAAAGTGGTTACCAACCAGTTGAAATTGAAATGGTAAGTGACAAATCTCTTTTCGACCAGGAGTCCAGGGAAGATTGTCTCGATACAGCCTACTATTCCGATAGTCGAGGCGGAATTTGTGGGGGTCAAAAAGTGGTCAAGGACCAAGCGAGTTATAAGATGAAGTAAAATCTCCAGTATATATAAATGGCTTTAGTGACTAGTCAATCTACTTTACCCGATTTCGAACACGAGTATCATACAGTTATAGTTGATACCATTTCTGATTCAAGTAAGCAAAAATTTACATCATACTTTCCAACACCACTCGAAAATATAGTCCAGGTTCAATTAATAGCAGCTCATATTGATCATCACAACGCGAGTGAACTCATTCACCTCAAAATTGATGAGTTGAAAACTATTTTTTCTCAAAGAGGAAAAACAGATCTTGATACATCCAGTGATAATATGATCAACGGCGTTTTCGGAACCCTCGTAACAGATGGAACAGATCGCATTGTTTTTAAAAATGAATACCCAGTTATTCAACAATATTTTAACCCAATTCGTAAACTCGATAGATTAAATGTCGAAGTATTAAACGAAACTGGTGCGGCTGTATCATTTGCAGATGGAGAAACCTGTTTAATATTTAGATTCGTCTGCAAAAATAAGAACCTGCCCTATTAATTATTTCAGGGCGTTTTCGTACGTATAATTTAAACCTCCTATTAATATAAATGTCTTCTGGTGTTGTTCAACTTATCGCCATTGGTGCTCAAGATAAATACATAATGGGTGACCCAGAAATTTCATTCTTTAGCTCAACTTTTAAACGGCATTCTAATTTTTCACAATCCATAGAAAAACAAACGATACAAGGAGTTGTGAATAATAACGCTATGTCATCGATCAAATTCCCACGATCAGGTGACTTATTAGGATACACGTATTTCACATTAGATGATAATACACAAGCACTCGATATCCAAAACTGGGAAAATGTTATAGATAAGGTCGAATTACTCATTGGGGGTCAGGTTATAGATACCCAAGACGCAGCTTTTACCGAAAAAATAGCCATAGATACGTTCGCAACGAACGTTTCTAAGAGTTCCAACGGTACACACCCAGGTATAAGCGCACGTTCGTACTTTTACCCGTTACGCTTTTTCTTTTGTGAAGGTCCACAGTGTGCTTTACCAATGATTGCTTTACGATACCATGAAGTCGAATTACGTATTCACTGGGGATCACAAGCAAGTAATTATAACGTCGAGTGTTATTCAAATTACTATTACCTTGATAACGAAGAACGTGGTAACATAGTTTCGAGAAACCATAACCTTCTCATTACACAAGTTCAAAAAAGTATTCCTTCCGGAGAACTTACACAAGAACTTACGTTTAATCACCCCGTAAAATACCTCGCGTGTTCTGATACGACCGTTGAAGGTGCACTAACGTCCGCGAGTAACAAGGTTAAATTAGAAATTAACGGTCTCGATATAGGTCCTTATAAATGGGGAAAACCACACTTTATGGAAGTTCAGAACTATTATCACACACAATTCGTAACGTCCCCCGATTTCTTTTTATACTGCTTTTGTCTTTCGACGAGTTCACTCCAGCCGACAGGAACGCTCAATTTTAGTCGATTAGATTCAGCAAAAATACATAGTCAATCCATGATAATTAACGATCCGATATATGCCGTGAATTATAACATTCTCAGAATAGAAAATGGAATGGCTGGTCTCATATACGCCAATTAAAAATACTTACATATATTAAATGGTTAAAAACATACCTACCATCGAACGGTCTACCAAAATCCGGTTTGGTAAACACGTTTCAGATAGCCAGGCTGAAAACACGATTGTTTTCAATGCGTCTAATACTGAAATTAGTACACCCAATTCAGGGTCCATTTATATTTCACCTCTCAGAGTTGAAGATGTCCAAAATGCAAACTTTTTTGCATATAATTCAACTACAAAGGAAGTTGTAGATTCTGGTGTTAAAACATCCCTTTTAGGTGGTATTACTTTACAAGAAGCAACTGCTAGAGGTAATTCAACTTCAAACACAATCCAGTTTACTAATTCTACAACAGGTTTTATAACAACGTCAAATGTTGGTATTTCAAATAGTGCACCCACACACGCCCTTTCCGTAAAGGATAAAATTTTTATGTGTGGTTCAGGCACTACTTTACTAGACGTTAAAGGTACATCTAAATCAGAAAGAATTATATCTGGTACGAATATTACCATTGATGGTGTTCAAACTGGTACTAACCCAGCTTATATTACAACCGGTGGGAGGACACACTCGACGCGGTTTACGGGGACCACCCTAGGATTGGCAGGTAACCTAGTACCAACAGATACCATAAGTTTAGGAAACGACCCAAGTTCTGTTAAAATAAACGTTCCAACACAATCAACGAATGCGTTTTGGACATCGGGTAACGTTTACGCCCAAAAATACCTTGGTGACGGTTCACTTTTGGATAATATTACCATGGACGTTGTTTCTCGAAAACTAGATGGTAACATTTTATCTATACCAATTGAATCGTCAAACATAATAACGGGTATTAAAACTCTGGGTAACGTACAGGTAGATACAACACACGGATCTTTTTTAGGTAAAATTGCGGGTTCTAATACAATTTCAGCAAGTATAATTTCAGCAACTTCAATTAGCACGACTTCACCTATTTTATCCACAAGTGGTGGTACGGGATACTCTAGTTATGAGTCCGGTGCAATACTTTACGGTAAGTCGGATAATTCACTCGGAAAACTCGATCCCGCGAGTTCTAATGAAGATGTCGGTAAATTTCTTAAACTTGGGACTAATGATGTACCCACATGGTCAGAGGTTTCTTCAAACCTCGAATCGATCGTAAGTAATGGACCAGCAACCGCAAATATTACATCAAATACCATTCAATTTCGAAATGAAGCAACGAGTTTAATGACCACGGGTAACATTGTTGTAGAAACAAACGTTTACGCAGAAGAATTTGTAAGTACAAATATTCCTATTGCATCGACAAGTGGTGGTACGGGACACAAAATAATCACAAAAGGTGATATATTATATGGTAATCACGATTCTGATAATACTTTAGGAAGATTAATAAGAGCGGGAGATGATTCTGATAGAGGTAAATTTCTTAAACTTGGGACTAATGATATACCCACATGGTCAGAGGTTTCTTCAAACCTTGAATCTATCGTAAGTAATGGACCAGCAACCGCAAACATTACATCAAATATACTCCAATTTAGTCAAGGTATAAAAACCAAAGATATAACGATTGGAAGTGGTAGTCAAATAAATGATACGTTTATTCCGTATTTAGATTCGGGCTCAAAGTTACTCAAAAGTAGTAAAATAAGTTACAATGATACCGATAAAATTACGAGTATATCATCAAACGTCGTTATTGGTGGTAACTTAACAGTACAAGGTAATACTACACACGAACATATAACAGATCATTTTATAACAGATAAGATATTCGGGGTTGCATCCGGAAATGATCAGGTATCAGGTGGAGACACTATGGATATGGGTCAACACATGGCAAGACCAACCGCAAACGTATTTGCGGGTTACTTAGGTGCATCTTTACCAAATGAATATACAATATGTTTTACCAGAGATGCATCTACAGATACGACTATTTCACCATATAACGGTTCTGGATACATTACCGCAAATGTTTGGGGTAACGTTTTAGCGGGTAATGTCACGACGGCGGGTGTAGTAGAAGCTCATACACTAAAAGGACGCGGTGGGAATATTACAGAACTTAATCCCGATAATTTTAGTTCGCAAATATTAATCAATAAAGGTGGTACCGGTTTAACTTCTGTAGCAGAAAACGAATTGTTGTTAGGTCCAGCGTCTGGAACTGCTTTGACTAAACTTTCACCTTATAATACAGATGCTACTAAAAAATTCCTTAGAAGTAATGCTAGTGGTATAGCGTGGGACGACGTTTCATCAAACCTCGAATCGATCGTAAATAATGGACCTACATCCGCAAACATTACGTCGAACGTCATCCAGTTTTCAGGAGGTTTATATACGGGTGATAATATTACGATTAATACCGGTAAGAAAATTGATTACGCAACCGAACTTATACTTAAATCGTCCGCATCATCAAGACAATCGTTTAAAGTTGAAAATGCGATAAATCTCGACCCAGATTGGGAAACACCGGCAGGTACAACAAACGTATTAGCTATAAAATACAATGGTGGTGAAATAGAAATTTTTGATTCAGGGGGTAAAGGTGGTTCAACATTCGACAACATTCACGAAAATGCCGCAAATGTGACTATAGGTCCAGGTCCCGCAGGAGGTCCAAGTGGGGTTTCTAACCTAACAATTAATACCTACGAATCTAACGTACTCACGGTAACTGGTAATATATCAGCCGATAACATTACTATAGGTGCTCTTCACGTCGCCGCATCACCGTTCAATTTGGATGACGTGTGTTCATCAGGTGCAGGTGCAAATGTTACTTCAAATATTGTTCAGTTTACAGGAACATCGAACGCGGTTGTTATAACAAATAACATAAAAATAGGTGCAGATGTACATATAGGTGCAGATGCATATATAACAAACGACGTACTTGTAACAGGTAATGCCGTCTCACAAAACCTCCAGCTTACAAATACACAAATTGCCTCTTCATTTACAACAGGGACAGGTACACTCACGATAGATTGCAAAAACAAAAGTTATGGTACAGCTCCACTCACAACAATAGACGCAGACGTCGCCATACTTTCTATATCAAATTTACCAAGCGGGGGTCAGGTCGTTGTACCACTCTTAGCATCGGGATCAGATAGAAAAGTATTAAAAACGATAACATCTGGTATCGATTTTATAGCATTTACGACCGATGTTTCCATATCCCAGAGCGGTCATGGTCTTTTGACCGTATCGAAAATAGGTGCATCAGGTGCGGAAAAAATATACATGAACGCAATAGCTTTTACAGCAGCGTAATTTGTTTTTATAGAATCTTTCATATTATACATGGGCTTAAAAATAAAAAACCTTAGTATAATATAAAATATGTCTGGAGGTATTGCTCAACTCGTTGCAATCGGTGCCCAAGATGCGCACCTCGTCGGTCAACCCGAAGTTTCCTTTTTCAGGTCCAACTATAAACGTCACACAAACTTTGCCCAAACTGTCGAAAGACAAACTATCCAGGGCAATCCAACTGCAAACGGTATGTCATCTATTCGTTTCGAAAGAAAAGGTGATATGCTCGGCTACGTCTACATTTCACCAAGGGCTGGTACTTCTACAACATCTGGAGATTGGTGGAAATCCATTTCAAAAGTTGAACTTTTGATCGGTGGCCAAGTCATCGACACACAAGATGCTGCATTCTCCCAATACGTCGCCCCATGGGCCCTTTCGCAAGGTAGTACCAAAGCAGGTGGTCTTATTGCTTCTGCCGAAACACCATCCCGAGGGTTTTACCCACTCAGGTTTTCGTTTTGCGAAAACGCCCAATCTGCGATCCCATTGGTCGCGCTCCAATACCACGATGTTGAATTAAGAATTACGTGGGGCGAAACTATAGTTACTGACCCAGAAGTATACACCCAGTTCATCCACCTCGATACAGATGAACGCACAGTTTTATCGTCTACGCCACAAAACATGCTCATCACACAAACAACTTCTATTGTCGCATCCAACAGTAAGGTTCAAGAACTCCCGTTGAACCATCCAGTTAAGTTTATTGCTGGTACTCAGGTGGATTCATCCACTGGTAAAATAGCTACTTTAAATTGCGTCTCCTCTGGTTCTATCAAACTCCAAATTAACGGTACGGACGTTTCTGACTTTAAGGTCGCCAAACCACACTTTACACAAGCCCCAGTTTATTTCCACTGTCCAAACTCGAATGTCGATAACGACGCAGATAATAAATTTTTACAACCATTCTGTATTGACACGGCCAAAATCCAACCAACAGGTACACTCAACTTTAGTAGACTCGACTCTGCGAGATTTGTTCAAGATACTAACACCTTCACGGGTAATATGTATGCCGTTGGTTACAATATCCTCCGTATCGAAAACGGTATGGGTGGTTTGATGTACTCGAACTAATTTAATTTAGCCACTTATTATAAATGTTCTGGCAATTAGTTTTTTTACTAGCTTTCATTTTTATTATAACTTACGATCCTAAATCCGGAACTTTGAATCATCTCATTAACTCTAAACACGAAGAACCCGTACAAAATGCGGAGTGTAAAGATGGACATTACCAGGAGATTCAATTTGCTCAAATGGGATACGAGTGTCCAAAAGAAGACGGTGTACACATGGGTGCGATTATACGAACTTAAAAACATGAGCTTCTATTTTACTATAAAATGTTTACATTCGACCGTGAAACCGCCATAATTGTTGCTATTATAATGTGTATAGCAGCGTCTATTTATATGTATAAAGAACTTAAAACGACCAGGGAAGAAATGGAAAGTGTTAAAGGAATGAATGGAAAAATATCTTCATTTTTGTCCCAAATAACACCCGTCAGAGTCCCAGGACCAGCGCAAAAAATTGAACAAAAAGATACACCAAAAGAAACCCAAGTTGATGAAGATAGTGAAGAAAATCAAGATAGCGAAGAAGAATCTTCAGAATAATCATCTCGCTCAATTATAACTTGCAATCGCGCAATGAAAAAATATAAAGCTATAGCCATTCCCGTAATGTTTACGGGTTCTAAACCAAAGTTCCTGACTGTCCGAGACCGACGATTCAAAGATTGGATTTTCGTTACCGGAGGGTGTAGAAGAAAAGAAATACCTAATCCTATTAGATGTGCCTTACGAGAATTAGACGAAGAAACGAGAGGTGTTGTGAATCTAAAGAAAGGCGAATATACAGACTTCAAGTTTGTAGTAAAAGAAAGCCCGGGTGTAGATTTAGAATATAACGTCTTCATATTTTTCGTAAATTATACGCAACAGGAACAAAATGATCTCGTTAAGAAGTTTAACGATGAAAAACAAAAAACAAATTTAAAAAAAATACAAAAGTTACCCATTAAAAGGACCCATGATGAAAATGATTTTATGAATTTTGAAACCTTATCGGAATTTAATACGAAAAAACAGTGGGATCGTATAGTTAAAAACGTACTCAATAACCCAGAATTTTACGCGTGTGTAACTTCTGTTAATAGAAAAACCTTCTCTATTAAATAATGAAGTCCAAGGCTTATATACTATCTCAAATACAGGAATTACTCGTCGAAAGACACGGGTACACGCATGACAAGGCAAAAAGGTACGCAGAATTACACAAGGACGATAAAGTTTACGAACTTCTCGTTTTGAAAAAATCTTTATCAGAACAGGAACAATATCCAGAAATATCGTTTAGAAAAACACTTTGGCGACATCACTACGATAGTGAATGAATATAAAAAAATAAAACCAATACTTTATAAGTATATACCATGTTTAAACAATGGTGTAGAGAACAGGGGTTCTTAAACAACTCCAATGTATCACATGTGCTCATGGATGGGGGTATCCTTTCCGTGCCATTTGATAGATTGAATGATTTTTATGAAAAATGTGTAGAAGTGTATACTTTAGGAGAGAAGATTTTTGTTGTGGAACAAAAAACGGAAAATTATAACTTCTTTATAGATCTCGATTATAAAGATGAAACTGAATTAACTCTTACTCAAGTAGAAAGTATATGTAAAATTATTTGTGATAAAGTTAGTAAATTTGAAGGTGCCGGACAGGCTTTAATATCTATAGCAGAACCGAAAGAGGTTTCGAATAAACTAATAAAAACAGGTGTTCATATAAACTGGGAAGGTTTTACAGTGAATAGATCTTCAGCAATAGCTATAAGGGAACATGTTATAGATACTCTAAAATTAGTGTATGGTTCAGTAAATTGGGAAGACGTCGTTGATTCTGCCGTATACGGTAGTTCAGATAGAAAAACAAAAGGGAGTGGTTTTCGTATGCCTTTTTCACATAAACGTGCTAAACATGAAAAGTGTTCTGGACAGGGGTGTAAAGAATGTAATAACACGGGTAAAGTTATCCAGGGTGAATACTTACCCTATTTCATTTATAAAGGTAACAAAGGTCCTTTCACGCTACTCGAAACTATATTACCACACCCAGATGTTAATCTTCTACACATGGCAACGATACGTAGTCAAAGTACAAAACCAAATATTATAGAAGGAAAAACGGCGTTTCAATCAAATGAAGGTTCATCTTTTACACAAATGGAAATAAAAAATGAATTCAAAAACCAAGAGGTTATATGTCTTTTACAAAACTTTATAAACAAACACCTCGAAGGTCAGAAAACTTCGCGTATCACAAAAATGTTTGAATCTAATAATCAGTTTCTAGTATCAACCAACTCTTTTTATTGTGAAAATAAAAAATGTAATCATAATTCTAATCATGTATGGTTTCATATACTAGGAGAAACAATCGCACAAAAGTGTTTTTCTACTACTGATATTATGAGACATTATGGGTTTTGTAAAGATTTTACAGGTAAAAGACATCAATTACCACCTAAAATTGTAGATATTTTATACAAAGACGGTACAGTTAAGAAACATGTATCACCTAATAAAACTTTTTTCAAAAAGAAAAGTGATAATACCATAGATCATACCATAAATACTACACTTCTAGACTTTATAAATAAACATATGGTAAAAAATGACGCTACATTTAATGTAACAAGTATAAAATTAAATAAAACTAAATCTAAATCTAAATCTAAAGACTATTTAGTAAACACAACGTATACGTGTAGTGAATGTAACACTAACAATACAGATTTTAAAATAATAAAAAATAGAATTCAACAAGTTTGTAAATGTACCACCCGCGAACATTTTCTTCCGGAAAAAATAGTATCTAAATTATAGATACGCAATGATAGCTATAGTAGTTCTAGCTATTGTAATATACTTTGCATCGTCTTTAATTAACAGAGATACCGATAACATTATCATATCAGAAATAAATAATCTCGTACGACAATCTTACAAATACTCAGGCTTAAATAAAGATATACACAGCGAATTCGTTGAAAATATCAAATTAGCACTCGAACACAGGACAAATACCGAATTATCAAGAAAATATTTAAACAGGGCACTAGAAAATTTAAATGAAATATCGCTCAGTTCTATGTCAGGTGATACGGACGAATTAGAAGATATAGATACTATTATTAGTGATTTAAGAACGTATTTTGAGTATTTGTATAACGTTATAGAACAGCGTGAAAGTGAGTAAAATAGTTAAAGGAAATGTCTGTATAATAATTAATACTATGGCTGTAAACACAAGAACAAGATCCGGGAGAGTTTCTAAAGCGCCAGAACGATTAGAATTATTTGAAGAAGTTGAAGACGATTTTAAGGACGACGAATACGATTCAGATGAAGATTTATTACAGACAGACGATGAAGATTTTTGTACAGACGACGAATACGAAACCGACCCAGATGAAGATGAAAATGGAAACTTGAAAGGGTTTGTTGTTGACGATACAGACGAAGATGAAGAATATTCGGATGAAGAAGAAGAAGAAGATGAGTAATAATGAGCTTAAAAAAATAGATACTTTTTTTATATATGGAAGCTGAAGTTGGTACACCTATTGAGTATAACCCAGACGAATTCATGAATAAAAACAGTGATGAATTAGAAGAACGTAATGATGAACATAATCATAACGAACCCTATTATGACCACGTACAACCACCACCTGTATATTATAACCACCCGCCTTTACAAATACAGGAAAAAAACGATATTTTTTCAAATCTAGATAAAACAGGGTATGTTATTATTTTTGTAGCATTCTTATTAGGATTTTTCATGGGAAAAACTATGCAACCAGTTATTCTTCGACCGGGATAGGTTTACCACTTACCCAGTCGTATTGAGACTGAGTTTGTTGACCTTTGAATGTACCTATATTACCAGTTTTAGGTTCAGTAAAATACGCTCGACTTACAACCAAAGGATCTTTAATAATATCCTGAACTACGTCGGATGCAGTAACATTTTTTTCTTCCGTTTTATTTTTTACGTTATAGTACAATTTTAAAAATAAGACGATTATTGCGAGAACAATAAGAATGGTGATTATGTTTAATATAATACTCAACATACTTACATTTAAATAACAAAATTAATTTACGCCGCCTCTTCAGGGTCTACATTTTCCATATTTTTAGACGTCACTTCCTCTTCTTCATCTTTACCATCGTCTTCCTTAATCTGTGCCTGTTCCGAAAGTTCAACTTGAGCTTTCTTAGATTCATTCTCCAATTTCAATTTTTCATCATCAAACTTTTGCATAGCTTCCACGGAATTGAATCCTCTTTCCTTAGCCTCGTTTTCCAACGCTTCCTTCGCATCAGCTTCACGTTTTTCAGTTCGTTCCCTGATTTCCTGAGCAACAATCTCATCTGCTTCCTTAACGAGATCTTCCATATCGGCATCAGGTTTTTCCTTTTGAAGACGTTCCAATACTTCACCGGGGTGGCTGATTGGAGGTTCATCAGGTTTCGTATAAAACTTCGAGTTTTCATCACCGCTTTTAAAGTATGTATCTGAACCTGGTGCTTTAACAGCCATCATATCCCTTTTACGTTCAGAAAACATAGCAGCGGCTTGTGCCTGATTTTCCCTATATCCCGACATCAATTCCTCGAGCTTTTCGTCAGCGTAATGTGCTTCTTCAATTTGAACCGGATCGGGTGGAATTAATAACCATTTGTACATATCGACGACGTAAATATCAAAGGTCGCATCTTCTTTTTGGAGACGTTTCGCATGAGATGCAGCTTCGTCCCTGGAATTAAATGCACCCCGGATCTTAATTCCAAACTTATCGTTTTTTTGCGGCGCCTCTGGTCCTACTACAGAAAGACACGCGTATAATTGTCCGGGTACGGTCGTATAATCTTGTTCAAGAGTTGTCATTGTTTTATATGTTTATATAGTATCTTTTTTTTAAGCTCTTTTTTAACTTAGGCTTCTACAACATCACTCTTATTTTAATAAATAAAAATTGTATGTTTATATAAATGCGAATTCATATTATAGGTTCAGGTCCAACTGGTATGTCAGTCGCGTGGGAAATACTTAAATCAACAGACCACGAAGTTATCATATACGATCGTAAAAAATCAGCGGGTGGTTCTTGGTGGGAACCTTCAGGAGATAAAAGGGATTTACACGCACACCGAATTCTTTTTGGTAATGCATTTGTAAACACAAATAGTTTATTTGAAGAAATGGGTATTAAATGGGACGATATGTTTCAACCGGCGGATACACGCGTGTATAGAACAACCCTTAAAAATCTCAAACCATTGGATTATTTAACTCTAACATCACTCGCAATACGTGTTTTAGCACAACCTTCGAAATACAAGAGTATAAGTCTCAGTGATGCAATTGGGAAGTTATCCAAATCGGGTAAAAACTTAATAGAAACTTTACCGTTAATTATGGACGGTGTTAATTGGGAAACTATGTCAGCGTTTGAGTTTGTAAAAAGTTTTGATAACGTGGGTATGTCTAAACAATACGTTCAAAAAGTTTCGGGTAAAGTCATGTCTGATAAAATGCAAAAAGCACTCGTAGATAAAGGTGCTAAATTTATGTTCGAAAGTGAAGTTGAAAACGTGTATTACGAAAAAGATGGGTACGAAGCTGTTTTTACAAACAATACAATAATAAAAGATGGTCTCCTTGTTTTATGTATAGACAATAGTAAAGCGTTACAACTTGTAGATGACAATTGGGGTAAAGATACTCTTAAAAAAATTGGACCAAGTACCTACGGGTGTATTAACATTTTATTATATTACGACGAACCAATTCGTTTACCCAAAAGTGATTTAGAATATGCTATGGAAACAGAGTTTAATTTACAACCCGTAGTTCTCAGTGACAATAAAACCGTTTCGTGTGTTATATGTAATCTCACTGAAAAAGTTTTATCGACCGACCCAGAAACACTTAAAAGTGAAGTTATAAAACAATTACGTATTAAAAAACCAGCGGATATTCGTATAGGGTGGGGCGCATATTGGAAAAATGAAAAGTGGGAATTTGAACAATCGTCGGGTGTTTTGAGTCTGCATGGACAGGTTCCATTTTATGGTACATCTTCTAAAGTTGCCTTGTGTGGTATGATGTCCGAACGAAAAACACCTTACTCAAGTATCGAAGCCGCTATAGAAGTCGGAAGATCTTTTTGTAACGAAACGTTTGAAACGAGAAAACCTTTACGCCCCGTTTTAATAACACAAGTTTTTATGATTATTATAATTTTATCGTTCATACTCATGTATATTCGAAGAAGAAAAAACAATATATAGCACCTAAGTTGGGTTGTTATCTATATAAAATTAATAAAATGAAACGAAACGGTAAAGGAGGTAAAAAAACGAACCAGTGGGGGAAGGTCTTTGAACAGGATACATCTGATTTCGACGATGGTGAAATTGTGTCCATTCACGGATACGAGTATGTGTATGTAGAACAGAATAAATCTATTGCATATCTCGAACAGTTTAAGGGAGAAAAAGAATATATAAAAAAATTGAAACCCGACGGAATGTTTCGTCGTTTATATGACAATTATATACATATTATTGAAAAAAAGCATCAGCTAGGTTTCGGTAGTACAGATGAAAAGATTGGACTTGGATATCATAAGCTCAAACAGTATTCGAAAAGGTATCCAAATGCAAATTTTAGATTTTCTTACATGTTAAACGAGTGTTTTTGGAATTCTTTGAGATACGAAGACACGTATGAAATCATGTCTGATGAAGGTATCGGGTGTTTCTACGTGAGAGGTGAAAACGCGGCTATGCGTAAAACAACACTCACGAATAAAGAAAAGAAAAAATGTATATATTTTCCGGCTAAATACAAAGTCGAATGGGGACCTATTTTTGAACATATCCATGCACGAGCACCTCCGTTGTTATAGATGAAGGGTCTTTGCTATTTATCGCACGTCTCGCGGGAATATCGTCTATCTTATACTCTTTAAAACTACTGGTTACAAGATCGACTTTTGCATTTGACATTACAAAATCAACTTTAGAACTTTTTAATAATTTAAATAAATCTTTATGATCATCCATTATAAATCCATCCTTTGTATACCCTACAAAACTTGTAACACTT